>Ga0265314_10002627_pt1 | contig 18116 bp, 15 predicted proteins | sample 4126metaG_FD_203106 | JGI IMG/M metagenome (GOLD analysis project Ga0265314, IMG submission 203106) | Rhizosphere microbial communities from Carex aquatilis grown in University of Washington, Seatle, WA, United States - 4-1-26 metaG | ecosystem: Host-associated > Plants > Roots > Rhizosphere >... | reverse complement strand
TAGACCACGTGACGGCGCGGCAGATCGTTGCCGAGCTGCCGGATCGCCTCGAAGAACGGCAGGCCCTCGATGTCGCCGACCGTGCCGCCAACCTCGACCAGCACGAAGTCGAAGCCGTCGTTGCCGTCGCGGACGAAATCCTTGATGGCGTTGGTGACGTGCGGGATCACCTGGATGGTGGCGCCGAGATAGTCGCCGCGCCGCTCCTTGGTGAGGATGTCCTGGTAGATGCGGCCGGTGGTGATGTTGTCCTGCTTCGTCGCCGGATGCCCGGTGAAGCGCTCGTAGTGGCCGAGGTCGAGGTCGGTTTCGGCGCCGTCGTCGGTGACGAAGACCTCGCCGTGCTGGTAGGGCGACATCGTGCCCGGGTCGATGTTGAGATAGGGGTCGAGCTTGCGCAGGCGGACCTTGTAGCCGCGCGCCTGCAGCAACGCTCCGAGCGCCGCCGATGCGAGACCCTTGCCTAAGGAAGAGACCACGCCGCCGGTGATGAAAATGTACCGCGCCATGGGACCTAAGCTTTAGTCCTCACGAATCGATTCGACGAGCGCGAAAAACGGACAGCCGCCCTGCGTCTGCGGTTGGACGGCGAAGGTCTTATGATTGCAGTGGCTTGCAGCGTTATTTTCATGTCGTTTCAGTTGTGGGTTCCATATAGGTCTTAACGCCGAAGGGCCGGTTTCCCGGCCCTTCGTTCCGACTTTATTTCGATTGTGGCACTTGCGGTCCAGACGGCGTCGTCGGGGGACCCTGAAGCTGGTTGAGCAACCCGCCCCCGCCGCTCAGCGGCGGCGGAGCACCCGGCGCGGCCGGCGCGTTACTGGTCGGCGCGCCCGGCACGATTGACGCCGGCTTGCGGTTGAAGCCTGCCAGAATCGACAGCATCAGGCTGGTCACGAAGAACAAACCGGCCAGGACGGCGGTCGCGCGGGTCAGTACGTTGGCCGTGCCACGGCTGCTCATGAAGCCGCCGCCGCCACCGATACCGAGGCCGCCGCCTTCCGAACGCTGCAGCAGCACCACGCCGATCAAGGCGAGCACCAGCATCAGGTGGATGACGATAATCACATGCTGCATAGCGACAAAATCCGTCCAAAATCCGCCGTTCGGGGCGCCTCATGCGCCCTTCGGCCTGTCGTCCATATAGGAATTCGCCGCGTCTCTACACGATCGCCGGACGTTTTTCCACCCTCGCGGTCGTCACAGGTAGACCTTGGCGATGCCGAGGAAATCGTCCGCCTTGAGGCTGGCGCCCCCCACCAGGGCCCCGTTCACATGGGCGACCGTCATCAATTCCTTGGCGTTCGAGGGCTTCACCGAGCCGCCGTACAGGATACGGATACCGTCGCCCTCGCTCCCGAAGCGCTCGGCGAGCTGGCGGCGGATAAAGCCGTGCACTTCCGCAACGTCGGCAGGCGTCGGGGTCAGGCCGGTGCCGATGGCCCAGACCGGCTCGTAGGCGACGACGAGATTGGCGGCGGTCGACCCATCGGGCAGCGAGCCGGCAAGCTGCCGGCCGACCACCCGCAGCGTCTCACCGGTCTCACGCTCGCCGCGATGCTCGCCGACGCAGACGATTGCCGTCAGGCCGGCGCGCCACGCGCCCATGGCCTTGGCGCGCACTTGCGCGTCGGTCTCGTGATGGTCGGTGCGCCGCTCGGAGTGGCCGACGATCGCCGCCTTGGCGCCGGCGTCGGCCAGCATTTCCGGGGCGATATCGCCGGTATGGGCGCCCGAGGCGAGCGCGTGGCAGTCCTGACCGCCGATGGTCAGCCCGGAGCCGCGCGCGGCCTGGGCGAAGGTTGCGATCAGCGTCGCCGGCGGGCAGACCATCAGCTCGGCCTTGCCGGCGAGCGGTCCCGCCCCGGCGATCATCTTGCCGAGTTCGCCGACCGAGCCGGACAGCCCGTTCATCTTCCAGTTGCCCGCGACCAGCGGAATAACCTTGCCTGCCATCGTTTAAGTCCCTTTTCGGCTGCGGTTATCAGACCGGCGGCGGTTACGCCAGCGTCCGCGTCAAAACGCGTTCCGTCTTGAGTTGCAGGGAGTTGGACCGCTCCCTATAAGGTCCCGACCTCAAGCCCGACAGCATCATCCGGAAGATCAGCAGCCCATGCTCCGCGGAATTCACAAGGCCTCATCGACCTGGCTCGGCAAGGGCCTCATGGCGCTCGTCATGGGCCTGCTGGTCATCAGTTTCGCGATCTGGGGCATCAACGACATTTTCCGCGGCTTCGGTCTCAATTCGGTGGCTACCATCGGCGACACGGAGATATCGATCGAGCAGTTCCGCCAGTACTATACCGACAAGCTGCAGCAGTTCGGCCGCCAAATCGGCCGCGCGCTCACGCCCGACCAGGCCCGCACCCTCGGCCTCGACCGGCAGATCGTGGCGCAGCTCGTTGCCGAGACGACGCTGGATGAGCAGAGCCGCAAGCTGCGTCTTGGCCTATCGAATGCCAACATCGGCAAGCGCATCACCGAGGATCCGAGCTTCCGCGGCGTCAACGGCCAGTTCGACCGCAACCGTTTCGAGCTTCTCATCCGCAATGCCGGCTTCTCCGAGCCGCGCTATGTCGAGCAGGAGCGCCGCTCGATCCTGCGTCGGCAGATCGCGGCGAGCGTCACCGGCGACGTGCAGGTGCCGCAATCCACCTTGGCCATGATCAACCAGTTCGCCAACGAGAAGCGCAGCATCGAATACATCGCGCTCAACGCAACGCTGGCCGGCGACGTGCCGCAGCCGACGCCGGAAGAGCTCAGCAAATATTTCGAGGACCGCAAGGTCCTGTTCCGCGCGCCCGAATATCGCAAGATCACCTTGCTCGCGCTGACCCCCGCCGATATCGCCAAACCCGACGAGGTGAGCGACGCCGACGCCAAGAGCTATTACGAATCCCGCCAGAGCAGCTTCGGCACGCCGGAAAAACGCGAGCTGCACCAGATGATCTTCCCCAACGAGCAGGAGGCGGCCGCCGCACGCGAGCGCCTGCTCAAAGACGCGACATTCGCCGACATCGTCAAGGAGCGCGGGCTGAAAGACAGCGACGTCGATCTCGGCCTGGTGGCGAAATCCGACATCATCGATCCGGCCGTGGCGGACGCCGCCTTCGCGCTCAAGTCGGGCGAGGTGAGCGCGCCGATCAAGGGCGGTTTCGGCACGGTGCTGGTACAGGTCGGCAAGATCGAGCCCGGCGCGCAGAAAAGCTATGAAGACGTCGTCGCGCAGATCAAGAAGGAACTCGCCGAAAGCCGCGCGCGCAACGACCTCAACAGTCTCCGCGACAAGATCGAGGACGAACGCGCCGCCGGCTCGACGCTCGCCGAGACGGCAAAGAAACTTGGGCTCAAGGCGGTCAACATCGAGGCGGTCGACCGCGCCGGCAACGGTCCCGACGGCACGCCGGTGCCCGGTATTCCGAAGAGCCCGGACGTCATCGGGTCGGTCTTTGCCGGCGATCCGGGCGTCGACAACGAAGCCCTGCAACTGCCGAACAGCGGCCTGCTCTGGTACGACGTGACCGGCGTGACGAAGTCGCACGATCGCGCGCTCGACGAGGTGAAAGACCAGGTCACCACGCGCTGGCATGACGATGAGGTCGCCAAACGCCTGCAGGCCAAGTCGGACGAGATGCTCGGCAAGCTGAAGGCCGGCACGTCGCTCGCCGAGGTGGCGTCGGTAAACGGGCTGAAGGTCGAGAGCGCGAACGGCCTGCAGCGCCGCCGCCCGGCCGGCTTCCTCTCATCGCGGGTGATCGACGCCGCGTTCAAAACCGCCAAGGACGCGGTCGGCAGCAGCGAAGGCGAAACGCCGACGCAGCGTTTCGTCTTCCGCGTCACCGAGGTCAACGATGCTCCCCTCGACACCAGCTCGCCCGACATGAAGCAGGTCGCGGGCTCGCTGCAGAGTGCAATCGGCGACGATCTCATGGGCGAGTACATCGCGCGGCTGGAGAGCGACTACGGCGTCAGCATCAACCAGCAGGCCCTGAACCAGGTCGTCGGCGGCGGCTCGCAGCAACAATAACCGCGCATGATCCCGAAAAGTGGGAACCGGTTTTCGGGTGAGATCATGCGCAAACAAATATAAAAGCTATGCAGATCGAGCCGTCGCAAAGCGCCTTTACCGAAACGTACGGGCGCGGCCAGCCGCAAGTGGTGTGGACCACGCTGGTCGCCGACCTGGAGACGCCGGTCTCCGCCTTTCTCAAGCTCGGCGGCGGCAAATTCGGTCAAGCTTTGCCCATGAGCTTCCTGCTCGAGTCGGTGGAAGGCGGCGCGGTGCGCGGGCGCTATTCGATCATCGGCCTCGATCCTGACCTGATCTGGCGCGCGCGCGGCAAGAGCGCCGAGATCAACCGTACTCCGCGCACGACACCCGACGCTTTCACCGCGTGTGCCGAGCAGCCGCTCGAGGCCTTGCGCGCGCTCATCGTCGAAAGCCGCATCGCGCTGCCCGACAGCCTGCCGCCGATGGCCGCCGGCGTGTTCGGCTATCTCGGCTACGACATGGTGCGGCTGATGGAAGAGCTGCCGCCGCCCAACCCGGATCCGATCGGCATTCCCGACGCGGTGCTGGTGCGCCCGACCATCATCGTCGTGTTCGACACGGTGAAGGACGCCATCACCATCGTCACGCCGGTACGCCCGCAGGCCGGCGTCGATGCGAAGGCAGCCTTAGCGCGCGCGGTCGAGCGGCTGTCGGCGGTAGTCGAGAGCCTCGACCGGCCGCTCGACAAGGCCATCGTCGAGGACCCAGGGCCCCTCGACGTGCCGCCGAAGTCGAACACCTCGGCGGACGAATACCGCACGATGGTGCTCAAGGCGAAGGAGTACATCGCCGCCGGCGACGCCTTCCAGATCGTGCTGGCGCAGCGCTTCGAGGCACCGTTTACGTTGCCGCCGTTCGCGCTCTATCGCGCACTGCGGCGGACCAACCCGTCGCCCTACCTCTACTTCCTCGATTTCGGCGGTTTCGCCGTTGCCGGCTCCAGCCCGGAGATTTTGGTCAAGGTCGCCAACGACACCGTGACCATCCGTCCGATCGCCGGTACGCGTCCGCGCGGGCTCACGCCGCATGAAGACAAGGCGCTGGAAGACGAACTGCTCGCCGATCCGAAGGAGCGCGCCGAGCACCTGATGCTGCTCGATCTCGGCCGCAACGACGTCGGCCGCGTCGCCAGCATCGGTTCGGTGACCGTGACCGATCAGTTCTTCATCGAGCGTTACAGTCATGTGATGCACATCGTGTCGAACGTCGAAGGCAAGCTCGCAAAGGACCGCGACGCGCTCGATGCGCTGGCCGCAGGCTTTCCCGCCGGCACCGTGTCGGGCGCGCCGAAGGTGCGCGCCATGCAGATCATCGACGAACTGGAGAAGGAAAAGCGCGGCCTCTACGCCGGCTGCGTCGGTTATTTCTCCGCCGCCGGCGAGATGGACACCTGCATCGTGCTGCGCACCGCGCTCATCAAGGACGGCAAGATGTACGTGCAGGCCGGCGCCGGCATCGTCGCCGACAGCAATCCAGACAGCGAGCAGCAGGAATGCGTCAACAAGGCAAAGGCCTTGTTCCGCGCGGCGGAAGAAGCGCGCCGGTTTGCCAGCGCGGCCAAGCGCGGGCAATAATCGTCCGCCGGGGGACTGGGGACTAGTGTCCCGATTCCGAAGTTCGTAAGCTCTTGCGGCATACTCTGATACGAACTTCGGAATCAAAGGGACACTAGCAACTCTATGATTCTAGTGCCCCTTTTGGACCCGAAGTTCGCAATCGCCATTGCCGCACGGTGTGTGCGAACTTCGGGTCCGGGGCACTAGCATGGGCTGGCTGGATTGGTTCGACCGCTCGATCGGCCGGATCACCGCTGTCGCGCAATGGCTGGCGCTGCCGCTCATCGTGTTGCTGTTCCTGCAATGGCCGCTGCGCGACCTGGTGCACTGCTGTTCGCGCGAGGCCAACGATATTGGCCAGATTTTCTTTGCGCTGTTCGTCGCCGTCAGCGTCACCGCCGCCACCCGCGCCGGCACCCACCTTGCCTCCGATGCGCTGGCCTATCGCTATTCGCCGCGCACGCGGCGTCGCTTACGCCAATTTGGCGCGCTCTTCGCAGTGCTGCCTTGGGCCGTCTTCATTGTCATCGCCAGCAAGCCGTTCGTGCTGTCGTCGGTCGCCGGGCTGGAAGCGTTTCCGGACAGCTACAATCCCGGTTACTTCATCATCAAGGCGGCGCTCTGGCTGCTGGCGCTACTGATGGTCGCGCAAGCGCTGCTCGATATTGTGCGACCGCCACTCCCGGATGACATCTGATGGAGTGGAGCGGACTCGCGCTGCTCATTTTGGTCGGCGTCGGCATCGTATCGACCGGTCTGCCCGCCGCCTTCGTTTTAATCGCGGCGGCGACGCTCGGCGCATTGCTGGGTCTTGTCACCGACACGATTTCTCTGTCGATCCTCTCGGCTTTGCCCGGCCGGCTGATCAATCTGTTCGAGAACGATCTGCTGCAGGCGCTGCCGCTCTACGTGACCATGGGTCTGCTGCTCGGGCGGCTGCCGGTCGCTGACGCACTTTATCGCACCAGCAACGCGTTGTTGCCCAAGCGCGCCTCGGCGCCGCTGGTGTCCGGCATGATCCTGGGCGCGCTGCTCGGCCCGATGAACGGCTCGGTCGGTGCCAGCGTGCTCGGCCTCTCGCGCGTGGTCGCGCCGCGGCTGACCGCCGCAGGCGTCCCGGCGGCGACGCGCGACGCGTTGATCGCGGTCGCCGCCACGCTCGGCGTGCTGGTGCCGCCGTCGCTGGTGCTGATCCTGCTCGGCGACGCGATGCTGTCCGCGCACACCATCGCAGTGACGACCACCGGCCGCCGCGACATCGTGATCAATACGCAAGACGTGTTCCATGCCACGCTGGTGCCGGCGGGGATTTTCGTTCTGCTGTGCATCGCGCTCGCCTGGTTCACCGGCGGCGGCCGGAAAATGTCGACGACGCCGAGCGAACGCCCGAGCGCGGGCCAACTCGCGCTCGCCGCTTTTTCATTGACGGCGCTGGTGGTGCTGCTCGGCGGGGTCGCCACCGGATATTTCTACGCCGTCGAAGCGGCGGCGATGGGCGCCTTCGCTTTGTTGTGCGGCGGATTGATCAGCGGCCGTCTGCGCGGGCCCGCCCTCAATGAAACCTTACGCGACGCACTCGCCATCACCGGCGCATTGTTTTCGCTGCTGATTGCCGCCACGACCTTCACCTTGGTGCTGCGCCTGCTTGGCACCGATCGACTGGTGAACAATCTGGTCGCGGCCATCCCGGGTGGTGACCTGCCGGCGGTCGCGGTCGTGCTGGCGGTGATCGGCCTCTGCGCCTTCGTGCTCGACGCCTTCGAGATCATCTTCGTCATTGTGCCGATCGTTATCCCGCCGCTGCTGATCCGGGTCGCCGACGCGCGCTGGGTCGCGGCCCTGGTGCTGCTGACATTGCAGGCGAGCTTCCTGCTGCCGCCGTTCGGTTACGCTTTGATGATGGTGCGCGGCACGGCCCAATCGCCGGCGCCGTTTCGCGCCTTCTTACGCGCGCTGATCCCGTTTTTGCTGGCGCAATGGCTGTTGCTGCTGGTCGTGCTGATGGTTCCCCAGCTCGTCCATATCGGCCCAACTGGCGACGCCACGACCCGATCGTCCGCGCCGATCTCGAACGAGGAGATCAACCGCCGCCTCAATGAGATGGCGCCACCGCCGGCGCTCGAGCCGAACTAAGCCTGCTTGACCCCCCTGGGCCCCCGCCTTAAGACCTTGAGACGGCAAGAAAACATCAAGCAAACATCAAGCAAACATGATCGTTCTGATCGACAATTACGACAGCTTCACCTTCAACCTGGTCCATTACCTGGGCGGGTTGGGGGCGGACGTCGTCGTGCATCGCAACGACAAGGTCTCCGTCGCCGACGTGATGGCCTGCGAGCCCGACGCGATCGTGCTGTCGCCCGGGCCCTGCACGCCGAACGAGGCCGGCATCTGTCTCGATCTTATCGCCAAGGCGTCGCGGACCGTGCCCATCCTCGGCGTCTGCCTCGGCCATCAGGCCATCGGCCAGGCCTTCGGCGGCAAGGTGGTGCGCGCGCAACCGCAGCACGGCAAGGTGTTCGAGATCAAGCATTCCGGCACCGGCGTCTTCCGCGGCATCAATGCGCCGTTCAAGGCGACGCGCTACCACTCGCTGGTCATCGAGCGCAGCACCATGCCGCGCGAGCTGATCGCCAACGCGGAAACCGACGGCTTGGTGATGGGCGTCATGCATGCGACCTTGCCGGTGCATGGCGTGCAGTTTCACCCGGAAAGTATCGCCTCCGAGCACGGACACCTGATGCTCAAGAATTTCCTCGATCTTGCCGCGGCGTGGAATGCGAAAGCCGGCCGCAGGTCGACCGCGTCGCGCGCGCTCGCGCCCGCCACGCTCTGAGGCGATCCATGGCCGACGATTTCAAAGCGCTCATCGCCAAGGTCGCGACCGGCGCCTCGCTCACGCGCGAGGAAGCGGCCAATGCCTTCGACCGCATGATGTCGGGCGAAGCGACGCCCTCGCAGATGGGCGGGCTGCTGATGGCGCTGCGCGTGCGCGGCGAGACGGTCGACGAGATCACCGGCGCCGTCACCACCATGCGCGCCAAGATGCTCGGCGTGCAGGCGCCGCCCGACGCCATCGACGTGGTCGGCACCGGCGGCGACGCCTCCGGCTCGTACAACATTTCCACCTGCGCCGCCTTCATCGTGGCGGGCGCCGGCGTGCCGGTCGCCAAGCACGGCAACCGCGCGCTGTCGTCGCGCTCGGGCGCGGCGGACGTGCTCGGCGCGCTCGGCGTCAAGATCGACCTCAATCCGGAGCAGGTCGGCCGCTGTATCCGCGACGCCGGCATCGGCTTCATGTTCGCGCCATCGCATCATCCGGCGATGAAGAACGTCGGCCCGACGCGCGTCGAACTCGGCACGCGCACCATCTTCAACCTGCTTGGACCGCTGTCGAACCCGGCCGGCGTGAAGCGGCAGATGGTCGGCACTTTCTCCAAACACTGGATCGAGCCGATGGCGCAGGTGCTGGGCAATCTCGGTTCGCAAAGCGTGTGGGTCGTGCACGGCTCCGACGGTCTCGACGAGATAACCACCGCCGGCACCACCAGCGTCGCGGCGCTGGAAAACGGCAAGGTGCGCACCTTCGAAATCGCGCCGGAGGACGCGGGCCTGCCGCGCGCCAAGCCGGAAATGCTGCGCGGCGGCGACGCCAACGATAACGCCAAGGCGCTGCTCGACGTGCTCAAGGGCAAGCCGAGCGCCTTCCGCGACGTGGCGACGCTCAATGCCGCGGCCGCGCTGATCGTTGCCGGCAAGGCGAAGGACTTGAAGGAAGGCGCCCTGCTCGCCGCCAGGTCGATCGACAGCGGCGAAGCCGAAGGCCGCCTCGACCGCCTGATCGCGGTATCGAACGACACGGAGTTATAGAGTGGCCGATATTCTGGCCAAGATCGAAGCCTACAAGCGCGAGGAAATCGCGGCGGCCAAGCGTGCGCGCTCGCTGGCCGATCTCGAGACGGCGGCCAAGGCGCTGCCGCCGCCGCGCGGCTTCCTGCGCGCCATCGAGCGGCGGATTGCCGGCGGCCAATATGCGCTGATCGCCGAGATCAAGAAGGCGAGCCCGTCGAAAGGTCTGATCCGCGCCGACTTCGATCCGCCGCAACTGGCCAGGGCCTATGAGGCCGGAGGGGCCACCTGCCTCTCGGTCTTGACCGACGCCCCGTCGTTCCAGGGCCGGCCGGAGTTCCTCGGCCAGGCGCGGGATGCGACGGCCCTGCCGGCGCTGCGCAAGGACTTCATCTACGAGCCCTACCAAGTCGCGGAATCGCGCGCGCTCGGAGCCGACTGCATTCTGATCATCATGGCGGCGGTCGATGACGCCGCCGCGGTAGCAATAGAAAATGCTGCGTTTTCATATGGGATGGACGTTCTGGTTGAAGTTCACCAGGAAGATGAGCTTGGCCGGGCACTCAAACTGAAATCCCGGCTGATCGGCATCAACAACCGCGACCTGCGCAGCTTCCAGACCTCGCTTGCCGTCAGCGAGCGGCTCGCCCCCATGATCCCGCGCGACCGCATTGTTGTCGCCGAAAGCGGCCTCAATACCCCGGCCGACCTCGCCCGCCTCTCGACCATCGGCATCTCGACCTTCCTCATCGGCGAGAGCCTGATGCGGCAGGCCGATGTGACCGCCGCCACGCGCGCTCTGCTCGCGCGCGAGCGGCAGACCGCGGAGTAAGCCATGGCGCGCGGCCCAAAGAGCGTCGCGCCGTCCAAAGAGCGGCCCAAAGAGCCGGCCAAAGAACCGGCCAAGGAACCGGCTAAGAAAAAGGCCTCCCCCCGCCTGTCCGACGCCGAACTCACGCATATCGACCAGCGCGGCGAGGCCCGCATGGTCGACGTCTCCGGCAAGAGCGCCACCGAGCGCGTGGCGGTCGCCGAAGGCAAGGTGATCATGCGCAAGGAGACGCTCGACATCGTCATCGCCGGCAACGCGATGAAGGGCGACGTGCTCGGCGCCGCGCGGCTTGCCGGCATCATGGCGGCCAAGCGCACGCACGGCCTGATTCCGCTCTGCCATCCGCTGCCGATCACCAAGGTCGAAGTCGAGATCAATCCCGAGCATTCGCTGCCCGGCTTCCTGGTGCAGGCAACGGTGAAGGTGAACGGCCAGACCGGCGTTGAGATGGAAGCGCTCACTGCGGTGTCGATTGCGTGCCTCACGATCTACGACATGGTCAAGGCGGTCGAGAAAGGCATGCGCATCGAGGGCATTCGCCTCTTGAGCAAAACCGGCGGCAAGTCGGGCGAATGGCGGGCGGAGGACTAATTTGGCCCCGTTGATGCCGGTCAGCGAAGCCCTGCAGCGCGTGCTCGCGAACGCGCGGCCGCTGGCATCCGAAGCGGTCGCGCTGAACGAGGCGCTCGGCCGCGTGCTCACCGAAGACGTCACCGCGCTGCGCACGCAGCCGCCGGCGGCCGTTTCCGCCATGGACGGCTATGCCGTGCGCGCCGCCGATGTCGCCAGCGCGACGGCGACGCTCCGACTGATCGGCGAGGTCGCCGCCGGCCACCCCTTCGACGGTACGGTCGGTCCGGGCGAAGCCGCCCGCATCTTCACCGGCGGCATCATGCCGGACGGCGCCGACACCGTGGTGATCCAGGAGATCGCCACGCGCGAGGGATCAAACGTCCGCTTCGACAAGCCCACCGCCAAGGGCCGCAACGTGCGCGGCGCCGGCATCGATTTCACCGCAAGCCAAGTGCTGCTGCGCAAAGGCCGCCGCCTCACCGACCGCGACCTGATGCTGGCCGCGGCCATGAACCACCCGCGTCTTTGCGTGCACCGGCGTCCGAAGGTCGCCGTGCTCGGCACCGGCGACGAGCTGGTGGCGCCCGGAAGCCAGCCCGGCCCGGGCGAGATCGTCTATTCCAACGGCTTTGCGCTCATCGCCATGGCGCGCCGCGAGGGCGCAGAGGTCACCGATCTCGGCATCGCGCGCGACAAAGTCGACGACATCGCCGCCGCTGTGCGTCGTGCCCGCGACTGGGGCGCGGACGTCCTGGTCACCACCGGCGGCGCCTCGGTCGGCGAGCACGACCTGGTGCAGAAGGCGCTTGCCGCCGAAGGGCTGACGCTGTCGTTCTGGCGTATTGCGCTGCGGCCCGGCAAGCCGATGATGCACGGCGCGCTCGGCGACATGCAGGTACTCGGCCTGCCCGGCAACCCGGTCTCGTCCTACGTCTGCGCCTTCCTGTTCCTGGTGCCGCTGATCCGCACGCTCAGCGGTCGGGCGGATATCGACCATCCGACCGAGCCTGCCGTCCTCGGTCGCGACCTGCCGGCCAATGACCTGCGCACCGACTACCTGCGCGCCACCCTGACCCCCGGTCCGGACGGTCCGGTGGCCACCCCGCTGCCGAACCAGGACAGTTCCCTGATGGCGCCGCTCGCCGAGGCCTCCTGCCTGGTGATTCGGGCACCGCACGCGCCCGCCGCCGCTGCCGGTTCACCATGCGTCATCCTTAAGCTCGCCCTGTAGCGGCCTTTCGCATTTTTCACTCCAAATTAAATCCTTGCGGAACACATATCGAACAGATAGTGTTCGTTCATGATTTGTTTCTAACCGGTTCCCCATCGGGGCCGGTCAGACCGGAGAAACAGATGCTGACCCGCAAGCAGTTCGAGCTTCTGCGCTTCATCCACGAGCGGCTCACCGAAGCCGGCGTACCCCCTTCATTTGACGAGATGAAAGACGCGCTCGACCTGCGCTCCAAATCCGGCATCCACCGCCTCATTACCGCCCTGGAGGAGCGCGGCTTCATCCGCCGCCTGCCCAACCGGGCCCGCGCCATCGAGGTGATCAAGCTGCCCGACTCGGTCGCGCACGGGCTGGGCAATGGCCGCTCGCGCGGCTTTACCCCCAGCGTCATCGAGGGCGACCTCGGCCGCGTGCGCCAGGTATCCGAGGACGACAACAGCATGCGCTCGATCGCGGTCCCGGTCATGGGCCGCATCGCCGCCGGCACGCCGATCGAGGCGATCCAGACCCGCAGCCACACCATCAACATGCCGCCCGACCTGCTCTCGAGCGGCGAGCATTTCGCCCTCGAGGTGCGCGGCGACTCGATGATCGAGGCCGGCATCCTCGACGGCGACATCGCGCTGATCCGCAAATCGGAAGCCGCCGAGACCGGCGACATCGTGGTGGCGCTGATCGACGACGAGGAAGCCACCTTGAAGCGCTTCCGCCGCCGCGGCGCCTCCATCGCGCTGGAGCCGGCCAATCCCTCTTACGAGGTGCGCATCCTGCCGCCCAACCGTGTGCGGATTCAGGGGAAGCTGGCGGGGTTGTTTAGAAGGTATTGAAATTTAATCCGTCACCCTGAGGTGCGAGCGGCGACAGCCGCGAGCCTCGAAGGGCGACGGCCCGAGCTCAGCGGCCGTTCATCCTTCGAGGCGCGCAAGAGCGCGCACCTCAGGATGACGGTCAAGGCTAATCCCCCGCCTCCAGATCCTCCGTCCGCGGCGTCGCATCCCGCGCCGCCGGCCTCGTTGACGCCGGCATTGCCTCGCCCACCTCGCGCGGTCGTGGCGCCCAGGGTCGCTCATAAGTCGGCGGCCGCGCCGCGCTCACGTCGAACCGCTCGCCGGTCCAGCGCAGCGCCATCGCGCCGTTGCCGCGCCACACCTTGCGGTCGACCAAGAGCGCCGTGCAGTCGCGCGGCGCCTCGCGCGGGCTGACGACCACGACGGCGCGCGCGCAATCCTCCTCGAACGCCTCGACCGACATCGCGTAGGCGACCAGCCGGCCGTCGGCGAGCTTGGCCGTACAGCCGGCCGCGTCGCAGCGCACACCGTCGGCGAGGCTTACATCTTTCACCGTGCGCGCATCGGCGTCGGCGGCGAGCCATTCCTTGAGCGCGAACGTGTCGCGGCTTGAATGCAGCAGCGACAGGCGGCCGCTTGGGCCCCGCAGCGCCGCCACCTGGCCATCGGGCGCGATCAGCACGTCGGGCCGCGGCGTCAGCACCGCCCACAGGCTCGCCGCGACGACAAGCCCGGCCCCGCTCCAGCGCAGCGGCGTGCGCAGCAGGCAGATCAGCAGCATGCCCAATGTACAAACGAGCAGCGGTCCGGTGCCGAAGGCCTGGATACGGCCGACCGCACCCGGCAGGCTCGTCACCCACAATGCGACGGCGATCATCCAGTCGAGGCCGTAGCCCATCAGCTGCCAGCACCACGCGTCGAAGCCGAACGGCATCGCCAGCACGCCGAGGATGCCCATCGGCATCACCCAGGCGGAGACGACCGGCATGGCCAGCAGATTGGCGATGACGCCGTAAGGCGCCAGGCGATGGAAGTGGTAGGCGGCGTAGGGCGTGGTCGCTAAGCCCGCGACCAGCGAGGCGAGAATGAGCCCTGCGATCTCGCGCCCGCCCCACAACGCGATGCGCGCCTGCAGCGAGGACTCCGTGCCGGCGCGCAGCGGCAGGCCGTGCTGATAGGCCGCGATCAATGCCAGCGTCGCCGCAAACGACATCTGGAAGCTCGGATGCACCACCGACTCCGGCGCGAGCCACAGCACGCCGAAAGCGGCGACGGTCAGCGTGCGGAACGTCAACGCGGGGCGGTCGAGCATCACGCCGACGAGCACGATGCCGATCATGATGAAGGAGCGCTGCGTCGCCACCTCGGCGCCCGACAAGAGCAGATAGAACGCCGCGGCAATGAAAGCGCCGAGCGCCGCCCATTTCTTGATCGGTCGGCGCGTCGCCAGCGACGGCACCAGCGCCAAGCCGGCGCGGATGACGAAGAACACGATGCCCGCCACCACCGCCATGTGATAGCCGGAGATCGACAGCACGTGCGCCAGGCTCGAGATGTACATCGCGTCGTTCACCGGCGTGGTGATGGCGTCGCGCTTGCCCGTAATCAGCGCCGAGGCGATGGCGCCGCGGTCGCCGTCGATCACCGCGCGGATGCGCTTGTCGATGGCCTCGCGCAGGTGGTCGAGCGCGGCCGCGTAGGAGAGCCACAGGCCCTGCTCGACCGGCGGAGCCATGGTGCGGATGGCGCCGAGCGCGTAGCCGGAGGCGCCGATGCGCTGGAAGAACATGTCGCGCGCGAAGTCGTAGCCGCCAGGTCTTAAGGGAGGAAGCGGCGGCGACAGATGCGCCTTCAGCTCGACGAAACTGCCGACCGCCGGCGCCGTGCCCTTGCGCACGGCGACGCGGATGCGGTCGGGCGCTGCATCGCGCAGGCGCGCCGCCTCGAAGCGGTGTACGCGGATAACGACGCGGTCGCTGCGTTCGCGCTCTTCGCGGATCTCGACGAAGCCGGCGATCGTGGCGCTGGCAATGCTCGTCTGCAGGACCGGATGCGCGATGCGCAGCGTCTTCAGCGTGGCGATGGCAAAGCCGGCCGCCATGGCGGCAAAGGTAAGCGCAAAAGCAAAGCCGAAAGCGCGTCGGCGCGCGGCGAAGGCGACGAGGACGCCGGCGAGCGCCAGACCCGCCGCCGCCCACCAGGCCGGCTCGCGGTCGGCGGTGAAGTAGCCGGCGATACCGCAGCCGAAGGCGACCGGTAGCCAGGGCACCAGCCGCCCGGGCGCCACTTCGGCCAGCGCCCACTCCGAGAGCCTGCGGCGCGAGCCTTCCGCCGCTGCGGCGAATGGCTCCGGCCAGGCAAAACCGGCGCGCCGCCGCGCCGCGGCGACGGCCGCCGCTAATGCTCTTGCCGGTATTCTTGCCGGTATTCTTGCCGGTGGTCGTTCCCGGTCGCCCGCAGCCATGGCGCCCCCTGCGCCATGCTACGCCGCGGCGGTTGTATGAATAGAGGAACGGTTGTGAACGCTATTTCCCCCGAAGGCGTGTCCCGGGCGCAGCGCAGCACCGCTTGGTGATGCGCTGCTGACCCGGGACCTTACCGGGCTCGGAGTTTTGAACGGCCCCGGATCAGCGCCGCACCACTCCGCTCCGCTCCGTGCTGCGGCGCGTCCGGGGCACGGGGCGTCAGCGCAGCGCCCTAGCCCTTCACATCATACTGTTTGCTGAGGTGGTCGCCGATCTGCACGATCATCGCCACGCATTCGGGATAGCCGGGCTGGGCCACGGTCGCCTCATCGGCGGCGGTGCGGAATTCCCAGGAGTTCGCGGTACGCAGTACGGAAATCGCGATGCCACCCGGACAGTCGGCGTGCTCCTTGAGCTCCGCGCGCGCCATCGCGATGAGTTCCGCTTCGGTCTTGACGGGCTTGCTCATGGTGGCGTCCTCCGGACTGAAGATCGCTGCAGGTTGCCGCTTCGCCGCGCGCCTGTCGAGAGCCGCCCTACCCCGCCGCCTTCTCCTTCGCCACGTCCTTGGCGAAGCTATCGCGCAGCCCGATGGTGCGGCTGAACACCGCTCGCTCCGGCGTCGAATCCCGATCGCGGCAGAAATAACCCTGCCGCTCGAACTGCACCGGCGTCTCGGTGGCCGCTTCGAGCGCTGCCGGCTCCAGCCGGGCCCCTTGCAGCACCTCGAGCGAGTTCGGGTTGAGGTCTTTGGCAAAACCTTCGCCGCCGCTCGGGTCTGGCTTGCTGAACAGCGGATTGTACAGCCGCACCTCGGCGGGCACCGCATGCGCCGCCGAGACCCAATGGATCGTCGCCTTCACCTTGCGTCCGTCCGGCGCGTTGCCGCCCTTGGTCGCCGGGTCGTAGGTGCAGCGCAGCTCGACCACCTCGCCCGCCGCGTTCTTCTTCACCTCTTTGCAGGTGACGAAGTAGGCGTACCGAAAGCGCACCTCCATGCCGGGCGACAGCCGGAAGAACTTTTTCGGCGGGATCTCCATGAAGTCGTCCTGCTCGATATAGAGCTCGCGCGAAAACTTGATCTTGCGCGTGCCGGCAGCCGGATCGTCCGGATGGTTGACGGCCTCCAGCTCCTCGACCTGACCCTCCGGATAATTCTCGATGACGATCTTGAGCGGCTTAAGCACGGCCATGCGGCGCAGCGAGGTCTTGTTCAGCACCTCGCGCACCGAGAAGTCGAACTGGCCGGCGTCGACCACGCTGTTCGCCTTGGCGACGCCGATGCGCTTGACGAAATCGCGCAGCGCGGCCGGCGGCACGCCGCGCCGGCGCAAACCGGCGAGCGTCGGCATGCGCGGGTCGTCCCAGCCGGAGACGTGGCCGTCCTGCACCAGTCTGGTCAGCACGCGCTTGGACAGCACCGTGTAAGTGAGATTGAGCCGCGCGAACTCGTACTGGTGCGGCTGCGATGGCACGTTCAAATTGGCGATGAACCAGTCATAGAGCGGCCGGTGGTCTTCGAACTCCAGCGTGCAGATCGAATGCGTGATGCCTTCGATGGCGTCGGACTGACCATGCGCGAAGTCGTAGCTCGGATAGATCTTCCAGGTCGTGCCGGTGCGCGGATGGTGAGCGTCGAGGATGCGGTAGAGGACGGGATCGCGCAAATTGATATTGCCCGAGGCCATGTCGATCTTGGCGCGCAGCACGCGCGCGCCGTTGGGAAACTCCCCGGCCCGCATGCGGCGGAACAGATCGAGGTTCTCCTCGACGCCACGCTCGCGGAACGGCGAGTTCTTGCCGGGCTCGGTCAGCGTGCCGCGATTGTGCCGGATTTCGTCCTGGCTCTGGTCGTCGACATAGGCTTTGCCGGCGCGGATCAGGTCCTCGGCCCAGCCGTACAGCCGTTCGAAATAGTCGGAGGCGTAATAGAGGTGCTTGCCCCAGCTAAAGCCGAGCCAGCGCACGTCGGCCTCGATGGCGTCGATATACTCCTGCTCCTCTTTGGTCGGGTTGGTGTCGTCGAAACGCAGATGGCAGCGGCCGCCGAACTCCTCGGCGATGCCGAAGTTGAGGCAGATGGATTTAGCGTGACCGATGTGGAGATAGCCGTTCGGCTCGGGCGGGAAGCGGGTGACCACGTGTTTGACTCGACCGGCGTCGAGATCGGCTTTAACGATGTCACGAATGAAATCGCGCCCCGCCTCGGGGGCCGCGCTGTCGCCCATTGCCTTGACCTCGTTCGCCATGCTTCTTGATTCCGTCAACTTTGCTTTCAGGCGCTATGCCATGAGACCCGGCTCGGCTCAATGTCAATCGCAGTGACATATTTGCCTTCACGCATGGTCCCGAAAAGTGGGTACCGGTTTTCGGATAAAGACCATGCGTCAGAGCGATTATTTGTGTTAGATCGCGGCCGATGAGCGAGCCCGTCGTCACCCGTTTCGCGCCGTCTCCTACCGGCTTCCTGCATATCGGCGGCGGGCGCACCGCGCTGTTCAACTGGCTCTATGCGAAGAAGACCGGCGGCAAGATGCTGCTGCGGATCGAGGACACCGACCGCGAGCGCTCGACCTCAGCCGCCATCGCCGCCATCATCGACGGCCTCACCTGGCTGGGACTCTCCTGGGACGGCGAGATCGTGTTCCAGTTCTCGCGCGCCGCCCGCCACCGCCAGATCGCCGAGCAGTTGCTCGCCGCAGGCAAGGCCTATCGCTGCTACGCCAGCCCGGAGGAACTCACCGCCATGCGTGAGGCGGCCCGCAAGGAGG
>Ga0265314_10002620_pt1 | contig 18168 bp, 19 predicted proteins | sample 4126metaG_FD_203106 | JGI IMG/M metagenome (GOLD analysis project Ga0265314, IMG submission 203106) | Rhizosphere microbial communities from Carex aquatilis grown in University of Washington, Seatle, WA, United States - 4-1-26 metaG | ecosystem: Host-associated > Plants > Roots > Rhizosphere >... | reverse complement strand
TGGCGCTCTACCGATACGTTGCCGGGGGGCCGGCCGTCAGTCCTCGTCGGGCCGGAAGATGTGGGGCGCCGTGCAGGCGTTGCAGACCGGCGTGGCCGATTCCAGGTCGCCCAAGGGGATCGGCACCTTGCGCTCCGGAAAGAGGCACTCGACCTCGTAGATCCGCTCGTCCCCGGCCGTGACCGCGATCAGGCGGCGGTAGGTGCAGCGCCGGATGCGCGCCTTGGCCAGGTGGGAGGGCTCAGCCTCGAGGACGGCCTCGGGCGGCGCCATGGGCAGCTGGATCGCCATCTGAGCTCGCCGTCCCTCCACCCTCTGCTCCGGCCGGCCATGCGACCCGCCTGGAGTTGACCCTAGCACCGGCTCGACACGGCCTTCAACGAGCGGAAAGTACTGGCCGCCGTGTCGCCCTTCGTGTCGAAACCTGCATTGACGGATGCCCGCCGGGCGCTATAGTACGCCGAAGTGGCACAAAGTGGTGTCAAGTGGGGAACAGTCCCATTCCTGGGGACACCCCTCGCGGCATCCGGCCCTTCGCAGCGCAGACGACAGGGAAACCCGAACGGTGTTCACCGGCGAGTACCGGCACTCGGTGGACGACAAGGGACGAATCGCGGTCCCCGCGAAGTTCCGCGTCCAGCTCGAGGGCGGCGCATACGTAGCCCGCTGGCTCGACGCCTGCCTGGCGATCTTCCCGCGCTCCGAGTGGGATCAGCTGGCCGACAAGGTCGGCAGCCTGCCGATCGGCGATGCCAACGCCCGCACCTTCAGCCGGACGCTCTTCGCCAGCGCCTACGAGGTCGAGCCCGACCGCCAGGGCCGGATCGTCGTGCCGGCCAGCCTGCGCGAGGCCGCCGGCCTGACCAGCGACGCAGTCGTCGTCGGCGCCCGTGATCACGCCGAGATCTGGTCGCCGGAGCGCTGGGATGGCTACCGCCAGGCGATGGACGCGCCCGAGGCGATGGCCGAACACCTGAGCGGGCTCGGGATTTGAAGCCCGCCGCCGGTTCCGCGCGCGTCCCGGATCCCTCGGGCTCCAGCCAGGCAGCCGGAGGCGAGCCGCCGGCTGGCCATCTGCCGGTCATGCTCGACGAGGTCCTGGCAATGCTGGCCCCCGCGCCCGGCAGCCTCCAGGTCGACGCGACCCTGGGCGGTGGCGGACATGCCCAGCGGATCCTCACGGCGTCGGCGCCCGACGGCCGGCTGCTCGGCCTCGACGCCGATCCGGCGGCGATTGCCCGGGTCGCCGCACGCCTCCAGCCCGCCTTCGGCGATCGCCTGGTCCTGCGCCAGGCCAACTTCCGGGAGCTGGCCGAGGTGGCCCCGGCGGCCGGCTTCGGGCTCGTCGACGGCTTCCTCTTCGACCTTGGCCTGTCGAGCTACCAGCTGGCCGACGCCGAGCGTGGCTTCGGGATCCGGACCGGCGGGCCCCTCGACATGCGCTTCGATCCGAGCCAGGGCGTATCGGCTGCCGAGCTGCTGGCCAGCCTCGACGCCGTCGAGCTGACGGCCCTCTTCCGGCGCTACGGCGAGGAGCCCCAGGCTCCCCGGATTGCCCGGGCCATCGTGGCCCAGCGGGCGTTGAGCCCGATCGACAGCGCCGAGGCCCTGTCCGAGCTGATCGTCCGGATCGCCCCCGGCGGGCCCCCCGGCCGGCGTCGGATCCACCCCGCGACGCGCGTCTTCCAGGCGCTCCGGATCGCGGTCAACGCCGAGCTCGACGCCCTCCAGGCGGCGCTTGCCGCGGCCGTCGACCTGCTCCGGCCGGGCGGCCGGCTGGTCGTCCTGAGCTACCACTCGCTCGAGGACCGGATCGTCAAGCGCCTCTTCCAGGCCGAGCGGCGGGGCTGCGTCTGCCCGCCCAGCCTGCCCGTCTGCGTGTGCGGACGGTCGCCCCGCCTGCGCCTCGTGACCCGCCCGTCGCTGACCCCCAGCGGGGCCGAGATCGCCGCCAATCCGCGCGCCCGGAGTGCCCGCTTGCGGGCCGCCGAGCGACTTGCGGCCTGATCGTCAGCCGGAAGGAGGAGTCCCGTGAGCAAGCATCACCAGTCACACCGGCGCCGCTCGTACGGCCGGCGCCAGCACGAGCTGCACGAACGTCCGGTCGAGCCGCGCACCCAGCACGAGATCGATCTCGACGCGACCGGTCAGGACGAGCGCGAGCCGTCCACGGGGCGCTATGAGCTGGAGCAGGTCAGCCAGCCGCTGAGCTTCGCGGTGGGCGACTGATGGCGGTCCAGGCCGGCCGCCTGGGTCGCTCAGGGTTGCGCAGCGCCGCTGTCGCCGTCGCCCTGCCCCGGACCGGCCCCGCGGTCCAGCCCCGGCCCCGGGTCGAGTCCGCGCCGGCGATCGCCCGGCGCCGGGCACGAACGGCGGTCCGCGCCGGCCGGCGCACGAACCGGGTGGGGATCCTGCTGGGGGCCATCGCCATCATCTTCGTGCTCGGCTTCTTCTCACTCGCCCAGACCGTCCAGGTCTCGACCACCGCGGTGGACATCGACCGGCTGACCAACGAGCAGGCCGCCCTCCAGGGCCAGCGCCAGCAGGTGATCAGTGACCTGAACCGCCTGGGCGGAGCCTCGGCGATCCGCAAGGAAGGGATCGACCTGGGCCTCGACCAGCTCGGCGTCCCGCTCATCGTCGCGGCCCGGTAGACCGGATCGATCGATGCTTGGACGGACCGACTCCCGGCGGCGACTGCTCGTCGTCCTGCTCGTCTTCGTCGTGACCGGCGCCGGGCTGACCGCCCGGCTGGCCTGGTGGCAAGTCGCCCAGCAGCCGATGCTCGCGGCCCGGGCCCAGGACCAGACCCTGACCCAGGTGTCCATCCCCAGCCGGCGGGGCACGATCTACGACCGGAGTGGGACCGTCGTCCTGGCGACCACGGTCGACCAGTTCATGCTCGAGGCCAATCCCAACCTGCTCAGCACGAATGCGGCACAGCGCACCCAGCTGGCGAACGACCTGATCGGGATCCTGGGCCTCGCCCCGGTCGACGCGGCGGCCTTCAGCCAGAAGATCAACTCGGACCGCCAGTACGTGATCCTGGCCCATGGCCTCGACCAGGCCACGGCCGATCGGCTCCAGGCCGCGATCAGCGCCGACGGCGCGACGGGTGGTGTCGACCTGGCGACCGAAGCCGCCCGGGTCGACCCCCAGGCCGGCGGCGCGCCCAAGACCTCGCTGGCGGCGCAGCTGCTGGGCTTCGTCAACCGCGACGGTGTCGGCCAGTACGGCGTCGAGCAGTTCTACCAGAACATCCTTGCCGGCCAGCCCAAGGTCGTCCTGGCCGCCCGCTCGATCAACGGCCGGCCGTTGATCGACACGGCCCAGGTCGTCGATCCGGGCACGCCCGGCCAGGACATCAGCCTGACCATCGACGAGAACCTCCAGCTGGCCCTCGAGCAGGAGGTGATGGCTGCGTCGGTCGCCGACCGGGCGATCTCCGTGTCGGCGATCGTGATCGACCCGAAGACGGGCCAGGTCTACGCCGAGGGCAGCTACCCCTCGTATGACGCCAACAGCTTCGCCCAGACCCCGTCCAGCCTGTTCGTGGACCCGGTGGTCAGCGTGCCGTACGAGCCAGGCTCGGTGTTCAAGATGCTGACCGCCCTGGCCGCCCTCCAGCAGGGCACGATCACCCCGACCAGCATCGTCGACGACAGCGGCTCGCTGTCGCTCGACCACGGCTCGGCCCGGATCTACGACTCGGACAAGCGGCCGATGGGCAAGATCACCTTCGAGAAGGTGCTCGCCTTCTCGCGCAATGTCGGCGCCGCCCGGGTCGCCCTGGGCCTGGCCACCACGACCAACGCGGCGGCCTCGATCCTCAAGGCCACCTGGGACAAGCTGGGCTTCGGCCAGCCGACCGGGATCGACGTGGCCGACGAGGCCCGGGGCACCGTCCATGATCCGGCGATCCAGCCCTGGCACCAGGTCGACCTGGCCAACGCGGCCTTCGGGCAGGGCGTGGCGGTCACCCTCGTCCAGCTCGCCAGCGCCTATTCGACGATGGTCAACGGCGGCACCCTGATCACGCCCCACGTCGTCGCGGCGATCGGCAACCAGCCGGTGCCGGCGACGCCCGGGGCGCAGGTCATCTCGCCCACGATCTCGGCCACCCTGACCAACCTGATGTCGTATGTCGTCCACACCGTGCCCTGGTATGCCGCCGGGACGCTGGTCAAGGGCTACACGATCGGGGGCAAGACGGGCACTGCCCAGATCTGGGACCCGACCGCCAACCACGGCCACGGCGGCTGGCTGGCAACCCGCTACAACAACACGTTCGTGGGCTACATCGGCAAGAACGCGCCACAGCTGGTGATCGCCGTCGAGATCCACGAGGGCAAGCCGCTCGTGATCCGCCAGGGCGACCTGCCCCTGGCGGTCGAGTCGTACGAGCTCTTCCGGCGGATCGCGACCGACTCGATGAAGATGCTCGACCTCAATCCGACCGGCGCGCCGCCGTCCACCGGACCCGCTCCGTCGGCCAACCCGTATCCGTGATCGCGGCGCATGCCACACTGGCCGCCGTGACCGACCCGTCCGGCCCGCCCGCTGGCACTGAGTCGTTCGACGCCGCCGAGATCGCCCGCCTGGCCGGCGGCCGCCTGGTCCACGATGCGGACCGGCCGATCCGGGGCGCTGCCGTCGACTCCCGGCGGATCGTCCCCGGCAACCTCTTCGTGGCCCTGCCCGGGGAGCGGACCGACGGCCACGAGCACCTGGCCGAGGCCGTCGCCAACGGCGCCGCCGCGGTCCTCGTCAGCCGGCCCGGCCTGCCCGCGGAGGGCCTCGGCTCGGTCAGCGTGATCCGCGTCGGGCGGCCGCTCGACGCGCTGGGTGCGATCGCCGCCGGCTGGCGCGCCCGCTTCGAGCCACTGACCGTGGGGATCACCGGCAGCATCGCCAAGACCTCGACCAAGGAGGCGGTCGCCGATGTCCTGGCCGTCCGCTTCCGGACGCTGCGCAGCGGGGGCAACGAGAACAACGAGATCGGCCTGCCGCTGACTGTCCTGCGCCTCGAGCGCGCCGACCAGGCCCTGGTCCTCGAGATGGGCATGTACGTCGGCGGCGAGATCGCCGACCTGGCCCGGATCGCCCGGCCCCAGGTGGGCGTAGTGACGGCCGTCCAGCCGGTCCACCTGTCGCGGATCGGGACGATCGAGGCGATCGAGCAGGCCAAGGGGGAGCTGGTCGAAGCGCTGCCCGCGAGCGGCACGGCGATCCTCAACGCCGACGACGAGCGAGTGGCCCGGATGGCCGCCCGGACGGCGGCCCGGGTCCTGACCTACGGCTTCGGACCGGGCGCCGAGGTGACCGCCGATTCGATCCAGTCGGCCGGCGCCGACGGGATGCGCTTCACCTTGCGCACGGCCGCCGGGCGCCAGCCGGTCGCCCTGCCCGGCCTGGGCCGCCACGCCGTCCACAACGCCCTGGCCGCGGCCGCGGTCGGCAGCGTCGCCGGGCTCGAGCTCGACGAGATCGCCGAGGGCCTTGCCGTGCCGCCACCCGCGGCGCATCGGGGCGACCTGATTCGTCTGGGCGATGTGACGATCCTCGACGACAGCTACAACGCCGCGCCGGCTTCGGTGCGGGCGGCCCTGGCCGTGCTGGCGGGCCTGCCCGGCCGGCGGGTCGCGGTCCTGGGCGAGATGCTCGAGCTGGGCGACGGCCACGAGGCCGGTCACCTCGATGTCGGCCGCCGGGCGGCCCAGGTTGCCGAGCTGCTGGTCGTCGTCGGCGCCGGCGCGGAGCCGATCGGCCGAGGTGCCCGCGAGGCGGGCATGGCGACCGGCCGGGTGATCGAGGTCGCCGATCGCCAGGCGGCGCTCGAGGCCCTCCTGCCGCGCCTTGCGCCGGGCGACGTGATCCTGGTCAAGGCCTCCCGCGGGATCGCCCTGGACCGCCTGATCGACGAGCTGCGGATCGAGCTCGAGCCATGACGATCGGCACGATCGAGCTGATCCAGGGCCTCCTGATCGCGTTCCTGCTGGTCGTCGTCCTGATGCCGCCCTACATCCGCTTCGCCCGCCGGATCCGCTTCGGGAAGCACATCCGCGAAGAGGGCCCCACCAGCCACTACCTCAAGGAAGGCATCCCGACCGGCGCCGGGATCCTGATCGTGCTGGTCGTTGCGGCGGTGGCGGTCCTGCTGGGGGCCGTCGGCACGAACACGCCGGACACCTACTCGCCGCTCGCGGCGCTGCTCGGCGTCGCCGCCCTGGGCGCGTTCGACGACTACCTCAACGTGCGCACCGGCGACGGGATCCGGGCCCGGCACAAGCTGATCTGGCAGATCGTGGTCGCCGTCCTGGCCGCCCTGTACATCCAGCGCCACTTCAACATCGACGCGATCCGGGTCCCGTTCGAGGGCGACGTCGTGATCGGAGCGCCGCTCTGGATCGTGTTCGCGGCCTTTGCCATCGTGGCCACCAGCAACGGGGTCAACATCACCGACGGGCTCGACGGCCTGGCCGGGGGCACCACCGCCTTCGCCTTCGTGGCCTACATGATCATTGCCCTGCTCAACGTGCCCCACCAGCCGAACCTGGCCCTGCTCTGCGCGATCATCATCGGGGCGGCCGTCGGCTACCTGTGGTTCAACGTCCACCCGGCGCAGGTCCTGATGGGCGATTCGGGGTCGCTGTCATTGGGGGCGTGCCTGGCCGTGATTGCCCTGATCACGGGTCAGATTGTCGTGCTGCCCCTGATCGGGCTGGTCTTTGTCGTGGAGACCGGCTCGGTAATCATCCAGGTGGCCTACTTCAAGGCGACCGGCGGCAAGCGGATCTTCAAGATGAGCCCGATTCACCACCACTTCGAGCTGTCGGGCTGGGACGAGGAGAAGATCACTGTCCGCTTCTGGATCGTCGGGGCCCTGGCCGGCCTGATCGGGGTGACCCTCTTCCTGGCCTCGATCCACGCGCTGGCATGATCGCGATGACCGTCGACCTCGATCAGCTCAGCCTGGCGGGAATCCAGGCCGGCGCCCTCGCCGGCCAGCCGGTCGCTGTGCTCGGCCTGGCGCGCAGCGGGATCGCCCTGGCCCGCTTCCTGGCCGACGCCGGAGCCGTCGTCACGGCCTACGACCTGCGTCCCGCCGCGGAGCTTGGCGAGGCGATCGCCGCTCTCGGAGATCGGCCGGTCCGGCTGCTGGCCGGTCCGCAGGTGGACCCGTCCGAGGCGCTGGCCGGGATGGCCCTGGTGACCACGTCGCCGGTCATCTCGCCCGACTTCCCGACGACCGAGCCCCGCCTGCGGGCCGCGCTCCAGGCCCTCGTCGCCGCCCGGGCCGCGGGCGATCGGGCCGCGCCGGCGACCGTGTCCGAGGTCGACCTCTTCCTGCGCCTCTGCCCCGCACCCACGATCGGGGTCACGGGCACAAAGGGCAAGACGACGACCTCGGCCCTGATCGCCCACCTCCTGGCGGCCGATCCCAGCCACCGGGTGGTCCTCGGCGGCAACATCGGCCGGCCGCTCGTCGAACGGCTGCCCGAGCTGACCGGCGCCGATCGGGTGGTGGTCGAGCTGTCCGAGCTGCAGCTGCCGACCCTGTCGCGCGGGACGCTGGTGGGCGTCTACACCAACGTCACCTCGGACCACCTCGATCGTCACGGCAGCCTGGCCGCCTACCGCCGGGTCAAGCGCCGGCTGGCCGAGCTGGTCGACCCCGACGGGGCCCTGGTCGTCAACGCCGACGATCCGACCGTCGCGGCGTACGCCGGCCTGGGCGGCGCACCGTCGGTCCTCTACCGGCTCGCGCGGCCGATGCCCGGCGGGGTGGGGATCGTCGACGACTGGATCGTGGCCGCCTCGGTCGAACGCCTTGATCTCGCCGGCGGCGGGTTCGCCGCGACCGGGCCGCGCGGGCGGATCCTGCCGGTAGCCGAGCTGCCCCTGCCCGGACGGCACAACGTCTCGAACGCGATGGCCGCGATCTCGACGGCGCTCCTCTTCGGCCTGGCGCCCGACGCGATCCGCACCGCGAGTGCGAGCTTCCGGGGTGTCGAGCACCGCCTCGAACCGGCCGGCGAGCTGGACGGCGTGCGCTACGTCAACGACTCGCAGGGCACCCAGCCCGACGCGGTGATCGCGGCCCTGCGCTCCTATCCCGCCCCGATCGTGCTCATCGCCGGCGGCCGGGACAAGGGCGTCGACCTGTCCGAGCTGGCCCCGGTCGTCGCCCAGCGCGCCGCGGCGGCCGTCCTGATCGGCGAGAGCGGGCCCGATCTCGAGCGCCTCTTCCAGGCCGCGGGCCTCGCCCGGACCGAGCGCGCCCCCAGCCTCGAGGCGGCGGTCGGCCGAGCCGACGCGCTCGCCCGCGAGATCCGGGCCGGCCTGGCCGCGGCGCGGCTTGAGGACCCCGAGGGCATCCCCCGGGCGACGGTCCTGCTCAGCCCGGCCGCCGCGAGCTTTGACATGTTCCCCGACTACGAGGCCCGGGGCCGGGCCTTCAAGGCCGCCGTGGCCGCCCTGACCAGCGCCCGGCAGTCCCGGCCCGACCCGACGGAGGAGCGATGAGCGTCGTCACCAGCCTGCTCAAGCCCACGGTCCGCAGCCGGCCCACGACCGGCCGGAGCACACCCAACGTGGTTCGTCGCGAGACCCATGCCCCCGACTACGTGGTCCTGGTGGCCGTCGTCGCCCTGACCGCGATCGGGGTCCTGGTCGTCTACTCGTCGTCGGCCATGGCGTCCTACGCGGACTCCGCGAACTCGTTCGCGGTGGTCGGCCCGCAGGTCGTGTGGGGCGCCCTGGGCCTGGTCGCGCTGATGGTCATGATGCGGGTCGACTATCGCCGCCTGCGCCTGTTCTCGATCCCGCTCTACCTGCTGGCGGTCGTCCTGCTGGTGCTGGTCTTCGTGCCCCAGTTCAACCGGGTCGTCGGTGGCTCGGCCCGCTTCCTGCAGATCGGCCCGCTGCCGGCCATCCACCCGGCCGAGGTGGCCAAGCTGGCCCTGGTCGTCTACCTCGCCCACTGGCTGACCCGGCGGGGGACCGACGTCCACAGCTTCTGGCGGGGCCTGCTGCCGTTCCTGGCCATCTACGTCCCGCTGGTCCTCCTGGTGGTGATCGAGCCTGACCTCGGGACGGCCTCGGTCCTGGCCCTGACGGGGCTGCTGATGGTGTTCATCGCCGGGGCCAACCTGATCCACCTGACCGCGCTGGCCGGCCTGGGCGTGAGCGGGGTGACCGTGTTCATGCTCCACGGCTACCAGCTCGAACGGGTCAAGTCCTGGCTCAACCTGTGGCAGGACACCTCGGGCGTCGGCTATCACGCCGTGCAGGGCCTCCTGGCGCTGGGCCTGGGCGGGCTGTTCGGGGCCGGCCTCGGCCAGAGCCAGGTGGCCGGCGGGATCGCCCTGCCGAATGCCAGCAACGACTTCATCTTTGCGGTGATCGGCGAGGAGTTCGGGCTGGTGGGCGCCACGATCGTGATCGCCCTGTTCGTGATCCTGGCCTACCAGGGGATCCGGATCTCGCTGGCCGCACCGGACACGTTCGGGGCGCTCCTGGCCGCCGGGATCACCGGCTGGCTGTGCGTCCAGGCGTTCATCAACATCGCGGTCGTGGTGGCGCTGATCCCGATCACCGGGATCACCCTGCCGTTCATCAGCGCCGGCGGCTCATCGCTGTCGATCAGCCTGGCTGCCGTCGGAATCCTGCTGTCGATCTCGCGTGAGACCGTGGAACGAGGCACCTTCAACGATGCGTCTGCTGATCGCGGGCGGCGGAACGGGCGGGCACATCTACCCCGCACTGGCCGTCGCCCGGTCGCTTCGCGCTAGCCCCGCCGATCCGGAGATCGCCTGGCTGGGCGGGCGGCGAGGCCTTGAGGCCTCGCTCGTCCCGGCTGCCGGCATTCCCTTCCGGCGGCTGGCCGTGCGCTCGCTGCGGAGCACCGATCGCTCGGTTCATCTCGTTCTCGATCCGGCCTGGCTGGCTGTGTCGGTGCCCCAGGCGACGGCGATCCTCGCCCGGCGCCGCCCGGCGGCCATCTTCACGACCGGCGGCTACGCGGCGATCCCGGTCATCCTGGCTGCCCGCGGGCTGCGGATCCCGGTGGTGATGTGGGACGGCAACGTGATCCCCGGCCGGAGCGTTCGGGCGACCGCCCGCCTGGTGGCGGCGGTGGCGGTCTCGAGCGCGGCGACCTGCGCTACGCTCGACCTGCCGGCCGGACGCTGCTTCGAGACGGGCACGCCGATCCGGGAGCTGGCCGGGATCGACCCGCTCGCCGCCCGGGACCGGTTCGGGGTGCCGGCCGGCGACCGGCTGCTGCTGATTTTCGGCGGCTCGCAGGCGGTCAAGCGCTTCAACGCGGCCGTGGCCGGGGCGCTCGCCCGGCTCGTCGAGCGGGTCCACGTCGTCCACGTGACCGGCGACGCGGGCTACGCCGCGGCCCTCGCCGGGCGCGAGGCGTTGCCGGCCGCGGTCCGCGACCGGTACCGGCCGTATCCGTTCCTGCGAGCCGAGATGACCGATGCCCTGGTGGCGGCCGACCTGATCGTGGGCCGGGCCGGCAGCTCGACCCTGGCCGAGGCGACGGCCCTCGGCCGGCCGCTCGTCGTCGTGCCCTATCCCCACGCGGCGGGCCACCAGCGGGCCAACGCCCGGCCGCTGGTCGAGGCCGGTGCGGCCCGCCTGATCGAGGACGCCGACTTCGACGCCGATGCCCTCGTGGCCGCGGCGGGGATCCTCGATGACCCGGCGGCCCACAACGCGATGGCCGCCGCGTCGCGCGCCCTGGGCCGTCCGGCGGCCGCCGCCGCGGTTGCCGAGCTGGTCCTCGCCGCCGCAGAGCGACGGCCGCTGCCGGAGGCCGCCGCGATCGTCCGGCTGGCCCGTGGCCACGCGGCGAGCGGATCGCGATGACCGCCGCAGCAGCCTTCGACGCGCTCTCGATCGGGACCGAGATCCAGCGCCGGATCGGGGTCAAGACGTCGCGGGACGAGCCGCTGGCGCGCTTCACGACGCTGCGCCTGGGCGGGCCGGCCGACCTGTTCGCGGTCGCCCACAACGCCTTCGAGCTGCGCAAGCTGGTCCAGTTCGCCCGCTCGCGGGGCCTGGCCCACACCGTCCTGGGGCGGGGCAGCAACGTGGTCATCGCCGATGTCGGCATCCGCGGCCTGGTGATCCAGGATCGGGCCGAGGGGCTGGAGATCAGCGAGGAGCGCCTGATCGCCGAAGCCGGCCTGCCGATGGCCCGCGCCGCGACCGTCAGCCAGACCGCCGGATTGTCCGGGCTGGAATTCGGGCTGGCCATCCCGGGCACGGTGGGGGGAGCGGTGTGGGCCAATGCCGGCGCGCACGAATCGACGACCGCGGCTGTCCTCGTCGAGGCCCGGGTGCTGACCGCGGACGGCAGCGAGCGGCAGCTGACGCCGGCCGAGCTCGAGCTGGGCTATCGCGACAGCCGCCTGAAGCGGGCCGAGCCGCCCGCCCCGGCCGAGATCGTGCTGGGCGCGACGTTCCGCCTCGAGCCAGCCTCGGCGGCCGAGATCAAGGAGCGCCTCGAGGAGATCAAGCGCTGGCGCCAGGCGCACCAGCCGCTAGGCACGCCCAGTGCCGGCTCGTGGTTCCGCAACCCGTTGCCCGAGTCGGCCGGTGCCCTGATCGACGCGGCCGGGCTGAAGGGCCTCCGGATCGGTGGCGCGTCGGTCAGCGAGAAGCACGCCAACTTCCTGGTCAACGACCAGAAGGGCAGTGCGACCGACCTGCGCCGGCTGGCCGACCGGGTCCGGGCCGAGGTTGCCCGCCGATCCGGGATCACGCTGGTCGAGGAGGTCGTCTACCTCGGGGCCTGGGATCACTGGCAGCCGGAGGAGCTTCGATGAGCAACCGGACGCCGGTCGTGGTCCTCCTCGGCGGACCGTCGGCCGAGCACGATGTCTCGCTCGTGTCGGGCTCCGCGGTGGCCGCGGCCTTGCGCGGGGCGGGCCATCCCGTCGAGCGGGTGCTGATCGATCTCGACGGCGACTGGTGGCTGCTCCCGGAGCCCGACAGCGAGGACGGGACGAGCCGCCTGGCGCCGGCCGACTTCGATCGCCCTGCGGCGCTCGGCGCCGAGGGCCCGCTGTCGAGCGGCACGGTCCTCGAGCGCCTGCGCGCCCGATCGCCGCGGCCGGTCGTCTTCATCGCGCTGCACGGCCCATTTGGCGAGGACGGCACCGTCCAGGCGCTGCTCGACGCGGCTGACCTGCCGTACACCGGCTCGGGCGTGGCCGCTTCGGCGCTGGGCATGGACAAGGCCCTCTTCAAGCGCCTCGTCCGGGGGCTCGGCCTGCCGGTCGTCGACTGGCGTGAGGTCAACCGCTCGCGCTGGAGCGCCGAGCCGGCCGGCGTCCTCGCCGAGCTCGAGGCGTTCGCCGCCGGGACAGGCGACCCGCGCCTGATCGTCAAGCCCGCCCGCCTGGGCAGCTCCGTCGGGATGACCCTGGCCCACCTGCCGGGCGAGCGCCCGGCGGCCCTCGACGCGGCGTTCGAGCACGACACGCTGGCCCTCGTCGAGCGCTACGTGGCCAACGCCCGGGAGCTGGAGGTGGCCGTCCTGGGCAACGACGCAGGCCCCATCGAGCAGTACGGCCCGGGCGAGGTCCTGTCCGGCCACGAGTTCTACGACTACGCCGCGAAGTACACCCCGGGCCTGTCCGAGACGTCGCCCACGGCCGAGATCGACCCGCGCCTGCGGGCCACGATCCTCAAGATCGCCCGCGACGCCTACCGGGCGATCGGGGCCGAGGGCTTCGCCCGGCTCGACTTCCTGATCGAGGGCGAGACGCCGTTCCTGTCCGAGATCAACACGATCCCGGGCTTCACCCCGATCAGCCTCTTCCCGGCGATGGCGGCGGCCGGCGGCTACGACTTCGCGGCCCTCGCCGGGCGGATCGTCGAGCTGGGACTGGAGCGCTGGAACAGCCGCGTCCGGCGCCGGCTGGTGCCCGGCGACCTGCCCCGGTGAGCCGGCTGCCCACCCGGCGGGTCGGTCTGCCCCGGGCCGGCCGGCCGATCCGGCGCTCGTCCGCGGGTCTCTCCCGGACTCGCGCCCTGGCCTCCCTGGTGCTGGTCCTGGCCGGCCTGGCGATCTACGGCGTGGGCGCCTCGCCGGTCTTCTCATTCCGCTCCCCGGTCGATCTCGAGGGCGCCACGTGGACGAGCCAGGCGACGGTCGAGAACCTTTTGGCGATCAGCGACGGGACCAACCTCGTCACCCTGCGCACCGATGACCTGGCCAGCCGGCTCGAGAGCCTGCCCGCCGTCCGCTCGGCGTCGGTCCGGGTGGTCCTGCCCAACACGGTCCGGGTCGAGCTGGTCGAGCGCCAGCCGATCCTGGTCTGGCAGACGTCAGGCGGCCGGTTCCTGGTCGACGCGACCGGCGTGGCATTCCTGGAGCTGGCCAGCGGCGCCGCGGCTCCGGGCGGCCTGCCCACCATCAGCGACAACCGGGCCGGGGGAGCGGTCAGCGTCGGCGCCGCGATCGACCCGGTGGCCTTCGACGCGGCGACGCGCCTCGGCTCGCTCAAGCCGGCCGACCTCGGCTCGGCAGCCAACGGCCTGATCGTCAGCCTGGCCGACGACCAGGGCTTCACCTTGACAGCGGTGCCCAACCTGTGGACCGCGACCTTCGGCTTCTACACGACCAGCCTCCGGCCGACGACGATGATCCCGGGCCAGGTCCGGGTCCTGCGCAGCCTCCTGGCCCAGGTCGGCGAGACGAAGGTCGAGTCCGTGATCGTGGCCGACGACCAGAACGGGACGTGGGTCCCCAAAGCCAAGCCATGACGCCGAAACCACGACCCGCGGAGGCACCGCCGGCCGGACCAGGCCTCGACCGCCGCGAGGGTCTGGTAGCCTTGCCGAAACGCACCGGCTGGAGGGCCCTCGCGCGTGCTCCTACCCCTGGCGGGCCTTGGCCTCGGCGTCCTGCTGGGACTCCTCCTCAAGGTCAACGTCAGCTTCGAGGTCGCCCGCTATTCGGGCGTGGCGATCGTGGCGGCCCTCGACTCTGTGCTCGGCGCAGTCCGAGCCGAGCTGGACGGCGTGTACGACAACCGGATCTTCATCAGTGGCTTCATCACCAACGCGGTGGTGGCGGTGTTGCTCACCTTCCTCGGCGATCGACTGGGCCTGGACCTGTACCTCGTGGCGCTCGTGACCTTCGGGCCGCGGATCTTCCAGAACCTGGCCCTGATTCGACGGCACTTCCTGTAAAGGGGACGACGTAAGCGTGGAACGAGAGGCGGTCCTGGTCGGGATCGATGTTGGGACGACCAAAGTCTGTGCGCTCATCGGCGAGGTCAGCGCCGACGGCGGGCTGACGATCATCGGCAAGGGCACGGTCCCCGCCACGGGCCTCAAGAAGGGCGTCGTGGTCAACATCGAGCAGACGATCAACTCGATCGCCCAGGCCGTCGAGCAGGCCGAGCGCCTGTCGGGCTGGAAGATCGATCGGGCATTCGTGGGCGTCGGTGGCCAGAACGTCGAGTCCCAGAACTCGCGCGGCGCGGTCGCGGTCAGCGGCCACGATCGGGAGGTCAGCCGCGAGGACGTCAACCGGGCGACCGAGGTCGCCCGGGCGGTCTCGATCCCGTCCAACCGGGAGGTCCTCCACGTCCTGCCCCGGGGCTTCATCGTTGACGGCCAGGAAGGGGTCAAAGACCCCCTCGGGATGAGCGCGATCCGGCTCGAGGTCGAGACCCACATCGTCACCGCCGCGGCAACCGCGGTCCAGAACCTCCAGAAGTGCGTGATGGCCGCCGACGTCAAGATCGACGAGCTGGTCGCCAGCTCGCTGGCGTCGGCCGAGGCGGTCCTGACCGAGACCGAGAAGGACCTCGGGGTCGGGGTGGCCGACATCGGCGCGGGCACGATCGACCTGGCCCTCTTCTCGGACGGCTCGCCGTTCCACACCAGCGTCCTGCCGGTCGGCGGCAACAACGTGACGATGGACATCGCCGCGGTCCTCAAGACCAGCCTGCAGGTAGCCGAGGAGCTCAAGGTCCGCCACGGGACCTGCGACCTGCGTTCGGTCGACGCCGACGAGATGATCAGCGTCAGCGTCCTGGGCGAGGAGGCCGGCCGCTCGGTGAGCCGGATGGAGCTGTGCCAGATCATCGAGGCCCGCTGCCGCGAGACGCTCGAGCTGGTCCGCAACGAGATGCGTGCCACCGGCCACGGGATGCTGCCTGCCGGCATCGTCCTGACCGGCGGGGCGGCCCAGCTGGCCGGCCTCTCCGAGCTCGGCCGGGAGGTCCTCGAGATGCCCGTCCGGGTCTCCGGCCCGACCGGCGTCGGCGGCCTCGTCGACAATCTGCTGACCCCCGCCTACAGCACCGCGATCGGCCTCCTGCGCTGGGGCGCCGCGGTGACGATGTCGGGCGAGCCGATCCGCTACGACTCGGCGCCCGCCGGCGGGCTCGTCGGCCGGATCAGGGACGCCCTCCGCAACCTCTTCCCGTAGGCGGCGAATCCGGCGTCCGTTTTCGGCCAGAGTTCGATGCGCCACCGTCTTGACGCGACGGTATACTCGCCGGACGTTTCCCTCGAATACCCAACCGACCGTGCGGGCCCCGCTCGACGGCGTACCAGTTGATCGAATCGGCCCCCGGGAGGGCCGCCGGAGGATACCGTCATGCCGCTTCGTTCCGATTCCGAGAACTTCGCGCTCATTCGCGTCGTCGGCGTCGGTGGAGGCGGGAGCAACGCGGTCAACCGGATGATCCGGGCCGAGATGATGGGCGTCGAGTTCATCGCCTGCAACACCGATGCCCAGGCGCTCCTCCAGAGCGACGCGCCGCACAAGATCCGGATCGGCGACAAGATGACCCGCGGCCTGGGCGCCGGCGGCGACTCGTCGATCGGCCAGCGGGCGGCCGAGGAGGACACCGAGAAGATCGCCGAAGCCCTGCGTGACTCGGACATGGTCTTCATCACCGCCGGCCTCGGTGGCGGCACCGGCTCGGGCGCCGCCCCGGTCGTGGCCGAGATCGCCAAGGAGCTCGGCGCGCTGACGATCGGCGTCGTGACCAAGCCGTTCTCGTTCGAGGGCAACCGGCGCAAGCTGGTCGCCGAGAAGGCCGCCGATGAGCTGCGGGCCAAGGTCGACACCCTGATCACGATCCCCAACGACCGGCTCAAGGACGTGGTCCAGAAGAACACCTCGATCGTCGACGCCTTCCGGGTTGTCGACGACGTCCTGCGCCAGGGCGTCCAGGGGATCAGCGACATCATCACGGTGCCCGGCCTGATCAACCTCGACTTCGCCGACGTGCGCACGATCATGAAGGACGCCGGCTCGGCCCTGATGGGCATCGGCCGTGCCTCGGGCGAGAACCGGGCCATCGAGGCTGCCCGCCAGGCGATCGCCAGCCCGCTCCTCGAGGTCAACATCAACGGCGCCCAGGGCATCCTGTTCAACATCACCGGCAGCTCCAACCTGAGCCTGCACGAGGTGACCGAGGCTGCCGAGGAGATCCGGGCCGCAGCCGACCCGGAGGCCAACATCATCTTCGGGACGAGCTTCAACGAGCGCCTCGGCGACGAGGTGATGATCACCGTGATCGCCACCGGCTTCGACTCCAACCGCAAGCGCGAGGCCGTCCGGCCCGTCGCCGCGGCCGGCTCGTTCGAGAACCAGGGCGGCGTCCGGCGCGACTACTACGCCGAGCTCGAGGAGCAGCGCCGGGCCGTGGCCGACGACCGGCCCGAGGAGCGAGGCCGCGAGGCCGCCGCGGTGCGGGTCGAGAGCCGGAGCGTCGGCGAACCGGCGATCCAGCCCGTCCGGCGCGCCGCGATCGACCCCGATGACCTGGACATCCCGAGCTTCCTCCGCCGTCCGAAGTAGACCCGGCCGGTGACTGCCGGCGGCGACCTGGAGCAACCTGACCCGTCTGACGTCGCGTCATTTCGCGCTCGTCGTGAGGATGTGCTGGGCCGGATCGCGGCGGCCGCCCAGCGCTCGGGCCGTGACCCGGCGGCCGTTCGCCTGGTCGCCGTCTCGAAGACCGTGCCGGCCGACCGCCTGCGTGCCGCGGTCGCCGCGGGCCTGACGGTCCTCGGCGAGAACCGGGTCCAGGAGGGCGAAGCCAAGCGGCCGTTGGTGCCCGGCGCAAGCTGGGAGCTGATCGGCCCGCTCCAGTCGAACAAGGCCCGCCGGGCGCTCGACACCTACGACGTCATCCAGTCGGTCGACTCGCTCGAGCTTGCCGCCCGGCTCGACCGCCTCGCCGACGACTTCGACCCGCGCGCCGGCGGGTCGCGGGTCCGGGTGCCGGTCCTCCTCCAGGTGAACGTCGACGACGACCCGGCCAAGGCGGGCTTTGCCCCCTCCGACCTCGAGGCCGCGCTGGGCGCCATCCTCGAACTGCCCCGGCTGCGCGTCGACGGGCTCATGACCGTCGGCCGGCTGGTCGACGAACCCGAGGACGCCCGAACGACCTTCCGCCGCCTGCGCGAGCTTTCCCGCCGCGTCCGGGCGGCCGATCCCCGGCTCGGTCCGGAGCTATCGATGGGCATGAGCGCCGACTTCGAGGTCGCGATCGAGGAGGGGGCGACGATCGTCCGGGTCGGCCGGGCCCTGTTCGGCGAGCGGGCCGCGCCCGCAGGCCCGACGGCCTGATCCTTGCCGGTCGGCGCGACCCCGGGCTATGATCGGCCGGCTCGGGCGCGACGCCCGGTAGCACCCCGGGGCGATTGGCTCAGTCGGTTAGAGCGCACGGTTCACATCCGTGAGGTCACTGGTTCGAATCCAGTATCGCCCACCATCCCTGGCTCAATCGCCTACCGGCTGGAGCGATGGACGCGCCGTCGTCGCTGAGCCCGGCTGCCTACGATTCGGATTCGGCCAGGCTTCCAACCGCGAGCCTCGCCGCCGCATCCGCCGCAGCCGCGATGAGACTGGCGCGGATCTCAAAGCTCAGCTTCACGTCCTGTGCCTCGATACAAGCCTTGAGGTCGTCAAGCACTCGCGGCAAGAGCACGTGGAACGCCTGGTATCGGGATATGGCGGAAGCGAGCACCTGAGCGTCGTCCATGGAATGACCTTTCGACTCGTAGCCGTGCCCTGTTCACGCTGAACAATCGCGATGCAACGTGGCAGACGCAAGTCCTACCCGCGGCCTTCAGCCATGATGTGCCGAACTGAACGGGGCAATCGGGATCTCC
>Ga0265314_10002618_pt1 | contig 18174 bp, 10 predicted proteins | sample 4126metaG_FD_203106 | JGI IMG/M metagenome (GOLD analysis project Ga0265314, IMG submission 203106) | Rhizosphere microbial communities from Carex aquatilis grown in University of Washington, Seatle, WA, United States - 4-1-26 metaG | ecosystem: Host-associated > Plants > Roots > Rhizosphere >... | reverse complement strand
GACCCTTGTAGACCACCATCGTCCCCGCCATGAACTTGGCCTTGGCCGCATCGGCCTTCTTCTTGGCCTCGGCCGAGACCGCCTTGCCGTAGGGCGACATCTTGACGAAGCCCTCCTTGAGGCCGCCGCGCAGGAGGTGCGGGTATGGCTTCTTTTCCTGGATCCACTTGACGTAGTCGGTGTACACCTTGCCCCAGTTCCACTCGGCGCCGGTGAGGTAGCCCTTCGGCGCCAGGGTCGACTGGTTGGCATGGTATCCCGTGACGAAGACGCCGCGGCGCTCGGCCAGCTCGACGATGGTCTTCGGCGAATCGACGTGTGACGTGAGGACGTCGACACCCTGATCGATCAGGCTGTTGGCGGCCTCGGCTTCCTTGACCGGCATGGACCAGTCGCCGGTGAAGATCACGTTGGTGGTGGCCTTGGGATTCACCGAGCGGGCGCCGAGCGTGAACGAGTTGATGTTGCGCAGGACCTGGGGGATGGGCTTGGCGGCGATGAACCCGAGCTTGCTGCTCTTGGTGGTGAGGCCGGCCACGATCCCGGCGACGTACTCGGCCTCGTCGATGTAGCCGAAGTAGCTGCCAACATTGGACGGGTGCTTGCCCTCGGTGTAAAGGCCCCCGCAGTGCAAGAACGTCACGTCCTTGTACTTGTTGGCCATCTTGAGGATGTGCGGATCGAAGTACCCGAAGGAGGTCGGAAAGAGGAGCTTCGCGCCATCGAGGTTGATCATGCTCTCCATGGTCTTCTGGACCGCCACGGTCTCCGGGACCATCTCCTCCTCCCGGATCTTGACGCCCGGGAGCTTGGCGATGACCGCGGCGCCCTGGGCGTGAGACTGGTTGTAGCCGTAGTCGGTCTTGGGGCCCACGTAGATGAAGCCGACGGTCAGGGGGTCGGCGGCCGACGCCGTCCGGAGCGCCCCGAAGGTGCCCAGGGACGCGCCGAGCGCCAGGGCGAGGCCGAGCAGGCCACGAAGAGAGGTGAGAGAGGTGGAAGCACAGGCAGAACGAACACAGGCAGAACGAACACAGGCAGGACGAACAATCGAACAGCAGGCGGAGCGTTGAAGAGAGCGGGCGGAGGATTTGGTCATGGTTGGCTTATAGGAGCCACCACGTTTCGCGCATCTTTCGGAGAATCCGGAAGTTGGTAACTTCGGACCGCATTCACGGAATGCCAATTGTGCACGCCGCGACGGTCGTGCATTGTGCCCGCGAGGTGGGTCTTGACTGACGTTTTGCATCCCCTGGACATCGAGAGCTTGTCTCGACGCTACGCGACCGGCGCCGAGCATCCCTTGCCGCTGCTGGAGGCGCTCCGGGGGGGGATCCAGGCGCGTGGCGCCGACGGGATCTGGATCGCCGTGGTGTCTCCCGACGCCCTGCGGGCCGCCGTCCAGAGGCTCGAGGCGCGCCGCGCCGCCGGCGAGCCGCTGCCTCTTTACGGCCTTCCCTTCGGGGTCAAGGACAACATCGACGTCGCCGGCTTCCCGACCACCGCGGCTTGCCCCGCGTTTGCCTACGCGCCCGCGGTGTCTGCGGTGGTGGTGCAGCGCCTGGTCGCCGCCGGAGCCGTGGTGATGGGCAAGACCAACATGGACCAGTTCGCGACCGGGCTCGTCGGGGTGCGTTCCCCCTTCGGCGTCCCGCGGAACCCCTTCTCACCCGAGCACATCAGCGGTGGCTCGAGCTCGGGCTCGGCCGTGGCGGTGGCGCTCGGGCAGGTCAGCTTCGCCCTCGGGACCGACACGGCCGGCTCGGGGCGCGTCCCGGCCGCCTACAACAACGTCGTCGGGCTCAAGCCCAGCAAGGGTGTGCTCAGCACCACCGGGCTCGTCCCCGCGTGTCGGTCTCTCGATTGTGTCTCGGTGTTCGCGGGGACCTGCGAGGATGCGGCGCGGGTCGCTGGACACATGCAGGGCTTCGACGCCACGGATCCCTACGCCCGGCCCGACGGGCCGTCCGTCGGCTTCGCGGCGGCGGGACTCCGCCCTCGGCCAGATCCCTTCCGCTTCGGCGTGCTCGCGCCGGACGCGCGTGACTTCCTGGGGGACTCCGAGGCGGCGCGCGCCTACGACCAGGCCCTCGCTCGTCTCGTCGCGCTCGGCGGCACCCCGGTCGAGATCGACTTCACCCCCTTCCGCGAGGTGGGCGCCATGCTCTACGAGGGTCCCTTCGTGGCCGAGCGCCTCGAGGCGGCCGGCGCGCTCTTGGCCCGGCAGCCGGAGGCGCTGCTCCCGGTCCTGCGCGCGATCCTCGAGGGTGCCGGCCGTCATACGGCGCGGGCCGCGTTCGCAGCGGAGGCGGCGCTGCGCCTGGCCCGACGCCGGGTCGATCGGGTCTGGACCGAGGTGGACTGCCTGGCGCTGCCAACGGCGCCGACCCACCCGAAGATCGCCGACGTCGAGCGAGAGCCCCTCCGGCTCAACTCCGCCCTCGGGCTCTACACGACCTTCGTGAACCTGCTCGACCTGGCGGCGCTGGCGGTCCCCGTCGGGTTTCGTGCGGATGGGATCCCGACCGGGTTGACGTTGATGGGCCCGTGGGGCGCGGACGGCGACCTGGCGGCCATCGGCTCCGCGCTGCACCGTGCGACCTCGTCGCGGATCGGCGCGACCGACTGGCCCATTCCTCGCGCGAGCGCGGCAGCGGGGGCGCATGGACCGGCCCGGATTGCGCCCCAGCCCGCGGGCGCGTCGCGGCTTCCGCTCGCCGTGGTTGGCGCACACCTCTCGGGCGAGCCGCTCAATCCCGAGTTGACCGGGGCCGGGGGCGTCTTGCAAGTCGCAACCCGCACGGCGCCCCGCTATCGCCTGTTCACCCTGCCCGGCACGGTTCCACCCAAGCCCGGGCTGATCCGGGCGGCGGACGGCTCCGGCGACGGAGTCGCCATCGAGGTCGAGGTGTGGTCGCTGCCGGCGGCGGCGTTCGGCGAGTTCGTGGCGCGGATCCCGCCGCCGCTCGGGGTGGGCAAGATCGAGCTCGAGGATGGCAGTCGGGTCACCGGTTTCCTGGCCGAGGGGTTCGCGGTGGGGGCGCCGGGCGCCAGGGACATCAGCGCCTTCGGCGGCTGGCGAGCATTCCGAAAATCGCAATCCTGAGGGCGGGATGCCCTCGGCGGGCCGAATTAACGACGAACTTACTAAAGCGAAATCTCACGTTAACCGCGAATCGCTATCGTCGCCGCCACGACCACACCAGCGACGAAACAACCCGCGACCCGCGATCCCGCCGCGCCGATCCTCGTCCGTGAAGCACGTCGGCGTCCCCGGAGCGGCAAGCCGAGCACGCCATTCCTTTCTTCCAAATCGCACCTCGCACTTCGCACCTCGGATTCGGCATCCAGATGCACCGCCATGCCCGGTCCTTCCGTTCGTCCGTCGTCCACAGCCCCATCTCAAAATTGCCTGGAGGGAACATGAATCGTCGTCGTCTCACAGCGGTAGGCTCGGTATTGTTCGGTGCGTTCGCGCTCGCAGCTTGTAGCAAGGAAGAGCCTCCCAAGCCCGCGGAGCCGGCCGCGCCGGCCGCGGCTCCCGCACCGGCTCCGGCGGCCCCGGCCCCGGCGCCGGCCGACGACAAGGGTCCGATCAAGATCGGGATCTTGCACTCGCTGTCGGGGACCATGGCCATCAGCGAGACGTCGCTCAAGGACGTGGCCCTCATGACCATCGAGGAGATCAATGCCGCAGGCGGCGTGCTCGGACGCAAGCTCGAGCCGGTGGTGGTGGATCCGGCCTCGAACTGGCCGCTCTTCGCCGAGAAGGCCCGCGATCTGATCCAGAACCAGAAGGTGGCGGTGGTGTTCGGCTGCTGGACCTCGGTGTCCCGCAAGTCGGTCCTGCCGGTGTTCGAGGAGCTGAACGGCCTGCTCTTTTACCCCGTGCAGTACGAGGGCGAGGAGTCTTCCTTCAACGTGTTCTACACCGGTGCCGCGCCGAACCAGCAGGCCATCCCGGCGGTCGAGTACCTGATGAGCAAGAAGGGCGGGGCCGCCAAGCGCTGGGTCTTGCTCGGGACCGACTACGTTTACCCGCGGACCACCAACAAGATCCTGCGCTACTTCCTGCACTCGAAGGGCGTGGCGGACGACGACATCCTGGAGAAGTACACGCCCTTCGGGCACTCCGACTACCAGACCATCGTGGCCGACGTGAAGAAGTTCGCGGCCGGAAAGCGCACGGCGGTCGTCTCCACCATCAACGGTGACTCCAACGTGCCGTTCTACAAGGAGCTCGCCAATCAGGGCCTGAAGGCCACGGACATCCCGGTCGTGGCCTTCTCGGTCGGAGAAGAAGAGCTGAGGGGCATCGACGCCAAGCCACTGGTCGGGCACCTGGCGGCCTGGAACTACTTCATGTCCATCGACAACCCCGAGAACAAGGCCTTCATCGCCAAGTGGATGGACTACGTCAAGAAGAACAACCTGCCGGGCGGCGACAAGCGGGTCACCAACGATCCGATGGAGGCCACCTACATCGGCATCCACATGTGGGCGCAGGCCGCGGAGCAGGCCCACTCGGTCAGCGTGGACGCCGTTCGTCAGGCGATTGGCTACCAGAAGTTCAAGGCGCCGTCCGGCTTCACCATCGAGATGGACGCCAAGAACCACCACCTGCACAAGCCGGTCTTCATCGGCGAGGTCAAGGCCGACGGCCAGTTCCACGTGGTGTGGAAGACCGACGGACCCATCCGCGCCCAGGCCTGGAGCCCGTACATCCCGGACAGCGCAAAGAAGGTCGCCGACTGGACCTACCCCTACGTGTGCGGGAACTGCACGGAACCCAAGTTCAAGTAGGTCGCTCCGCATCTCCGCTCCCCCTTCCGCCATGGTGCGGGAGGGGGAACTGTGTTCCTGTCTCCCTGCTTTTCAGGTCTTGCTGTGTTCCCGGTGAGAAAGGCGTATCGATGAAACGAGCAGCATGTCGAGCATCTCATCGCGACCGGGCTCGTGGCCGCGGAGGGTGGATGGCCAGGGGCTGGATGGGGCAGCGCTGGGCCTGGAGAAGCCACTGGATGGTGGCCGCGGTGGTGGGGATCTGCGCGACCCTGGCCGGTCCCGGTGTGCGTGTCGGCGGCGGGCCGGCCCGAGCTGCAGCCGCGACGGGGACGGTGACGGCAACGGTGACGGTGGAGCAGGCCATCCAGGGTCTGTCCGATCCCTCGGACGAGGTGATCGTGGCCAGCATCCGGCAGCTCGGACAGCTGGAGGATCCGCGCGCCATCCCGGTCCTCGAGGCGCTGGTGGACGATCGGCTGCGCTCCGGCGCCGACAAGCGCACCTGGATCTGGAACAGCAAGACCCGCGATCTGGTCGACCCGCTCACGGGCGCGGTCGCCGGTCCCTCGGCCCGCCCCGCCAGGGAGGTCGAGGTCAACAACGACATCCGGCGCGACGCCACTCCGGTCCTGGCGCAGCTGCACCTCGCGTCGCCGGACATCGGCGTCCGCCTGGCGGCGGCCGAGGAGCTCTCGAAGGACAACGACGAGGAGGCCTCGGCGCTCCTGCACCGTGCCCTGGACCGCGAGAAGGACGACGGCGTCAAGGAGCAGCTGGCGCTGGCGGTCGCCCGCATGGATCTGAGCAGCCCCAACGCCGAGACCCGACTCTCGGCCGTCAAGATCGTTCACCGCACCGGAAACGACGGGTTTCTCGCCGAGCTGCAGCGTCTGGTGTCGACCGGCGCCGACGGCAAGGCCGCCGAGACCGACACCCGGGTGCGCGCCGAGGCCCAGGAGGCCCTGAACGCCATCCTCAGCCGGCGACGCTTGATCACCACCTTCGGGAGCTTGTTGCATGGCCTGTCGCTGGCCAGCGTGCTGCTGTTCGCGGCGCTCGGGCTCGCCATCACCTTCGGTCTGCTCGGCGTCATCAACATGGCGCACGGGGAGATGCTCATGCTGGGCGCCTACTCGACCTATTCCGTGCAGGTCTTCTTCCAGCAACACCTCCCGAACCTGTTCCGCTACTACGTGCTCGCGGCGGTGCCGGTGGCCTTCCTGGTGACCTTCGGCGTCGGGGTGCTGATGGAGCGCCTGATCATCAAGCACCTCTACGGCCGTCCGCTCGAGACCTTGCTCGCCACCTGGGGCATCAGCCTCCTGCTGATCCAGAGCGTGCGCCTGATCTTCGGTGCCCAGAACGTGGCGGTCGCCAATCCCGACTGGCTGGCTGGCGGTGTGGAGATCGCGCACGGCCTGGTGTTGCCGTTCAACCGGATCGGCGTCATCACCTTCGTGGTGATGGTGGCGGTCGCCGTCTGGGTGCTCCTGTACAAGACCCGCATCGGCCTCAACGTGCGCGCCATGACCCAGAACCGGGGCATGGCCGCCTGCGTGGGGATCCCCACCGATCGGCTGGACGCCTTCATGTTCGGGCTCGGCTCGGGGATCGCTGGACTCGGCGGCGTGGCGCTCTCGCAGCTCGGGAACGTCGGCCCCGAGCTCGGACAGTCCTACATCATCGATTCCTTCATGGTGGTCGTGCTCGGCGGGGTCGGGCGGCTGGCGGGGGCCCTGGTCTCGGCACTCGGCCTCGGGGTCCTGAACAAGCTGCTCGAGCCCACCGTCGGGGCCGTGCTGGGCAAGATCTTGGTGCTGGTCTTCGTGATCCTCTTCATCCAGCGCCGTCCGCAGGGGCTGTTCGCGCTCAAGGGACGCGAGGCTTGAGCCCGACCATGTCCACTCCTCCTTCCACGCCGTCGCCTTCGTCGTCGCCTTCGCCGGCTCCGTCGGCACCTCCGGCCTCTGGAGCTCCGGCCGCTGCGCCGGTCCACGCGCCGCCTGCGCCTCGCTCCGTTCTGGGCGAGGGCGGGGCATCGGGTCCGACGCTGGTCAACAAGCCTCTGCCCATCTCCAAGGCTGGGGCCGGGCTGCGCTCCCGCATCTATGGGCGTGCGGGGTGGGCCATCGTCCTCGGCGCGGCGCTGGTGCTGGCGGTGCTGGTGCCGGTGCTGAACACCATGCCCAAGGCGTTCCCGCTGGCGATTCCCGACTACGCCATCCCGCTGCTCGGAAAGTTCCTCTGCTACGGAATGGCGGCCATCGCCATGGATCTGGTGTGGGGCTACACCGGGATCCTCAGCCTCGGACACGCTCTGTTCTTCGCCCTCGGTGGCTATGGCATGGGCATGTACCTGATGCGGTCCATCCAGGGACAAGGGGTCTACCGCAGCAATCTGCCCGACTTCATGGTGTTCCTCGACTGGAAGGAGCTGCCCTGGTACTGGCGGGGCTTCGATCACTTCCCCTTCGCGCTGGCCATGGCCTTGCTGGTCCCGGGCCTGCTGGCCCTGGTGTTCGGGTGGTTCGCCTTTCGCTCCCGGATCAAGGGTGTCTACCTGTCCATCGTGACCCAGGCCCTGACGTATGCGGCGATGCTGCTGTTCTTCCAGAACGCCACCGGCTTCGGAGGCAACAACGGGCTCACCGACTTCAAGCGCCTGCTCGGCTACTCGCTGCAGGCCCCCTCGACCAAGCTGTTCTTGTACATCCTCACCGCGCTGGCCTTGACCGGAACCTTCGTGCTCTGCCGCTATGTCGTGAACAGCAAGCTCGGGCGGGTGCTGACGGCGGTGCGCGACGCCGAATCCAAGGTGCGCTTCTGCGGGTACGAGTCCACCCACTACAAGCTCTTCGTGTGGACGTTGTCGGCGATGCTCTGCGCGCTGGCGGGAGCCCTGTACGTTCCGCAGGTGGGCATCATCAACCCGAGCGAGATGCAGCCGTCCAACTCGATCGAGCTCGCCATCTGGGTGGCGGTGGGAGGCCGGGGGACCCTCATCGGTCCGCTGGTCGGGGCCTTGCTGCTGAACGGTGCCAAGAGCTGGTTGACGGCGGCGTTTCCCTCCGCCTGGCTCTACGTGCTCGGCAGCATCTTCGTCCTCGTGACGTTGTTCTTGCCGCGCGGGGTGGTGGGGCTGGTCGGGCTGGTCCGGGCACGGCTGCGGTCGCGCGCGACCGCGGCTGCGAGCGCGAGCCATGGGGGGCCGTCGTGAACGGGCCCGGCATGACCAACGGGCGCTCGGCCAACGGGAGCGTGCCGCTGCCGGACGCGCTCGAGGCCGCCGCGCCCACGCCCGCGGGCGCGGCGGCCTTCGCCGCACCGCCGTCATCGGCGGGTGACCCGCCGTCGGTGGTGACCACCTCCGCGGTGTCGTCCGAGGCCGAGGCGTTGTCCCTGCCGCCGAAGGACGTGTCGGTGGGACCGCACGTGGCCTTGTGGGTGGAGAACCTCACGGTGTCCTTCGACGGGTTCAAGGCCATCGACGACGTGACCCTGATCCTCGACAAGGGAGAGCTCCGCTGCATCATCGGCCCGAATGGCGCCGGCAAGACCACCCTCATGGACGTCATCACCGGCAAGACCCGACCGGAGAAGGGAGCGGTCTACCTCGACAGTCGGGTCAACGATCTGACCACCCTGTCGGAATGCGAGATCGCCTCCCTCGGGATCGGCCGAAAATTCCAGCGGCCCACGGTCTTCCCCAATCACACGGTCTACGAGAACTGCGAGCTCGCCCTCAAGGGGCCGCGCGGGGTGTTCCGGTCGCTCTTCATGCGCACCACCAAGGCCGAGCGGGCCCGCATCGCCGAGGTGCTGGAGACCATCGGCCTGCAGGACCTGCGCGCGCAGCCGGCCGGACTCCTCGCCCACGGTCACAAGCAGTGGCTCGAGATCGGGATGCTGTTGGCCATGGATCCGAAGGTGCTGCTGATCGACGAGCCGGTGGCCGGGATGACCCAGCCCGAGATGGAGCGCACCGCGGAGCTCATGCGGACCCTGGCCGGGCAGCGCACGGTGGTGGTGGTGGAGCACGACATGGAGTTCGTGCGCAGCATCGCCCGCAAGGTCACGGTGCTGCACGAGGGACGGGTCCTGGCCGAAGGACCGATGAACGAGATCCAGAAGAATCCGCGGGTGATCGAGGTCTACCTCGGTACCTGACAGGGAGGACGCGCCACATGATGACCGAGGCAACCCAGCCGAGCGAAACGAGCAAGCCCGCGCCGCCGAGCGCGCTCCCCGAGGACGGCGGCAAGGACGGCGAGGCCGGCGAGGCCGGGAAAGCTGGCAAGGCTGGCAAGGCTGGCAAGGCTGGCAAGGCTGGATTGAAGGTGGGTGGTGTCAACCAGTTCTACGGAGAGAGCCACACCCTCTGGGATGCCGGGGTCAACGTCCCGCCCGGCGCCTGCGTCTGCCTGATGGGCCGCAACGGGGTCGGGAAGACCACCCTGCTGAAGGTCATCATGGGGTTGCTTTCCCCCAGGTCCGGAGAGATGACGTTCGCAGATGGGACCCTGGCGCGGGGGCGTCCCGACACCCGCGCGCGGGCGGGGATCGGCTACGTGCCCCAGGGCCGCGAGATCTTCGGGCAGCTCACCGTCGAGGAGAACCTGCGCCTCGGGCTCACGGCGCGCGGGGGCGGTCCCATCCCGGACCGGGTCTTCGAGCTGTTCCCGGTGCTGAAGAAGATGATGCACCGGCGTGGTGGAGATCTGTCGGGAGGACAGCAGCAGCAGCTGGCGATCGGGCGGGCGCTGGCCTCGGGCCCGAGCCTGCTCATCCTCGACGAGCCGACCGAGGGCATCCAGCCCAACATCGTCCACGAGATCGGTGACATCATCATCCGCCTCAATCAGGAGGGTCTGTCGATCTTGCTGGTCGAACAGAAGTTGCCGTTTGCCCGCCGGGTCGCGACCACGTTCTGCATCATGGATCGCGGGCGGACGGTGGCAGAAGGTGCGATGGGGGAGCTGAACGACGACCTTGTACGCCAACATTTAGTGGTTTGAAATACGTTCCATACTCGCGCGAGCCTGTCGCGACATGCTAAAAATGAGGCATGTGCGGAATCGTTGGGTACGTGGGTCCGAAGCCAGCGGTGCCTTTCCTCATCTCCGGCCTCTCCCGGCTCGAGTATCGCGGATACGACTCGGCGGGTGTGGCGGTCCTCGGGCCGCATGGGCTCCGGGTGGTCCGCCGCCGCGGGAAGCTGGCGACGCTGGCCGCCGCCCTCAAGTCCGAGCCGCCCGAGGGCTCTATCGGCATCGGGCACACCCGCTGGGCGACGCACGGTCGACCATCCGAGGAGAACGCCCACCCGCACACCGCCGGCGGGGTCACGGTCGTGCACAACGGCATCATCGAGAACCATGTGCGCCTGCGCAAGGAGCTCGAGGCCATCGGCCGGAAGTTCAGCTCCGAGACCGACACGGAGATCTTCGCGCACCTCATCGATCAGGCGCTTCTGGACGGCGCGCAGACCTTGATGGTCGCGGTCCAGCGGTCGCTCAAGCGGGTGGAGGGGACCTACGCCCTGGTGGTGCTGTGCGACCGCATGCCTGACCAGATCGTGGTGGCCAAGAACGCCTCGCCGATGGTCATAGGCGTCGGCAAGGGTGAGATGTTCATCGCGTCGGACGTGCCGGCCTTGCTGGACCAGACCCGGGAGGTGATCTACCTCGAGGATGGGGAGGTGGCCGAGGTCCGCGCGGATCGGGTCATGCTGGCCGACCACGGGGGGCGATCCATCACCCGCGCGCCGCGCACCATCACCTGGAACGCCGCCCAGGCCGAGAAGGATGGCTACCCGCACTTCATGCTCAAGGAGATCTTCGAGCAGCCGCGGGCGGTCGCCGACACCCTCCGGGGACGGCTCCTCCCCGACGAGGGCGACGCCGTGCTGGAGGGGTTCTCTGTCGACGTCCCCAGCATCAAGCGGGTGGTGCTGCTGGCCTGCGGGACCTCGCACTACGCCTCGCTGGTCGGCAAGTTCTTCATCGAGGCCATGTCGCGCATCCCCTGCGAGGTGGATCTGGCGAGTGAGTTTCGCTACCGCGATCCGGTGGTGGGCCCGGGCGATCTGACCATCGCGATCTCGCAGAGCGGTGAGACCGCGGACACCCTGGCCGCCGTCAAGGAGGCCAAGAGCCGCGGCGCCACGGTGCTGTCGATCTGCAACGTGGTGGACGCGTCGATCCCGCGCCTCAGCGACGGCACCCTCTACACCCACGCCGGGCCCGAGATCGGCGTGGCGTCCACCAAGTGCTTCACCGCGCAGCTGGCGGCGCTGTCGCTGGTGGCCCTGCACCTCGGGCGCCGGCGTGGCACGCTGTCGGCGGATGCCGGGCGGCAGTACGCCTCGGATCTGGCGGCGCTGCCCGAGAAGATGACCCACTGCCTGGCGACGCTGGCCCCGGGCGCCGAGAGCCGGGCCCCGTTTCCGGTGCTGGCGGCCCGCTACAAGACCGTCCGCGACTTTCTCTTCCTCGGGCGGGGGGCGAACTACCCCATCGCCCTCGAAGGAGCCCTCAAGCTCAAGGAGATCTCCTACATCCACGCCGAGGGCTATGCGGCCGGCGAGATGAAGCACGGCCCGATCGCGCTCATCGATGACGGCGTTCCGGTGGTGGTGATCGCGCCGCTCGGGCCGGGATACGAGAAGGTGCTGTCGAACCTGGCCGAGGTACGGGCCCGCAACGGGCACGTGCTGGCGGTGGCGACCGACAGCGACGTGGACATCGCCCGCCAGGCCGAGGACGTGCTGCGAATCCCGGCGGTCGCCCCTCTGCTGCAACCGTTCCTGACGGTGTTGCCGCTGCAGCTCCTCGCCTACGCGGTGGCGGTCGGCAAGGGCAACGACGTGGATCAGCCGCGCAACCTCGCCAAGAGCGTCACGGTCGAGTAAGCCGCTACGGGCCACAAGCCCGTGGGCGTGGGCGTGGTCGAACCCCTGATCGTGGCCGTGCACGTGAACGGGACGCCCCCGTGGACGTGATCGAGCCCCGCCACGCGCGGAACGAGGACGAGGACGGCGACGAGGAGGAGGACGGGGGCCAGGGCCCGGAGACGTCTTTCGATCGGGCCGAGGTCCGAGGTCAGCCGGCGTCTTCTTGGGGGGACGGCGTGTGCTTAGATGGGGGGGATGAAGGAACGGCGCTCGTGGTGGCAGCGGCTCGTGACGCTGGTCGGGCTCGGATATCCCGTGGCCTTGGTGCTGGTGATCGTCGCGCTGCGCTTCGTCGGCGAGCGCTGGTGGCCCATCGCGGTGATGCTCTATCTGCCGCGGCTGGGGTTCGCGCTGCCGCTCCCGTTCGTGGTGCTGGCGCTGCTGCTCGCCCGGCGACCCTGGTTGCTGGCGGTTCAGCTGGGGTCGCTGTGGCTGCTGCTGGTGCCGCTCATGGGGCTGCGGCTCGGCGGACACGCCAGCCCGAGCGCCGTCGGGCGAAACCTGCGGATCTTCAGCTACAACGTCGACTCGGGTCGGCGCGGGCTGCCCATCATCGTCGGCCAGATGCGCGCCTCGAGCGCGGACGTGATGCTCCTGCAGGAGGCCGCCGGGATCGATCCCGCGGAGGTCGAGGCGGGGCTGACCGGGTTTCATGTCGAGGCCTCCGGGCAGTTCGTGATCGCCAGCCGCTGGCCGATCCTCGAGACGCTGGCCCCACCGAAGCTGCCGGTGGGGGGCGTGCCGCGCTCGCCACGCTTCATGCGCTATCTGGTCGAGACGCCGGCCGGGCCGGTGCGCATCTACAGCGTCCACCCCATCTCCCCGCGCGAGGGGCTGGACGAGCTGCGCGGCGAAGGCCTGCGGGGAGAGCTCCGCCGGGGACGCCTGTTCAATCCGCGGGCGGAGCAGCTGGTGAAGGCCAACGTGGTCCTGCGCTCGGCCCAGTTGCAGGCCATCGCCGAGGACGCGGCGCGCGCGACGGTGCCGGTGGTGCTGGCTGGCGACACCAACCTGCCGGGCCTGAGCTGGTTGCTCGCGCGCTGGTTTGGAAGCTTCCCCGACGGCTTCGACGAGGTCGGGCGCGGATTCGGGTACACCTTCCCGGCGCCCAGGCACCCGTGGATGCGCATCGATCGGATCCGGGTGGTCCGCGGACTGCGGTTCACGAGCTTCTCGGTGGACCGGACGCCCGGGTCGGACCATCAGGCGGTGATCGCGGACATCGAGCTCGACGCGGGCCCGCGCGCGAACGCCACGGCGCCGTGAGCCGCCGCTCACCGGCGGCGGGCAGATCTCACGACGCCGGTGCGGGCATCGGACCGGCGTCGGTGGTGGCTATCCGGTCGGCTTCGAGCCGGGGACGCCATGACCGGGGCCGACGATCTGCTTCATGGCATCCCCGAGGTCGAAGGTGCCGCGGCTCTGGTCCGGGGTGTGGCAGCCGAGGCACACCGTGCCGGCCACCTTGCGCGAGGTTCCGTGATGGCTGTTCGGGGCGCGCATGTGGGTGACGCTCGGGCCGTGACAGGCCTCGCATCCCACGTCGGCGAAGAAGGTGTACGCGGTCTTGAGGTTGCGGGTTCCGCCCGGGGCCAGGAAGCCCGTGAGGTGACAGCCGAGACACTCGGGTTGGCGATCGTGGCCGCCGGTCTTGAGGGTCTCGAGGGCGTGGGCGTGGTCCGTGCCGCGCCACTGCACGTCCTGATGCTGGTGGCAGAACGCGCATCCGGCGCTGCTCCCGTAGTCCCAGTTCTCGAAGGCCTCGCTGTTGGCGTTGGCGGCGGTGGGGAAGCCGGATTCGTTGGCGAGGTGCCCGTTGTCGACGATGTGGGTGGTCAGGATGCGCCCGATCAGCGCGACCCCGAGCTGTTCTGGCAGCTCGGACGTGATCGGGACCACGCGATCCTCGAGGCGAGCGCTCGCGCCGCCGAGGCCGCCGGCGTCGGGCCGCGGCCAGAAGGAATCGATCCGTCCCACGGTGTTGCCAAGGGCACCGGCCTGCACGATGGCGGGGCGCTCGATGGGTCGAGAGGTCGAGGTCGTCGAGGTCGTCGACGATGCGGCCGCCCCGGCGGCGCCGTTGGCCGCGAGCCCGTCGTCGTGACCCACCACCACCACGTCGACCGCCGTGGGGCCGCTCGCCAGCCCGGCGCCGGCCAGGATCTGTCGCACGCGGCCGGGCCCTCCGTCGGCGTGGATCAGCGCCACCAGGAAGCTCGCCCCGTGGGCCCGGAGGTCGGCGGCGGCCGAGCGTGCGGCGGACACCGCGTCCCCGAACGCGAAGCCTGCGTGGCGCAGATGCTCGATCGCCGCGGGGGACAGATCGACCACCCCGAAGATGCCCACTTGCCGCCCGCCTCCTTCGTCCACCAGGCGCGTGGCCTCGAAGAGCGGCTTTTGCCCCGAAGGCGGTGACGCCTCGCCGAGGTTGGCCGCGACCATCGTCACCTTGGTGTCGGCCAGCAGGGATCGCAGCGCGTCCGCGCCCATCGCGAGCTCCCGTTCACCGGGCACCATCGCGTCGATGCCCATGCGCTTGAAGGCGGTGAGGACGGTGCGCGCGCGGAGATCCAGCCCGGCCGCGGAGCCCACGTCGAGCTCCGGCGCGTCGGCGATGGTCGCCACCGCGTCGCCGGCGTCCACCAGCAGCAGGCCGACGCCACTGACCCGCGTCTCATCGAGGAGCGACGCCCGGCGCGACAGACCTCCACGGGCGTTGGCATCGGTCCCGCTTGGCGCATAGTGTCCACGCTCGTCGGCTCCGTAGAAGATCACCAGCCCCGGGGGCTCGGGCCCTGTGAGGGGCCGGGACGCCTCGCCTGGAGCCGGGGGCGCGGAGCTCTGCCGGGTGCATCCGAGCACTGGCCACCCTGTGCCTGCGAGGGTCAGCAGGGAGAGGGCGAGGGCGATGGGGTGGGCAGGGGCCGGGGAGGTGACGGCGGCCTTGGCGGAGACGCGCCGGATCACGGTCGGCGAGACGGTCATGGCGTTTCATCCTACCGCAGAGTCGCCCGCCGTCGCTCGACAGAGTGCTCGCCGCCGCTCGACAGAGTCGCTCGCCGCCGCTCGACAGAGTCGCTCGCCGTCGCTCGACAGAGTCGCTCGCCGTCGCTCGACAGAGTCGCTCGCCGTCGCTCGACAGAGTGCTCGCCGTCGCTCGACAGAACGGGTTTTCGATCGTGACGCGCGCCCGGCGCCGTGGTAGCGGACTCGCACGTGGACGTGCGGGCCCGGTCCATCCGGACCGGCACACGTCAGAGATCTCGAACACCATCGAACCTCAAACCGCGTCACGCGCCCTGGAGAGAAAACCAATGACTCGAGAAAGGATCGAGCGCGTCAGCGTTCATCGGCGGTCGACCCCGTGGACACGGTCGCTGGCTGGGTTGCTCGGCGTTCCCACGCTGCTGCTCGGCATGGGCCGGCCCGTCTGGGCACACGAGCACGACGAGCACCACGCCGGGGCGCCGCGAGAGCGCCAGGAACGTCACGAGGAGCACAAGGAGCGCAAGGAGATCCGCAACGAGGAGCGACACGAGGAGCGCGTCGAGCGGCGCGAGGAGCATGGTCGCCCCGTCGGCGGTGTTCCCGTCCGGGTGGGGCCGCCGCCGGGGGCTCGCCCCGCGCCGATGGTCAACGTGGCGCCGGTGCGCGGCCCCGCGCCGCGCTTCGCGCCACCGCCACCGGTGGCCGAGCGTCCCCAGAGTCGTCCCGGTTACGTGTGGGCGCACGGATACCACGAGTGGCGGGGCGATCGCTACGTCTGGGTTCCGGGCCGCCTCGAGCCCGAGCGCCCCGGCTACGTGTGGACGCCGCCGAGGTGGGAGCTGCAAGGGGGGCTCTTCGTGTCCATCCCGGGCGGGTGGTTCGCCCTCGAGGCGCAGCCCGTCGCACCTCCCCCTCCGCCTCCGCCCGAGCCCATCGTCGAGGTGCGCCCCGGCATGATCTGGATCCCCGGCTTCTACGACTGGCGTGGGGGCGGGTACGCCTGGGTCCCCGGACGCTGGGAGGCAGAACGCCCACACGAGCGCTGGCATCCAGGCAGGTGGGAGCGTGTCGGCAACCACTGGGCCTGGCACAACGGCGGCTGGCACCGGCACTGAAAACCGGGAGCGACCGGGTCGAGACGAGGTGTGGGCTCACCGCCTCGAAGCGCCTTGATGTGGTCGAAACTTTCTTGGGGCCCGGGTGAAAGTTTCTTTCGTGCCAGCGCGCGGTCGAGCGAGGAAGATCCCGCGATTCGAACCGGATCCCACGGGCACTGTTCTTGCGTGACCGCGCCTGGCGGCAACCTCGTCCTCGTCCTAATTGGGCGTGCCGCCATCACATGCTCAACAAGCTCATCGACTTCGCCGTGCACAGGCGGGCACTCGCGCTCGCCATCAGCTTCAGCTTCGCGCTCTTCGGTGCCTACACCTTCACCAAGCTGAAGATCGAAGCCTTCCCCGATGTCACCAACGTGCAGGTGATGGTCATCACCCTGTACCCCGGGCAGGCCGCCGAGGAGGTCGAGAAGAAGGTCACCATCCCCGTCGAGCGCGCCTTGACCGGAGCGCCCCGGGTCCTGGTCCAGCGCTCGATCACCTCGTTCGGGTTGTCCCAGGTCATCCTGACCTTCGAGGACGGCGTCGACATCTACTGGGCACGCCAGCAGGTGGCGGAGAGGTTGCCGGACGCCGAGCTGCCGGGCGGGGTCGAGCCTCAGCTCGGACCCAACGATACGCCCGTCGGCCAGATCTATCAGTACACCCTCGAGAGCGACCACCACTCGCCGAGCGAGATGCGCAGCTGGCAGGAGTGGGTGGTGGCGCGACACCTCATGCGCGCGCCCGGTGTGGCCGATGTGGTGAGCTTTGGTGGGTTCATCAAGGAGTACCACGTGCTCGCCGATCCGGCCAAGCTGCGCAACACCGGCCTCGCCCTCAAGGACCTGATCGATGCCATCGACCAGTCGAACGGGTCGACCTCGGGCGGGTACATGGCGCACGGGGAGTCGGAGTTCGTGGTGCGCGCGCGCGGCTACCTGCACTCCGCCCAGGACATCGAGGACACGGTGGTGCGGGTGAACGCCGGCACCCCGATCCTGGTCCGCAACGTCGCCAAGGTGGTCGAGGCCTTCACCCCGCCGCGTGGGGCGGTGGCTCGCGGCGAGGAGATCGACTCGGTCGAGGGCACCATCCTCCTGCGCCGGGGCGAGAACCCCAAGGACGTCCTCAACGAGGTGCACGCGGTGATCGCCCGCGTGAACCGCGACGTGCTCCCGAAGGGCATGCGCATCGTCCCCTTCTACGATCGCACGCGGCTGGTGGACACCACGCTGCTCACGGTGGGCCACAACATGCTCGAGGGCGTGCTGCTCGTGACCCTGGTGCTGTGGCTGTTCCTGCGGGCCATCAGCGGGTCGCTGGCGGTGGCGGTGACCATGCCGCTCGCGCTCCTGACCGCGTTCGTGGGGCTCTACTACGCCGGCGTGCCGGCCAACCTCCTGTCGATGGGGGCGATCGACTTCGGCATCCTGCTCGACGGCGCGGTGATCATGGTCGAGAACGCCTACCGCCACCTGGCGGAGGAACAACCTCCCCCCGACCGGGTGCCCGAGGTGGTGGCGCGCGCCGCCAAGGAGGTCGTGCGGCCGACCCTCTTCTCGATGTCGATCATCGCGGCCGCCATGATGCCGATCTTCACGCTCGAGCGGGTCGAGGGGCGGATCTTCCGGCCGGTGGCCCTCACCTACGCCTTCGCGCTCCTGGGGGCGCTGTTCTTCACGATGCTCTGCGTGCCGGCCCTCACCACCGTCTTGCTCAAGAACCGCCACGTCAAGGAGACCGAGCCGGGGTTCCTGATCTTCCTGCGGGCCCGCTATCTCACCGGCCTGCGGGTGGCCCTCAAGTACCCCATCACCACCCGCCTGGCGGGCTTCGTGGTGCTGGGCGTGGCCATCTGGCTCTTCCCCAAGCTCGGGACCGAGTTCTTGCCCGAGATGAACGAGGGGGACATCCACATCACGGTGACCATGCCGAGCGCGGTGGCCCTCAACCGCGGGGCGGACCTCTTGCGCGACACCCGCCTCGCCTTGCTGAACTTCCCGGAGGTCAAGGACGTCCTCACCGAGCAGGGACACCCCGAGGATGGCACCGACGACGAGGCGCCCAACCAGGCCGAGACTTTCGTGATGATGAAGCCCGAGTCGGAGTGGCCGCGCGGCGCCGCCCACCGCGAGAAGGCGCAGATCGTCGAGGCCATGCGGGCCGAGCTCGAGCGGCGGCCCGGGGTCCAGTACAACTTCAGCCAGCCCATCAAGGATCGCGTAGAGGAGTCCATCTCCGGCATCCGCGGTCAGATCGTGGTCAAGATCTACGGGGAGGATCTGGCGCTCATGCACGAGAAGCTGGAGGACGTGCGCCGCATCCTCGACTCGACGCGCGGCTCGCGCGACG
>Ga0265314_10002617_pt1 | contig 18175 bp, 10 predicted proteins | sample 4126metaG_FD_203106 | JGI IMG/M metagenome (GOLD analysis project Ga0265314, IMG submission 203106) | Rhizosphere microbial communities from Carex aquatilis grown in University of Washington, Seatle, WA, United States - 4-1-26 metaG | ecosystem: Host-associated > Plants > Roots > Rhizosphere >... | reverse complement strand
CTCGTCGAGAGTCGCTCGCCAGACATGCACTTCGTTACCACCCAACAGGAGAGCTTGCGGTGGGAAGCACCACGGCGGAGCAGGAGAGGTGGTGGCTGTCATCTACAGTCTCATACGCTTGCGCGCAGTTCTTGAGAGAGCACCTCAAGAAGAAGACGCTCAGTTGTGTTCACGAAGAAGTGGTCACCGGGAAACCTGCGCGACGAAAAGGAACCGGTTGTTTGCTCACCCCAGGCGTCAAGATCGCCTTGGCTCACGTCGGGATCCAGTAAGCCGCCAAAAGTGGAGATGTGGCAGTTCAGCGGAGGCTCGATGGTATACACGTATGTTTCGTACATCGCGAAATCTGCCCGCAAGAGAGGAAGGACGATCTCCATCAGCTCTGCGTGCTCGAACACCTCCTTGGGCGTACCGTTCAGGCGACGCAGTTTCGCGACAAACTCTCTGTCCAGCAGGGTGTGCATGGGCAGATCTCGCTGCGGGATCTGCGGCGCACGACCGGCCGAGATAAAGAGACGAACGGGGTGCAGGCCATGCTGTCGGCGGAGATGACGGGCCAATTCAAAGCCCACCAATGCTCCGAGACTGTGTCCGAAGATGGCAAAGGGCTTGTCCAGAAGTGGACAGACGGCTTGGGCAAGGGCCGGGATGAGCGCTGAGAGTTGAGTGAAGGGAGGCTCCATCAGCCGAGTTCCTCGTCCGGGGAGTTGAACCGGACAAACTTCGACATCCGCCGGCAAGCCGTCCGGCCAGGTGCGAAAGCTCGCGGCGCTGCCTCCTGCATACGGAAAACAGAATAAGCGGAGGCGGGCTTGAGGTTTCCGCTCGCGGCATGCAATCCAGCGGTCAGGAGCAACGGTAGTGGTCATTGGCACTCGTGCAGAATCTTGTGTGCGTACTCTTCCTGCTTTCCCATGGTCTTGCGCAGGCTGAGCGGCCGCATGTCGGTCCACGATTCGCCAATGTGGCCCAAGCACTCGGCCTTCGATCCGATGGTACCGGCATCCCTCCAACCAACAGGGTTCTCCCGCTCCGCAGGCCAGATCGAGTACTGTTCTTCGTGATTCACGACGACTTTGTAGCGCGCACTGTGCGTGTTGCCGTTTCCATTCATCGACCGCTCCTCATCAATCAATTGACTGGATCGACGCCATCGGCGAACCGAGTCTCACCGCAAGCATTTTGCTCGAGGCAAATCGTCAGCTTCTCGGCCAAGGCTTCAACGTGGGGCTGGTAAACCATGTTGGCGTGATTGCCCGGAACGACGTGGACGTCCACCCCCCCAGCAGCCCACTGACTCCAGCCGAACGTGGGGTCAGGGGACGAACCGGCAGCCGGCGGCCTTTCGGCGGGCCCGCTCCCCGTTGAGTCGTTCCGGGTTTCCAAGTCCGACGTGGGCCCTGCCTCGCTAGCCTTGAAGAGGGTGACGCGGCCCGCGTAGCGATGGAGGACGTAATTCCGCGTCGCTCGAAAATCGGCCTTGCAGAGCTCGAGAAAACGCTGCGCTTGGAACGCTTGAATGTCGGAAGGCACCAAGCCGGCGCTCTTCGCCTGCTCCAACACACGGGTCAACAGTTCGTGCTTCGGAAGCCGCGAAAGGGATTCCCACGGGCCCAGCGAAAGACCGAAGTAGCGGACAACGTCGACCAACAGCGTCGCTTCAAGATCCTCCTCCGCAAGGTTCTCGTCGAGAGGTGGAATCCGAGCATCCAGTAAGGCAAGCAGGGCCACCCGCTGCCCTTGCGCCAAAAGCTGCTGTGCCATCTCGAAGGCTACGACGCCTCCCATCGACCACCCTCCCAGAAAATATGGTCCCTCGGACTGCACGGTTTGCAGCGCTTCGAGGTAGTAGGCCGCCATGTCTTCGATCCGCACATGCGGGTCTTGTCCGTCTTCAAGTCCTCTGGCTTGGAGTCCATAGCAGGGCTGATCGCGGCCCAGTGCGCCCGCCAGATGGATGTATGGAAAAATGTGTCCGCCCGCCGGATGGATCAGGAAGAGCGGCCGTTTGTCGCCACCAGGCTGAATCGCCACCAAACACGGGTGGGGTACTGGATTGGCGTTGTGGCGCAGGATACCGGCGAGATGCTCAATGGTTCCGCCCTGAAACACCGTCGCTAGCGGGAGTTTCCTGCCGAGTTGGTTCTCGATCAGGGCGAACAAGCGTACAGCGGCCATTGAATGCCCGCCCAGCTCGAAAAAATTCTCCGTTACTCCGATCGGTCGAACGCTCAGAACGTTCTCCCAGAGACGAGCGAGCTCAACCTCCAAAGCGTCTCGGGGGGCGACGATTGTCCTTTCGAGCTCAGGTCGTGTGCGGATGGGCGTCCGCAGTGCGCAGCGATCGATCTTCCCGGTGGGCGTCAACGGCAAGGCGTCGAGCAGGACGAAGACCGCAGGCACCATGTAGTCGGGCAGCCTCTCCTTGAGAAAACTGCGCAGGTCGTGAGCCGAAGGCGAGGACTGCGGCTCACTGACCACATAGGCTGCCAATCGCTTCTCTCCAGGCGGGTCATCCGCAGCTAGGACAACCGCCTCACGCACGGCCGGATGTCGGCCAAGAACGGCCTCGATTTCCCCCAACTCGATGCGGAAGCCGCGGATCTTCACTTGGTGGTCCGCGCGACCGAGGAACTCGATATTCCCATCCGGCAGATAGCGGGCCAGGTCGCCAGTCTTGTACAGTCGGGCTCCCGGCTCCGCACTGAACCGATCAGGAACGAACTTCTCGGCGGTCAACTCAGGCCGGTTCAGATAACCGCGGGCCACGCCCAACCCGCCGATGTGTAGCTCGCCGGGAACGCCAATTGGAACCGGGTTGTCGTGATTGTCTAGAATGTAGATCGCCCGGTTCGCGAGGGGACGACCAATGGGAACCCGCAGGAGAGTCGTATTCTCGCAACGTCGGGGCGGTATCTCAAAGGCAGTTGCCGTTATCGTCGTTTCGGTAGGTCCATACGCATTGAGGAGGCGGACCGACGACACCGGTGTTCGCTGCCAAAGAGCGAGAACATCGGGCGACATGGAATCTCCGCCGGCGACAAAAAGTCTGGCCTGAATATTCGGGACTAGCTCCGGGACGTCTGCCCACTCTCGAGCCAGTTCCTGCCAGTAACCGGTGGGAAGGTTCAGCACCGTGAGGCCAAACTCGGAGGCTCTCTTGTGGAATCCTGCCGGAGGCCATACCTCGGCGCCCATCATGACCAGCGTCGCTCCGGCAATGAGCGTGGGGAGGATTTGCTCCAAGGACAAATCGAAACTCAGAGAACCGACCTGGAGGACCCGATCGCTCGAGTCGAGTTCGTAGTACCTTTGAACATCGCGGCAATGATCCGCGATGCAGCCATGCGAGACGAGAACACCCTTCGGCCGGCCGGTGGATCCCGAGGTGTAGATCACATACGCCAGACCCTGAGCTATCGTCGAGCTCACCGGGTTCTCGGTACTTTTTCCGGCTATGGCTTCCCACCCTGAATCCAGACAGACGGCTCGTGCCTGGTGCTCTGGGAGGCCCGCCACCAAGGACTCCTGCGTCAACAGCACCCCCACCTGGGCATCTTCGAGCATGAAGGCGAGGCGCTCCTTTGGATACGTCGGATCAAGCGGCACATAGACCCCGCCTGCCTTCAGAATGCCGAGCAACCCGACGATCAATTCCAACGAGGGCTCCAAGCAGCTACCGACAAGGACCTCCGGGCCTATTTCCAAAGCCCGCAGGTAGTGCGCCAGTTGGTTCGACCGGCGGTTCAGCTCTTCATACGTCAACTGCTCACCCGCGCATACGACCGCGACGGCGTCAGGCGCGCGCGCCACTTGCGCCTCAAAAAGCTGATGAATACTCAAGTCCCGCGGCGAGTCGGTCTTGGTATCGTTCCACTCCACCACCAACTGCTGCTGCTCTGCCGGGGTCGACAGCGGTAGATCCGAGAGGCACAGCGCGGGATCCGCAACCACGGCGCCCAAGAGGGTGCGAAACGTGCGCAGCATGCGGGCAATCGTCGCGGCCTCAAACAAGTCGGCGTTATAGACGAGTGTCGCCGTGAGCCCTTGCTCGGCATCGACGATCTGCAGAGTCAAATCAAAGTGAGCCGTCTCGCTGGTCCCGTCGACGGGGTTGAGGGTCAAGCCCGGCAGTTCCACCGCCCGCGGCGAAGCGTTCTGCAGGACGAACATCACCTGAAAGAGCGGATTGCGGCTCAGATCGCGCTCGACGTGCAATTCTTCCACGAGTTTTTCAAAGGGCAGATCCTGATGAGCATACGCACCCAGACAGACCTCTCGCACCCGCCGCACGACCTCCCGAAAACTCGGGTCGTCCGAAAGGTCGGTACGGAGAACGAGCGTGTTGACGAAAAATCCAATCAGTCCCTCGATCTCCCTCCGGTTACGGTTGGCAATCGGTGTGCCGATGACGATGTCGTCTTGACGCGTGTAGCGCTGCAGCAAAACTGTGAACGCAGCCAGCAGCGTCATAAACAGGGTCGCTCCCACCTCGCGGCTCAGTGCCTTCAGGCCCGCACCCACGGCCTCGGCCAGCAGCAACGATTCGTGCGCACCGCGGAATGTCTGCACCACCGGCCGCGGATGATCCCGCAGCAGCTCCAAAAGCGGCGGGGCACCACCCAGTTGCCGCTTCCAATAGCTCAGTTGCTTTTCCAGGACCTCACCCTGCAACCACTGCCTTTGCCAACAAGCAAAATCCGCGTACTGGATCGGCAACTCAGTGAGCGGAGAGGACCTTCCACCGGAGAACGCTTCATACAGCACCGCCAGCTCGCGGATCAGTATTCCAATTGACCAACCGTCGGAAACAATGTGGTGCATCGTCAAGAGCCCCACGTACTCTGTCTCGTCCAACTGGAGCACCGTGGCTCGCACCAGCGGACCGTCGGCCAAATTGAAGGGACGCGTGGCCTCCGCGGTGACGAGCCGAAGGACCTCGATCTTCCGCTCGGGTGCACACAGCTCGCGCAGATTCACCACGGGCAGCGTGACCGTCAACGCCGGTGCAATCACTTGAACCGGTCGCCCATCCGCAGTCGCAAAGGTCGTCCGCAAGACTTCATGGCGCTGCACGAGCTCGTTGAGACTGTGCTGGAGTGCTGCCACGTTGAGGGGGCCTCTGAGCTGGACGGCAGCGGGAAAATTGTAGGCCGGGTTGCCCGGCGCCAACTGATCGATGAACCACAGGCGCTGCTGGGCAAAGGAGAGCGGCAATTCTCCATCCCGCGGAACAGGTTGTATGGCTGGAACCTGTAGACTCTGTCCGGCTCGACGGGCAACGTCGATGCTCTCAGCAAGGCTCGCTACGGTGGGCTCTTCGAACAGACGACGCAGTGGAATCTCCACCTGAAATGCGTCACGCACGCGGGACACGACCTGGGTTGCTAGAAGGGAATGGCCGCCCAGGTCGAAAAAGTTGTCGTGGATGCCCACCCGTTCGACACCAAGGAGCTGGGCCCAAATTTCAGCCGTGAGCTCTTCAGTCGGAGTGCGGGGTGCGGCGAATGCCCGATCGAGCTCGGGTCGCGTTCGCTCGGGCGCCGGCAGCGCACGGCGATCGATCTTCCCGGTGGACGTCAACGGCAAGGCATCGAGCAGGACGAACACCGCAGGCACCATGTACTCGGGCAGCTTCTCCTTGAGGAACCTGCGCAGCTCGTGAGCCAAGGGCGAGGACTGCGGCGCCACCCTCGGCGCAGCGACCACATAGGCCACCAATCGCTTGTCTCCAGGCGCGTCGTCCACAGCCAGGGCAACCGCCTCACGCACGGCCGGGTGCTGGCCGAGCACGGCCTCGATTTCACCCAGCTCGATGCGGAACCCCCGGATTTTCACTTGGTGATCCGCGCGGCCGAGGAACTCGATGTTCCCATCCGGCAGATAGCGGGCCAGATCGCCGGTCTTGTAGAGGCGTGCTCCCGGCTCGGCGCTGAACGGATCTGGAACAAACCTCTCGGCGGTCAGCTCAGGCCGGTTCAGATAGCCTCGGGCCACGCCCACGCCGCCGATGTACAGCTCACCGGCGACACCGATCGGCAGCGGCCGAAGGGCGTCGTCCACAACATACGTGCGCGCGTTCGGTATCGGTCGTCCGATCGGGATCACCGAGCGATCACAGATCTCTTCGCAGAGCCAAGACGTCGAATCGATAGTCGCTTCAGTCGGTCCGTACACGTTGTACAGCCTGGCCTTGGAGCGTTGTCGGAATCCCGTCACCACGTGGAGTGCCAAGGCCTCGCCCCCACACATGACGGCACGCAAGGCATCGGCGTCATCGAGAGCGGGCTCCTCAATGAGAAGGCGCAGGAGCGACGGCACGCAGTGCAGAATGGAGATCCGGCGTTCGCAAACCAGTCGCGCCAGGTAGCGGCAATCCCGATGACCGCCAGGTTCCGCAATGACCAACATTCCTCCGGTCAAAAGCGTCGGGAAGAGCTCACGCCCGGCAGCATCGAAGGTGATCGGCGTCTTCAGAAGACCGCGGTCTTCGCCGGACAATGCGAGCGTCTCGGTGATCCAGTGGATAGCGTTGCTCAGGCCACCATGTTCAACGGTGACCCCCTTCGGCTCCCCCGTTGAGCCTGAGGTGTAGATCACATAGGCAGCGTTCTTGGTGGTGACCATGCTGGCCGAATTCTCTTCACTCATCGAAGCACGGGCATCCCCACTCGAGTCCAGGCACACGACCTGCACCCCTTGCACGGGCATGCGCTCCGCCAGATGCCGTTGCGTCAGCAGGACCGGCGCGCGGGCATCGTCGAGCAGGAAGGCCAAGCGCTCCATCGGATACGCCGGGTCCAACGGCACATAGACTCCGCCGGCCTTGAGAATGCCAAGCAGGCCGACCACCATTTCCACGCAGCGCTCCATGCAAATGGCCACCGGCACTTCGGGTCCGACACCCAGTGTTTGCAGATAATGGGCCAGCTGATTCGCACGGGCATTCAGTTGAACGTACGTCAGCTCCTGCGCCTCGAATACCAGCGCGACATTGGCCGGTGTACGCTGCGCTTGCTGCTCGAATAACTGGTGGACGCACGTGTCTCTTGGATACTCGGCCGCGGTGTCATTAAACTCGATCAGGATTTGCTGTCGCTCGGCGTCGCCCGGAATCTGCCGGTCAGATTCGGCGAGCATGTCCGTCAACGCGGTTAGCCTGGAAGCGGGCTGGGCAACGACATGGTGAAGGAGTGCTTCGAAGTGTCGTGCCAGTCGCGCGATTGTCGCAGCATCGAAAAGTTCGGTGTTATACCGTAGGGAGATCGAGAACGATCTTGTGGTCTCAATGATCAACAATACCAGATCGAGAGCCGCTGCCCGCCGCTCCAGGGGCAAGGCCTCGAGCACAAGTCCCCCCGGATCCATACGGAGCCCTGTTTCGCCCAGCACGAACGTCGGGGCGCCCTGTTCGGCAAGCCCGTGCGGTTTGTCGAGCACAAACATGACTTGGCAGATAGGCGATCGGCTGAGATCGCGCGCGGGCCGAAGTTGTTCGACCACGCGCAGCGTGGGGTAATCCTGATGTTCGAGAGCCGCCAGGACCGTCTGACGCACTGTGCCTAGATGAGCCTGGAAGGTTGGATTCCGCGAAAGATTCGCTCTGAGGAAAACCGGATTGGTGAACAGGCCCACGATCCCCTCAAACTCGGCCCGATTCCGGCCAAGCATGGGCGAGCCCACCAGCAAATCTTCCTGACCGGTGTGATAGTGAAGCATCACTTGGAAGGCTGCCAGAAGCACCATGTACAGGGTTGCTCCCTCGGCCTTCGCCAGCGCTTTGATGCGTGCACTCAGGTCCTCGTCGAGACTGAAGTCGTGCGAGCCACCATTGTATGTCTGTATCGGTGGTCGTGGCCGATCTGTTGGAAGATCGAGTACAGGCAGCTGCCCACCTAGTTGTTTCCGCCAGTACGCCCAGAGCCGCTCACCTTCCGGGCTCGCGAGCATCTCGGCCTGCCAACGAACGTAGTCCGTGTACTGCAAATCAAGAGGCGGGAGAGTCGCCGGCACGCCCGCCTGTTCCGCAGGGTACAGCACGCCGAGCTCGGTCAGCAGCACAGCCAGCGACCAGAAATCGATCACGATGTGATGCACGACCAGCAAGAGGATGTGTTCGTGCGCCGAGCTGGAGAATAGACTCGCCCGCAAGAGGGGCCCGCGTTCCAGATCGAAGGGGCGGTACGTGTCCTCGACCAGGCGGGTCTTCAGCTGCTCGCTGCACCAGGTCGAAGCATCCGTCTCCTCGAAGTGCACCGTCAGGTGCTTGTGGACCTGTTGAACGGGTATGCCGGCGGGCGCGGAGAACGTGGTCCGCAGCGAAGCGTGACGATCAATGAGGGCCTGGAACGCACGTCGCAGGGCGGGAATATCGACGTCGGAGGAAATGCGTGCTGCGAAATTGACATTGTACACCATGCTCTCCGGAGCGAGCTGATGCAGGAACCATATCCCCTGTTGATTGTAGGAGAGCGGAGAGTTCGCCGGCGCCCCGCTCGCCCTCTTGCGCAGCAGTCTTGCCAGGAGGGAACGCTTCTCTGCCGGTGAGAGGTCGGCAACTCTCTGGGATGAGGTGTTCATTCATTCGCTTCTTCTACCGCCAACATATCGGTGAGCAATGCATGCACTTGCTCATCGGAAAGCTCATCAAGGTCTTCCAGCACGGGTTCGCTAGTCACGGCAACGGGCAGCAATGGGACCGCCGCCTCCGCCGTGAGTTGCTCCAGGATCTGCGTGGCAGACTCGGCGACGCTAAAGCCCTGGAGAAATTTCACCATCGGCACGTTCACGCCCAGATCGACCGCTATCCGGTTCTTCAATTCGACAGCCATCAAGGAATCCAGTCCCAGATTGCTCAGGGGTTGCTGGAGGTCGACCTCGGATGCCGAAAGCCCGAGTACGCGAGCGACTTGCTCGCTCAGGTAGGTTTGCACCAGCGGCGGGCGCTCCTTTGGTTTCGCAGCAAGCAGGCTTTCCCTCTTTTCTCCAGGATACCCCGCTTGCAGGGGGCCGTTGGCTTCCGTACGCGCAAGTTCAGAGAGCAGCGGTGACTCACTGCTTGCTGGATGGAACTGGCGATACTGTGCCCAGTCGACGGGGACGACGGCGACCTGGGTGGCACCGAGCCGCAGCAGCCGCTCCAGAACTTGCAGCGCGAGCTCCGGTGCTAGGCTCCGAATTCCGTGGAGCGCGAGGTGCTTGGCGAGGCGCCTCCCACCAGTCGTACCCGCAAAGCCCAGTTCGGCCCACGCTCCCCAGTTGATGCTCAGGGCCGGCTGACCTTGAGCTTTGCGGTGATGCGCCAGCGCATCCAGAAAGGCGTTGGCCGCCGCATAGTTTCCCTGACCAGGCTGGCCCAGGAGGGAGCCCGCGGATGAGAAAAGGACGAAGAAGTCCAAGGGAGCCTCTGCGAGCAGGCAATGCAGCAGCCAACTCCCCACGACCTTCGGCCGCAATACTGAATTGAGTGCGGTGGCATCAAGCTGCGACAGGAGTCCGTCGTGCAGCACTCCCGCCGCGTGCACGACACCACGGATCGGCGGCCAGCCCTCGGCGCGAAACTCATCAAGGAACGCGCGCAGCTGCCCTTCGTCCGCCACGTCAACCGAGCCAAGATGCACGGATGCTCCCAAGGCTTCTAGCTCCCGAATGGCGGTGATCTGCTTCCCAACGGGACTTGCTGCATCTGCCGATCTCCAGCCCCGACGTGGAGAGAGCGGCGTGCGTCCTAAGAGGATCAACCGCCGAGCCCCTTGCCCTACCATCCAACGGGCGACCAAAAGGCCCAGGTCTCCCAGCCCTCCAGCGATCAGATAGCTGCCATCAGGCCGCAACCGGAGGGCAGGTCCCTGGCTGGCAGATGCGCGCTTGCGCATCAGACGCGCCACAGATCGCCGCCCTTGACGAAACGCGAGCTGATCCTCTCCGTCGGAACTGGAGATTTCCTCGCACAACTGACGAGCAGCGACGTCAGGGAGCGCTGCGCTGGGGTCCAGATCTACCAGTCCTCCCCAGAGCGTCGGTTGCTCCTGAGCAATAACGCGGCCCAATCCCCACAGCGGTGCCTGAGATACGGCCAGAGGCGAGGGTTCTCCTGCCGCTTGAGCTCCACGCGTGACCAGCCATAAGCTAGGGAGGTCATGCGATTGTGCCTGAGCCACCTCCTGGATCATCGTGAGGACACTGCCGCAGCCCAGAGCCTGAACTGCCTCGACGGAGGCCACGGTGGTCTCCCGCGAAGGAGGAATATCGAGACTCCACAGATGAACAATCCCACGGCAGAGAGTCTGATCAGATACCAGAGCCGCGAACAGTTGTCGCAAGTCTTCAGGTCGGTCTGGACGGATACGGAAATGCTCACCGTCCGTGTCCTCGTACGACTCGCCCCGAGCGACCAGGATGCCCTTTGCTCCCTGTGCATTGAGCCGTGCTGCCAGCGCTTCTCCGACACCAGTACTGTCGGTAAAGATCAGCCAGGTTTGCGGGTCCGCTGACACGGTAGGTTCCGCGACTCGTTGTACCGCCCGACGCTCCTTGAGTTGCCACTGGAGCTCGTAGAGACAGTCGCCCAGATTCCCCTCAATTGCGCGCTGTGAATCGTCGCCCAGCCACTTGCCGGCCTCGGCAACCCGCAGCGACCCATCGGGGAGCGGGCCCGCCGACCCATGGGGGAGCTGACCCGCTGAAGGAGCGCCGGCCGCAGATCCCTCTGCTGCGGTTGCCAGCCAACAACGTTGTCGCTGCCACGGGTAGAACGGGAGTCGAACGCAGCGTCCTCCGGCCGGATAGATCCGGCGCCAATCCACCGGGTACCCCAGTGCGTAAAGCGCCCCGAGCGTTCCCAGTAGTACCGTGTGTTCGTCTTCCTCACGCCGTACGGAAGGGAGCACGGCACCTTCTTGGCCGCTGTGATGAAGCCCTTGCTGAATTGCGCTGAGAAGAATGGGGTGCGGGCTGATTTCCAGGAAGATGTTATGCCCATCTTCCAGCAACCGCTGAACCGCGGTCGAAAAGAGCACCGGCTCTCTGAGGTTCCTCCCCCAATAGAGGGCCTCCAACTCCAGCCCGTTGCTGACCCTGCCGATCACGCTCGAGTAGATGGGCACGGATGCCGATCGAGGCTTGAGCCCTTCCAACGCCAGCAACAAGTCGGACCGCAACGGATCCATCTGGGGGCTGTGCGAGGCAAAGTCGACTTTCACTATTCGACAGAAGATGTCTTGACTCCGCAATTGATTCAGGAGTGCATCCAGCGTTTTCGGATCACCTGACCAGACCGTCGAGGTGGGGCTATTGCTGGCCGCGATGGACACACGATCTTCGTAGCCGACCAGCACGCGGCGAGCCTCCTCGAGCGAGAGCTCCACAGCAGCCATCGCCCCTCGCCCAATGGCGGGCTTGATCAAGCGGCTACGATGGCAAATGACTCGTACGGCATCTTCGAGGCTCAGTGCGCCGGCAACATGAGCGGCCGCTACCTCGCCCATGCTGTGGCCTACCACGGCTTGGGGCTCGATGCCCCAGGAGCGCCACAGGGCGGCCAAGGCCACCTGCATCGCAAAGAGCGCGGGCTGAATGATATCGATTTCGTTCAACCAGGACTGTGCCGTATCGGTGGCAGCGAGCTCTGCGAGTAATGACCAGTCTCCATACGGCCGCATCACCCGGTCACAGCGTTCCACAACCTCCCGAAATACAACCTCCTGCTCCAAGAGTGTTCGGCCCATGCCCAGCCATTGAGACCCCTGTCCCGGAAAAACAAACACCAGCTTGCGCGGGCGACCTGAAAGCTTGCGGCCGGCAGATAGACCGGAACGAACCTCGCCTCGCAAGAAAGCACCCAAACCCTCGGCCAGTTGCGCCGGCGAATTGCCGGTCACGGCGAGACGGTAGTCATGGTGACTGCGCCGCACACTGGCCGTGTAACCGAGGTCGTGCAGCGACACCGTGGGCTCCGGGATGGTCAGAAACTCGCGGTATGCCCGAGCCAGTGACTCCAGGGCTTGCGAGCTGTGCGCCGACAGTGGGAGCAGGTACGCCGATTGGGGCTGGCCAAACATCTCGCGATTTTCCGCGCCGCGTTCAGCATGCATCTCCGCAGTCAAACGGGGAGCTGTTTCTAGAACCACATGGGCATTGGTTCCCCCAAAGCCGAATGAGCTCACCCCGGCCAATGCCGGGCCCGACGCTGCGGGCCATGGCCCCAACGTTGTTTGCACGCGGAGTCGGAGGTCGTCGAAAGGAATGAGCGGGTTGGGCTCCTGAAAGTGCAGGCTCGGTGGGATCTCATGATGTTTGAGCGCGAGCGCCACCTTGATCAAACCAGCGATGCCGGCCGCGGCCTCCGGGTGGCCGATGTTCGTCTTGACGGAGCCGAGGGCGCAGGGGCGACCGGGAAGACGGTCCAGGGCAAGTACTGCCCCCAGGGCTTTCGCTTCGATCGGATCGCCTAAGAAGGTGCCGGTGCCGTGTGCCTCGACGTATTGAACATCACCCGGCGAGACTGCGGCTCGCCGGTAGGCTTCTCGTAGGACCGCCTGTTGGGCCAGCGGATTCGGCGCCATGAGTCCGTTGCTGCGTCCGTCCTGATTTACGGCGCTGCCGCGAATGACGGCATAGATCGGATCACCGTCGGCCAACGCTCTCGAAAGGAGCTTCAGCACGACGAGCCCCGCACCTTCACTACGAACGTAGCCGTTGGCTCGGGCGTCAAAGGTCTTGCAGCGCCCGTCCGGAGCCATTGCCCCCGCTTTGGTGAAACTGATCGTCACCGCCGGCGAGAGGATCAAATTCACGCCGCCGGCCAGAGCCAGCGTCGACTCTCCGGCTCGCAGGCTGCAACATGCCAAGTGTACAGCCACGAGCGAGGAGGAACAGGCAGTGTCGATTGCCATACTCGGCCCCCGGAAATCAAACACGTAGGAGATCCGGTTGGCTGCAATGCTCAATGCATTGCCGGTGCCCGCATAGGCGTCGATTCCACAGAGATCACGCAACTGCCTGCGACCGTAGTCGTTGTTCGAAATGCCGACAAACACACCAGTCTGGGTGCCGGCGAGGCGCTCCCGTACCTGTCCACCATCTTCCAACGCCTCCCACGTGAGCTCCAGAAGAAGGCGCTGCTGGGGATCCATGCGCGCCGCCTCCCGCGGCGAGATACCAAAGAAACGCGGATCGAACTGATCCACCTGATCGAGGAAACCGCCCCACCGAGTGTTGATCTTGCCCGGCATCGCCGGGTTTGGATCGAAAAACACTTCAAGGTCGAATCGGTCCGCCGGAACTTCGCTAATGGCATCGACTCCGTCGCGCAGCACCCGCCAGAAAGCGTGCGGAGTGTTGGCGCCGGGGAATCGACAACCGATACCGATGATAGCGATCGGTTCAGGTCGTGCCTGGCGATCCTCGCCAACCGTGGTGGCTGACGGCGCCACATCAGCTGAGTCTGCCAAGTGACTGGCAAGAGTCTCGATAGTGGGGCACTGATATGCCACATCTGGAGACAGGTCGCGTCCAAGCCACTCTGCGAGTTCACCAGAGAGGCTCACCAACTCGGCCGAGCCCATTCCATAGCTGGCGAAGGGCTCGCGAACATCTATCTCGTGAGACTCGATCTCCAACAACTCAGCAAGCCGTGCGATCAACCAGGACTGGATGACTTCTGCGGACCGAGAATCCACTTAGAAACTTTCCTCTTCGTCGCCGATGGACAGATTCGCATCAGTGCCGGGACACTTCCCCACATCCGGCTCGGCTCAACGGGGTATCGAACGTGCCATTCAAGAAGTTGGCCTGGCATGCCCCACGCTGCAGTTTGCCGCTGGTAGTCTTGGGAAGGCTGCCGGCCCTGAGTAGCACCACTGCGTGCACTCGTACGTCATGCACTTCCGCCACCGCTCGCCGTATGGCCCGATCCACCGCGTCGCCATCCGGCCACAGACGCCCCTTCGAATGAGGGCGCGCATCCTCCCCCGGCTGGCAGCTCGTTGCCGCCTTGTGGCGACGTTCCACCTCGACTGCAAGGATCAGACGTTCGTTGTCGGCGACATCGACCGAAAACGCGGCGCAACACCCCGCCCGTATGGCAGGATGGCTCTGTTCTGCCGTCAACTCGATGTCGTGGGGGTAAAGATTGCGGCCGCCGATGATGATCAAATCCTTCAAACGGCCGGTGACATACAGCTCGCCATCTTTCAAGAATCCCAAATCACCGGTGCGCAGAAACGGTCCTTCACCCGTCTTCCAGTGGGCGCGGAAGGTGCGCTCTGTTTCTTCAGGCCGGTTCCAATAACCGTGAGCAACGCTCGGGCCCGACACCCAGATTTCCCCCACGATCCCGGCTGGACAAGGGCGCAACGATTCGGGATGGACAATGGCGATCTTCGTATCACGCATGGCGCGACCACACCCCACCAGCGTCCGCACATTCGCTTCGTGCTCGGAGGCTTCAACGATGCGATTCTGCGCAAGCGCTTGCGACTGGGTCGCGAAGATGACGGGCTCATCCTTCACCAACCCGCCTGATACCATCAGGGTGGCTTCGGCGAGTCCATAACACGGGTAGAAAAAGCATGGACGAAAACCATAGGATGCAAAGGCCGCAGCGAACCGCTTCATGGTGTCCGCGCGGACCGGCTCCGCGCCGGTGAAGGCTGCGTACCAACTGCTGAGGTCGAGCGTCTCGCGTTGCTCTGGAGTAATTCTACGAGTGCACAGCTCATAGGCGGAATTGGGGCCGCCACTGACGGTGCCCCTGTAGCGCGAAATCGTTCGAAGCCACCGCACCGGCTGCTGAAGAAAGGATTGGGGCGGCATCAGGACACTCGGACGCCCTATACACATCGGTCCGATGATTCCGTTGGTGAGTCCCATATCATGGAAGGCTGGGAGCCAGCTCACGGACACGCCCTTGTCTGGTGTGAGCTCGAAGGCGTGGTTGATGTGGGCCGAACTGTGGATGAGGTTCCCGTGACTGACCATTACACCGCGCGGCGCCGAAGTAGAACCCGAGGTGTATTGGAGCAACGCCAGAGTATCGCGGCTGACGGCAGGATCTTTCCATTCCGCCTCTAGCCCTTCGGCAACCGTATCGGTGGCCAGCCAGCGCATGGTCTGGAGCTCCGGAGCTTGCGAGAATACACCCTCGATCTTGGAGAGGATCGACGACTTGGTGAGTGCCAGCGACGCGAGCGCATCGTTTTTGATGACTCCCAGCCGGGGGAGCATCCGCTGTTGCTGGGTCGGATTGGGCGGGGGCTGCGGGACGGGAATCACCCCAGCGTACAAGCAACCATAAAAGGCGGCAATGAACTCGAGACCGGTCGGATAGAGCAACAGCGCACGCTCGCCGCTGGCGCTGTAGCTCTGGAGCAGCGCCGCGACGGCCCGGGCCTGGCGGTCCAACGCCGCGTAGGTTAGGTGGCCCCCTTCCACTTCTCCATCGAGCAGATAGGTGTAAGCACGCTGCTCAGGCTGCTGAAACGCGCGCCACCGAAGGACTTCGACAAGCGTGGAGAACTCGCTAATTGGGCGATCAGCGCCTCTATTCATCTGTGCCACCCATCCTCGTCCCTTCAGGGCAACGGCCGTGAGGTGACAGGTGAGTCTGTGCCCTGACGTTTGGACGATCCCGTTTCCGGCTCCGCCTTAACCACGGGAGCAGAGAGTGACTCCACGGTGTGCGGCATGACACGCCTGGCGATCGAATCGAAGACATGGACGAGCGCAATGAATGGTTACCTCCACACAAATGGCTTGTGTGTACTCTTACAAGGCCGCCGCATCGGCCGTAAGGTCGGACTACTACGCGGGTAATTCTACGCGGGTGGTTCTACGCGGGTGTGCTGCGCTCGTGTTAGGGCGCGAACCCCTTCGACCTCTTCGCGGCGTCGGGGTGTCGGGATGCCGCGAAGCCATCGAAGGTGTGTGCGCATGGCGAGCGATGCATGTGCCAACCTCGTCAGGAACCGCATTTCTGGGAGCAGGCCCCCTGGCCTGGGTTCCATCTGCCTCACTTCGTTGTGAGCAGCTCAATTTCATCGGAACGGACGAACCAAACCCCAGGTTGGGAAGCGGCGTAGAATCGCTCGGCGAAGCCATCGAATTGCACGCGCCATGTCCCGGATCGAGTGGGGGTGATCGGAATCTCAGGCCCCATCACGGTCCCAACGGCACCCATCTGCGGACCCGAGACATCTCGTGCAGGCGCAGCCTTGATCAGACGTACTCGATTGCCGCGAGTAAACAACATTGGAGATAGCCTTTCCCTGCGCTGAGAGCCTCGCTGCCCCTGCGATTCCCCTACAATAGTCGTAGGCGGTGGCGCACGGCGTCCGCGTCGAGATCGAGAACCGCGCAAATGCTCTCGAAGGAATAGGGCCAGTCTGGCTCTACGGCGAGCAGCCACTGCTTCGCGTTGCGGAAGAGGCGACGTCCTCGGGCGTCTGTGGGAGAACGGTACTTCTCGACGCACCAGACCGCGTCGGCGAGGACGGCCGCCCTCAGCCGGCGCTCTGGGGTGACCTCTTTGCGGGGCGTGAGGAGCTGCTCCGGCAAAATCACCTGTGGCTGGAACAGGTCCATCGCAACTCGCGTCAGGTACGGATCCGCGCCCATAGCGTGCGTGTTTGTATAGGCGGGCTAGCGCCGGCGTAAGACCGGAGAACTACGCGCGTAGTTCTACCCATGCGGGATGCGACCCGGTGCACCACTGTGGATAGACACCTGGCGGCGATTCATCGCAAACCCGCGCGCGAGTTCGAATTGCCGGGAGGCGAAGTCATCATGGGGAGATTTAGCGATGACGAAGCAAGGGGACCGGCTGATCATTGAGCCGGTGAAGAGGAAAAGTCGCCTGCCCGAGATCTTGGCCACCTGGGAGCCAGTCGAGGACGAGTTTCCGGATGTCGACGGGGGTTTGCTGCCGTTGGATGACATCAAGCTGTGATGACCGACCGGCGATACCTGTTGGATACGAACATCTCGCCGCAAAAGATCGAGGACCTCGAACTTGGTGTGGATCTGCAGCGTCGCGTTGTCGCGCACCGCGTCCAGTTAGCCTGTCGCTATGCCCCGGATACAGATTGTTCTCATGAGTCTCAACTCCTTCTTCTCCGCCGTCACCAACCTGCTAACGGAGTACCATGACAACCAAGACAATGAGTAGCACAAGCCCTAACGCGTGGCTCTCTGTCGCATGCAGCGGCCCTACGGGCCCACGTCTTCGGGGGGCTTCTGGCTGGGCCGCGCTTCGATCTTGACCTTGGTTACGCCCTCTTTGCTGATCCCGATCTTCTTGGCGGCGGCGCGCGACAGATCGATTTTCCTGCCCTTTGCATACGGACCGCGGTCGTTGATTGTCACATTGACCGCTTTCCCGGTTGCCAGATTGGTCACCACCGCCTTGCTGCCCAGGGGTAAGGTCCGATGTGCCGCGGTCAGCGCATTCGGATCGAAGATGTCGCCGCTTGCGGTCTCCTTCCCGTTCTGCGCCGCTCCGTACCACGAGGCGTTGCCCACCTGCTTGACGTTCGGCGCCGCAACGCCGGGTCCGGCATTTTCGGCTTGGGCGATCCCAGCTGATGGGGCGGAAGTGTCCTTCCGCCCCATCAGCTGCGCACACCGCGTCCATATGGGAGGAATGGCTCCTCCGATCAGCAGCACCAGAAGCACTTGACCGAAGGAGACCCGTATCACTGGCTCACTCGCCCCTGCAGGATGCCATTCTCAATCGCCGGGATGAGGTCCTGGATGATCGAATCCTCGTAACGCCCCGACGTCGGGTTCGTTAGATCGGGTACCTGCGATTCCGGCACATGATGATTGACGTAGAACGATGCCTTGTGGCCGCCTGCGCCGGGCAGCACGGCGATGAACATGTTTTGGATCTGACTCGCGAGAATCAACGGATCGAGCAAGTCCGCGAGCTGTGAGTAGTCGTCCGGGGACTGGCCGTAGCCACCGAGGATGTAGACGATCGGAAAGCTGCGGTTGGTGTGAAAGTATGCCGGCGGTCGATAGATGAGCACCGGTTGCGCCGGGGCGGCCCCGCCGCCGCTGCCCAATACGGGCGACGCGATCGTGGTCGTCATGATGTCACCGCGCGGATCGAGGTCGGTGATTTTGAGGTCGCCCGGTCCTTTGAAGCCGTTGGGGAAGCTCGAATCCATATAGGCGA
>Ga0265314_10002616_pt1 | contig 18180 bp, 12 predicted proteins | sample 4126metaG_FD_203106 | JGI IMG/M metagenome (GOLD analysis project Ga0265314, IMG submission 203106) | Rhizosphere microbial communities from Carex aquatilis grown in University of Washington, Seatle, WA, United States - 4-1-26 metaG | ecosystem: Host-associated > Plants > Roots > Rhizosphere >... | reverse complement strand
GGCTGATGTGGTCGTCCAGTTCGCTCGACATCACCGCTGCTCGCTGAGCTGCACAGAGTACAGGCTTTGACTTGGCGGCCAGTCAACCGGCGGCACCTTACCTGGGTGTCGTCGAACCTCAGTGCAGAGGCGTCGCAGCAAGCGGCTATAAACCAGCCGCAGCTCAGCTTGCCAGCGCCGACCTCGCTCGGCATCCGCACGTCCGTCATCGGCTGCCCGTCGATGAGGGCCGCATCGAACAGCACCGTCGCCACGCCGCCGTACGACTCCGCGCGCATCTGGCGAGTCAACGGGTCCGCGCGTCCTTGCACGGGCTCGCTGGGCGGGACGACTTAAAATCCCCTGGCAGGGCACCGCCGTGCGGGTTGGATTCCCGCTCCCGGCATTTCGATGCTCAGGCTCGGCCAAGGCGTCGAAGTCCTTGCTGGCGGACAGTCCCGATAAGCGGCGATTTGGCGAGAGGGCGAGGGAACGCCGCTGGTGAGCAACGGCGCTGCGTTACATGGCGGCGGTTGCCGTCTGGACGCAGCGGGCTACTCCTGCGATGCGGCCAGCAATTTGGCCAGGCAGGTCAAATCCGCCGCGCTGACGACGCCATCGTTGTTGCAATCCGCGCCGCACGCCGGTGCGGTCGGGAGGTTGAATGCGGCGGTGCACATGGCGGCAATGTCGCCGGCGTCCCGTATTCCGTTGCAGTCGGCATCTCCCGGCAACAGCGTCGATGTGGCAGTCGACGTGGCCGGCGGGGTGGGACTAAAAGTGAGAGTCGGGCTCGCGGCAGGAGTCAGGATGGTGGTCGGAGTCAGAATGGTGGTCGCCGTCTGCGTAGTGGTCGCGGTCAGCGACGCGGTTGGAGTCAGGGACGACGTGGGAGTCGAAGTGAAGGTCGCCGGCGGGGTAGGGCTCGCGGTCGGCGTCGGGCTCGTGGTGGGAGTTTCGGTGCGCGCATCGACTTCATCCTGATCGTAGATGCCGTCCCCATTGCGATCGATGCCGAGTCGCACACCCTCGCCCGGAGGCACGCAGGTGTAAGTGATCTGCTGGCCGTCGGCGCTGGCCAAGGCGCGCAGTTGCGCGTCGGTCAGCGGCGGCTCGGCGATGCGGTCGCTCTGGAACGTCGCGCTGGCCGGATCGAAGAGGTAGCCGCGTGCGAGGCCGTCGGCGACGCCCTTGGCGATGAGATCGCATTCGGACGCGTGCGGCTGATTGACGAGCGCGAAGGCGGTCTCGGCGCGCGCGATCAACAAATCGATGCGCGGCCCGGCCACGGTCGCATTCTCGCTGGTCAAGGTGATCTGCTGCCCAACGATCGGCGCGAATGTGGTGTCGAAGGCGAGGACGAATTGTTCCAGATTCTGGCGCTGCTCGTCGGTCAGCTTGAAGAACCTGGATCGCAAAAAATCGAAGATCGTCGCCGTGCTGCCGTCATGCGTGAAGCCGAAGCCGCGAATCTGGTCTCCCTGAAACTGCGCGTTCGCCGGCAGGATATTGGTGACCGACGTCTTCGGCGTTCCGAACATGCCGACCTTTTCGTAGGCGTTCTTGAGCTGCGGGACTTTGAACTCTTGCGGCTCGTCGTCGAAGGTGGCCTGCCCGAAGGTGCCGAAATGGCCGGTTGTCGGGTCAAGCGTGTGACAGCCGCCGCAATCCACGACGCTGTCGGTGATCGCCGTCCGATCCTGGAAGAGGGTCTTGCCGTTCGTTTGCGACGTGGTGAGCTGGTTGTCGAGGGCGCGCAGCGGATTCGGGGGCGGCGCAATTTGCAGCGCGAATTCGGTGAAGGCGGCCATCTGATCATCGGTCAGCGGACCTGCATCGCGTCCGAGCAGCGAAGCGAAGGCGACGTTGAACGCTTCGAAGGCCAGTGTCGTGTCGCGCGGGTCGCCGAAGATATCCGTGGCGCCGGTGCGATCGCCGCGCCAGTGCATCGGCCCCTGATCGACCAGCCCGCGCAGGGTCTGGGTCGTCATCGGTCCCTTCAACGGAGAAAACGGCGGCGACGGAATGATAGCGGTAGGTCCCAGGACATTGAAGTTCGGGGCTTCCACGCCGTCGGGGTTGCCGAGATCCCACGCCAGGCTGTCGAAGTTGGCGAAGGCGTGACAGCTCGCACACGACGCCTCGCCATTGCTCGACGTGAGCTGCGCATCGTACAGAAACGGTCGTCCGGCGACGACGTCGGGTGGCTCCGGATTGAAGAGCGGGTGCTGGAACAGCTCCTGCGCCGCGACGGTGTCGATGACCTTCACCGCGTTGTCGAAACGGGTCAGGACGTAGAGCCGATGGTTGGCCTCGTCCAGCACCAGTCCGGACGGCCCGCCGCCGCTCACAGTAATGTGATGCGCCGCGTCGGGCACGAAGGTATCGGCTTCCACCTCTGCGCTGTGGAACACGCCGACGGCGCTCGACCCGAACGCCGCGAGATAGAGCGTGCCGTCGCTGGCCACCGCCATATCCAGCGGCGTGGCCAGGCTCGCCTCTTTGATGCCGTCGGGCATCGGCGTGGTGCGATAGCCCTGCGGGAGGGCGGTGATGTGCTTGTTGAGATGGCGCGGTGACACCTGCCCGTCGGCAATGACGGTGATGCGCGATTCGTGCAGGTCGCCGCGCACGGTGGATGCCGAGGTGCCCGGCCCTTCGAAGCGGATCTCGTTTCGCGCCTCCGTATTGCTGACGTAGAGCGCCCCGTCGGTGGGATTGACGATCATGTTGTAGAGCACGGTACCGACGTGCGCGAAGCTGGCGGTCTGCTGCGGCGGCTCGGCCAGCGCGTCGATCCGAAAGACGTCGAGATCGGGCAGGCTGAAGCGCACCGCGTTGTTCCAGTTGCGTCCCAGCTCATCTTTCCACAGGCCGCTGGCCTCGTCGTACTTCACGATCAGGCCGACTTCCGGACCGACGATGTCTTCGACGTTCACGTTGGGCGCCGGAAGGCCGCCGGGGACCTGACCGTTCGGCAAACCGCCCGGCACCTGCACGCCGTCGACTGCGCAGGGCGGGGCGGCCGCGCCGCCGTCGCACACGGCTGCTTCGGTGACCGTAGTCGTTTCGTTGCCGGATTTGAAAATGGCCGCGTACACCGTGTGGCCGTCCGGCGAGGCGGCGAGGGCGCGCGGCGTATCGCCGAAGAGTTGCACGATGGTCTCGGGCGTATCGCCCAGGCTGCTGCCGAGGTTGGTCGCATCGAAGACGTAGACCAGGGCGCGCGGCGTTCCGGGCGTGGTCAGATTGGGCGGAATCGAGTCCGGCAGATTCTGCCCGCGCCGTGCCGTGGTGATGAAGGCGCGAGTGAAATGTCCGTCCGCGTCGGTCGGGCCGGCGAAGACGACGTCGCTCGGCTCGTCGCCGACCAGCAACGTGCGCACGACGTGCGGCGGCGAGGCGCCGATGTCGACGATGCTGACGCTGTCGGACAAATGGTTGGTGACCCACACCTCGGTGCTGGTCCGCGCCGCGACGGCGACCGGTTCGAGCCCCACCTCGACGGCACCGGCGGGCGTGATGTCGCCCCCCGCGACGTGGAAGATCTCCAGCCGCGCGTCCGGGGTGTTCAGCGCCAGCAACGTCTGGCCGTCCGGCGTCAGCGCCAGGGGCCGCACCTGCCCGGTTTCGAAAGTGACGAACGCCGCGGCACCGTGCGGCACCACGCCCGCCAGCGCTACCGCCATCGCGAGGTGCAGGCGAGCTCTGCGCGCGAATGCCGGCGTCGGCAGCCAGCCCCCGTTTCGCCGCAGACCACCCATCAAATTCGTACTCTGAAGTGTAACGCACCAGCGCGTCAAATCCGCAGCGATGCCGCCGCCCTGGCGAGCAGGGCAAGACCACGCACCTCGGCGCGATAAGAAGACCGTTAGCAAACGGCTTGCGCGTCTGTGCGCCGCTAAATTAGGACCGGCCCGAGTGTCCCAGTTAGTGCCGCGGACGGCCCTCGACACGGCCGTATGGAAATTCTCGCGAGAGAGCCTGCGAGACGGCGGGCCTTCTCGGTCAGCTGCGCCCGCCCGTCGAGACTACTCGCAGACCGCGTCTCAGATCCTTTGTCCTGACCAATTGCCTTCAGCGCGGCAAGCGCACGCTCGACGTCCCACTCCCGGTCAAGCTACCGACGATGCGGCCCGCCCCGCAGCGTGCGCTTGATGTGGATCTCGCCGCCCTCGAAGTGGACACTTCGGCGGCGCCGAACGCTTCGAACGCATCCGACGCCGCCGTAAGTGCCTGATCTGCAATGTGCCCCCGAACCGCCTCGAACGGTTGACCCCAGGATTAGGAATCCTGTGCTCTATCCACCTGAGCTACGGGGGCTCAGCGAGAGTGTCGGTGGCTTAGCGGAACGCTGGTGCTCTGTCGACGTCGGGGTTGGAGGGGCCTGGCGGGCGCAATTGGGAGAAGTGGCCGGGTTTGGTCCGTCGGAATGGGGCGAGGGTGGCCGATCCGCACGATTCGCCTCGGTTGTGCGGCTCGCGTAGGATCTGGCCCCGATGATCGTGCAGGTGATTGGGGTCGTCTCGATGCTCTTGGCCATCTTTCTCATCTGGGCTGGCGCGACGACCACGGACGAGCGCGGGCACCTGTTTTTGCTCGCCGGCGTACTGATGTTTTTTCTCGCCCTGCTCATCGCCACCGGCCGGTTCCCGTTGCGCGAAGGAGTCTTTGTCCCGCCGTTCGCTTCGCCGTGGTCGTCTTCGTAGCGCGCGCTCGGCGTCTCGTGTGTCGCACACGCGCCTGTCGGCCGCGCGGCGCTTGATGTCGGCACCGCACGGCGGCGCGACGGCGCTACGGGTAGAGCAGGGTGGCACCGCGCGCGCGAAACGAGAGGCTCTGGGAGAGCTGGGCGGTGCCGACTTGAATGGCCAGGCTCATCAGCGGATCGAGGGCGGTCATGCCGCTCAAGTTCGACGCTTTGATCTTGATGGCATAGGTCGGCGCGGCGCCGCTGCGCGCCGCGCTGACGCGCACGCTGCCGACGGCGGGCACATTTGGCGCCACGGTGGCGCGCATGCGGTCCCCGGCACTGGCCAAGGCATCGGCTTCAACGCTGGCCGCGAGCACGGTGCCGTGCGCCGAGGTGAGCATGATGGTGACGCGGTCGCGCCCCGGATCGAATTCCACGCCGGCGGGCAGGGCGAAGGTCGCGGTGATCGACGTGCTGGACGGCTTCGCCGTAGCGCGCTTGACCAGCAAACCGGCGCCGGGCGTGAATGAGATCTTGCGAATCTTGGTTTTGGTGACGTTCCCGTTGATGTCGTAGGCATAGGCGCGCAGCTTGTGCGGGCCGGGCGCGTAGTCGGTCGTGTCGACCACGAAGGCGTACGGCTGGCTGGTCGCCGCCGCGTACCAGCGGTTGTCGACGAACAATTCGACGCGCGCGATGCCGATGTCGTCGTCGGCCGTCACGTCCACCGGAACGGTGCCGGAGACCAGGCTGTCCTTGGCAGGACTGACGATGCTGACGGTGGGATCGAAGCGATCTTGCTGCGGCGCGCCGTGCTGACCCGGGATCAACGCGGCGTACGCGTCGGCGCGCCCCCAACCGAAATACGGATCCCAGCCGGCGCTGCCGAGGTCGATGGCGCCGGCTTGCACGCGCGCGATGGCGTCGGCACGCGGCAATGCAGGCTGTGCAGCGAAGAGCAGGGCGAACACGCCGGAGCCGACGGCCGCCGCAGGTGAGGTGCCGCTGGAGCTGGCGTAGTCGCCGCCGAGCGTGGTGGTCACGACGTCGACGCCGGGCGCGGCGAAACTGATCCAGGAGCCGTAGTTCGAGAACGCCGGATGCAGATCGCTGTCGTCGATGGCACTGACCGCCACGGCGCCGTTCGCCGCAGCCGGATAGGCGGGCAGATCGGAGCCGTCATTGCCGGCGGCGGCGACCAAGACCGCGTTGTGCTGCGTGACGTAGTCGACTGCCGCCTGCAGGATGCTCGATTGCGCCGCACCCACCAGGCTCAGATTGATGACCTTGGCGCCGTGATCGACGGCGTATGTGATGCCTGCCGCGACGGCGCTGTACGGCCCGTAGCCCTGGTCGTCGAGGACTTTCACCGGCAGGATTTCCGCGTCCGGTGCGACGCCGACGACACCGATGCCGTTGCCGCGCGTCGCAGCGACGATGCCACTCATGCGCGTGCCGTGCCCGTTGTCGTCGCTTGGATCGTCGTCGTCGTTGGCGAAATCGTAGCCCGGCAAGAGATGTCCCTGCAGATCCGGATGCGTGAGATCGACGCCGGTGTCGACCACGGCGACGGTGACGCCGGCGCCGGTCGAGAGGTTCCAGGCAGCCGGTGCGCCGACCCGCGGCAGGCCCCACTGGGCGCCGTAGTACGGGTCTTGGCCGTCATCGGCGACGTGCACGAGATAGTCGCGCTCGATGCTGCGAAACAGCCCGCTGCGGCGCAGCGCTGCCTCGACGTCGGGGAGATCGGCGTCGGCAAACTCGACGACGCTACTATCGAGTGACACCAGCCCGCTGGTGCGACGGGCGCCAGCGGCGCGCAAAGCGCGATCGAACGCCGCCGCCGACAGTCCGACACGCTCGCGCAGCACCAAGCGGCCGGCGATGCGGCCGGCTCGCTCACCTGCGCTCGCTGCCGTCGCGCACAGGCCGCAGAGCACCGCGCTGGCCAACAATAACCACCCAAGCCCGCATCCCCGCGTTCGCGCCATCGCCGGCGGCTATCGGCAATCGGCATGCCACGCGCTGGGTGAAGTCGAGTGCGAACAGTCGTCCTCTAACTCCGCGTGATGCCGGCGAAGGCGAAGCGCGTGCGTCCGAAAAGTGCCGCGCCTTTACCGGCTTCCCTGTGAGGCCCTGCCGGTGCCGACCGTGATGCGCCAAGGGAACTCCGGGGCATCCCCCCGCTTTTGATTCGACGGTGGCCCTTGCGGCGAAGGGAAGCTCGGTGAAGCGGTGCAGTTTACGCTCGAAGAAGGACGATGGAACATCTCAACCCGACCGATCCGCTGATCAAATTCCCGATGGATCACGGGTGCCGTCCAGTCGCGGCTGAACGCACCGGATGACGAAACCAAGCTGGCTGGGCGGGGCGACGCCATGGTAGGCAATGCCGATGCTGACGCGGGTCGAATCGGAAGCGCTCGAAGATCAGCTGCTGGCGCCGTACGCGATGCGCAGCGCCGCCAGCCGCGGCCGGCGATTCCATGAGCCGGAGCATCCGTTCCGCACCGCCTTCCAACGCGATCGCGATCGGATCATTCACAGTACGGCGTTTCGGCGCCTCGAGTACAAGACGCAGGTCTTCGTCAACCACGAGGGCGATTATTATCGGACGCGCCTGACGCACACGATGGAGGCCGCGCAGATCACGCGCACCATCGCCAAGTCCCTGCGACTCAATGCGGATCTGGCGGAGGCTGTGGCTCTAGCGCACGATCTCGGGCACACCCCGTTCGGGCATGCCGGCGAGCGCGCCCTCAACGCGTTGATGAAGCCGCACGGCGGCTTCGAGCACAACGCGCAAAGCCTGCGCATCGTCGACGAGTTGGAAGAGCGCTATGCGGACTTCCGCGGCCTCAATCTCAGCTGGGAAGTGCGTGAAGGCATCGTCAAGCATACGCCGCCGTACACCAAGCCGTTGGCCGCCGACTTCGCTCCGGGTGAAGGACCGTGCCTGGAGGCGCAGCTCGTCGATTGCACCGATGAGATCGCCTACAACAGCCACGACATCGACGACGGACTCAAGTCCGGCTTGCTGACGCTCGAACAGCTCGACAGCGTCAGCCTGTGGCGCGACGCCTCCCGAAGCGTGCGCGAGCGCTATCCGCAGACGAGCCAGCGCATCTGGCGCTACCAAACCATCCGGTTGATCATCGACCGAATGGTCACGGATCTCATCGAGAGCGTGGAAGCGCGCCTCGCCGCTGCGCGCATCGGCAGCCTGGCCGATTTGCGCGCCGTCGGGCGACCGCTGGTTGCGCACGGGGAGCAGGTCGAGGCGCAACGCTTGGAGCTCAAGCGCTTCCTGATGGCGAACCTGTATCGCCACTACCGGGTCATGCGCATGGCTGAAAAGGCCAAGCGCGTCATGGGCGATCTTTTCAAGTCGTTCCTCGACGAGCCGCGTCAGCTGCCGCCACATATCCTGGAACGCCAGCAACTCGGCGACAGCTTGCCGCGCGTCGTCGCCAACTACATCGCCGGCATGACCGATCGCTACGTACTCGAAGAGCATCGCCGGCTCTTCGACGCCTTCGAAAAGGGGTAGGCGATGCCGCCGAGTCCTTCAGCCCCATGTCGAGCGAGCAACCCGGTACGTCCGATAAGATGGATTATGTCCCCCGACGGAACCCGGTCGCGCGGCCGAGGACAGAGACCTGAAGCGCGGCTTGCCCAAAGGATGCCGTCAGGATCAGCCGTGGTCGAGCCAGACCACGGATCCTTGCGTACCTCGCTGGCGACTGAAGGCGATTTGTACGGCAAAGCCCGCTGGGCGACCGGCGGATGGACTGAGCGCGTACGCTCAGCAGCGGCGGCTCGACGATCCAGTGAGCGCTAAGACTGGAACTTCACCGCCAGCAACTCGCGGCCCGGCATGTCTGGAAACTGCTCGTAGGCCTGGCGGTACAGCTCCTTGGCTTTAGCGGCGTCGCCGGCTTTCTCCTGCGCGCGCGCCTCACCGACGATTGCGTCGCCGGTGTACGGACCACTGATGGCGGCGGCTTCTTTGTATTTGGCGGCCGCGTCCGCCCACTGCTCTTTCGCGGCGAGCGCCGCGCCCCACGTGACAGCGTGTTGCTGCTGGAGGAAGACCGGCAGGCCGGAGGTCGGAACGCCGTTGAGCGCGGTCAGGGCCTTGTCGGCCTCCCCTGCCCGCAAGGCGCTGTTGGCGGCAAGGAGGCCGGCGATGGCGGCAACCTGCGAGCCGCTCCAGTGGGTCGACACGTCCTCCAACTGGGCCGCTGCGGCGGCGTAGTCGCTGGCATCGTACCTGGCCATGGCGCGGCCCAGATCGGCGTTGGCGTCGCGTTGTTGCGCCGTGTGGTAGGCGCCGCCGATGCCGATCACGGCGATCAAGATGACGACGGCGGCACCGATGATGGTCGCCAGCTGCTGATTGGCGCGGATCCACGTCAGCGCTTGCCCGGACAAGGTGATGAACTCGTCCGGCTGCTTGATCTCTTTGCGCGTCAAGCGCCCCTTGTCCGCCACGATCGTCTCCCCCTGGAACTCTGGCCGGCGCCACCGCGAAGCGGCGCGTGAAACGGTGCTGCGCTGCAACGCAGCGGGTTAAATCACATCTTGTACTTGAAGTCGTCCGGCGACATCTTCTCGAGAATTTCCGACCACTTGTCGGGCGAAACGTTGGACAGGTTGTTCTCGGCGGTCGCGGCGTCGCCCTGCTGCAACACGCTCGACGCCTCGAGCACGCGGCGGGCAACATATATCGGGCTCTTCACCCGCAGCGCCAACGAGATGGCGTCGCTCGGTCGCGAATCGATCGAGCGCGCCGCGCCGTCGATCAGCAAGTTGATGACCGCGTAATACGTATTCTCGCGCAGATCGGAGATTTCGATGCTCTGCACGGTGGCGCCGAGCTCGCCGATGAGGTTGCGCAACAAGTCGTGCGTCATCGGGCGCGCCATCTGAATGCCTTCGAGCTCGGTGGCAATGGCGGTCGCTTCGAGCAACCCGATCCAGATCGGCAGGTTCAGCTTGTTGTCGTCGTCGCGCAGAATGACGATCGGAGTCTTGGTGGCAGGGTCCAACGTCAGCCCCCCGACACTCATTGGAATTGCGTCCTCCAGGCTCATTCCAGCGCTCCTGACAAATTCTGCCCAGAAAGGCGACGGGCGGTCAATGCACTTTTGCCACGGCTCAGCGCACCAAACGGTCGACGACGCGATACAGTTGATTGAGGTTGCGGCACTCTTCGACCATGTCGCAGAAGGGCAAATAGCGATCCATCTCGCTGTCGCCGAAGCCCCACGTGAGCTTGCTCTCGGGATTGAGCCAGATGACCTGCTTGGCGCGAGCTTGGATGTCGCGCAGCACCCACTCGTGCGCCAGGTTGTAGTTGTTGCGCGCATCGCCGAGCACGATGACGGTCGTGCGGTGGTTGACGGCCGCGAGATAGTCGCGATGGAAGGTCTTGAAGGCGCGGCCGAAATCGGAGTGCGCGAACACGTTGATGATCGATCCGGTCAGCGCCTGCTCGATGGCGCGCTGCGTGTCGCTCTCTTCGAATAGCGAGGTGATCTCGCCCAGCTCGCTGACGAAGATGAAGCTGCGTACGCGCGAGTAGAGATCCTGCAATGAATAGACGAACTGGAGCATGAAGCGCGAGACGTTGCGCACCGAGTCGGAGACGTCACACAAGACGAGCACTTGCGGCTTGTCCTTGATGCGGCGGTCGAACTGAATGCGGAACGGGACGCCGCCATACTGCAGGTTCTTGCGCATGGTGTCGGCGAGATCGAACTTGCCGCGCTTGCCGCGCTTGCGGCGGATCGACACGACATTCTTCAAGCGCTGCGCGAGCTTCGTCACCGCTTCGCGCATACGCCGCAGCTCATCCTCGGACAGGTAGTAGAAGCTTTTCTCCGCCAGGCTGGCGAGGCGGTTCTTCTCGCGCTGCGACTGGTCGCGTTTTTCCAGCTCGAGGCGCACGGTGCGCCGGATCATCTCGCGCAGATCGCGCAACCGCTGCTCGATGAACTGCTGAAGCGCTTCCTGCTCTTCAGGCGGTAAGTTGGCGCGACCCAACGCGGCCTTCACCTGGTCGAGCTCATCGGTGAGGTTGCCGAGCCCGATGCTCTGGGCGGTGCTGTGGCTGTAGCGCCCCTCTTGATAGGAGCGCTCGATGCCCTGCGCCTCGGCTTGATCGGCCGCCTGCCGCAGTAGCTGCTCGAGCTTGCCGGTGTCATTTTCGAGCAACGCCTTGGCAAGCTCGGAGAGATCGAGGTTCAAATCCTTGAGAATATCGGCCAGCTGATCCATCAGCGACTGGAATTGCTGCTCGCTGATCTGCATGGACTGCATCAGGCTATTGGCGGCCTCCTGCACGACCCGCCCGAGGCCCGAGAAGTAGAGATCGAAGAGCTCGTCGTAGACCGGCAGGTCGACGGCCCGCTTCACCATCGTGGCGCGCAGCGCATCCTTGAATCCCTGACGATCCGACAGCCCGAGCTGCAAGATCGCCTGAAAGGCGTCGAGGTGCTCCGACATCGACACGCGCAGCCCGTTGGCGCGCAACAGCGCGGCGAAGTCGACGATCTTGCCTTCCATCATAGCGTGGCGTGCTCCGCGCTCAGTGCAGGCGACCCTTATCGTCGCTCGGCGGCGGCGGCGGTTGGGTCTGTTGCGTCTGCAGATACTGCTTGAGCTCATCCTGCGCTTTGCGGATGTCGCCCTCGTACTTGAGGATGGCGCTGAGCGTGTCCTCGATCGTCGCTTCATCGAGCTCGCTGGCATTGAGCAGCGTGAGCGATTTCGCCCAGTCGAGCGTCTCGCTGATGCTCGGCACCTTCTTGAGGTCGAGCTTGCGCACGCGCTGCACCGCCTCGACGACCTGCGTCGCCAAGCGATCGTTGATTCCGGGCACCTTGAGGCGCACGATCTCCAGCTCTTGTTCGCTGGCGGGGAAGTCGATGTAGAGATGCAGGCAGCGCCGCTTGAGCGCATCGGACATCTCGCGCGCGTTGTTGCTGGTCAGCAGCACGATCGGGATGTGTTTCGCGCGCAGCGTTCCGATCTCCGGAACGCTGACCGTGAAGTCGCTCAGCACCTCCAGGAGAAACGCCTCGAACTCGCTGTCGGATTTATCGATCTCGTCGATCAGCAGCACGCAACGCTGCTCGGCAGTGATCGAGCGCAGCAGCGGCCGCGGCAGGATGAAGCGATCGGAGAAGAAGACGTCGTCCTGCGTCGCGATCCGGTCGACCGCCTCGTTGAGCGTACGCGCGCTGCCGATCACCTCGCCGATCTTATCCTTGAGGATTTGGGTGTAGAGCAGCTGCTTGGCGTACTCCCATTCGTAGAGGGCCTTCGCTTCGTCGAGGCCTTCGTAGCACTGCAGTCGGATCAGATTCAGATTGAGCGCTGCGGCGATGACTTTGGCGAGCTCGGTCTTGCCGACGCCGGCGGGTCCTTCGATGAGAATCGGCTTCTCCAGGTGCGTGGCGAGGTAGACCACGGTGGCGATGCGGCGATTGCAGATGTAGCGCTGCGCCGAAAAGCGCTCGATGACCTCGTCGATGGTGGCGAACATTGCGGCTCCGATGGTGGCTGGTCGGCGTGGTTGCGGACGGGGAATTCTCGCCACCCCGCGCGGGGATGTCCAAGGCAGGATCTCCAAGGTCGTGGAGGCGCGCGTCCATTGCCGGGCGTAACACAGGGTCTGAGGGGGTACAATCAACGGTGCGGCACGGCGTTGCGCGCCTCGTTGGGCTCGGCTAGCGAGCCGGCATGTGCACGTTGGCGGCGTATGTCGGGTGGTCGCCCACCCTGCCCCTGGTGGTTGCCGCCAATCGCGATGAGTTCCTCGACCGGCCAGCCGCAGAGCCGTGCTTGATCGCGCATGAGCCGTGGGTGATGGCCGGACAGGATCTGAGCGCCGGCGGCACGTGGTTCGGTCTCAACGCGCACGGCATGGTGGTCGGACTGCTCAATCGGCGCTGCGCCGAAGGACCCGATCCACGCCGCCGCTCGCGCGGGCTGCTGTGTCTCGAAGTCCTGCAGTGCCGCAGCGTTGCCGCGGCGGCGACGTTTCTCGGGGCGATTCGGAGCGACGAGTACAATCCGTTCAACCTGCTGGTCGCCGATGCCGGCACGGCGTTGGTCGCGACGCCATTCGAGCACGCGGTCCGGCTGACGCGCTTACCACCCGGGGTTCACCTGCTGACCAACCTCGACCTCAACGATGCGACCTGCCCGCGCATCGCGCGCTCGTCCGGCCGCTTCGCCGCCGTGGTCGCGCCGGCCAGCGGCGACGCGGCCGACCTCGTCGAGCCGTTGCGCCGCATCCTCGCCGATCACCACACGGCGCTCGATCCGCGCGCCCCGGTGATCGACACGCTGTGCGTGCATCGCGGCGGATACGGCACGCGCTCGTCGTCGATCGTCGCGCTCTCGGCGCGCGGGGCGGCGCGCTACTGGCACGCAGCGGGCCCGCCGTGTCGAACCGCCTTTGCCGAGCTCTCGCTACCGAGCGCGTGATTGCGCAGTCCTTCCTGGACAAGGGCAGGCCGACTGTCTACCCTCGCGGCGCCTCGGTCGTGGGAGGGGTTGATGGGGCGTCGACGGGTGACATGGGCGATCGCAGGGGCCGTGCTCGCGAGCGGTTGCGCGTCGCGCTATGGCGCCGGTGATCCGCTGGCGGTGAGCTCGAAGAGCGGCAACGTGCCCGCGGCGCAACGGGCCGCGGTCGCCGAACGCAAGCTCAGCGCCGCCGATCAGCGCGTGCGCGAGCTGGAGAACGAGCTGGCGGCGCGCGATCGCGAGATCGCCGCGGTGCGCCAGGAGATCTCGACCGCTCCGGGGATATCGGAACACGACTCCGCCGCCGACGCGTCTGCGGGCCGCCGGGGCGAGAGCGCGGCACCGGCGTCGCCAACCGACACGGAGTCGGCGGCGCGGCGCGAAGAGGCCGCAGCATCACTTCCCGCCCCTGTCGCTCCAGCCGCACAGACCGTTCCTGCTCAAGTCGCACCGGCTCAGGACGCGCCCAGTCAAGCACACGCCGCGGCGAGCGGCGCAAAAGACGCGCAGCTGGCCGATGCCCAGCAGCGTATCGCCGGCCTCGAAGATCGTTTGCGGGTCGAAACGCAGCGCCGTCAGGAAGTCGAAGCCGAGATGACGCGGTTGCTACAAGAAACCTCGGCCGGCCCGTTCGAGCACAGCAATGCGACGGTGGAGAAGCACCTGCAACAGCAGCTCGATGGGGCGCGCCAAGAGATCGCCGAGCTGCGCACGACGCTGGCGACCGAACGGCGCGAGCGCGACGATGTCGAACGGAAATACAGCGCGCTGCAAGCGCAGATGCAGCGCAGCAGCAACGCCGGCGGCAGCGAGGAGGTCGAGGCGCTCAAGGAGCGCCAGCGACGCGTGTTGGCCAGCATTCAGCAGGACCTCGAAGCCAGTCGGCAACGCGAGCGCGAGATGCGCGAGACGTTGGAGCACAGCCAAGGCAAGGACGCCGTCTCACTGGCCGACGCGGTGTCCGGTATGCGCTCGGAAAACGACGCGCTCCAACAGCGCTTGGAGGAAGAGCATCGCCAGAATCGCGATCTGCAGGCGAAGCTCAAGACGGCGACACACGTCACCGACCTGATCTTCAAGATGCAGAGCGGTGGGAGCGTGACCACCGGCACCGCGGCGCCGTAGCCAGGCGGCGCGCGGTCCACGGCATCAGGTTACACAGCCGATCAACGCCGCGTTGACGGCTTGAATCAGCTCGCTGACGGTGACGTCGCCGTCGCCGTCGCTATCGATCGCAGCGCAATCGGTGATCGGCAAGCTGCCCAGCGCGATGTTCACCGCGGTGATCAGGTTGCTGACCGTGACCTGACCGTCGCCGTCGCAGTCGCCGGTACAGCCGGAGGTGGAACAGCGGCAGCTCGCGCCACATGGATCAGTGGCCTCGTCGGCACATCGACCATCCCACACGGTGTTGCAGCACACGGCGTCGATGCCGCAGACGCATTCCTGGCACGCGTCGACCGCGCAGCCGGCACCCTGGTGGGCGGCGCAGCAACTGCCGGGTGGCACACACGTACAACTCAAGGCGCAGCTGCCGCCCGCCTCCTGGACGCAGCGTTCGTCCCACGCATCCAGGCAACAGGCTGAATCGGTGTCGCACACGCACGATTTGCAGTCGACGTCTGCGCACGACACCCCGTCGTGCGCCAGACAGCAATCGCCAGGCGCCGCGCACGACGCGCACATCAGGGCGCAGTCGATGGCGGCTTCCTGGGCGCAGGTTGCGTCCCACGTTTCCTCACAGCAGTCGGTGTCTTTGTCGCATACGCAGGCGCGGCAGGTATCGTCACCGCAGCTCGGGCTGCTGTGCGCGGAACAGCAGTCGTCTCCCGGCGCCGGTGTCGGCGTCGCCGACGGCATATCGCACGGACAGTCCGCGCCGCATTGCTGACCGGCTTCGAACACACACGTGGCGTCCCACGCGGTGTTGCAGCACAGCGGGTCAATGCCGCAGACGCATTGCTGGCACGCGCTCCCGTCGCATGCCGTTCCATCGTGCGGCCTGCAGCAGTCCCCACCGGGGGTCGGCGTCGTGACCGGTGCTTGGCAATTGCACACACCGTTGCATTCATCCGATGCGGTGGCGAGACAGAACTCGTCCCAGCCGCGGCCGCCGTCCGCACAACAGTCGGGATCGTGGGAGACATCGCACACGCAGGATCGGCAGTCCGCCGTATCGCAACTGTCGCCGCTGTGGATGGCGCAACAGTCACCGCCCGGCGTCGGCGTTTGGGCAAATCCCGGCGTGCAGCGCGTGATCGCCAGCAGCAGCACCCAGACGAGGATGGACCCGACCGCCTTGCCGATCGCCCGCCCGGTCGAAGCCGCTGTGAGGCTGTGATGCGAGTCGCGCGGCATCATGCCGACGATAGTCGTACAGCGCATTTCAAGATAGTCGAAAGCGCCCGGCTGACTTCGACGCGTGGCGCGGGCAACGTCCTGGCTGTCAGCGATGCGCGGCTATGCCGGGCACCCATTGAGCGCCGCGTTCACGGCTTGGATCAGCTCGTTGACCGTTACGTCGCCGCTGCCGTCCGTATCGATCGCCGTGCAGGTGTCGAGCGACGCATTGCCCAAGGCGATGTTCACCGCGGTGATCAGATTGTTGACCGTCACCTGCCCGTCGTTGTCGCAGTCGCCAGCGCACGGTGCGGTGACGGTGCACGCGCAGGCGTCTGCGCATGTCGTCGCAGCTTCGTTGCTGCACTGCTGGTCCCAGACGCCGCCCGAGCAGCATGGGCCGTCGGTTTCGCAGACGCAGTCTTCGCACGCACTGCGGGTACAGCCGCCAGGCTCGTGCACCTGACAGCAATCGTTCGCTGCGCACTCCGTGCAGGCGTCGGCGCAGTCGTTGGCTGCCTCGCCAGCGCATTGCTCGTCCCACATATCCGTGCAGCAGGGGCCGTCGATCTCGCAGACACAGGCCTGACAAGCCTCCCGCGCACAGCCTCCGCCGGCATGGGCTTGGCAACAATCATCCGGGCCACAGTCCTGGCAGGCGTCTGCACAGTCCTGCGCAGCTTCATCGGCGCATTGCTGATCCCACGTATCCGAGCAACACGGACCGTCGATCTCGCAGACGCAATCTTCGCAGGCGGTCACGCCGCAGCCGGCGCCGTCGTGAGGCTCGCAGCACTGCTCGACTGCGCACTGCGTGCAGTGATCGGAGCAATTGTTCTGCGCCTCATCGGCGCATCGCTGATCCCACAAATCCCCGCAACACGGATCATCGAGCGCACAGACGCAATCCTGGCATTCCTGCTCGTCGCAGCCGACTCCGTTGTGGGCCGCGCAGCAATCGCCCGCATCGTCGCACGAGCAATCGAGCGCACATTCGTTGGCGGCGCGCGCGACGCAACTGTCGTCCCATCCGTCGGTGCAGCACAGCGTGTCGCCGTCGCAAACGCAGCTCTTGCAGCGCGCGTCTTCGCACGACACGGTGTCGTGCGCTGCACAACAGTCCCCGGGCGCGCCACACGACGCGCACGCGAGCGCACAATCGGTGCTCGCTTCCATCGCGCACGTGTCGTCCCACGCACCGCTGCAGCAGTCAGCGTCCGCCGCGCAGACGCAGTCGCGACAGACGCCGTCGTCGCAACTCGGTCCAGTGTGCGTTGCGCAACAGTCTCCTCCCGGCGTGGGCGTCGGCACAGGAGACGAAGGACACTGGCAGATTGTGGCGCAGTCGTCGGCAGCGGTGGCGACGCAGAAGACGCTCCATGCCGAAGCGCAGCAGTCCCCCTCGATTGCACATACGCAGGCGCTACAGGCGCTGTTGGCACAGTCGGCGGTCGCGTGCTCGGCACAGCAATCTTGCGCCGACGCGCTCGCCACCCTTCCCAAGAGCGCCACAAAGGCGATCAAGCAGACAGTGGCGATACGGCCTGCCCTGCGCCGTCCGCTGCGACGATGGCGCGCTGCGGGCGGAACCAAGTCTCGGTGCGGTGAGACCCCTGAGGTGATCACAAGCTCAGTCGACCAAGCGGTCGTCCAAAATGAAAGGGCCAGATCGTTAGATCTGGCCCTTTCGCATGAAACCTAGCTGTCCTGTTCTGCGTTCAGAACTGGCAAGACACCGGTCCGAGTTGGATCAAGGTGCCGTCCGGCGCTGAACCCGACGCCGCAGCCGTGATGCTGAGCGCTGCGTCGGAAGAGATTGCGTAACGGAACGCCGCGATCTTCCCGTCGTCGAGTGAACGCGACAGACTCGGCGAGCTGCTGATTTGATACGGCCCGCCGCTGATGTTGAGCGCGTGTGCCGTGAGGCCGGTGATCGTCGCGCCGGAGTCATTCTCCACCACCAGTGTCACGTGGAGGAGATTGTCCTTGGCGGTCGGGCCACCCTTGTCGATCGCCTCGCAGTAGACGGAGATTCCGCTGGCCGAGAAGCTTGCCGGCGGCGGTGCCGGGATCGCCGTGCGCGTCGGACGCGCCGTGGCGGTCGGCTTGCGAGTGCGATCCTCATCAGGGATCGGCGTGCTGGTCGGACGCGCGGTGCTCGTCGGCTTGCGCGTACGGAGCTCAAGCGCCAGCGGAGTGTTCGTCGGGCGAGCCGTGCTGGTCGGCTTGCGCGTGCGGTCCTCGCTGGTGATCGGCGTGCTGGTCGGGCGAGCCGTACTGGTCGGCTTGCGCGTACGATCTTCCTGCTCGATCGGCGTGCTGGTCGGGCGAGCCGTACTGGTCGGCTTGCGCGTGCGGTCCTCGCTGGTGATCGGCGTGCTGGTCGGGCGAGCCGTACTGGTCGGCTTGCGCGTACGATCTTCCTGCTCGATCGGCGTGCTGGTCGGGCGAGCCGTACTGGTCGGCTTGCGCGTACGATCTTCCTGCTCGATCGGCGTGCTGGTCGGCCGCGCCGTGCTGGTCGGCTTGCGCGTACGGTCTTCCGGTACGATCGGCGTGCTGGTCGGCCGCGCCGTGCTGGTCGGCTTGCGCGTGCGGTCTTCCGGCGCGATCGGCGTGCTGGTCGG
>Ga0265314_10002615_pt1 | contig 18196 bp, 13 predicted proteins | sample 4126metaG_FD_203106 | JGI IMG/M metagenome (GOLD analysis project Ga0265314, IMG submission 203106) | Rhizosphere microbial communities from Carex aquatilis grown in University of Washington, Seatle, WA, United States - 4-1-26 metaG | ecosystem: Host-associated > Plants > Roots > Rhizosphere >... | reverse complement strand
CTGATCTATCGGCCGCTGCTGAACAACAACATCCAGATCACGGGTGGCATCTCGGCGCTGCAGCCGTTGCGTGGCTACAGCGATATCTACGACACGAAAAAGGTCCAGTACGCCGGGTTCTTGGGAATCACGCTCAAGTACTAGTGCGTGGGAACGCATAGGGATTTAAGTCATGCGCAAGGTGTCGATCAAAAAATGGGCGGTACGCACCCTGGCGGTCGGGGTGTTGGCCGTGCTTTGGGGCTGTCATCCCAGCACGGACTGGTACTACCAGGACGAAGACCAGGACTTCAAGAACACGGACAGCCTCCTGCCGTCGGCCCCCAAAGGCCAGACGGAAGACGAGGTGAAGAAGAAGTCCGATGGTTGCATGTCCTGCCATAAGAACATTGAATTCACCAGCGCGCACGAAAGCTCGGCTGTCAAACTCGGCTGCACAGACTGTCACGGTGGCAGGGGCGAAGCCCGCACCAAGGAAGAAGCTCACGTTCACCCGCGCGGCCCTTGGTACGAAGGCGGCCACGACGGTGGCCCGCACCACGCCGAAGGCGAAGAAAGCGCGGCCAATCCGCAGCGCTCCTCCGGCGCCTGGCTGATGGAATCCCCGGAATTCGTGCGCTTCGTCAATCCGACCGATCTGCGCGTGGCCAAGTTCTCCTGCGGCGCCTGCCATACGGACATCGTCCGCAATGTGCCCAAGAGCATGATGTCGCACGGCGGCATGCTGTGGGGTGCGGCCCTTTACAACAACGGCGCGCACAACTCCAAGCGCGCGCGCTACGGCGAAGCCTACATGATCGACGGCAAGCCGGCCCGCGTTCAGACCATTCCGCAGCCGAGCGAAGAAGAGACCAAGACTCGCGGCGTGCTGCCGTTCCTCGATCCGCTGCCTCGCTACAACATCACGCAGGGCGGTAACGTGCTGCGCGCGTTCGAACGCGGCGGCAAGGAAAAGGGCGAAATCGGCATTCCCAATCCGGATGAAGACAACGGCAAGCCGGACTTCAAACTTTCGACCCGCGGCTTCGGCACCGAACTCAGCACCGACCCGGTCTTCCTGGGCATCCAGAAGACGCGCCTGTTCGACCCGACGCTCTGGTTCCTGGGCACGAACGACAACCCGGGCGACTACCGCTCCTCGGGCTGCGCGGCCTGCCACACGCCGTACGCCAACGACCGCGACCCGGTCCACTCCAGCACCTACTCGCAATACGGCAACCGTGGCTTCGGCTTCACCAAGGACGAAGCCCTAAAGGAAAAGGCCAGCAAGGAATCCGGCCACCCGATTCAGCACGTGTTGACGACCAAGATCCCGTCCAGCCAGTGCACGGTCTGCCATATCCACCCGGGCACCACGGTCACCCAGACCTACTTCGGCCAGATCTGGTGGGACAACGAAACCGAAGGCGCCAAGATGTACCCCAAGACGCAGGTCAAGAAGACCGAGCGTGACCTCTACAAGATCAAGATCCGCAACCCGGAGCAGGCTGCGCAGCGCGGGCTCTGGAGCGACGCGGAATTCCTGGCGACGCTGTACGACCGCAACGCCGAGTTCAAGCAGGTCCAGTTCGCCGACCACCACAGCCACGGCTGGATCAACCGCAACATTTACAAGACCGACCGCAAGGGCAACCTGCTCGACAAGGACGGCAATGTGGTGCCGTTCGATTCGCCCAACAAGTTCAAGAAGGGCGAGAAGGGCGAGCCCATCGCCGGCGCGGCCGTCCACCTGATGGACATCCACGCCGAACGCGGCATGCAGTGCATGGACTGCCACTTTAAGCAGGACGCGCACGGCAACGGTAAGCTTTACGGCGAAGTCCGCAACGCCACCGAAATCATGTGTATCGACTGCCATGGCACGATCCAGAAGTACACGGATCTGAAGACCAGCGGCAACGCGCGCCTGGACGAAAACGATCCGAACCGCACGAATCTGGCCGACCTGAGAAGTGCTTCGGGCAAGAAAAAGTTCGAGTGGTCCACGAAGGATGGCGTCAAGGTCCTGATCCAGCGCTCGGGCGTCGATCCGAACAAGGAATGGGTCGTTCCGCAGACGAAGGACGGCATCACGCCGGGACACCCGCGCTACAACGAAAAGTCGCGCTACGCCAAAACCATGCGCCGCGATGGCAAGACGTGGGGCGATGTGCCGAAGGACAGCAAGGAACTGGCGCACCAGGACACCAGGATGGACTGCTACGTCTGTCACACGGCGTGGGTCGCGTCCTGTTTCGGCTGTCACTTGCCGATGAAGGCCAACCAGGCCCGCACCTCGCTGCACTACGAAAACGCGAAGAGCCGCAACTGGACGCAGTACAACTTCCAGACGCTGCGCGACGACATCTTCATGCTGGGCATCGACGGCGCGGTCAAGGGCAACAAGGTCGTGACCACGCGCTCGAGCTGCGCTGTGATCGTCGATTCGCAGAACGCGCTGCGCGACAACATCTACAGCCAGCAGCAGACGATTTCGGCCGAAGGCTTCAGCGGCCAGGCGTTTGCCCCGCACTATCCGCACGCGGTGCGCACGAAGGAAACCCGCAAGTGCACGGATTGTCACCTGTCCGAGAAGGGCGACAACAACGCCTGGATGGCGCAGGTGCTGATGCAGGGCACCAACCTGACCAACTTCGCCTACCGCTATGTCTACGCGGCCTGCGATGACGGCGGCTTGGAAGCCGTGGTGGTCACGGAACGCGAAGAACCGCAGGCGGTCATCGGCAGCACGCTGCACCGCGACGCCTTCCCGGAAGAGTACGCCGAACACCTGAAGAAGGACCGCAAGCTGGAAGAGTTCCGCGAACATGCCGGCACGGTCAAGCAGGTCCAGCTCCGCGGCGAATACGTCTACGCGGCCCGCGGTAAGGGCGGCCTGACGATTTATGATGTCTCCACGGTCGACCAGAAGGACTTCAGCGAACACATCCAGACGGCGCCGTTCTCGCCGCTGGGCCAGCGCCTGTACGTGAAGAGCAAGAACTGCACGTCGGTGATCTCGCCCACGACGCTCGGCGTCGATCCGACCCGCCAGCCGCCGCTGCGCCCGCGCAATCCGGCCAACCTGGAGCAGGGCATCAGCCTGACGTACGCGTTCCTGTACTGCACGGACGCCGAGGAAGGCCTCTTCACGGTGCTGGCCGGCACGCTGCTCGACGGCGATCCAACCAACAACTTCCTCAACCGGCACCTGACCTTCAACCCGGGCGGCGTATTGACCGGCGCGCAGGGCGGGGTGTGCGCGGGCAACAACCTCTGGATCGTGTCCGACAAGGGCCTGGTCTGCGTCGATATCTCCAAGATCGGCTCGGAACTGGTCGCTCCCGCGCAGGAACTGTTCGCCAAGCATCCGAACGAAGTGGTCGACCTGGACAAGGTTGTGCGCATGGCGCCGAAGGCGAACCCCGACGACCTCAAGGTCCTCTCGGTGGTCCCGCTGAACAAGCCCAAGATGGTGCGCATCCAGTTCCGCTACGCGTTCGTGGTCGATGCCGACGGCCTCAAGGTCATCGACATCACCGATCCGGCCGCGCCGCGACTCTGCGAAAAGGGCACGGTCTGCTTCCCGGATGCGCGCAACGTGTACCTCGCCCGCACCTACGCTTACGTTTCGGCGGGCAAGGATGGCGTCGCGATCGTCGACATCGAGAAGCCGGAAGAACCCAAGCTGGTCAAGACGTTCAATGCCGAAGGGCACCTCTGCGACGTGTACGACGTCAAGGTCGCGATGACCAACGCGTCGGCCTTCGCCTATGTGGCCAACGGCGAACACGGGATGGCGGTCCTGCAGCTCTTCTCGCCGGAACGCAATCCGAACTACCTCGGCTGGTCGCCGGAGCCCGACCCGGTGCTGATCGCGACGAAGCACACCAAGGGCCGCTGCATGAACATCAGCGACCCGCTGCAGCGCGACCGCGCGGTGGACGAAAGCGGCAACCAGCTCTCGGTCTTCACCCGCGTGGGCGCCCGCCCCTTCAACAAGGGCGAAATGGACACGATGTTCAAGATCGGCGGCAAGGTCTTCACCGTCAGCGATACGCCCAAGACCACGCCGAACGAAGTCAAGGTCGTGGGCCCGGATCCGAAGCTGCTCGCCGAGATCGCCGAGCTGGAAGAAGCCGTCAAGAAGGAACGCAACCCGGCCAAGAAGAAGGAAATTCAGGCCAAGCTGGATGAGCTGAAGAAGAAGGCCGCGGAAGCGCCGAAGGATCCGGAAGAGGAAATCAAGGATCTGGAAGAGCAGGTCAAGAAGGAACGCAACCCGGCGAAGAAGAAGGAACTGCAGAAGAAGCTCGATGAACTCAAGGCGGGCAAGAAGTAGCTCGACTTGCAGTCACGCCGGTGAAATAAAGAGACGACAATCAAACGCGGGCAGGCCCCTCAAAAGGTCTGCCCGCGCTGTTTTGCGGCGCAGGGCAAAGAATTTTGCGCCGGTTGGTGCTTTATGGTGCGCCGAATGTAGCAATATCCGCGGTTCTGGGGGCCTCCGCTGGGCCTGTGGTTTGCGTTAATACACAGGCAGGGGGCGGCTTCTCGGAACAAGGCCTTCACGATGCACAGCGAAGTCATTTCTCTCAACGCCGAAGGCGCGCCCATTGCCAAGCTCGTTACGCTGATCCTGTTGCAGGCAAGCGACAAGGACATAGCTCAGTTCAGCTACTTTGAAGATGGGCTACTTGAGCCCGAATGGTGCCCGACGCCGCCAGCCAAGATGGCGCCGAATATCCTCAACCGCTTGAAAATAATCGCAGGGCTCGAACCGCTGCGTTACCAGACCCCGATTTCTGGCGATTTCGAGCTCGTAGTGTTAGATGCAAGGCCCCATGCGCCTGATGCGAAGCAAACCGTGCGTGGCAAGGTAACCATCCACGATTATCTGTCGCCACGCCGCGTGGATGTGGAAATGCTTTTGGAGCCCAAGTATGCGCATTAATCAGCTTGAGCCTAAAGCAGGAGATGACCCCTTCACCAAGCTTATCGTTCTGGTGATGCTTTCAGCTTATGACAAAGGCATTTCAGCTTTCACCCTTTTTGAAGACGGCCGCTTTGAGCCGGCTTGGAACCCGTCGCCACCGGCAAATGCAGTGCTGCGCATCTACCTGCGCCTGAAGGAAATCGCAGGGCTGAATCCGGAGCCGTACCCCATTCCTGTGCTCGGAGAATTCACCGTTGGACGCAACATCCAGGTTGAATTCACCCTGCATGAATATGCGGTTCCCGCGCGCGTGGAAGTAAAAGTCAAAGCACTGACGACGCAGCCAAAGGGACTGCAGAGTTGATTCGGTGGGAGTTCTAAGTAATGCACCGCGAATATGCCTCTCTCTCGGGCGCAGCCACACCCGTCGCCAAGCTCGTGATGTTGATCTTGTTGCAGGCCAACGATAGTGGAGTCGATAAGTTCAGCTATTTTGAAGACGGACAAATTGAGCCCGAATGGTGCCCGACGCCGCCCGCCAAGATGGCGCCAAATATCCTCAACCGCTTGAAGATAATCGCAGGGCTCGAACCTCTGCGTTACCAGACGCCGGTGACGACCTCGTTCGAACTTGTGGTGCTATATGAATCGCCACCCTTTGAGCAGAGCGGAGAGCGCATCCTACGCTGCAAAGTGACCGTGCACGATTATCTAGAGCCGCGCCGCGTGGATGTAGAAATGGAACTGCCACCGTGGCGGAAGAAAAGGATCGGTTAGCCTACTTACTCACCTGCGGGTCGATCCAGACCGCCGCGGCGCCCTGATTTCCACCCGGGCAGCTCACGATCAGTTCGAGCTTGTTGACGCCCGTCACGTTGACCTGGATCGCTTCGACTTCGTCCTTCGTCTTGAGCGCCTTGGATTCCCAAAGCAGTTTGTCGTCGCCCAGGATCTTGAACTTCAAGCCCGTCGCGCTGCCCTTGGTCGCGTCGCAGATCGCGGCTTCGCCCGTAAGCGTCTTGAACTGCTTATTCAGGTAATACGTGACGTGCGCGTCGCCGTTCGCCGGCGGATGCGTCGATAAGCCGTTCGCGGCGTCCTTGCCTTTGACGGTGATCTTCTGGTTGTTGTTGCCGAGCTGGCCCTTCTTGCCGAAGTTCCACGTGTTCACGCGCACGTCCTGCTCGTCAAAATCCGAGAGGAACACCGCCTGGCCCACCGGCGGCGCGGGCATGAACTTCGCCGACAGGTCCTGCGTCGGATCGTAGAGGAAATCGGCCGGCGCGACGGGTTGGTCCTTAAAGCCGTCCTTGAGCGACCAATTCAGCCGCACCGCGGCCCCGCCGTTTTTGTGAAAGAACTCCAGCTTGAAGTCATGCTGCCCAGCCTCGAGGTCCACGGTCGCCTTGTTGGCTTTGGGGTCCTTCCACGCGTCGATCACGGGTTTGTCGTCGATCAGCAGCTTGGCCTGGTTGCCGCCGTTGATGGTGAAGGTGTACGAACCGGCCTTGTCCGTTTTCAGCGTGCCCAGGTAGCGCCCGCCAAAGTTGTCCTTCGGGACGCGTTTTTCGGGGGAACCGTTCTTCCAGTCGAAGTCGATCTTCGTCTCGACGCGCGCGTAGACCAGGTTCTGGTCGCGCAGGTCGTCCTTGAAATACAGCGCCGCTACGCCGGCTTTCAGCGGATTGAGAATATCCTTGATCGCCGCGAGCCTCGATTTCAGGTCGTCGGCGTGCTGCGCGAAGACCTTGGACGCGCCGAAGTTCTGCTGGAAGGCTTCGTAAGCCGCCTGCGCTTCCTTGTAGGACTTCGCGTCGTTCAACTGCTCGGCCGCGTTCCAGGCCTTCAGCGCGCTGCCTTCCGCTTCGCCGGCCAGCAGGAATTCCGCGCGTTCCAGGTACGGCTTGGCCGCGTCGGCCAGGCCCTTTTCCTTGGCGGTGGTGAAGTACAGTTTCGCGCCCTGCGCGTCGCCGGCATACAAAAACAGCAGGCCCAGGCGCTTCATCGTTTCGACGGGCTCGAAGACATCCTTGGGCGCGTACTTTTCGACGTCGTGAAAGTCGAGCGCCTCGGCGGTGAAGCTCATCTCTGGCCCGCCGGCGACTTTCAGGACCACCGAATTCTCCGCGCCGCCGGCCTGCACCGCGCCGGTGACCGAATCCCGCGGCTGCTTCAGCGTCACCGTCTCGCCCGGCTTGCGCTTGATCGCTTCAATCGCTTTGCGGCGCATCTCCAGCACACCGGCAATGTCGGCCTTCTCCTGCGTCAGGTTGTCCTTGGCCGCGGCGAAGGCATTGTCATCCAGCTTCTTGTCGAGCAAATCCACCGCCTGCGCGAGCCGGTTCTGCTTCAAAAGCGCTTCCAACTCGCCGCGCACGCTGGCCAGTTGTTCCTGGCCCTTCTTGAGTTTCTCGAGGCGCGCTTTTTCGGCGGCGTCGGCGACATCGGTCAGCTTCGCTTCCCACGCGGTTTTGTCGGCCTTCGCTTTGGCTGCGGAAGGCGCGGGCAGCGCGCTGGCCTGGTCGGCGATCACGATGGCGGCTTTCAGGGCTTCCGCAGTGCCGGGCTTGGCTTTTTCGCGCGCTTCGGCGACCAGCTTGGCCGCGGCGCCTTCGACCACGTCTTCAACCGCCTTCTTGCTGGCGTCGAGCCGCGCTTTCCAGTCGCCGTAGCGCAGCGCGTTGGGAATCAGGTCGTCGCGATACAGCGCGACCGCCTGGGCGTAATTGCCTTTGCGGGCGAGGTCCGTGGCCATGTCTTGCGTGAGCTTGATGGTACCGTCGACCAGCTTTTCCCAGTGCTCTTTGTTCGTTTTGTGGAGTTCGGTTAGTGCAGGGCCGGATTCCGTGCCGCCAAATTTGCCCAGCGCCTGGTCGCCCATATTCAAAAGGCGCAGGTAATCATCGGGCGACTGTTTGCCGGCCAGTTGCAGCTCTTCGAGCGCTTGTTTGGCCAGTTCTTCGCGCGTTGGTCCCTTGGGGACATCGGGTGTGGGCTGCGCGGGCGAAGGCGTATTCTTGACCGGTGTCTTGGGCGTCTCGCGGCTCGGCGCGGCTGTGGGTGGAGTGGGGGACGCGGACTTGCTCTCGGACGGCGGTGTGGCCCCGCCGCTCATGGCGAAGAACGCCCCCAGGCCCACAAGCGCGAGCGCCGCGACGCCGATTCCGATCATCAAGCCTTTGGAAGGCCCGGTGGCGGGCGCTTGTTCGTGTGGCGCGCCCACGGCCTGTGACGGGCCCGTGCCGATCTTCACCTGAATCGCGGTACGCGGTCCGGTGGTCGAACCCGCCCGCACGGGGGCGCGCGGGCCGGTCGTGGAACCGGCCTTCACCGGCGAGCGCGGCCCGGTCGTGCCTTTTCCGGCGATCGGCGCGCGCGGGCCGGTGGTCTTGTTGCTCGGGTCCTTCGCGCCCAGCCTGGGCGTCTTTCCGGCGATGACGGCTTCCAGGTCGGCGATCAAATCCTGCGGCGTGGCGTAGCGCGCGTCGCGGTCGCGCGCGGTCATCTTGCCGACGATGCGCGCGGTGTGGTCCGAAATCTCCGGATTGACGAACAGAATCCCGGGAATGTCTTCGGCGACGTGGCGCTCCATGACTTCGCGGCTGCCGCCTTCGAAGGGCGCCTTGCCGGCCAGGAAATGAAACAGCGTGCAGCCCAGCGAGTAAATGTCCGCGCGCGTGTCCAGGTCGTCTTTGCCGCAGGCCGCTTCGGGCGAGATGTACAGCGGCGTGCCGAGCGCGCGCTTGGGCTTCTCGGTCTTGCCCGCCTTCTCGCCGTCGGCTTCTTCGCTCTCCGCGCCGACCGCGCAGGCCAGCCCCAGGTCCAGCAGCTTCACCGTGCCTTTCTTGGACATGATGATGTTGTCGGGCTTCACGTCGCGGTGAATGATGTTCTTTTCGAGCGCATGGTCGAGGCCCTTGGCCACGCCCAGCGTCACGCGCAGCGCTTCCTGCTCGTCCAGCTTGCCCTTCTTTTTAAGGATCGTGCGCAGCGTCTCGCCTTCGACGTATTCCATAGCGAAGTAGTGGTAGGGCTCGGCAAAGCCGACATCCAGCGCGGAGACGATGTTCTCGTGGCTGAACTGCCCCGCCGCGCGGGCCTCGCGCACGAAGCGTTCGATAAACGTCGCGTCGCCGGAGTACTTCGGCGAAAGAATTTTCAGCGCGACGATGCGGTCCATCGAGACCTGGCGCGCCTTGAAGACCACGCCCATGGCGCCCGCGCCGATCTTCTCTTTGATCTCGAAATTGCCGAGCCGGCGCATCGAAAGCGCCTGGGCCTGCTCTTTAAGCAGGTCGGCGACGAGCGTCTTGCTGAGGTACTTTTTCTTGAAGAGGATCGTGCCGAGTTGTTCGCTGAGGCCCAGCTTCTTCATTTCGGTTTGGGCGTGCAGCGCTTCTTTGAGCTGCGCTTCGGTGAGCAGGCCTTTTTCAATGGCCAGCTCGCCGAGTTTGCGGCGGCGTGCGGAGTCCGAAGAGGCGGTGCTTTCGGGCATCTGAAGCGATCCAGTAAGTGCAGTGACTTTATACCCTTAGAATAGACGAAATCCAGGGTTGTTAAGCTGCCTAAAACCGGGGGGGGAAGCCGGTTTTAGGCAATGGCTCTAGCCGTCCACAATCAGCCCTTAACTGTCAGTAAGGGCCGGAGTTCTGCGACGGGGCGGGCGATACCGGCATCCGTCAACGTTCGGATGATAGGGCCGATGCCTTTGTAGGCGTATGGCGCCTCCTTTTTGATATCCTCAAGTTTCCGATCGACGATAGCGCGACGCTGGCGCACATCGGTGCGGCGAAAGTCCACCGGCGTTACGACGCGGAACTCCCGCATGAAGCGTGTGAAGGCGGCCTGATCGACTTTTAAGGCCTCACCACGTGATAAGACCCGGCCCGCACCGTGGCTCGCGCTCGAAAGCGCATCACTATTCCCAAGGCCAGCCAGCACAAAACTGGACGCGCCCATCGAGCCAGGCACGAGCACGGGTTCGCCGTGAAACGCAAAGCGTGTCTCGGCCATGCTGTCCATTCCGCGCGCCGGGCACGCACCTTTTCTATGAAGGAAGCGCGTTCCAGAAGAGGTCTGCTCCCGCCTCACCAGATTATGCGGCGCGTCGTAGACCAGATGCATGTCCGCCTCGCCCAATACCGACCGCAATGACTCCAGGGCCATGAGGGCCAGGAACAGCCGATTTGCATGCGCGAAGTTTGCAGCGTTATGCAGTGCGTCCCAGAAATCCTGAACTTCCCGTTGGAAGCGCTCACTATCCGGCAGCACATAAACCCCGTTTTCCGGATGTTTAAGGCCCTGCGGATAAATTCCGCGCACCAGGTTGCGGCAAAAGCCGGCGCTCTGATGGCCGACTGAAACTGAGCCAGTGTGGACCATGATCGTCACCTGACCAGGTCGAAGTCCCCACGCATGCGCCGTTTGCCCATCAAGGATCTTCTCGATTCGCTGCAACTCCACGAAATGGTTGCCTCCCCCAATGCTCCCGATCTGGCTGTCTCGGCTTAATCCATCTCTGCCGAGCAGACTTTCAAGCCCGATTATGCGCGATGCAGACAATGAGCCTTTTCGCTCTACGCTCGCTAGTTCGCGTTCGGAATGCTCATGGAAGGCGCGCCATTGCCCTTGGGTCTGGCTGGCTGGAACACTGGCAAGCAAGCCGGTCAGCCCTTCGCGTAACAGCGCCTCACGTTGCACGCGCGTCATTGCGATATCGCGTCCGCCTTCAAAAAAGACATGCCGCAACTTTGTCTCGACCTGATCGAGGTGTTCGCTCACCTTGTCCGCTGTGAGGGTAGTGACGTGCAGGCGCATTCCACAATTTATGTCGTTGCCTACAGCGGCTGGAATTATGAATCCGTTTGTGGCCAGCACCGTCCCAATGGGAATGCCAGCGCCCTTGTGAAAATCTGGCGTAACGGCAACACGCTCCACCTTGGCACAAGGCGGCAGGAAGCCCGGTGCCCGTTCCGAAAGCTGTTCAATCGTTCGCTGGAGCTGTAGAAAGCCCAGCAGTTCGTCGAGGGCCGCAGCTTCCACTGGCACCTCTTCGTTGGCGAAGAGCGTGGCGTCCACGCCTGACTTATTCGCGATCAGACAGCGCGTGCTGTCCAAACGCTTCAAACGTTTGTCTTGCATGGCGAATGCGCCTCCAAGTTAAAATGCCACCCACACGCGCTGTGCGTTGGCGTGCTCAGGAAACTAAAATTCAGATTCTAAATCCAAAATGCGACGGGCAGAGGTTTCTTGCCGTCGTGGGGGGAAGGGCTATGGGGCCCTCAGCAGCGGGCTCTGTGAATTAACCACTACATTCTGATCACGTCAAGAAGCCGGCTCGAAAAAAGATTAGGTAAGCACCTTTTGGGAAAAACGACCGTCAAACATGGAATTCTGCGACGAGAAGCCTTGACACCCTCAAACTGGAGTGGTATATTAAAAGCGTAACGTGTTGAATGTCCGAGTGTGCTCGGACGGTATGTTTAATGGTAGAAAGGCTGCTGCTTGGAAGTGCTTTTTGCATGCTACTGGTTCAATCGTTGTCCTCGTTTCGCCTCGCGATTCATCCCCGCCAAAACCAAATCTACGCACAACGTGCACGCTTTTTGCGAATTGCGTCATAGGGGAATTGACCTTAAAAACAGGTCAATCTACCCGAACTGAGGGCCCTATGAACTTACTCGACGAACTCCTCTCCTCGCCAGTCAAAGCCACGCTGCTTCGGGTCCTGTTTGCAGCGCGCCCCGAAGGGTACCACCTCCGCGAACTGACCCGTCTGTCCGGCCGTACCCTTTCCGCCGTCCAGCGCGAACTCGACCGGCTGGTGCGTCTGGAATTGGTCGAACGTAAACCGGAGGGCAACCGGATCTACTTCCGGGCCAACGAAGCGCACCCCTGCTTTCCCGAACTGCGCGGGCTGGTACGCAAAAGCGGCGGCGAGCCTGAAGCGCTGGCCGAAGCCTTCTCCGACCGCCGCATCCGCGTGGCCTTGATCTACGGGCCTGCGGCCGCGGGGCAGGCATCGCCGGGCAGTCCCGTCGATGTGTTGGTGCTGGGCCATGTGCCCGAGCGCAGCCTCGTAAAACGCTGCTTGGAACTCTCCGAAACGCTGGGCCGCGAGTTCGTTCCGCACCTGCTCAGCCAGTACGAGTTCGCCCGCATGCGGGAGGAAAAGAACCCGGCCCTCGCTGCGGTTCTGGCCGGCTCGAAGCAGTTCATCGTGGGGGACGAGCAGAAATTGGCCGAATTTGCATAGCGCGGCCCCGCGTCCTGCACAGACCATGCAACACATTGCGCCCGCGCCTCTTGACAGCGCATGCTCGGCCCTGAATGATGCGACGACTCCAGCATTTGGCCGGATGTGCGTTCGCGGGGCCGCCATTAAGCCCCGTGCGCGCCGACTCCCGTTGGTGGATTGAATGTCGAAGCGTTCACAAAAAGCCCTGCCTGCCGCCGATTTGACCGCCTTGCGCGCCCAGATCGACGCGCTGGACGTCAAACTCGTCGCGCTGATTAACGAGCGCGCGCGCATTGCCGTCCAGATTGGGCGCTTGAAGGCGCAGTCCGGCGACAAGCCCTATGCGCCTTCGCGGGAAATTCAGGTTTACCAGCGCGTCGCCAAGCTCAACCAGGGCCCGCTGCCCAATGATGCGTTCCGCTCGATCTACCGCGAAATCATGTCCGCGACGATCGCCATCGAGCACCCCACGCGCGTGTGCTACTTCGGCCAGCCGGGTTCGTTTACGCATTTGGCCGCGCGCAACAAGTTCGGGGCGTCCGTCGAGTACATCGCCGCGCGCGACCTGCGCGATGTGTTCCTCTCCGTCACGCGCGGGCATTCGGACTACGGCGTCGTGCCGATCGAGAATTCCACTGAAGGCGGCGTGAACCAGTCCATCGACCTGCTCGCCGATACGCGCCTCAAGATCGCCAGCGAGATCTTCCTGCCGATCCACCAGCACCTGCTCTCGAATGCGAAGCTGAAGGACATCAAGATCCTCTACAGCCACCCGCAGCCCTTCGCGCAGTGCCGCAACTGGCTCAACGGACACATGGGCACGGTCGAACGCAAGGAAGTCGGATCGACCGCCGAAGCCGCCGAACGCGCCTCGAAGGAACCGAAAGCCGGCGCCATCGCCGGGGTGCTCGCCGCCGAAATCTACGGCGTGCCGATCCAGGCCGAGAACATCGAAGACCAGCAGGACAACATCACGCGCTTCTTCGTAATCGCCGAAAAGATGGCCGATCCGACGGGCAAGGACAAGACTTCGCTGTGCGTGGTGCTGAAAGACCAGACCGGCGCGCTGCTCAAGCTGCTCGAGCCGTTCCACAACAACGGCATCAACCTGACGCGCATCGAATCGCGCCCCAGCCGCCGCAAGGTCTGGGAGTACAACTTCTTCATCGACCTGGAAGGTCACGCCACCGATCCGCAGGTCGCCAAGACGCTGCGGGACCTGGAAGCGCGCTGCCGCCACGTGGAAATTCTGGGCAGTTATCCGGTGGCTTCGCGCATTCCGACGCGCGCGGACCTGGGGACGCTGCCGAGCGGGCTGAAGGCAAGCCAATCGAAATAGGCCGGGAAAAGGAGGCTCCGCATGAGCCGCAAGAAATACATCGCCGGGAACTGGAAGATGAACGGCGCTCCGGCCCAAGGGCGCGCCCTGGCCACGGACGTGCGCAAAGGCCTGGAAGGCTACACGAAGGCGGACGTGGCGCTCTGCCCGCCCTTTGTCTCGCTGGCCCTGGTGTCCGAAGTGCTCTCCGGCAGCCCGATCCGCTGCGGCGGCCAGAACCTGCACTGGGAGAAGTCCGGTGCGTTCACCGGCGAAATCTCCGCCGAGATGCTCGTCGGCGCCGGCTGCAAGCTGGCCCTGGTGGGGCATAGCGAACGGCGCCAGCTCTTCGGCGACACCGATGAACAGATCAACAAGCGCGTCAAAGCGGCGCTGGCCGCGGGGCTCGACGTAATCCTGTGCGTGGGCGAGACCCTCGACGAACGCAAGCAGAACGTGACTAACGCGGTGATCAAGCGCATGCTCGACGGCGGCCTGGTGGACCTGACCGCGGCGGACCTCGCGCGCATCACGCTGGCCTACGAGCCGGTCTGGGCCATCGGCACGGGCATGACTGCAACGCCGTTGCAGGCGCAGGAAGTCCACAGCTTTGTGCGCGGGCTCCTGCAGCTCAAGTTCAGCAACGATCTGGCCGAAAGCATGCGCATCCAATACGGCGGCTCGGTCAAGCCCGCCAACGCCAAGGAACTGCTCGGCCAGCCCGACATTGACGGCCTGCTAGTCGGCGGAGCCAGCCTGGTGGCGGCGGACTTCGTTCAGATCGTCAAGGCGGCGGGTTAGGGCTTCCTTCGCCGCGCGGGAAATGCAGGTGCCAAAACGGTTTCGCTGAGTATATAGGACCCCTCGTTGCACCGGTTCAGGCCGGGCTTTGAATTCTAGGAGTCGGGTAGTCATGGACATTCTTCTGGTCGTAGTGAAGTGGGCGTTCATCCTCGTCGGCGTGCTGATGACCATCCTGATCCTGTTGCAGGAAGGCAAGGGCGGCGGCCTGGCGGGCCTGGGCGGCACCAAGGCCGCGGGCGTCGAAGGCGTCTCCAATCCAGTGCGCCGCGCGACGGCCTACATGGCCGGCCTGTGGTTCCTGCTCGCGATCGTCCTCGGAACCTACGCGATCCGCACGGGCGGCCGCAACGTAAACATTGAAAGCGGCGAAGAGACGAAGCCTGCCGCGACCTCGCCGGCCAACGATATGCCCGCGGGCGGCCCGGCGCTGAATCCAGCCCAGCCTCCCACGGAACCGAAGGTAAACGTACCGGCCCCGGCTGGCGTTCCGGCAGGCAAGAGCGAGACGCCGACCAAGACGGATGCGCCGAAGGAAGCCCCGGCCAAGAGCGACGTTCCGGCCGCGCCGGGCAAGACGGATGCCCCGCCTGCACCGGCCAAGACTGAAGCCGCACCGACCGAAGCGCCCAAAGAAGCGCCGAAGGTCGAAGCCCCGGCCAAGACCGACGCCCCGGCTGTGCCCGCCAAGACGGATGCGGCCCCGACCGAAACGCCCGCAAAGACCGAAGCCCCGGCTCCCAGCAAGGTGCCGGTCGAGAAGCGCGATTAGTCAACTTAGTCCACACTGGCAGGATTCATGGCCGACAAGCCCGCAGGCAAGTCCGACTCCGCTGGGAAAGCCGCTAAAAACCCACCGCGTTCGATGACCGGCTATGGCCGCTCGGTCTCCGATGGCCCAACGGGGCGCTATGTCGCCGAAGTGCGCTCAGTCAACGGGCGCTTCATGAAGCTCTCGGTCAAGACGCCCTCCCGCTACGCATCCTTTGAAGAGCGCATCAAGGCCCTGATCGATGAAATCGGCCTGATCCGCGGCTCGGTCGAAGTGGGCCTGTATTTCGACGAAGGCGGCGCCGAAGCCGCGGGCTTCAGCCTGAATGCCGCGGCGCTCAAGGCCTACGTCTCGCAGGTCAAGGCGCTCTCCAAGCAGCTCAAAGTCAAGGACGGCCTGACGCTTACGCCGCTCCTGAGCCTGCCCGGCGTCGTGGCCCGCAAGGAGCCCGACGAAGACACCGAATCGCGCTGGAAGCCCTGCGCGGCGGTCCTGGGCGAAGCCCTGCGCCAGTTCAATGCGATGCGGGAGAAGGAAGGCGCGGCGCTGGTCCGCGACATCCGCGCGCGGCTGGACGAGCTGCGCAATCACTGCCAGACCCTGGTTTCGGAAGCGCCCAAGGCACTCGAAACCTCGCGCACCCGCTTCAGGGACCGTGTCACCAAGGCCCTCGAAGCGGCGGGGATCTCCGGGAGCCTCTCGCCTGAGAATCTGGAGCGCGAACTGGTCCTGCTGGCCGACAAAATGGACGTCAGCGAAGAGCTGGCGCGCCTGGGCAGCCACTTCGAACAGATGGAATCGACCCTGAAGGGCGGGGGCGAGGTCGGCAAAAAGCTCGATTTCCTGACCCAGGAGCTCTTCCGGGAAGTCAATACGGTGGGTTCCAAAGCCAACGACCAGTCGATTACCCACCGCATGGTCGAAATGAAGGGCCTGATTGAAAAGATCCGCGAGCAGGTCCAGAACCTCGAATAGCACCTGCTTTTGGCCCTGATCAGACGCCCAAATCTTTAAGCCGCACCAAACCGCACGTGGCTGTTTCGCATCCATTGATCCGAAATGATCACGCCAGGAATCATTTGAGTCTTACTGAATTTTTTAGAGCGACATTGAATGCGCTCTCGTCTCGGTCTTGAGCGGCTTTGCCCTGTCGGTCTTTGTTGGGTTTGATTGATTTGTTTTATACACAAGTACATAAGCGTTATCATATACAAAATGAACTTATTAAATGGTTTATGATGTCTTTAGTTTGTGTGCGAACTTTTCGTCGTTACCTCTTTCGGTTGACCTTGGGAAGGGTTCGCTGGGTAGAGCTTGGTGATTCTTTGTGAGTTGAATTGATTTTGTTGTTGATCTGATGTGTGTGCTAAAGATTTAGGCGCTGTGGCCGTTGGTCCGGATGCCACTTTCCTTAAGGTAGGCGATGACTTCGGTGGGCCGGTCGTAGGTCAGACCGTCGGCGCCGGCCGCGATGACCCGCTTGGCCGCGTCCAGGGTTTTGACCCCCCATGCCCGGACCTGCAAGCCCAACTGGTGGGCGTCGTCGACGTAGGTCTTATTGATCTCTTCCCAGAAGGGGATCACCCAGGTGGCCCCCAAGTGCTTGACCTCGGCCAGCGTGTCCTGGCTGGAAGGCTCCAGCAGGTACCCGAACTGGACGCGCGAATCCAACATTCGCACCGAAACCAGGAACTTGCGTTCGAAGCTCGTTACCAGCACCTGGTTGAAGACCCCCAGGTCGTTGGCCTGCTGAAGCAACTGGACGGTGGGCAACTCGGTGCCGGATTCCTTCAGTTCGATCTCAATGCGCAGCTTGGGCAGGTAGTTCTGGACGACTTCGGTCAGGGTGGGAACGCGCGCGCTCTTAAAGCGCCCGCTCTTGTAGCTGCCCACGTCGACCTTTTTAAGCTCTTCGAGGCTCAGGTCGCGGATCAGGACTTCCTTGCCGGCGGTGCGCTGGAGGCTCGCGTCATGCGACAGAACCGCCACGTTGTCCTTGGTCAGGCGCACGTCGAATTCAATCGCGTCGGCGCCTTCCTTGATGGCGGCGTCAAAAGCGCTGAATGTATTTTCCGGGGCATCGGCTGAAGAGCCGCGGTGGGCGACGACCAGAAAGGGGCGTGCTGGCATGTGGGGCCGGCAGACTCCGTAACCATTTCCCAAAATTCGCGGACACTGTAAAGAGTCGGCTGATTCCACGCAATCATAAATCGATTTTGAAAAGAGGCCGCCGGTTTAGGGAAGGCTTAAGTCTGGCGCAAAGGTTCAAAAGTCCTAAGATACTCAGCCTGTTGTCGTCGTGATTCCGGTTAATGAGGGGAGCCTTTCCATGCGATGGGTCTTGACGGCGCTGATCGCTCTGTCCTTTGCGCTGCCAGCCGTGGCGGAAGACCTCGACCTGTCACGGGTCCGGTTCCTCGATTGGGCCGCCGCCGAAGCGGGCAAGGAAACCCGTGCCCAGGCGCTGCTGTCGCCCACCGAAGACCCCAAGGAACTCGCGGCGCTCCTTAAAAAGTCATTCGGCGCGCGGCTGGCCAGCGATGACGCCGGGCACTGGCTGGTCTTCGCGACGGGGGAGCTCCAGCCCGGCACGCTCCTCAAGCTGCAGGGCGCCAGCGTCGACCGCTTCATGCGCGTGGTCGAAGTGGGCGTCACGCTCGAAGCCCCCGAAAAAGTTACACAGGCGAAGCCCGCGCCCAAGACCCAGGAAGAGGAGCTGGTGATCGGGCCTGCGGTCGGCGCGCCCAAGGCCGGACCGCTCGAAAATCCGGGTTTCAAGGCCGCAGCCGGCCAGAATCCGGCTCTCTTTCTGGCGCTGGGCCGCCTGTCCCAGGGCCAATGGTGGCTGCGCGTGCACGTCTATCTAAAGAATGGGGAGAAGACCGAAGAGCGTCCGCTGGTGGCGCAGTCGTTTACCATTCGCGACAACCGCCCCGCCCACGTGAAGAACCGGGAAGGCACGGACCTCGGGATTCCTTCGTTTATGACCCCCCAGGGACAGGGCCTGAACCTGAGCCCCGGCGGCGGCAATTTGAACCTGGGCGGCCAATAGGCTGTTTCAGGGCCAAAAATCTGCAGACAATCTAACTTGACCCTCTCCCAATCTGGATTACGACCAAACGAAAGTTGAGTGCTCGACACCACAATTCGGCG
>Ga0265314_10002614_pt1 | contig 18201 bp, 13 predicted proteins | sample 4126metaG_FD_203106 | JGI IMG/M metagenome (GOLD analysis project Ga0265314, IMG submission 203106) | Rhizosphere microbial communities from Carex aquatilis grown in University of Washington, Seatle, WA, United States - 4-1-26 metaG | ecosystem: Host-associated > Plants > Roots > Rhizosphere >... | reverse complement strand
GACACCACCTATATCACGGTGCTGGCCTTTACCGCCGTCATAGGCTTGGTTACCTTTATCTGGTGGGAGATGCGGATAGAACATCCGGTGGTGAACCTGCGGGTGATGCGGCACCGGAGCCTGGCCTTGGGGATGGTCACTACATTTATTCTCGGTTTCGGGTTGTTTGGAAGCGTGTTTGTATTCCCCATTTTCTGCCAGAACCTGCTTGGCTTCTCTGCCCAGCAAACGGGCAGCATCATGATTCCGGGAGGACTCACCACCATTGTGATGATGCCGCTTGTGGGCATGATGCTGCGAAAACGGTTCCCGCCGCAGATCATGGCAGCCATCGGGATGCTTACCTTCTTTGTGTTCACCTGGGTGCTTTCCAAATCCACCCTCAATTCGGGCGTCAGCGATTTCTTTGTGCCGCTCATCATACGCGGCTTCGGGCTGAGCCTGTTGTTTGTACCGCTCACCACCCTGGCCCTGAGTGATGTGGCTCCGCAAGAGTTGCCGCAGGCCACCGGGCTGAACAACATGATGCGCCAGCTCGGCGGCTCGTTCGGGATTGCCATTCTGAATACCCTGCTCCATCTCCGCATCGGGTACCACCGGGGCATCCTCATCAGCCACATGAGTACCGGCAACACCTTCTTTACCGACAAGTACAATGCCATGGTGCATGCCTTTCAGGCAGCGGGCAAGTCTGTAGAAGACGCTACGATGATGGCCGGCCGCCTCATGGATATTTCGCTGATAAAGCAAAGCCTCCTGCTTTCCTATATGGACTGCTTCTGGGCCGTGGGCATCTTCTTCCTGTTTGTGATTCCCGTGCTGTTCCTGCAACCGTTTAAAAAGAAAACGGTGGTGCTGGCGGATGCGCATTAAAGCTGCCGCACAGCTATATTTTCACGATCCCGTTTTTAATGGCAAACAAGACCAGGCCGGTTTTGGAGCGGATGCTGTATTTGTCAAACAAGGCTGCGCGGTAGCCGTCCACCGTTCCTTTGTGCACCTTCATCCGATCGGCAATCTGCTCGTAAGTGGGTTCCTGCGGGTCGCAGAGCAGCAGGAGAAATTGTTTTTCTCTTTCGGTGAGGCGGGGGCCTTCCGGCTTTCGTTCGGCGACCGGTTCCCGCATCATCGCCTGATGTATCATTTCGTTGTAGTAATAACCGGTTTGTAAAATGCTCTGTATGGCATGGTGAAAATCTTCGGGTGAACTCTCCTTCAGGAGATATCCGCGGGCTCCATGGCGGAAGGCCCGGATGATCTTTTGCTCATCATGATCGAAGGTCAGCATCAGGCATTTTAAAGTGGGAAAGTCTGACTGGATCTGTTCCAGGGTTTCCAGCCCTCCCAGCCCCGGCATGTCGATGTCGAGTATCACCAGGTCCGGTAAATCATTGCTCTGGAGGGTCGCCAGCAGTTCCAGGCCGTTGCTGCTTTGGAGTGTAACGGCATAATCTCCAAGACGCTCTATGGTTCCGGCAATGGATTCGCGTACCAGGCGGTGATCATCGGCAATGGCAATGCGGTGTTTGGTCATGTTGGTTCCGGTTTAAGATAAGGTGAAAAGATAACGGGTGCCGGTCCCCGGGCTGCTGTCCAGCGTGCAAAGCAGGCCGGTGAGCCGGGAACGGCGCCTGATATTACCCAGGCCGAGGCCCTGTCCGCCCTGTTCTTCGGGCGCCGGGCTGAAACCTTTGCCGTCGTCTTCCACGGAAAGGGAAAAAGGTTGACGGGTGCAACGTATGCGGATATGCCGGGCTTCGGCATGCTTCAGGGTGTTCTGTATGATTTCCTGGAAGTTACGGAAGAGGATGAGCTGCTGATCTTTTTCGAGCAGGCAGTCGCCGGGCTCCAATTCGCAGCTCACCTGCAGATCCGGCACGGTGCTAAGTTGATCGGCTTCCTGGGCGATTTGCTGAAACAGGTTGAAGTGAGCGGCATGTTCGGCATGGAGGTAGTGGCTCAGTTCCCTCACCTGCACCATTACCGATTTCAGCAGCGGGAGTGCGCTGCTATCGGGGGTCTCCTGGTGCAGCTGGAGTTTGATAACGGTCAGTTGCTGCCCCACGCCCTCGTGCAGGTAGCTGGATATGGTATCGAGCGATCGCTGCCGGATTTCGCGCTCTACCAGGCGCATTTCCGTTTCAAATTCAGCCTTCATTTGAATTAATTCCTGAGCATGAAATTTTTTTGCCTTCCGGGCACTGAAGAGTAAACTCATCAGCAGGATGGACAGCAGGCCAAGGGTGGCGGCACAAGCAAGAATCAGGGTAACGATATCCTGGAAGGATGATGGCATTTGGCCCCTAATATAATAAAGAGATACCAGCATGAATAAGATGCTATATTGATCAAATAAAGCATCTTTAATAAATCAGGGCGAATGTATGGGAGCCAAGTGAGTGTTCCCAGAACCGGAACACTAATGGAATAATCAATAAGAGTGGCTAACGAAAACCAAAATAAAAACATTCGTGTTGGTTTTTCTTCTAATTTCCATACCAGTTGCTTAAGATATAACCAGGCAAGCAGGGATACAACCAGGCAGGCTGGGATATAGGTAAGATTGTTCATTTTATGTAACCCCTGTAGAAAAATCAGATTGAGGATACTACCGATGAAGTATAGAATACCAAAAATAAAAATGGCCTTTCTGGCTGGGGAGGGGTTCAGAAGATTATAGTATAAGGAACAAAAAAGCAGCACTTGCGGAATCACCACCAGGTTATAGAGCGGATAGGTTGAAATATGATCCCATTTTAGCCATGTGGCCACCACTTCCGGAAGCCAGCAAAAGCCGGTAATACAAACGCCCAGCTTTTCCAGGGTGTTGAATTTATGCCATCTAAAAGCACAAAGCAGGCATCCAAAGAAGCCGAAGATTAGTGGAGCGTTATAAACCAGAAAGTTCAAGAACGGCAGTTTTAATTGCTAAGGTATCCGCAAACAGAAGGGCAGGGGCTCCCCACCTCTAAAACCTTTCTATGGAAGGGATTAGTCAATACGATGCTGTTGTCGATCAAAGCAACTCCATTTTTATTTACGTGCATCATAAGGCAAATCCCAATGAAGTAATTAGCGGGAACCTTTCTGGAATATTGTTTCAGCATAGGGTTATTGATGTCATATTGATCAATAAACCCAAAGTCAAAAGTTATGCTGAAATCAGTATAATTCTGGGGCTGGCTGAGGTCAATGGGTGGAGAATCTATGTTTTGATTCAATAGACTTAGCAATTGGGCCCAATCATAATAAACTCCGCACTTATGGCTCTGTTGGAGCCAGTACTTATAATTGTTTATCGCGATCCGGGCATTTGCGCTGTCAATGAAATTGAATTTGCCGCCCTTAAGAAGATATAGGTTCTTGGGCGCATAGGCATCTGCTGAATCTTTGACGGGATAAGCAATGCATTCTACCCGATCCTTCACCAAGTGGTTTTCTACGACGAAGTAAAAACGCCAGTTAGGCTTGTCTGATGGAAAAGTAGCGGTGTAAAAATTAATCAGATCGGGAAGCGAAATCGTGTTTCGCATAACTGCGAAATTTTTAAATTCTGAATACCCAATGTGCTGAAGCAGTGTCCCATAGGTAGAGTCATAGACCGGGCTACCCGAAGAATCAGACTTAGCGTTGAATTGTTCTTCTTCTTCGCCTTGTTTAAATCTGCTTTTCATTGCTCCAACCGGCAATGCAAGCCTGGATTTACCCTTATCTGTTTTTCCATGACAGCCCGTAATGATGATGCCACCCAGTAGTCCGGTGACAATTGCGAATAATACTAAATGGTTTTTCATTGAGAGGGGTGTTTAATTTCTTTTCGCAAAGAAAAATCAAAGGGTAAATATATACTCATGAAAAACAGGATACAGCACTACCTGTTTTTTCATGGGTGTGAAACTGTAAAACACCCTGTTTCAGCATCCACCACAAAAGCACTTTTGTTGAAAAAGATGAAAATGAGAACAACTATTCAAATGGTATGGATATTCCTCGTTTTGATGTGCACCGGGAAAATTGCACAGGCAAATCAGCCGGACTGGAAGGACTCCATTGACCTGCATGGCCATACAGTTTCCGTGCGGGTCTATTTGCATCCTGGTAACGCGGTCCTGGCACTTTCCATAAAGGACTTGTCTCGCTGCGATACGCTCTTTTGGATTAAATCGGAGCTGAGCCAGGCTGATGCACTCTCGCAGTTGGATACTGCAGAGGTATCTATGGGACGTAGCGCCAACGTGTTAAAGAAAGACGAAGGCATGGCGGATCTGGAAATCTTTCGCACTGGAATAATTGCTAAGCGCATCCTAGACTCTATACCGGATTATAATTCATCGTCTGGTGTGAAGAAGGCAGCCACGGCCATTATGAATAATAGCAGCTTCCGGATTTATACCGACGTCCAGGGATTCGCCGCCAATCAGCCCAACGGACTGATCCAGCCGGAGATTAGTTGGAATTGGTACATCAATAAAAGTCATATTTTGAATAGAAAGAATTTTTTTAATCATCATTGGACAGGTTCATCAGATACCTCCACTCGTATCACTGATAAAACGCATTTTATGGAGATATTGCCCCTTCATAATATTCAGGCGCCCATATTTGATCTTTTTCAGAATAAGACAGCGGATTCCATCCGTTATCGTGTGCTGAATTATGATACAACACGGACTCATGGCGGTAGTGCAGCCTATCCGGTTCGCCATATACATACCCTGGATTTGGTCAAATATGCCAATTTGAGTGTATCCTTTTGGTTGAATTTATTCGAATTAAATTTCCCGTCCCAGGGAATTAAGGCTTTTGCGGATTTAAGGGGAGCATATTACCGTATTGGCATCAACGACACCTTGTTGCCGGTTCCGGACAGAAAATATTTTATTTCAGCGATGGGATTCGGTTTTCATCTGGCGATAGAGGTTGCACCTCCGGCGTTTAAGTTTTCAGGCAGATTTTCCTATTCGCAGGAGGGAATTTCCCTGATCGACAACATTATAAAGCAACGATACGGACCGCTCTATTATCCGGAATCGAACCCACTCAACAACCAGTACTATCCGAATACCCCGCATTTCGGGAAAAAGACCAATGGGGTCGGATGTTACCAGTTGGAGATTTTTTACAATGGGAAAACAAATGGCGAGAATGGAAGCACCGCGACCGATGGATTTTTTTTCCGGACTTCCTTATATACCAATCCGATTCAGAAAGGTTATGGATTAAGCTATGGGAATCATTACTTTCAGGTACAACTGGGGGTGGTGAAGAGCCTGGAGGATCTGTTAAAGTTTTTGGGGATGTCAAAATCCTGAATTGAGTGGCAATAGGTGCTCAGGGATAAATACGGGAAGTTTTACCTCCCGCATTTTAACTTTGCCCCATGCAACAGCCCCTTACCATCCTCATCACCGGCGCCACTGCCGGCTTCGGACTTGCCATCGCCGAACGTTTTGCCGCCGACGGCTGCGCACTGATCCTCACCGGACGACGGCAAGACCGGCTCGATGCCCTCGCCGCCGACCTGCCCGCCCGTTTTCCCTGCACCGTGTATACCCTCTGTTTTGATGTGCGCCGACGCCAGGAAGTGGAGTCGGCCCTGCAGGGGCTGCCCGCCCCATGGCAAGCCATAGACCTGCTCGTGAATAACGCCGGCCTGGCCGCCGGCTTCGACTTTATTCAGGATGCCGATCCCGACGACTGGGATCGCATGATAGACACCAACGTCAAGGGCCTGCTCTACGTTACCCGAAGCATTGTGCCCGGCATGGTGGCCCGTAAAAAGGGACATATCATCAACATCGGATCTACCGCCGCAAAAACGGTTTACGAAAAGGGCGCGGTATATAATGCCTCCAAATTTGCCTTGGATGCCCTCAGCCAGGGCATGCGCATCGACCTGCTGAAACACGGCATCAAAGTGACCGCCGTACATCCGGGAGCGGCGGAAACCGAATTTTCACTCGTCCGGTTTAATGGCGATGCCGAAAGAGCGAAAAACGTTTATAAAGGATTTGAACCCCTGCACGGAGAAGATATAGCCGACGTGGTGCATTATGTGAGCCACCTGCCGGCCCATGTTTGCATCAACGACCTGGTCATTACCCCAACCGCACAGGCAAACTCTAATTTCATTTACCGTCATTCCTGATGGAGCTCAATCTGGATTGTTTCCGGGATTATCCACTGCTCCACACGAAGCGGCTGCTGCTGCGCCGCTTCGCCGAAACGGATGCGCCTGCGCTCTTTCAACTGCGGAGCCAACCCCGGGTGAACACCTTCATTCACCGGCCCCCCATGAGCTCCGGCCTGGAAGCCGAAAAAGTGATTCAGGAGGTGAACCTGGCCTGGGAACAGCGGCTCAGCCTATCCTTCGCCTGCTGCCTGCGGGAAAGCGGGGAGTTTATAGGCAGTTGTGGCTTCCGGACCATAGACCAGGCCAACCGCCGTGCGGAAATAGGCGGAGAACTCCACCCGCTATTCTGGGGTCAGGGGCTTCCCCTGGAAGCGGTAAGAGCGGTTTTGCAACTGGGGTTTGAGCAGATCAACCTGCACAGCATAGAGGCCCGCATCATGCCCGCCAACCGGGGAGCCCGGTGGATATTGGAAAAGCTGGGGTTTGTGCAGGAAGGTTATTACCGCGACTATATCTATCTTGGGGAATCTTTTGGCGCATTGGCTGTTTGTACAAAACTCAACCCGCACCATTCCACCTTTGTTTCTTCCCCATGACCGGCATCAAATTATCCGACATCATCACCATCACCTTTACGCTCTTCGCCATCATCGATGTGGTGGGGAGCATACCGGCCATCATTTCCGTGAAGGGCAATATGAAGGAGTTTAAACCACTCAACTCCACCCTGTTTGCCGGAGCCCTCATGATTGTCTTCTTGTTTTTGGGCAACAGCATCCTGAGTTTTATCGGCCTGGATGTAAATTCATTCGCCATCGCCGGGAGCATCGTCATCTTCATCATCGGCCTCGAAATGATCCTTGGGATCAACATCTTCCGCACCAACCCGGATGCCGGAAAGGCCGGCAGCCTCGTCCCTATTGCCTTTCCGCTCCTCGCCGGCAGCGGCACCCTCACCAGCCTCATCTCCTTGCGGGCCGTCTATTCCATATACAACATCCTGATCGCGGTGGTTATCAACCTGGTGCTTATGTATCTCGTATTGCGTTCCGTAGATTGGATCGAACGAAAGGTGGGTAAAGGCGGACTCGAAACGATGAAGAAATTTTTCGGGGTGGTATTGCTCGCTATTGCGGTGAAAATATTCCGCGATAACGTGATCGGGCATCACTCCTTAAATTTCACCGGCGGCCTTTAATTCGCACAGGGCATTGGCCAGGTATTCATATTGTTCCATCGAATTATAGAGTTGCACCGAGATGCGCAACCATAAACGGGGCGCCGCCTTGTTCCAGAGGAAGACCGGCACCTCTATCCCATAACGCCGGAACAAGATCTCCTGCACCGGATGAATATAATTGAACCCGTAAGGAGGCAGCGAGGTTTCTCCCAGCGCCAGATTCGAAAGTTGTGCAATCATGTGTTCCGGCGCCGGCAGCGAATAGCCGGTTCTCCTGCTCAGCATTTGCCGGGCCTCGAGGCATAGGGTATGGCTTCGCTGCTGCAGGGCGGCCCAACCGCCTTCCACCTGCTGTTCAAAATAGTGGATGGCATCCGCCACGGTGAGGTAAGCGGTAAAGTCGCCGGTGCCCGGCCACATAAAATGGGAAGACCACAGCCGCGCCGCCGGCACCGGCTCGTCATAGGTATGCGATACCCCCATCGGGCGCACCAGCTCCTGCCGGTCTTTTCGCACCTGCAGAAAAGCCGAGCCTTTGGGAGAGCAGATCCATTTATGGCAATTCCCGGTAAAGTAGTCGGCCCCCAGCTCGTCCAGTTGTACCGGCAGCATGCCGGGCGTATGGGCTCCGTCTACCAGCACCTGTATGCCCCGTGCCTGTAATGCCCTTACTATTTTTTGAATAGGAAAGACGATTCCCGTGGCACTGGTAATATGATCTATCATGGCCAGCCGTGTTTTAGGGGTACAGGCCCCTAAGATGGCGTCCGTTACTTCGTCTTCCTGGCTTATCGGATACGGCACATCGGCCACCTGAAATTCCAGCTTTTTCTGCCGGGCAAAAAACTCCAGCGCATTGTAGCAGGCGCCGTAAGCATGATTGGTTGTGAGCACCGCATCGCCCGGCTCCCATTGCATGGAAGACAAAACGGTGTTTACCCCTGTGGTGGCATTGGGTACGAAGACAAGATCTTCGGGAGCTGTGCCCATAAATTTCCCCAGCCGGGTCTTCGATTGCCAGAGCAGCTCCTCCAGCTCTCTTACCATAAACCGCACCGGTTCGGCTTCCATCTGATCGCGGTAAGCCTGTTGTTTCTGCAGCAACGCCTTCGGGGTGGCGCCGAAAGAGCCATGATTCAGAAAGCAGATCTTCGGATCGAGTGACCACCAGGCGGCAGCGGGAGCAGGGGCTGGGAATTTCATCCGGCAAATATGATTTCAAAACACAAACCTTTATATTTAGGCAGTTTAATAATTACGCACATGACTGACCGCCGACAATTTCTGAAAGGCCTGGGAACGGTAGCCCTGGCCGGCAGCGCCGCCACCTGGATGAGCCCGGCGCGGGCTGCACAGCTGGCTGCCGTAATCAGGGAAAAAGGGCAGGTGCCGGCAACGCAGCTGGCTGGCGATGAAGACTACTGGGCGGAGATCCGCGAGGCATATACCGTTTCTCCCACCATCATCAACCTGAATAACGGAGGCGTTTCGCCGCAGCCACTGCTCACCCAGGACATGCAGGATAAATATACCCGGATGAGCAATGAAGCGCCCAGCTATTTTATGTGGCGGGTGCTCGACATGGGACGCGAACCCCTGCGGGAACGGCTGGCGGCACAACTCGGTGCATCGGCGGAAGAGGTGGCCATCAACCGGAATGCCACCGAGGCCCTGGAGACGGCCATCTACGGCATCGATCTGAATGCCGGAGACGAGGTGATCCTTTCCAGGCAGGATTATCCCAATATGATGAATGCCTGGAAATTGCGGGAAAAGAGACACGGCATCAGGCTGGTTTGGCTGAACCAGGAATTGCCCCAGGAAACCGACGATTATTTTGTCGACCTGTTTGCCAACGCCATTACCGAAAAAACCAGGGTGGTACACCTTACCCACATCATCAACTGGCAGGGTCAGATCCTGCCGGTCAAAAAAATAGTGGATGCCTGCCGCAAAAAAAATTCCACGCTGCAGTTTGTGCTCGACGGGGCTCATTCCTTCGCCCACTTTCAATTTAAAGTCACGGATTTCGGGGTCGACTACTTCGGTACCTCCCTGCATAAATGGCTCTGCGCTCCCTTCGGAACCGGCCTGCTCTGGGTGAAGAAAGAACGGATCTCCGCCCTGTGGCCACTGTTTGGAAACGATAAACCGGACAGCGACGACATCCGGAAGTTTGAAGCCCTCGGCACCCGGAGCTTCCCGGCCGAACAGGCGGTGGGTTATTCCCTGAATCTGCACGAAGCCATTGGCATAGAACGAAAGGAGGCGCGGATACGGTATCTGAAGGACTACTGGAGTACCCGGGTGAAAGACCTGCCCCGCGTGCAGTTGCATACATCCCTGCTTCCGGCCTATAGTTGCGGTATCGGATCCTTCTCGGTGAACGACCTGGAAGCATCGGAGGTAGACAGCCGGTTGTTCACCAAATTTAAGATTCATACCGTAGGCATAAAGCTGGAGAACTTCAACCACGTGCGGGTGACCCCGCAGGTCTATACCTCCTTGCGCGAGCTCGACAAACTGGTGATGGCCATTCAGGATATAGCCGCGAATGGAGTGAAATAACTATTCACAAAGAAAGCGGCAATTTTACCATCTTTGAATTCATTGCACCATGACCATTGCCTGTTGAGTTGCCCGGAAAGAGGCGATCAAGTGGATTATCCCGGTCTGATTTGAGTTTCCGGAAATTCATCGGGATTTTACTTCGCGCCAGGTTCACTAAATGTTCGGAAATTCATCTCCGTTTGGTATAAATACCTCCTATGAAAATTAACAGGAAGCTGCTGCTGCTCTTATTGATTCTTACCGTTTGTTTGCTGAGCACCAATTTTATATACCGGCAATTTATTTTCGGCAAGGTGGATTTGCTTTTTCAGGAGCGTTACAATGAAGAGAAGGGAGATATAAAAAATGCACAGTCTATTTCCAGGAGCCTGTTGGATGGATACATGCTGAGCTTTAGTCTCTGGGACCAAATGGTGGATTTTGCAGCCAGCCCCGACACCAATTGGGCCAGGAAGAATATTGCCGGGAACCTCAGCACCAACCATGTGGATGCGGTATGGGTATATAATAAGGCCGGTCAGCGGGTATACTATACCAATCTTGGCGGCGGACCCGACTCGATGAAAAAGCTCATGGATGAACCCGGCCGAAGTCCCGCCGATATTCACCGGCATGGCGATGAGGCCGCTTTTTTTATGCAGACCCCTTCCGGTTATTATGAGGTGGAGGCAGCCTCCATTCTGCACAGTTCGGATACGCTGCATAACCGGCCCCCGGAAGGATATCTCTATGCGGCACGCCTGATTGATCAGCGCTACCTGCAGCGGATGGATGAGCTGTCCGGCGACCAGGTAACGATTGAAACCGGTGATGCCCCGGTTACGGAACAGCTGATTCTTCGTACAGACAGCCAGTTTGTTTTCCGGAAAGGATTTACAGATCTGAACGGGAAGGTAATCGGCAACTTCAGGGTGGTGGCCAGCACCCGGGCGATCAGCAACCTGATCTCCTCCTACATTGTGGTTCAGAATTACTCGGTGGCGGTATGGGTATTTCTGCTGCTCCTGATGGCCGCCCTGGTGCTGTATTGGATCAGCAGACCCCTGCACCTGATATCGCAGAGCCTGGAAAGCAATCAGGAACACTTCATCATCCCGTACCTCGAATCGCCCTCCGAATTTGGCAAGATCGCCCGGCTGATACAGAATTTTATGCTGCAGCAACAGGAGCTCCTGGATGCCAAAAACCTGTATGAAGAGGAGAGCAGGGCGAAGAGCGAATTTTTAGCGCTGATCAGTCATGAGCTCAGAACCCCCCTGCAAAGCATCATTGGGATGGGCGACCTGGCCCGGCAGTCGCAGCTCAACGAGGTGCAGGGCGAATACATCAGCATCATCCAAAGCAACAGCAGCCTGCTGCTCAGCCTCATCAACGAGGTGCTCGATTATTCCCGGCTCAACTCCAATGAGATCCATATCCGGACGGAACCCCTTCGATTCGATGAGATGATGGATGACCTGATAGACACCTTCTCTTTTCAGGTAAATGAAAAAAATATCGGGCTGTATTATTACTACGAGCCGGAGGTGCCAAGCCAGTTTATTTCCGATCCGCTCCGGCTCAAGCAGGTTATTGTAAACCTGATGAATAACGCCGTGAAGTTTACCGAGGAAGGGAATATTCACCTGCACGTCTCCAGCCTCCACCGCGATGCCGAAAAAATAGAGCTGCTCTTCGAGGTCAGCGATACCGGGCAGGGCATACCCCTGGCAGATCAGAAGAAAATATTCCAGCCGTTTTTTCAGGCCGAGCAATTCTCACGCCGGAAGAAATCGGGCACCGGGCTGGGGCTCGCCATCAGCCAGCGCCTCGTTCAATTGATGCAGGGACAGATTTCTTTCGAGAGCACCCCGGGTGTGGGATCCACCTTCCGGTTTACCATACAGGCCGGCCTCCTTCCCGGTGGCGAGCAGGCCGAACGCAAGCTGCATCATCCCGTCCGCCCGTTGCTGCTGGTGAAAAAGGAGGCTTTGATGCTGAACCTGGAGAAGCTGTTTGCCGTCTGGAAACAGGATTTTATACGTTGTGCCACCGAAGAAGAGCTGCTGCAGCAGGTTTCGCAGGGAACGCCCTCGCTGGTAATTTACGGACTCTGTGATCCGGCCGGCGCGCGGCGTATTTCCACCCTTCTTTCCGGCGGCAACCGCCACGGTACGCACCGGCTCCTGGTCCTTCCTTCAGGGCAGCTGAATGAGTTTCTGAAATTAAGTGTGGAACGGGTGATCGATGATTTTGTTTCCGTACCATTGCGGCATGCCGACCTCTTCCGGAAAGTAGATCAGCTCCTGAAAGGGAATTTGCCAAATCATGAACAACGCCGGGCCATGACCACGGAACCCATCGCCGAACCCATCACCATCTCCATCCTGGTAGTGGAAGACCATAAGCTGAATCAGCAGATGCTGCAGCATTTCTTTCAAAAGATCAACGCACAGGCCGACTTTGTGGATTCCGGCCAGGCGGCCATTGATATATTAAGGAAAAAGCATTTCGAACTGGTGCTGATGGATGTGAGCATGCCCGGCATGGATGGCATCACCGCCACCCGCCTCATCATGGGGGATGCCCTCATTCCGCAAAAGCCGGTCATTGTTGCCCTTACCGCTCATGCCTTTGAAGAAGACAAGCAACGCTGCTTCGACGCCGGTATGCAGGATTTTATGACCAAGCCGGTTACCCTCGACGTATTTACCCAGATCATCCGTAAATGGAATGACCTGCTGAAAAAAAATCACTGAAACGGATGGACACACAGGATCTGATCCGCCAGAATGAATTGTTTTCGGGGCTGCTGGCCTCGCTCAACCCGGCCCAGCGGGCTGCCGTGGAGCATATCGAAGGCCCCGTGCTGGTGGTGGCCGGCCCGGGCACCGGGAAAACCCAGATCATTGCCGGCCGCATCGGCTATATCCTGAGCACACCCGATGCGCAGGTGGCCCCGCAAAATATACTGTGCCTTACCTATACGGATGCAGGCACCATAGCCATGCGCAAACGGCTGTTGCAGTTCATAGGCCCCACCGCCTACCGGGTGCATATTCATACCTTTCACAGCTTCTGCAACGAGGTCATCCAGTATCATCTTGATTACTTCGGCAAAAACAGCCTCGAGCCCATCACGGAGCTCGAGCAAATCACCTTGCTGCATGAACTCATCGACGGATTGCAGCCCAGTCATCCGCTGCGCCGGTTCCGGGGCGATATTTATTTTGAGACCCGGCGGCTGAAACGGCTTTTTTCTATGATCAAGGAAGAAGACTATTCGGCCGATTACCTGGAAAAGCAGATAGAGACCTACCTCGCCGATCTTCCTTCCCGGGAAGAGTATATTTATAAGAAGGCCAATCCAAAGAAAAATATACGGGCGGGCGACCTGAAACAGGATAAGCTGGAGGAACAGGTCAAAAGGATGAATACCCTTCGCGCCGCCATCCAGCTGTTTCCCCGCTACCAGGAAATGATGATGGCTGCCAACCGGTACGATTACAGCGATATGATCCTTTGGGTGATCCGGGCGTTTCGCGACGACGAAAACCTGCTGCGCCAATACCAGGAAAAATACCAGTACTTTCTGGTCGACGAGTTTCAGGATACCAACGGAGCGCAGAACGAGGTGTTGCAGTTGCTCACCGCCTTCTGGGAGGTGCCGAATGTGTTTGCCGTAGGCGATGATGATCAGTGCATCTACGAGTTCCAGGGGGCCCGCCTGCGCAATATCCGCGATTACATGGATCGGTACCGCGGCCAGCTGGAGCGGATTGTGCTCACCGAGAATTACCGGAGCACCCAGTGTGTGCTCGATGCCGCTTCGCGGGTGATCGGGCAAAACCGGCAACGGCTGGTTCACCTCGATGCTGCGCTCAGCAAACAGCTTACCGCATCGCATGCCGACCGGCAGGAATGCAAAACCGACCCCCGCGTGGTGGAACTGCCCAACATAACCCAGGAAGAAGCCTTTGTGGTGGAAGAGATAGAACGCCTGCGTGCAGCCGGGGTGCCCGGCAAGGAAATTGCCGTGATCTATCACCGCCATGCACAGGCTGAAAATGTGATTCAGCTGCTGGAAAAAAAGGATATCCCTTTTCAGTCGCGGAAAAAAATCAATATCCTGAACCTTCCCCTGGTGCAGAATCTGCTCACCCTGCTGAAATACCTCGAAGCGGAGTCGTTGCAGGTGCATAGTGGAGAGGAATATCTTTTTGAACTCATGCACTATGCCTTCTTCGGACTGGAAGTGCGCGACATTGCCCACCTCGCCGTATTTTCTGCCGGCAAAAACAAAGATTACCAGTGGCGGGTCATCCTGGCTTCCCCCGACCTGCTGGCGAAGGTGAGGCTGCGCAACCCGCAGGCCCTCGAACGGCTCGAGAAAAACCTGAGCCACTGGATTGGGGAGCTGCCCAATGTTACGCTACAGATGATGTTTGAAAAGATACTCCAGGAAAGCGGCCTGCTGGCCTGGGCCCTGCAACAGCCCGACAAACACTGGCAGATGCAGGTAATCACCACCTTCTTCGACTTCATTAAGAATGAAAGCATCCGCCGTCCCCGGATCAGAGTAAGCGAGTTGCTTTATAATATCAGCCTGCTCGAACAAAATGAACTGGCTGTTAACCTGCATAAGTCGGTGCTCAACGAAGAGGGCGTGAACTTTGTGAGCGTGCATTCTGCCAAGGGCCTCGAATTCAGGCACGTGTACCTGATGGGCTGCACCTCGGATAAGTGGGAAAAGGCAAGGGGGCCGCAAGACACCTATTCGTTGCCGGATACCATCACTTTCGAGTCGGAGGAAGACACCCTGGAATCGAAACGGCGCCTTTTTTACGTGGCCATGACGCGGGCCATGGAACATCTCACCATCAGCTATGCCGCCCGCAAAGAAGACGGGAAAGACCTGATGGCCTCCTGCTTTGTGGCCGAAACGGGCTTGCCGGTAACCCGGCGGGAAGTAAGCGGCACGTTACTGTTTGAGATGGAGGTGTTGGCGCTGCAACCGGCCAAAGCCCCAGTGATTGCCCTGATAGAAGAGAATATCATCCGGAAAAGGCTGGAAAACTTTTCGTTGTCGGCCTCCGCCCTCAATAGCTACCTGCGCTGTCCCATTTCTTTTTATTATGATTATGTCATCCGCGTGCCGGAAGCAAAGAGCGACAGCATGGCTTTCGGCTCGGCCGTGCACAAGGCGCTGCAACAGCTCTTTGAAACGATGAAGGCCAACAAAGGACAGTTCTTTAGCCGCGAGGAACTGGTGCAGGTTTTTACGCGGGAGATGTATAGAAACCGCGACTCCTTTACCGAAAAACAGCTCGCGAACCGCCTCGAACACGGCCGGCAGGTATTGCCCGCTTATTATGATCAGTACATTCATCAGTTCCACAAAATTGTAAGTACCGAGTACCGGATCAACGGGGTGGAAACAGAAGGGGTCCCTATAAACGGGAGTATCGACAAAATTGAATTCGACGGAACCCATTGCAATGTGGTGGATTATAAAACCGGGAAGGTTGAATATGCGCTCCCCAAGCTGAAAGGGCCGGAGGAAGACAACCCGCTGGGCGGAGACTACTGGAGGCAGCTCGTTTTTTATAAGATTCTGATTGAATCGCAACGCACCCAGAATTGGGAAGTGGTAAGCGGAGAGATCGACTTTGTGGAAAAGGACGACAAGACCGGAAAGTTTATAAAGAGAAAACTGGCCCTGCTTCCGGAAGAAGTGAAGATCGTAAAGGAACAGATTAAAACGGCCTATGGCCGGATTATGGCCCAGGAGTTCAGCACCGGCTGCGGGCGCCCCGACTGCCATTGGTGCAACTTCGTGAAAGACCACGGGCTGACAAAGGAAACAAGCTGATACGGATGCCGGCGGACCCGGATCATCCGGTCTTTACAGAAATACCATTACGGGCGACTTCCTGATATCCGGAACTCCGGCTTCTTTTTCACCCTCACAGAGGTCTTTCAATTGATCCAGCCCGTCTGCAAAACGGGTTTCGGCCTGTTTGCGCAGCATCGGACCCACCAGTTTCCCCACGGCCGAGCCAAGCCAAAGCCTGCCTTTCCAGGTAACCCGGGTTTCCTGCCCCAGGTCTTCAAATAACCACTTTTCTTCCGCTACCAGCGTATAGGGCTTTTGGTATATGATTTTAAATTGCAGGAATGCGCCGGCCTCCGAATGCTCCAATATCATTTTGCCGCTCCCGCTGAGGCGGCTGTTCCACTCCATCTCCTGCCCGGCTTCCCCGGGCCTGCCCTTCATTTCCGTATGCAACTCTGCATCCCCCTGTTCCCAGGGCCTCCAGCTCCCCTCCGAAAGCGGGTCGGCTATCTTTTGATACACCTGCATGCCGGTCTTTCGGATGAGAATACTGTCCTCCAGTTCATATCTGGAAGGCAACAACAACGACATCAGAAATATCAACCCGGTAAGACCCGCAATGCCACCCATGATATAAAGTACTATTAGCATGACCAAAGAATTTAAAGATCAAACCTTCCAATAAACAAGCTCAGCAGATGCGGGTAGTCATATCAAAGCCTTTTATTTTAATAAAGATTCACTTTTTTTTGAAAATTTACAAACTTTTCAGGTTAAATTTTATGCACCGGGAAAGCCGCCCTGCATACTTTCGACCATAGAGCGTGCCAAAGGTTTATATAGTTACCCGGCATCTTCCCGGTTTGAAAAAAAAACATCGCCCGGCCCGAACCCGATTACTTCATACGGCCTCCGGGAGCGGCAATTCAACTCGGTTCGCTATACATTTGCAGCCCATGGCATTCAAGGCAGAAACGAAGTATAAGGCAGAACGCGCCATCCTGGTGGGACTCGTATATAAAGAGCAAACGGAAGAGAAACTTACGGAATACCTGGATGAGCTGGCCTTTCTGGCGGAAACGGCAGGCGCCTTTACGGTGAAACGCTTTGTGCAAAAAATGCCTCATCCGGAAACGGCCACCTTTATAGGCTCGGGTAAACTGGAGGAGATCCGTCTGTTTGTAGAAGAGCATGACATCGATCTGGTGATTTTTGATGACGACCTCACAGGCCGGCAGGTGAATAACCTGGAGACGGTACTGAAGAGAAAAATTCTGGACCGCTCCAATCTTATCCTCGACATTTTTGCCAACCGTGCCCGCACGGCTCAGGCCAAGGCGCAGGTGGAGCTGGCTCAATTGCAATACCTGTTGCCCAGGTTGAAGGGATTATGGAGCCACCTGGAACGTCAGAAGGGGGGGATCGGGATGCGGGGTCCCGGGGAGAAGGAAATTGAAACCGACCGGCGGATCGTGAAGAATCAGATTTCGTTGTTAAAGAAACAGCTGGATAAGATAGACCTTCAGAGCCAGACCCAACGGAATACCCGCGGGGAACTGATCCGGGTTTCCCTGGTAGGTTATACCAATGTGGGCAAGTCTACCCTGATGACCGTACTGAGCAAGAGCGAGGTGTTTGCAGAAAATAAGCTCTTTGCCACCCTCGACACCACCACGCGGAAGGTGGTGTTTGGCGCCATGCCTTTTTTGCTGAGCGACACCGTGGGTTTTATCCGCAAGCTCCCGCATCACCTGGTGGAGAGTTTTAAATCAACCCTCGATGAAGTACGGGAAGCCGACCTGTTGCTGCACGTTATTGACATTGCCCATCCCCAGTTCGAAGATCAGATCAGAACCGTAAACGAAACCCTCGAATCGCTGGGCGTGCAGGAGAAACCCATCATCATGGTATTCAATAAGATGGATTTGTATGAAAAGAATTTTTTCGACGAATTGCTACCGGAATCCGAAAAGCAGCATATCCTCCAGGATCTGAAAAGCAGTTGGATGTCGAAAGCTTCGAGCCGGGCAGTATTCATTTCCGCGGCAAAAAAGGATAACCTGCACCAACTCCGGGAAATGATGTACGATACTATTAAGGGGCTGTACCTGGAAAGGTATCCTTACCGGGCAACTTTATATTAATGGGCCAAGGTAGGCAATGGCCGGGGTCTTTTCCCAGGGTAAGTTGGCGCGCGACTCTGTCGCGTGCCTGAACAATAAAAAAATGTGACAAATGTGATTAATGTGGCAATGTGCGGCGTTGGCTGAGGTTTATTCGGTAAAAAATGTCTGGGCCGCTGATGAAAATGATTGTACTGATTATTATGATGGAAAGAGAATGTGATAATATGAGCGATGGCTGAGCTTCGGACGGGTGAATTTCGTTCTGAACCACAGGAGGCGCTCCTTTGCCCCGTAGGGGCAGAAGATCGGTAGCAATATATGGAAAGAACCCACCGCCCTGTAGGGGCGGAAGATCGGTCATTCTAATTTCCTGCAC
>Ga0265314_10002613_pt1 | contig 18203 bp, 12 predicted proteins | sample 4126metaG_FD_203106 | JGI IMG/M metagenome (GOLD analysis project Ga0265314, IMG submission 203106) | Rhizosphere microbial communities from Carex aquatilis grown in University of Washington, Seatle, WA, United States - 4-1-26 metaG | ecosystem: Host-associated > Plants > Roots > Rhizosphere >... | reverse complement strand
TTGAGTGGGACGGGAACTTCGACGGTACAGGCCAACAACAACGTCGGTGGCCTAATCACCTTCCAGAATACGGGCACGCCGACAGTTAAGCTCAACGCCCCCGGCGCTACGGACCGACTGATCGTAAATGACACCACGGGTGGCACGGCCACCGGCTTTGTGGACATGACCGGCTCCGGCACGGTGCGCCTGAATGGCTCCAGCCCAAATGAAATCGGCACCTGGATCATGGATAACGGGGTCACCGCCGAATATACGGGCGGCACCGGCAGTGTCTGGGGCAATATCGAGAACGACCTGATCTTCCGCGGCGGCAGAGTGCACACGGTTGGCAACGATTCGACCATGGGCGCTCACCGCGATATCCAAGTCGACCCCTCGGGTGGTTCCTGGACAGTAGACGCTGGCATTACTACTACCTTCTTCGGCCTCACCAACGGCACCGGTAATTTTACGTTCAACGGTGGCGGCACCTTCGACATGGACGGCAACGCCGGCAACAACACCCTGACCGGCACGGTTACAGTGGATGGCGCCACGCTTAACTTGGGACAGCCCGCTGGAGCCGTCGCGATTAACGGCCCGCTGGTGATTGGCACCACTGCGGGCTCCACGGTGATCCAAAACGCTTCCAACGTGATCACCGATACGGTGCCCGTGACGGTCGGTACCAACGGCACTTGGACCATGAACAACAATTCCGAAACCATCGGTTCGCTGGCCGGCACCGGCACAGGCACGGTGGCGATGGGCTCCGCCACGCTGACCACCGGCGGGAACAACTCCTCAACGGCCTACAGCGGCGATATCACCGGCACTGGCAATGTGGTGAAGACCGGAAACGGGACCTGGACGCTTTCTTCGGCGCTCTCCTACACCGGCACCACGGCGGTCAATGCCGGGACGCTTTTGATGAACGGGTCGCTGGCCGGAGGCGCCGGGCTAACGACCGTCAACAATGGCGGCACGCTGGCCGGGACGGGCACGGTCCAGGCGCTCATCGTAAACAGCGGCGGCACGGTCAGCCCAGGCAATCCGGCGGGCTCGGTCGGAACGTTCCATGCGGCCAGCGCCGACTTCAGCTCCGGCGGCAAGCTGCACATCCAGGTTCCGAGCTCCGCAAGCTCCGACGTACTCGCGCTCACCGGCCTGATGACGCTGGGTGGTTCCTCGGTTCTGGAACTCGATCTGACGGGCTTTAACCCGATTCCGGGGCAGCGCCTGGGGATCATTACGTACGGCAGCGCGACGGCCGGGCAGAAGTTTGGTTCGTATACTCCCGCGACGTTCAGCAGCCAGACCGTCAACGTGGCCTACGACCGCACCAACAAGCGCGTGAATATCGCCATCGGGCAGTCCGCGACGCCGGTCAAACTGCTCACCTTTACCGCGAGCGCCGACGGCACGGGCGTGCTGCTCGACTGGACTTGCGCGTCGGAACTCCAGAACCTGGGCTTCCACGTGGCGCGGCGCAAGTTCGACTCCGCGGCCGCGCCGAATGCCGATGCCGCCCAGCAGGCTGCCGAACCCAAGACCATCGCCACCGGCCGCGTACAGGCGCCCATCGACGATGACGGCTGGGAACGCGTCAACCGTCTGCTGATCCCCGGCCGGCTCAACGAACCGAGCGGCTCGCATTACACCTACTACGACCAGCCCGAGCCCGGCACGTACGAATACCGCCTGGTCTCCGTCGCGCCGACGAGCGTGGGCACGATCTTCGAGAAATTCCCGCACGTCACGCTGGGGGAAACTCCCGCGGACGTGACGCCCGCCGGCCTGCAGGCGCGCATGCAGGCGCTCAACGATGCCTGGGACGTGGCCCGCGCGGATGACTTTGCCGTGGCCAACGCCGTCGCGAGCCTTCAGACGCGCACCCTGAACTTGCCCTGGCCCACCACGCAGACCGCGCTCGAAAATCTGCCCACGCCAGTGTCTGCCAAGAGCGCCACGCCAACCGAAACGCCCGTGGAAAACGTCAGCGTTGCGTTGGCTTCGCTTGCGTCCGCGCCCGAAGCCCAGGCGCTGCCGATGGCTCCGACGTCCACGCCGAACATGGCCAGCCCGATCGCGCAGCTTGGTGCGGTGGCCGTCGCCGCGCGCACGGTTTCCAATCACACCCCGGTCGACAACGCCTTGAAGATCGTGTACCAGCCCGCGGGCGTGCTCCTGGTTCCGAACGAACAGTTGAACGGCTACAATCCCAACAATGTCATGATCACGCGCGGCGGTGTTCAAGCGGGGGCGCTGGGCCGCAGCGCGAACGGGCTGCTGCTTTACGGTCCGGGCTACGAAGACGCCTACACAAACCGCGATGTGTTCTTCCTGCGCAAGCAGATGAACCAGACGCAGGTCCTGCCGCCTGTGCCCGCGGCTTCCTTAAAGGGCACGCCGGTCACGTCGCTGCAGAGCCGCGAGACGACCTACTTCCGCGATGTCTTCTATAATTTCGGCCTGCGCCCGGAAGAGAACAACTACCCGCCGTGGTATTCGACCAAGTACCTGAGCGACAGCGCGGACCAGACGTTCACCGTCAACACGCCCTCCTGCACCGGCGGCACGGGCAAGCTGGTGGTGAAGATCTGGACCTTCAAGATCGAGACCGTCAACGTGCTCGCGCACTCGCTGCAGGCCAAGCTCAACGGGACCAGCCTGGGCACGGTCAACTGGAACGGCGCCGACGGCTACTTCCAGCTCACCTTCCCGGTGCCTGCGAACGTACTGGCGGCGACGGCGACGCAGGAAGTTGAACTCTACGTCCCGCCGCTGGTCAGCGGCCCGCAGCTTTCGGTGGTCTACGAAATCAGCGTCGAATACCCGCGCGTGCTGGAAGGCCCGGGGCCGGTGCACGTCAAGCCGCTTACGCCGTCGGGCAATGCCCTCTATGAAGTCAAGGGCCTGGCTTCCGGCGATGTTTACGTCGTCGATGCGCGCGTGCCAAGCGCCGCGCGGCTGGTGCCGTATCAGGCCACGGCCGACGGCGGCACGTTCCGCGTACGCTTCGCCGGTTCGCTCGCGCACCTCGGTGACGGTTACCTGATCGTCGAAAAAGGCCGCGAGAACACGCCCGAATGCGTCAAAGCCCGCACGATCACCTACCCCGCGCGCAGCCTGGCGTACTTCGCCACGGGGCCGGAAAAATACGGCGACGCGATCCAGCCGCTGCTCAAGCAGCGCGGCGCCGAAGGCTTGAAGGGGCAGTTCGTCGAACAGGAGAGCCTCTTCGACGCCTTCAATTACGGACGCTACGGCCCGCAAGGCATCTTCCAGGGTGTGCGCTATGCCGCGCCCAAGTACCTCGTGTTGCTCGGCCGCACGACCTACGACTACAAAAATTACGAAGGCCACAACACCGATCCGCAGTGCCCGACCTGGATCGAGCCGTCCAAGTTCTTTGCACAGGCCGCCTGCGATGAAGTCTACGGCGACCTGCTTGGCCGCGGCTATCCGCAGATCGCGGTCGGGCGCTATCCCTTCGATACGCCCGCTGACCTGACCGCGGCCGTCCAGCACACTCTGAATTACGAAAGCCCGCTGACGTCGGAACGCACGGGCCTGATCGTGGCCGACCGCCTGGACAAGGACGCCGGCGACTTCCCCAGCGAAGGCGACGCGCTGGCCGCGGGCGTGCCGTGGGTTTCGTGGAGCAAGTCCTACCTGGCCACGCCCAGCAACGCGGGCGACGTAAACGCCGCGCTGATCGATGCCGGCAGCAATGGTCCGGGCGCGAAGGACATCCTGGTCTTTATCGGGCACGGCGCGTCGACGCACTTCGGCACCGACACGGTTCTTTCGACCAACGATTCGGCCAGCTTCACGGGCAACGCGATCTTCATGTTCGCGACCTGCAACGCGAACTACTTCATCGCCAACACGCCCGTGGGCGGCGGCCTGCCCACGATGGTTGAACAGTTGCTCAGCCAGCCGCAGGGCGGCTTGGCGATGTCGATCGGGAGCACGACCTGGGTCGAATCCGACCCGAATTCGCGCTTCATCGCCGACCTCTTCACCGCGGCGCGCAAGGCGGGCCGTTGGGGCGATGCTCTGATGATCGCGCAGCAGAACGCCTATACGCACGCGGCCCAGAGCAAGCTGGCGGACCTGCGCGCCGGGTTCCTCGACCAGGTTCACACGATGAGCCTGCTGGGCGATCCGGGCCTGCCGATCACCGCGCACCCGGTCAAGGCCGCGCCCAAGAGCGCCCCCGCCGCCAGCAGCGACTTCTAAAGTCCTCCAAATAGAGAGGCCAGGACCGCTGCGCGCGGCCCAGGCCCCGTTATGACGCTAGATTTGAAGACTACTCGTCTTTCTTGGCTTCCTTCTTCGCCGCGCCCAGCTTGCCCTTCAGCGCGTCGACGCCGGCCTGCGCGACTTCCTTGTCCTTCGCCACGCTGTCGCCGGAGACCCCGATCGAACCCACGAATTCGCCCGCGTCGTCGAAGATCGGCAGGCCGCCCGGGAACGTGATCAGGCCCGTGTTGGACAGCTCGATCCCGTACAGCGGCGCCTTGGCTTCCTTGTCGAGGCGCGAGAGGTCGCCGATGACGTCGGTCGGCAGCTTGAAGAGCCAGCTTGTGCGCGCCTTGCGCTGCGCGATGTCCGCCGAACCCGGCCACGCATCGTCGGCCTGGCTCGCCGCCAGCACGGTGCCTTCGCGGCCCAGCACGTAGACGTGCATCTTGGTCTTCTGGCCCTTGTAGACGTCGCTTTCAATCGAGGCGGCCTTCTGCACCGCTGCATGCAGCGCCTGCGCCGCGCCGAACTGCGTCAGCGTCGGAACCGAGACCAGGCTGTCCTTACCTTCGCTCTTGGCCTTCTCGACGCCCGCTTTCGCGACTTCTTCATCCAGGTCCACCGTGTCGCCGGAGACCCCGATCGAACCCACCAGCACGCCCGCTTCATTAAAGATCGGGAGGCCGCCCGGGAACGTGATCAGGCCCGTGTTGGAGACTTCGATGCCGTACAGTGGCGCCTTGGCTTCCTTGTCGACGCGGGAGAGTTCGCCGATGACGCGCGTTGGGAGCTTGAAGAGCCAGCTCGTGCGCGCCTTGCGCTGCGCGATATCCGCCGAGCCCGGCCACGCACCGTTGGCCTGCGTCGACGCTAGCACCGTGCCTTCGCGGCCCAGCACGTAGACGTGCATCTTGGTCTTCTGGCCCTTGTACACGCCACTGTCGAGTTCCCTGGCTTTCTTCTCGGCGGCTTCGACGATCTTTTCCGCGGCCTTTTGAGAAAGCGTGGGCAGTTCGACGACCGCCGGACCATCGGGCTTCTTCGGCACGGGCGTGGCCACGTTCGGCTCTTCGCCCATGGCATTGGTGAAGCTTAGCGCGGCGACCAGCGCCACAAACGGCAACATACGCAACATGGTTTACTTCCTCCCCGAATGGAAGCCTGGCCGGCGCGGCGCCCCTCGGCCCCACGCCCGACCCAAGCCTTGAATTGTTCGCAATGGGCGAATCGCCAACGCTTTAGCCGCTGGGCCGCCTTTTCTCAAGGGGAAGCCAGCGGTGCGGGGTTACTCCCCCACGGTCAGCGCGCGCTTGTACAGCCCCACCATCAAGCCCTGGCAGATCCACGCGTTGGCCGGGTCGTAGCGCGCGCCTTCGTCGCGCATGAACGCGTGCGCGCCGTTGAACTCGTGCCAGGTGAAATTCCGTTCCGCCTTCGCCAGCGCCTTGTAGACGATCTCGCGGCCTTCCTGCGGGATGTGCGGATCGTTACGGCCCCAGATCATCAGGAGTTCGCCCTTGATTTCGGGGATGCGGTCGAGCGAATTGTCCTTTAGGCCCTTGCCCAGCGTGCGCTTGTGGATGTCGGTCGCATAGAAGCACGCCGTCGCGAGCACATCCGGGTTCATCGCCGCGCGGAACGCCAGATGCCCGCCCAGGCAGATGCCCAGCACCCCGAGCTTCCCCGAACAATACGGCAGGCGCTTCAAGTGATCGAGGCTCGCCCGCGAATCGCTGTCATACGCGGAGACTTCCTTTGCGATCTTCAATTCATTGCCGCGATCGGCGCCCTTCTGGTCATAGCCCAGGACGCAACCGAGCGGTTCGAACTCGTGGTATACCTCGGGCACCGTGACCACGAAGCCGTGCCCGGCGAGGAACGCGGCCGTGCGCCGGATCGGCAGGGTGACCTGGAAGATCTCCGAATAGAAGACGATCCCGGGATATTTGCCCGGCGCGGCAGGGCGGAAGATGTGCGAGCGCATCTTGCCCGTGGGCGTGTCGATGTCTTCGTATTCGCCGTCTTTGATCACCATGGGTGACGCTCCTTTAAGGTGGATCTGGGCAGGCCGAAACTGTATGCGGCGCCGGGCAAGATTCAATGAGCCCGCGGTGAGGTTTCACCTCCGGTAAAGGCTGCGAAAAAATGTGCATGTAGGTGCATTCGGCCCGGAAAATTCACCGCCGAGCGCGCAGGCGAACAGGAAGGAAAGAAACGATTTCATGCGGGTTCCGGGGACAGGTAAGGCAAGCTCACGTTTTCGCAGGATCAATACCGCATAGCCAATTTCGCGCTTCCTCAATGCTCCGGAAGATCGCGTCCTTGCTGTAGCGTTCGGCAAAGACCTGATATTGCCGGCTGATGCCAAACTGAACTGGCTTCTCAACCACAATAGCCGTCTTCCAGTCTCTTCCCGCGAGGATGGGTTGAACGATGGTTTGGACCAGGAGATCCAGATCCGAACCTTTGAAGAGAATTACCGCCTGACGCAGATCGACGATCGTGCGGCGTATCGCCAGAACATCGGGGTCGGCAAGATAGTGCTTCCAGTGCGCCGCAAGGTCCGCAGCTTTGATTTCGCCCGTCCATACTTCCGTGATTAGTTTCTGGCTGCGATCAATTTGGTAGGTGATGGGCATATGGAACTCGTGGCCTGCGGGCGTTTGACCACCATACAATTTAATTCAACCTTGTAATAGCGCCTGGCGCAGGCAAAGCACGCAAAAAGGGGCGGCAGGGGTAGCATTGGCGCAGCACGTCAGGTTCCCTTTGCGCAATCAACCATTTCTTCGAACACCCATAAATAATCCGATTTAAAATCAGCCATTTGCGGACGAAGCGCTTCGAGCAACTTAAGCGCGTCCGACCAGGAAATGGAACGTTCTTCCGTTTCAAAAGAAGGGGTAGAAATGTTTGTGATGGGGCTCAAGTAAATCGCCTTTTTGTTAATTTTTAGAATCGCGTGCCTAAACTTTCGCGGTCTTGGTTTTGAATCTGTGTTTGGGCTAAACCCAATTTTGAAGAATAAACAATACTCGGTGTCTGAATCCACTTCTGTGAAAGAGGCACTTACCGATCCACCATCTCGGTAGACCCCCAAACTTTTTAAGCGGTGTGCGATGGGAATTGCCTGTTTCGGGTGTTCCCCTAGGTGGTAACGCACGCTGTCAAGAACCTTGCTTGAAATCCAACTCACCTCGGCCGCCTGGAGGTCTCGAATGTGTGCAAGAACCGCCTCGCGCCCAAACACCCGACTTGCGTACCAAACAACCTTTTCTACGCTCACGTTCCAGAGCGGTAACACTCTCCGGAAATACTCAGCGAGCGATAGCGGGCAGGAAATGTTTGCTTCATAGAGCAATTCGCTCGCAATGTTCTGATACACATACTTCTTTTCCGACTCTAAAATGTCCAAGAGGCCGGCGAACGCCGTTCGTGGATCCACTTCACCAATCCACGCGACTAGTTCAGCGAAGAACGACTTCCAATCATTTTTGGGGACATCCTGCTCGGCCTGTCTGTAGACATTGCCCCGATCATTGTACCGCTGCAGAAATTTGTCGAACTCAGTGCACACGTGCCTGTGAACTTCTCCAGGTATCATGCGACAATGCCCCCAAAATTAGTTTTCGACCGCAACTTTACGGCCCTATTGAACACAGATATTAGCTCTTGGCGCAGGCCAAGGCACGAAAATTAAAACGGTGGGGCACGGCGACGGATTGCGCGGCTAGATCGCCGCGCTTGCTCGACGGCCACGGCGTGAGGCTTGCCGACCACCATATCCTTGGTCCCCCGGCTGAAGCCGGGGGTTACACTCGGCGCTGCGCGCCTCGAACGAAGCCCCGTGAACGGGGCTGACGACTACGAATTAGCATCGCTTTGCCGACGGCCTCACACTGGCTGCAAACAACCGCAGCCAGTGCCACCAAGGCCACGACGCGCAAGCTGATATGGTTACGCAGGGCCAAAGTCGGCATGGGTCACCAATGACCGCGACCCATGGCACCCAAACGGCAAATCGAATCCAACGGGCCGCGCGGCCCGGAAATGGCTCCGCACTGGCTGCGAACTGCCGCAGCCAGTGGCACCACGACAAGCGGAGACGGACTGCTCTGCTGGCTACTGCGAAGCAAAGTGGGATTTACGCGGCGCCGGTGGGTAGCGGCAGGGAAACCCAGACCAGATTATGATCGGGGTCGGCGACGATAAAATCCCGATGGCCCCAAGGCCTGTTGCCGGGCGCTTCCACCACTTTGACGCCCAGCGCCTTCACGCGTTCGAAAAGTTCGTCGAGTCCGCCATCAATGCAGAATTGCGCTTCGACCGGGCTTGTCAATCCGTGCGGCGCTTCGTCTTTTCGAAGCAGGTGGATCGATACGCCATTGCGAAACAGCACCGCGTAGACGGGCACATCCGCGGGTGGATTGACCACGCGCGGCTCGAAGCCGAACATGCGGCGATACCAGTCGATCGACACGGCAACGTCGGCGACGGGATAAACCGGATTCGAACTTTTCCATTCCATGGCGCGGGCTCCAGTGCGGCCAAAAGGTATAGCGCCGCAAGCAACGCGAAATTACCAAATTAGCTATGCTCGTGCGCTTGGAATTCCGAGCGCTAGGGTCTTCACGCCGAATTCGCGTTCGAATGCGCGCGCTTCTTCCGGCGTGGGAACGAGGGCGAGGAAGTCGCCTGGGCGCAGCGTGCTTAAATCCAGATCGCCGCGCAGGCGCCATTCGGCTTCGCCCGACCAATCGCAGCCCGGCGGTTGGTGCTTTTGCCCGAACAGGCGCGCGTCGGCGGGCAACGTTTTCAATTCGCTCGGAGAGAGATAGCGCACGGGCCGCGCGCCCAGGGCTTCGAGCGCGCTTTGGCGCACCGCGAGCCCGTAGGGCCGGAAGGTCCAGCGCCGCAAGCCGCGCCGCCACGCGATCCGTTCGAGCAATTCATGCGGCGTGCGTGCGGAGAAACTCACCAGCGGCGTCTTCGCGGGCATCAGCCGCCCGCTGGCGAGCAGACGGCGCATGCGCAGAATCCGTGCCAGCGTCTGCGCGGCGTCGCGGGGCCCGGCGCGTTCGGCAACGTTGCCAGCTTCGACGCTGGTTCCGCCGGCGAGCCAACCGAGGTATTCGACGTAACTTTCGCCGGGCCAGGGACCGTCGGGTTCGCGCGTGAAGTGGCAGAGGTACGCGCCGTCGAGGCGCAGGGCCGGGTCCGGGACAAACGCGGGTTGAGATTCGGTTCGGCGTGCGGGCTTAATAGGGGAGCGCATTTGCGGCGGCGGCGCGTACACTGGACCGCTTGCAATTGTAACGTTACGTTGGCGCAGTTCGGTTGCGAGGCCTTCCATGTGCCCGCCTTTGCGCACTTGGATCGAAGTTGCGCGGTCGGCGAGCAAAGCCATCTGGTGGTCGCGTTCGAAAAGTGGGGACGCGCTTCCTTCTATAGGCCATGCGAGCAGGTGATTTGCAGGCAGGATGGTTCGGGTCTCGGACCAATGAACGCATAGTTCGGGCGCGGCTTCGAGGACCACAATGCAGGCGCCGCCGGCTTGAGCGCACACGTGCAGGGCCAGGTCGAAAGGTTCACGGCCTGCGCCAGTGACGAGGACTTCGCCCGCTTGACTTGCCGTGCGCACGGCCGCGACGACAGCCTGGACCCAAGGCGTGTTGGGCACGGGTTGTCTAGCGGTGCGCGAAACAAGCAGGCACCTTCGAGGCGCGCGCAGGAGGTCCTTGTGGCCTTGTAATATCAGGTGGTCAACACGCATGTCCTAAAGCCTGACCGGTAAGGGAAAGAAGTACAATAGACACGCTAACGGATCCCGAATGCACACAACGCACCTTAGGCCTAGCGGGGGCTCGTCCAAAGGGATCATAAATGCAGGTGTTCGGGGCCATAATACTTTCCTACCAAATTCCCGTAACATTTCGTGCGTGAGTGGTTTAAACAAAAGTGCCTAAAGGGCCAAGGAACCAATTTTTGCGAGGGGTGGTGCAGCATGGAATTGTTGATGAAAGCCTGGGAAGCTTCAGGCGGACTTGAACGCGCGGTGCTCTTCCTGTTGATCGCGTTTTCGATCATCGGTTGGGCGATCATTATCCAGCGCTATCGCCGCATCAAGGCGATCAAAGAGAACAACACGCGCTTCATCGAAGCCTTCGACGCGGCGGACACGTTCGACCGCGCGCAGCGCGACACCGCCAGCATCGCGCCTTCGACGCTGGGCACCGCGTTTCGCGCGGCGCTGACGACGCTCGAAGAATCCGAAGACGACGCGCCGCCGACAGGCAAGCCGAGCGCAGGGGCCATTTCGACGACGCCGAAGCACGGCATCGAAGCGAAGGTTTCGCATGCGATGGCGCAGGCGGTCAAGAAGGACTTCAACGAACTGAACTACGGCCTGGGCTTCCTGGCGTCGGTCGGTTCGGCGTCGCCGTTCATCGGCCTCTTCGGCACGATCTGGGGCATCATGCATACGTTCCAGATCATGGGCACGGAGAAGTCGACGAGCTTGAATACGATTGCGCCGCCGATCGCCGCGGCCCTGATCGCCACCGCGGCCGGCCTCGCGGTCGCCATCCCGGCGGTCATGGCCTACAACTGGTTCCTCGGGCAGATCGACCTGTTCCAGGAGAAAGCGGACCTGTTCGAACGCCGCATCCTGCTGTTGGTCGAAGCCAGCGGCTTCACCAAGGACGGCGCGGTAACGGTTGCCGCTCCGGCCCCCGCGCCGCGCGCGGCCCGGGCGCCCCAGCAGGTTCAGGCGCCGGTGCAGGTCGAAGAAGAACCCGAAGCCGAGGCCGAAGCGCCCGCTGAAGAAGAAGGCGAAGAAGCGCCCCCGCCCGTCACCAAGACCACCGTCAAGCAGGCCCCCAAGCCCGCCGCGGCCACGACCGTCAAGCGCCCCCAGCCCGCCGCACGCCGGGAGGAATAAGCCATGGGAATGGGTGGAGGCGGAGGCGGCGGCAAGAAACGCGCCATGTCCGAAATCAACATTACGCCGATGGTCGACGTGATGCTCGTGCTGCTGGTGATCTTCATGGTCGTCGCGCCGACGTTGAAGCAGGGCTTCGAGCTTTCGCTGCCCAAGGCCGATGCGACGCAGACGATCTCGACGGAAGAAGCGCAGGAAGTCGTGGTCAACGATAAAGGCCAGGTGGTGCGCTTCGACGACAGCAAGCCCGAAGACCACAAGCTGGGCGTCGCGCAGGAAGCCGACGACCTCGTTTACACGAACATGGACGAACTGGTCGATGACCTCAAGAAGTACGTCAAGAAGCGCAAGGACGAAGACAAGCCGGTGATCATCGTGCTGGCGGGCCACAAGGACGCGCGCTGGCAGGCGATCATCAACGCCTGGAACGCAATCAAGAAGGCCGGCGTGCAGCAGGTGAGCTTCCAGATCGACGCGGGCAAGCCGGAAGAAGAGACGAAGAAGTAGGGCTGGCTGGGCTGGGATTTTGGTGGACGCCGCGCAGTTGTTTGGCGCGGCGCTGGCACAGGCAGCGAAAAGTATAAGTTAAAGAGAGTCAGGGTAGGGGTTTAAGTTAGACTTGAATACCCGGGAATTGATGTAATCCCGGCCGGTTTCGAGCATCTTAATTGAGGTACCGAACGCCATCTGTCGCTACGGGAGAGTCTCATGGGCCGCAAAGCCGTCGTTGAACCTGAAGAACCCGAAACCGAAGCGCCTCCGGTGGCTAAGCGCAAGCTGACCGCCGAGGAGAAGTTGGAACGCTTCATCATCGTTTCGCTCGTCGCGCATGCGGTCGCGCTGCTGCTCTGGTTTGGCGGCTCGCACCTCTACAATTACATCCAGGAAATACGCGCCCAGGCCGAACGCGAAGCACGCGAACGCGCGGCCAAGGAAGTCGCGGATTCCAAGAAGAAGGCCGAAGAGATCAAGCGCGAGCAGACCAAGAAGGATCTGGTCGACGAGAAGCTGCTTCCGACCATCGAGAACCTGCTGCAGGACACCATTCCCGACGCCAAGATCAAAGAGCTGATGGACCAGGCACTGATGGACCAGAGCGTGCAGGACGCGCTGGACCATGTCGCCGAGCTGGAAGAAATGGGCGCCGACCAGACCGACATCGACCACGCGGTCGAAGACCTGGAAAAACAGCTCCTCAACAGCATGAACGAGATCATGCAGGGCAACAACAGCCGCCAGGTGACCAAAGATTACCTCGAGATGCTCAAGAACGGCGGCCTGGAGAAGCTGGCCAACGACTACAAGCAGGACCTCGAAAAGAAGATTGCCCAGCCGCTGGCCAAGGAAGCGGATAAGGAAGTGAAGGACGAGCAGACGATGGCGGACAAGGAGCGCAAGGCCGTCAAGGACGCGCTCGACGCCGCGCAGAAGGAAGCGGACAAGGCGGCCAAGGACCTCGGCGACGCCAAGGATCGCATCGCCAAGGCCATGGACAAGGCCGGTGCGCAGGCGACGGACGCGCAGAAGGCCGCCGAAACCGCGGCCAAGAATGCAGCTCCGGCGATCGACGGCGCGATGGCCCAGCTCAAGAACGCTGCGACGGCGCTGGACAAGGCCAACACGGAAGCCCCCGCCGGCGCGCCCAAGAACGATATCGCCGCAGCCAAGCAGAACGACGACACCGCGGTTAAGGACACTGGCGCGGCCAAGAACGACGCCACTGCCGGCAAGCCCGCGGAAACGGCCCTCGACGCCGGCAACGCGGCCAAGGACGCCAAGAACCTTTCCGCGGCCATCGACAAGGCCATGGCCGATGTCGACGCGGCCCCGGGCGACGCGAAAGCCAAAGCCGACGCGAAGGCCGATCTGGCCAACGCCAAGAAGCAGGCCGATGCCGCCGCCGCCGCGCTTAACGGCGTGAAGGACAACATGGACAAGGCCGTTGCCGCCGCGAATGCCAGCGCCAAGACGGACGCCGCGACCGCGCAGGCCGTAAAGAACGAGCAGGGCAACATCGACCGTGCGGAAAAGGAACTCGCCAACGCCGAAGCGGCGCTCAAGCAGGCTTCCAACCACTCGGCGGCCTTCGGCGATGCGCTGAAGAGCACCATCGACAACACCGCCGACCAGGGCGCAAAGACCGCCGAGAAGCAGGCCGACACGGCCAAGAACGACGCGGCCAAGGGCGACGCCGCCGCGGCCAAGACCGATGCCGCCGCTGCCGCCGACAAGGCCAAGGACCTCTCCAACCAGATCGCGCAGGCCAAGGACGCCGCCGACAAGGCCGCGTTCGACCCCGCGGCGCTGGCTCGCGCGGCGTTGAAAGACGTTCGCGATACCGATTTGAAAGGCATGCTCGACCAGGCCTTCAACAAGTCCTTCACCGAAAACGCGCTGCCGCGCATCACGGAAAAGGCCAAGAAGGCGCTCAAGGATGACCTCGCTCAGAATGGCGTGACCGATGACGCGACGGTCAATGAAGCGATGGCCGAAGTCGACAAGCTGCTGCGCGAGAAGGTGCCGGAGCTGACGAAGGCCGGCGAGACGGGCACCAAGGACATGACCAAGTCGCAGAACCTCGACGCGGCCAACGCCAAGGACACCGAAAAGAACGCCACGGAAGCCAAGGGCATCGAAAACAAATTCAAGAAGGCCGCCAGCGACCTGATCGCGAAGGAAATGAACGAAGTCACGAAGGACGGCACGCACGACGCCGACGCAATGCCGCACCCGCACGGCCCGCATGGCAAGCTCAGCGATAGCCTGAGCGGCAAGGAAAATGCCAATAGCCAGCTCTCGCAGAGCATGGCGCAGGCGATGGACCGCATCGCGCAGGCGGCGGCAAATGCCAAGGCCGGCCGCATGGGCATGCTCGACATGCCGGGTTCAGACGGCGGCGCGCGCATGGCGCAGCTCAAGCAGCGCGCGATGGAGCGCGGCCAGGGCTTCAGCCGGCTCTCCAGCTCGCAGTGGCGCTTCGACAAGGACAAGTACGAAGAGTACATCAAGGACATCGTCAGCCGCGACAAGAACGATGCGCGCGGCAAGGCGCAGGACCTGAAGGGCGCCGAAGGCACCGCCAGCGAAGGCGAATCCGACAAGGATATGGCCAAGGCTGCGACGCTGCTGATGCCGCCGGAAACCGAGAAGCCCGCGGAAAGCAAAGCGGATAAGGCCGACGCCTACAAGCCGACCTTCGTCTCGCGCAAGTTCGCGGTGATCCCCTTCATTCCGGAACCGATGAAGCTGGACCTGAACGCCGAGAAGTGGAAGGACATCCCGAGCCTGAAAATCGCGTATGCGCACGGCGACAGCAACGGCGGCGGCTTGAAGATCGTCTCGCCCCAGAACGTGAAGATGTGCTGGGACCACGCGGGCCTGTACATGTATATGGACGTGATCGATCCGGACAACAAGATCGCCAAGGTCACCAAGCGCGAGTTCTGGCTGGGCGACGGCATCGAAATCTTCATCGATGCGATGAACGCGAAGGACCCCAAGCGCGGCGCTTCCTGGACGCAGCAGTTCTGGGTCTGGCCGTTCGGCAGCGACAAGAATGCCAACGTCTGGGGCGGCGAAGCCAAGGTCAAGGCCGACGGCGACGGCGTCTTCATCCAGAGCGACGAAGCCGAATGGAAAGGCCCGCACATTCAGCGCGCGGCCAAGCCCACGCCGCAAGGTTGGCAGATGGAAGTTTTCGTGCCGGCGGGGCTGGTCAACAATTTGGACCTCAAGCCGGGCCGCATCATTGGCTTCGACCTCTCGATCTGCGGCGGAAACTCGATCGGCAAGGACGTGTACTTCTACTGGGCGGTCGGCGACGTCCAGGTTTCGACGCACCCGGCGACGTGGGGCGACATCATGATGGGCGGCTCGGACGGCAAGGTCGAGCTCCCCGAGAAGCTGGGCAGCGAACTGGCGCAGGGCGAAGTGCTCAAGCCGGCGCGCGGCCTGGTGATCGGCGAACCGCTGAAGGTGCGCGTCACCGACATGGACATGGACCTGCACCCGACGAGCAAGGACAAGGTTTCCGTGACGGTTTCCACGCGCACGGGCGAGAAGCAGGTCATGATCCTGGAAGAGACGGGCGTGAAGACGGGCGTGTTCGAAGGCTCGTTGAGCACGACGCTTTCGACCGGCGACAGCCAGCCGGGCAAGCTCTCGCTGTATGAAGGCGATGAGATCACGGTGACGTACACCGACCAGGCGCGCGGGAATGGCTCGAAGGACGTCCCGGTCAAGCTCTCGCTCAAGACCGCGGCGAGCACCCAGGCGCTGGGCAACTAACTCAGCCGACGAAAACGAAGCTTAAAAGGAACGGGGCGGACAGCGATGTCCGCCCCGTTTTTATTACGGTATAGAGCAATCTTGACGAAGCAGCATGCCAACGGCGGCGGCTAGAAATCCATTTCTTCGGCGCGCTGGGGCATGCCGTTGGGTGCGAAATACGCTTCCACTTCGACCGCGTGAAACTGGGGGTTGGCCGAATTGTACGTGCCCGTCAGGCGCAGCCGGCGCACGGACTGTGGCTTAAAGTTGAGCGTCTGCCAACCACGGCACTGCAGTCCTTCGACGCTCTTGTCTGCCAGCATGACCCAGGTGTTGCTGGTGTCATCGGGGCTGGCTTCCAGCTTGTAGCGATAGAAACGTTCGTCCTTATTCCACAACAAAATGCGCACCACGTTAAGCGTGTAGGTCTGTTTGAACTGGATCAGAAAAGGGGGCGGGCCGGGCTGGTTGAGGTCCGTCGCGGCGTAGCCGTTGCCGCCGTCGTAATTGGTGACGTTGCCGTCGATCAGCAAGGCAGGCTGCGTGCCGCCGGTGGCGACGGTACCGTTGCTGGCGAGCGCGTAATTCGGGCTGATCGGGCCGTGAATCTGGTCCGCCAATTCGGGCGTGGCTTTGGGGACCTCAAGGCGCAGCGGCGCCGGAGACTGTTGGCCCAACTGGGCTTCGGAAAGCGCGACCTCGGCGTCCTGATCGGCGCGTTCGCTGGGCTTCAAACCCACGGCAAAGCCCAGGCCCAGTCCCCCTGCGACGGTGCCGCATAAAAGCGCGAAGACTTTCATGGTGTTCAAAGGGCGGCTCCAGAGGGACACGGACGTAAAGGTGAAAACCGGTCCCGGCGCGGGGCGGTCACGCGCCATTCTGCCTATAAAATATGCGGGCGGAGGGAGTTGAACCCTCACGGGTTGCCCCACAGGATCCTAAGTCCTGCGCGTCTGCCAGTTCCGCCACGCCCGCGGGCAGGTCATGGATATACGCTCAGGCGGTCCGTTTGGCCAGCTTGCGCGCGATCCCGAACGCGGCCACCGCGGCCCACGCGCCTTCCAGCACCACGAACGGCATGAATTGAATCAGAAACGAGGAGTAGCACGCCAGCCCCGCGCCCACCAGGTTCAGCGCGAGGTACGCCGCGTGGTCCGCGCGCAGGCGATTTAAAGAGTTCAGCAGAAACGCGAGCAGCAGCAGCGCCACGCCCACCGAACCAATCACCGTCGCGAAGCTTTCGTGCACGGCGGACCTCCTGCGAATTAAGGGAGCGCCCGCGCTTACGCTTTGCGTAGCACCACGAGGCCCGCGGCGGCCAGCGGATCGATGGCCCCGGCGAATACAAGGGAGAAGGGACCCGTCGCAGGCGCGGATTGGCCTTCGGCCAGCGCCACGGCGCCCGGCAGGCCCGTGCCATTGCGCTTTTCGCCGAGGATTTCGGCGGCCAGGCACGCGCTCAGGACCGGCGAGACGGACATCAGTTCGCCGGTAAACAATTTTGGAGCGATCGCCGCAGCGCTGGGAGCCTTGGCCAGGCGCCGCGCCCAGAAGGGGCGCTCCCAACTGTCCACGCTGGGTTCTTCGGGCGTCGCCGCGATGACCAGCACCGGCCCGGATGCCACGGTCACATCGCGCAAGGCGTCTTCGCCCGCGCGGTCCCACGCTTCAAGGTACGGATTGACGGCTGAGCCCGAGCCGATCGTGACCGCGGCAAGTTCCGCGTAGGCCGTGCGTCCGCGCGCCGCCGCGCTGTCGGCGCTTTCGAGCACCAGAAACGCGCCGCCTTCGCCGGGCACCACACCATCGTTGTCTTCATTCCAAATGTTGGCGCGGCCGGATGAACTGAGCCGGCCTTCGGAGAACAGATGCGCGTGCACCGCGCGCGTCAGGCTTTCGCTGGCGCCGGTGAGCACGATTTCCGCGCTGCCCGAAGCAATCTGGTCGTAGGCGAAGAGTATGGCTTCAACGCCGGCAAGGCGCTCGCCCGAAAACGTGGCCGCAGCGCCGCGCAATCCGAATTCGATGCACAAAAGCGATGAAGGCGAATTGGCGTAGCCGTGCGTGAACGCGAGGGGCGGCGCGAACTTCGGGTTCCCCGATTTACATTTCTTCCAGAAGATGCCCATGGCTTCAAGGCAGCCCATGGTGCTGCCATACGCGCACCCGATTTCCACGCCCTGCGGACGCGCGGCGGGGTCGAGCAGGCCGGCGTCGGCAAGCGCACGCTTGGCCGCGGCCAGCGCCAGCGCGCTGGTGCGGTCCACGAACGTCTTCACGTTGGGCAGGTGGTCTTCGATTTTGAAGTCGGCGAGTTCGAAACCGTATGCGGGCGCGCCTTCGGCGGCTTCGAAGCCGGTCAACTCCGGGGCCGGGCTGGGAGGATGGGCGCGGCGCCCTTCGAGTGCTTCGAGATAGGGCGTAGGGGCCAGGATTCCCAGGCCCGTCACGACCACTTTGCGGCTGGAAGGCGACTCGGGCGGCATCGGCGCTCCTTCTTCCGCTTACAACTGGGGGCGGTGGTAGAAATGCGCGAAGACTTCGTCGCGCGCCGCATGGTCCGTCACGAAAATCCCGCGAATCGCGCTGGTCACCATCACCGCGCCCGGCTTCTGCACGCCGCGCATGGTCATGCAGGTGTGGGTGGCTTCGATCAGCACCGCCACGCCGCGCGCGTCGAGTTTTTCCATCAACAGATCGGCGATCTGGCTGACCAGGCGTTCCTGCACCTGCAGGCGGCGCGCGTAGCCTTCGACCACGC
>Ga0265314_10002612_pt1 | contig 18208 bp, 20 predicted proteins | sample 4126metaG_FD_203106 | JGI IMG/M metagenome (GOLD analysis project Ga0265314, IMG submission 203106) | Rhizosphere microbial communities from Carex aquatilis grown in University of Washington, Seatle, WA, United States - 4-1-26 metaG | ecosystem: Host-associated > Plants > Roots > Rhizosphere >... | reverse complement strand
ACCGGTCCATGACGAACGTCGGCAGCAGGCCGCCGGGAAGGTCGACTGCAACGGTCGTGGCACCGCCGAGGTCGTAGTGCTCGGGGGCGCGCTCCTGCGAGACGACAACGACGTCGTGGCCGGCACGGCTCCACTCACGCGCGAGCGCGCGGGTGTAAACGTTCGACCCGGTTCCTCCGAGAAGGTAGCCGTGCCAGAGCAGGATCCGCATCTCGCGAACTTACGCGAGATGGAAATACAGCGCGTGCAGCAACTCGACGGCGGGGTTCGAGGTGTGCACCGTCACGTCGCTCGGAACGTCGAGCAGGCCTTCGGAGTAGTTGAAGATGATGCGCACGCCCGCGTCGACGAGATCGTCTGCGACCTTCTGCGCTGCGCCTGCGGGAACCGCCAGCACCCCGACGACGATGTTCTTGTCACGCACGACGTCCTTGAGCCGGCCTTCGTCCTCCACGGTCGTGCCGCCGATGTCGGCGCCGATCACGGTCGGGCTCGAGTCGAAGACGGCAGTGATGTTGATGCCGTGCTCGGCGAAGATCGGCGAGCTGGCGATTGCCTGGCCGAGCCGGCCCGCGCCGACGAGCGCGATGTTGTGCTGGCCCTGCGTGCGCAGGATCTTGCGGATCTCCGCGAGCAGCGAGTCGATCGAATAGCCGACACCGCGCTTGCCGAACTTGCCGAAGTTCGAGAGGTCGCGCCGGATCTGCGTCGCGTTGATGCTCGTATAGTCGGCGATCTCCTGGGACGAGATGCGGTCCTTGCCCATCTTCTTCGACTGGGTCAGGACCTGCAGGTAGCGCGAGAGGCGCGCCGCGACCCCGACCGTAAGCCGGTCGGGAGCCTCGCCAGGGGCGGAAGATTGCAACGTCACGAGCTCATTGTGCCCATCAGTCTCTATCGGCTGCACGGTTGTCACAAACTAGGGCGCTTGTGACACTTTTCGGCGCAAAGCTGCCTCGTCGACGTAGTAGACGAATGCCCGCTCTCCGTCGATCTCGACCACGGGCAGCCACTCGCGGTAGCGAGCCTCCAGCTCGGGCTCGCCGGTGATGTCGATCGCCTCGTAGGGGGCGCCAACGCGGTCGAGCACCTCGCGGGCACGCGTGCAGAGCGAGCAGTCGCGCGCGGTGTAGAGGACGACGCTAGGGATAAAGACCGCGGGTCACGGTCGCCTCGGCGACGCGCTGGACGGCGAGGCCGTAAGCGGCCATGCGCATCGAGACCTTGCGGTCGGTATAGGTCGACCACGTCTCGTCGAACGCGCGCCGGACGATCTCGTTCAGGCGGGCGTTGACCTCGTCTTCCTTCCAGAAGTACTCCTGGAGGCCCTGCACCCACTCGAAATACGAGACGACGACGCCGCCGGCATTCGCGAGCACGTCCGGCAGGATGAGCACGTCGTTCGATTCGAGGATGTCGTCGGCGGCGGGCGTGAGCGGGCCGTTCGCGCCTTCGACGATGATCTTCGCCTTGACGTCGGCCGCGTTCTCCTCGGTGACGACCTGCTCGAGCGCGCACGGTGCGAACACGTCGCAGTCGATCGTGATCAGCTCCTCGTTGGAGATGCGGTCGCCGCCCTTCAGCTCAGAGAGCGAACCGCCGCCGCGCTTGTGCGCAAACGCAGCTGCGACATCGACGCCGTTCGCGTTGTGGACGCCGCCCGTCGAGTCGGAGATCGCAACGACCTTCGCGCCGAGCTCACCGACGAACTTGGCGAAGAACGAGCCGACGTTGCCGAAGCCCTGGACCGCGATTCTCTGTCCGTCCATCCGGCTGTCCTTCTTCTCGAGCGCGGACTGGAGGCAGAAGACCCCGCCGCGCGCGGTCGCTTCCTCGCGGCCGAGCGAGCCGCCGATCGTCAGCGGCTTGCCTGTGACGACGCCGAGCACGGAGTGGCCTTTGTTCATCGAGTACGTGTCGAACATCCACGCCATCGTCGACGCGTTCGTGCCGACGTCAGGCGCGGGGATGTCCTTCTCGGGGCCGATCTCGTTGATGATCTCCGAGGTGAACCGGCGCGTCATGCGCTCGAGCTCGCCGCGCGACATCGTCTTCGGATCACAGATCACGCCGCCCTTCGCGCCGCCGAACGGCAGGCCCATCAGCGAGCACTTCCACGTCATCCACATCGCGAGCGCCTTGACCTCGTCGAGCGTGACGTCGGGGTGATAGCGAATGCCGCCCTTCGACGGACCGCGCGAGACGTTGTGCGTCACGCGATAGCCGGTGAACGCGCGCACTGAGCCGTCGTCGAGCGACGTCGGGATCGAGACCTCGACGGCCTTCTTGCACTCCTGCAGGACGTTGATCAGCCGCTCGTCGATGCCGAACGTGTCGGCGACCTTGTGGAGCTGCTGTCTCGCGAGCCCGAATGGGTTTTCGCGGAGGTGAGACTCGGGGGCCGTGGTGGCCATCGAGTACTGAGCTTACTCCACCTTGAAGGCGATTTGCGCCCTGCTCGGCTTCGCCTGGAGCGGCAGCGTCGGCCACGCAGCGAGGCGAAGCTCGTAGGACCCCGCAGGGAGTCGCGCGCTGGTTGGTCCGCGTCCCGTGATCCCGAAGCTGTACGAGCCTGGCAGCAGGTCGCGCAGGCGCGCCATCACGCCGAGGTACTTCCCCGCAGCGGAGTAGAGCAGGATGTCGAGCCGCGAGACGGCCTGGATCTGCACGCCGTGGTCGTGCGCGAGGCTGCCGGCCTGGACGCTGAGGATCGCCGGGTCCGTGTCCGACGGAGGGAACGACGGGCGGTCGATCGCGACGCGACCGAGCAGCGCGTCGGGGACGCGATCGAAATCGAGCGCCCACGGCACGCGCAGGGTCTCGCTGCCGGACGGCGTGATCTGGATCACGCCGGTGACGATCTGCGCGTCGGGCGCGACCGCCGCGCGCACCGACACCTGGACACGCGCCGCGCGACCGACGCGCAACACGAGGTGGTTCGGAACGACCTTGAACGCAAGCGCCTCCGACTCACCGCCTGCGATCGCGCTGATCGAGAGTTGCAGCCGCCGCGTCGACACGTTGCGCACGACGAGCGTGCGAGTCGCGTGCCAGCGCGCGCCCTGCCAGATCCCGAAGCCGAGCGTCGTCGGCTGCGCCGCGACCTCGCCGACGGCCGACGCGCCGAGCCGGAACGTGCCGGCACCGACCGCGGTCGCAGGTGCACCTCCGCGCTGCGCGTAGCCGACGAGCAGGCTGTCGAGTGCCGGGCCGTCGAGGCTCGGCCGCATCTGCGCGAGCAGCGCAGCGGCGCCCGCGACGGTCGCAGCAGCGCCGCTCGTCCCGCTCACCGTCCCGTACAGCGGCGAGCCGTCCGTTGCGGCACCAGGCTCGGAGGTTGCGAGCGCAACGCCGGGCGCGGCGACGTTCGGCTTGATCCCGCTGTCGAACGCGAGCCCGAGCGAGGAGAAGCTCGCGACCTGGCCGCGCTCGCGATTTGCATCGGAACGGCTCGCGCCGATCGCGATCCCCACGTCGATCCCGGCGCGCTGCGCCGCGAGCAGCTCGACCGCCGCGGCGGTCGGAACGACGACGACGGGCGCGGTCTCGTCCTCGGCGACGCGAAACGACCCGGGTGGGAGCCCTGAGCCGTAGAGGACGACCGCGGCTGCGCCTGCGCGCGACGCGGCGCTCGCGGCGGCCTGCGGATCGGTGCCGGCCGGCACGACCACCGCCCGCCCGGCGACGAGGCTGTAGCCCTTCGCGCTGAAGTAGTCGGCGCTCTGCGAGCCCGCGAGGCCCCGCGTCGAGCGCGGTGTCGCGACGCGCAGGCTGAGCGAGTGTGACGGCCCGACCGCGCCGAGCAGCGGCAGCTTCTGGTCGAGGATCACGTCGAGGCCGCGCCGGAGCACAACGCGAACGCGTGGCAGATCGGTGCGCGAGTCGGTCGCGCCCACGGCCAGCGCGCCGGGCGCGCCGGCGGGGCCGGCGATCGATCCGAAGGTCGGGCCGGCGACGCCGTCGTTGCCGGCCGGCGCAACGACCAGCGTGTTCAGGTCGAGCGCGCCCTGCACGGCCTGGGCCTCCGGCCCGTCGGTGAACGCTGCGTACGGCTCGGCGACGCCCAGCAGCGCCACGCGGACCGCGTCGTGCGTGTCGCCGTCGCCGTTCGGGTCGACCGCCCGGTCGAGCCCGGCGATCACCTGGTCGGTGCGGCCGAAGACGAGGTCTCGGCCGTCGGCGCCGGGCTGCCACCCCGCGACGCGGATCGGCAGGATCGTCGCGCCCGGAGCCACGCCGTGCAGCCCGCCGGGGCCGCCGGAGCCGACGAGGATGCCCGCGAGCTCGGTCCCGTGCTGCTCGACTTGCGACGGATCCTGAGGATCGGAGTGCGCCGTCGCATCCGCGCCGTGATCGACGATGTCGATGCCCGGCAGCACCTTGCCGCGCAGATACGGGTGGGACTCGTCGACGCCCGTGTCGAGGAGCGCGATCGTGACGCCGCGCCCGTCGTAGCCGGGCAGCTCGGCGTCCGGGCGATGACCGCTCGCGGCCCCGAACTCGCTCGACGAGAGCAGCTGCTCGGAGATCGATGCAGGGAACGCGGCGCGCACCGGATAGACACCCGCGACTTCGGGCATCTGGCCGAGCAGCGCCACGGCCCGCGGATCGAGTGCGGCCGCGAAGCCGTCGACGACGCGTGAGTAGCTGAAGTCCGGGCGAACGGTGACGCCGAGCGACGCGAGCTTCGTCAGCACCTGCTGCTGCGCGGCGAAGGCCTGCGACGTCCACGAGCGCTCCTGCGACTCGGTCGCGTAGTGCACGCGCGCGAGCCGCTGCGCGACCGACGGCGTCTTCAGCAGCACGATCGAACGCTGGTCCGCCAGGGTCGCCGCGCGCGGGCCGCCGACGAGGCCGAGCCAGCTGACCGCCTCGGGCTTGACCGTCGCGTCGCGCCCGCGGGCGACGACGGTCGCCACGAGCACGATCGTGAGGGCCGCGACGGCGAGCAGTGCGGCGCTACGCCGTGGGACGCGCATCGAGGGAAAGGTAGTCGGGATACGGGACGGGGCTCGTGTAGCGGGCGGCCGACGCGATCATCGCCGCATTGTCGGTGCAGAGCGGCAGCGGCGCGAGCGCCGCACCGGGGAGCGCTGCGCGGAGTTCGGAGTTCGCGGCGACGCCGCCGACGACGGCCACGCGCTCGGCGCCGGTCGCGTCGATCCGCTCGACGAGCGCCCGTACGATCGCATGCTGGTAGCTCGCCGCCAGGTCGGCGCGGCGCGCCTTGAGCTCGGCCGGCGGCAGGTCACGCACCTTGTAGAGGAGCGCCGTCTTCAGCCCGGAGAACGAGAAGTCGAGGCCGGGCACGCGTGCGACGGGGAAGTCGTAGGCCACGGGGTCGCCATGCTTCGCAAGCGCGTCGAGCGCCTTGCCGCCTGGGTAGCCGAGCCCGAGCAGGCGGGCCCCCTTGTCGAACGCCTCGCCCGCGGCGTCGTCGAGCGTCGTGCCGAGCACGCGGAAGCCACCGCGGCTCTGTACGTCGACGAGCATCGTGTGGCCGCCGCTTGCGAGCAGGCAGGTGAACGGCGGCTCGAGATCGAGCGGCTTCAGGTAGAGCGACGCGACGTGGCCGTGCAGATGGTCGACCGGGATCAGCGGCAGCCGGCGGGCCCACGCAAGCGCCTTGGCAGCCGAGACGCCGACGAGCAGCGCGCCGATCAGGCCGGGGCGCGACGTCACCGCGATCGCGTCCGGCTGGTGACCGTCGAGCGCCTCGTCGATCACGGGCGCGATCAGCTCGAGATGGCGGCGACTCGCGACCTCGGGCACGACGCCGCCGAAGCGCGCATGTAGCTCATCCTGCGACGCGACCACGCTGGAGACGATCTCGCCGTCGCCTGTGACCAGCGCCGCGGCGGTCTCGTCGCACGACGTCTCGATGCCCAAGATCACGCCATTTCGCCCTGCGAAATGGCTAGTGACGGTCTCTTCTCCGTTTCGGAGCTATGTCGGCACACTCGACCCGGCAATCTGAGGGCATGCGAGTCCTTGCCGATCAGTTCGAACGCGAATCCGGCATCGCAGCTGAGCTGATGCGACTTGGCGTACGAGTGGACGAACGACTCCTCACGGTCGCGGACTACGTCGTCGAGGACGTCGCGATCATCGAGCGCAAGACGGTTGCCGACCTTCATCAGTCCGTCTACAAGGGCCGTTTCTGGACACAAATCGGAAGGATGAGACGGGCGAAAGGCTGGCCCTACCTTTTGGTCGAAGGGAAGTCGCTCTACCGACGTGGCCTTAGTGACGAAGCAATGCGGGGATTGATTCTGGCCGTCACTGACCTCGGGGTGACCGTTTGTCGGAGCGAAGACACCAAAGACTCGGCGCGATGGATACGTCGCATCGGGTTGCGGCGCCTTGAGCTGCAGAGCCGAGATCGGCCGAGGTACGCGCAGCGCCCACAACGAAGAGCGCGTGTTTCGCCTGCTGAAGCCGCGCTTGCTGCCGCCCCTAACGTCTCCGTCAGTGTGGCGAGGGCGTTGCTGTCTGAATTCGGAACGTTGCGGAACGTCTTGCTGGCGTCGCGTGATGAGCTGGTCTCGGTTCACGGCGTAGGCCCGAGTCGGGCGGACGCTCTCACGGCACTCGCCCAAGGCACTAGCCATTCCGACGTCAGACGGAATGGCGAGCATCTCTCCACATGATCAACGCGTCTTCACGGTTGTCCGTGTAGTAGCCACGCCGTACCCCGCGCGGTTCGAAGCCGAGCTTCTCGTACAGGTGGATCGCATCTTCGTTCGAAATGCGCACCTCGAGCGTGTAGCCGCGGCGCTCGTCGTCCCGCGTCAGCTCGAAGAGCCGCTCGAGCAGCGCCGTCGCGACTCCGCGGCGCTGGTGCTCCGGATCGACGGCGACGTTCATCACGTGCCAGGCGTCGACGTAGCGCGAGTTGACCACGTAGCCGACGAGGTCGCTGCCGTCGAAGGCTCCGAGGCAGATCGACGTGGGCTTCGCCAGCTCCGAGGCGAACATCGAGCGCGACCACGGCGTCGGGTACGCACGCTGTTCGATGCGTTCGATCGCGGTCAGGTCGACGAGGTCGAGCGTGCGGATCTCGAGGGCGACGGCGGTCACGGCTGCGGCTTTGCGTCGGGGTCGCGAACGTAGAGCGGCTCGACGAGCTCGGCGGGACCGAAGTCGCCGGCCCGCTCGACGAGCAAGAGCGGATCGGGGACGTGCGCCTCGTCCGCGTCCGGCGGGATCGTCGCGCCGCGCTCTTCGAACAGCGTGCGGTAGCGGATCGCGCCGTCGCCGACGAGCGTCTGCCCCGCCACGTCGAGCTCCTCGGGCTTGCAGACGCGCGGGCCGGTGGTGAACACCTCGCCGCGGCGCGCGTCGAGCACCGGCGTCCCGCCTGCGAACGCAGACAGCGTCGACGCGCCGGCGACGGGCACGCCGAGCGCGAGCGAGAGCGTGCGCGCCATCGCGAGGCCGATGCGGATGCTCGTGAAGCTTCCCGGCCCGCAGCCGACGACGATCCCCTCGATCGTCGCGGGATCGTCGACGAGGGCGTCGACGACGACCAGCAGGTCGCCGGCGCGCGCGGCGCGTCCCCGGCTGCCCGGGGTTACCGCGCAGACGGCCCCGAAGGCCGTCGCGGTGTCAAAAGCCAAGATCACAGGTCGATCCTCACGCTCCGGTGCGACTCGTCGACGTGCTTGAGGGTAACGACCGCGCGGGCCGCGGGGAGCCAGTCGCCGCCGTGCTCCGGCCATTCGACGAACGCGATTGTGCCGTCGAAGTAGGGCTCGAGGTCGCCCCACTCCTCGGGATCGAGGCCGGAGATGCGGTACAGGTCGAGGTGGGCGACGGGCACAGGGGCCTCGTAGCGGTGCCCGATCGTGAAGGTCGGGCTGGCGACAGGCCCGGTGACGCCGAGGGCGCGGGCGGCGCCGCGGACGAAGGTGGTCTTCCCCGCCCCGAGCTCACCGGAGACGGCGACGACGTCGCCGACCGAGAGCCGCTGCGCCAGCGTTGCGGCGAGCGCCTCGGTCTCCTCAGGGGAGCCGGTCACTTGCTCCATGCCGTGGAGGCTAGAAAAGGCCGAGCTGGGTCGGCTGCTCGAGCACCGGCTCGGGCGGCGGGACGAGCGCGACTGGCGCCGGCGGCGGCTCGACGGCCCGGCCGAGCAGCGCCGGGATGCGCGCGAAGTCCTCTTCGAGCACCTGCAGCATTCTTGGCGTGTAGAGCGCCGCCGCCGGATGGAAGATCGGGTAGAGCGTCACCGGGTTCCCGCCGAGCACGACCTGCTGCTCGCGGCCGTGCACCTGCGTGATGCCGTTCGGCTTGCCCGAGAGGAGCTTCGTCGCGAAGTTGCCGAGCGTCGCGATCAGCGTCGGCTGGATCAGCTCGATCTGCTTCCAGAGGTGCGGCTCGCACGACTCGATCTCCTCCGCCGACGGGTCGCGGTTCCCCGGCGGGCGGCACTTGATCACGTTCGCGATGTAGACCTCTTCGCGGGTGAGCCCGATCCCCTCGAGCAGCTTCACCAGCAGCTTGCCTGCGGCGCCCACGAACGGCACGCCCTGCTTGTCCTCGTGGAAGCCGGGCGCCTCGCCCACGAACATCAGGTCGGCGGTCGGCGAACCGGAACCGAAGACCACCTGCGTGCGCGTCTGCGCGAGCGCGCAGCGCGTGCAGCCCGCAGCGACGTCGCCGTAGGCGAGCAGGGAGAGGTGAGCGTCAGCCGCAGCTGCCACACGAGCCTCCGCAACAGCCGCCGCCGAAGCTGGGCTGCCCGGAGGTGCCGTGAGCTGCGAACGACGTGCTGAACTGCTTCGCGACCTTGGACTTGCCGCAGTCGGGACAGCTCGGATCGGGATCCGACATGCCTACGAGCTCCTCGAAATGGGACTCGCAGCTCATGCAGACGTATTCGTAGATCGGCATCAGACAGACCCTAGCAAGGGGCCATCTTCACGCCTCGTCCGGACGGAGCAGCGCAACCAGCCCGTCGGCGAGCGTCTCTCCCCACCAGAAGAAGTCGTGCCCGCCTGGAAACTCCTGGTAGGCGACCGAATAGGCCTTGCTCGACAGATCGTCGCGCAACTCGCGGGTCGACACGAGCAACGCGTCCTCGAGCAGGCCGACGTCGAGGTACCAGCGGACCGGCAGCCCGGGCGGCACGTCGACCGGCAGGCCGGGGAAGCCGCCCGATTGCACCAGCGCGTTCCCGAACACGTCGGGCCGCTCGGAGGCGAAGTAGAGCGACGCAAGGCCGCCCATGCTCGAGCCGGCGACGATCGTTCGCTCGGGCGTCGCGATGACGCCGTTCCACGGCAGGAGCACGTCGCAGCACCAGTCGAGGAACGAACGGTTCTGGCCCAGGTCGCGAAACCGCGACTCGGTGTCGAGCGAGTCGGGCAGAACCGCTGCGACAGGAGGGATCCGCCCGGCGGAGATCAGGTTGTCGAGGACGGTCTGCGCGGGTGCGAGCGTCGTAAAGGCGTGCCCGTCGAAGAGGAGCAGCAGCGCCTCGGGCTCGGCGACCGGTGTGTAGCGCCAGACCCGCCGGCCGTCGAGCTTGTCCACCCGAAGCGTGCCGCGAGGCACGTCGTGCTCGACACTCCAGCGGAGCGGCATCGCGTCCGGGCCGACCAGCAGCGATCCGACCACCTCGCGATCGCCCGTGAACTCGAGCCCGGCCGGGTATGTGTACGACGGCCGCGCCGGGTCGGGAAGCCAGTTCGCCCAGTCATCCTCCCCGTCGAGCGCGAACCAGTACACCGCGCGGACGTCGGACGGAAGCTCGATCGACGTCACCCATTCCTCACCCTCGCGATGCATGTCGGTGTCGCCGGCAGCCTCGACGCTGCCTCGGACGCGCACGCTCTGAGCCTCACCCGCATACCGAAAGTCGAACAGCGGCATCTCCTCGGCTAGGCTATCCGTGCCCGGTATCCGCAAGGAACTGGAGCCCAACATGTTCAGAGACGTCACCGTCATCGGCGCCGGCCGCGCCGGCTCTGCAATCGCTGCGCGACTGCGCGAGCGGGGCATCGCCGTGCGCGACGAGGGCGAGCTGCGGCTCCTCTGCGTCCCCGACCGCGCGATCGCCGACGTCGCACAGTCGATCGAGCCCGGCCCCTGGGTCGCGCACGTCTCGGGAGCGACGCCCCTCGCCGCGCTCGACCCGCACGTCCACCGCTTCTCCGTGCACCCGCTGCAGACGCTCGTGTTGAGGCGCGGGCCGGAACAGCTCGACGGCGCCTGGGGCGCCGTGACGGCCGAGGACGACGAGGCCCGGGCGCGGGCGCTCTGGCTCGCCGAGACGCTCGGGCTGAAGCCGTTCCCGCTTGCCGACGACCAGCGCGCCCTCTACCACGCGGGCTGCGCCGTCGCCTCGAACTTCCTCGTCACCCTCTACCGGGCCGCCTCCGAGCTCGTCGAGCGGGCGGGCGCGCCGCCCGAGGCGCTCGTGCCCCTGATGGAGCGGACGATCGAGAACGGCTTCGAGCTGACCGGCCCGATCTCGCGCGGCGACTGGGAGACAGTCGCGCGCCACCGTACGGCACTGGACGGCTCCGGGTTCGAGCAGGCCTACGACGCGCTCGTGGAGGCGACGCGGGCATGAGGCGTAGGCTCGACGGAGCCGAACAAGGAGCGCAGGTGCCGGCTTGGCCGGCGCCGGAGCGGATATGAGGGTCATCCGCTCGATCACCGAGCTCGACCTGCCGCGGCATGGCGTCGTCGGCCTCGTGCCGACGATGGGCGCGCTGCATGGCGGCCACACCGCGCTCTTCCGCGCGGGACGCTCCGACTCGGACGTGCTCGTCGCCTCCCTCTTCGTCAACCCGGCGCAGTTCTCGGAGGGCGCCGACCTGGCTCAGTACCCGCGCGACCTGGAGCGCGATCTGGCGCTCGCGGAGGCGGAGGGCGTCGACGTGGTCTTCGCGCCCAGCACCGAGGAAATGTACCCGCCCGGGTTCGCGACCTGGGTCGAGCCGGCGGGCGCGGCCGAGGGACTCGAGTCGGAGCACCGGCCGCGGCACTTCCGGGGCGTCGCCACGGTCTGCCTGAAGCTGCTCAACATCGTCCGCCCGGAGATCGCCTGGTTCGGACGGAAGGACGCGCAGCAGGTCGCCGTGGTCAAACAACTCGTCCGCGACCTCAACCTCGCCGTCGAGATCCGCGTCGTCGACACGGTTCGCGACGAGGACGGTCTCGCGCTCTCGTCGCGCAACGTCCTGCTCTCGCCGTCCGAGCGCGAGCAGGCGCTCGCGCTCCCCCGCGCTCTCGCCACCCGCGACCCGGCACGCGCCCGCGCCATCCTCACAGCTGCCGGCCTGACCCCCGACTACGTCGAGGTCGCCGACCTCGACGGCCCGACGCTCGCGATCGCCGCGCGGGTCGGCTCGACCCGCCTGATCGACAACATTCCGCTCCCGGAAGGAGATCACTCGTGACCACCCGCCCGCGCAAGCCCGCGCCCGGCACGCCCGCTCCCGGCAAGCTCGCACTGCCCGAGCTCGCCGAGATGAAGCGGCGCGGCGACCGCATCGTGATGATCACCGCCTACGACGCGCCATCCGGCCGCATCGCGGACGCGGCGGGCGTCGACCTGATCCTCGTCGGCGACTCGGCGGCGATGGTCGTCCTCGGCCACGACTCGACGGTGCCCGCGACGATGGACGAGCTGGTCATGCTCACGAGCGCGGTCAACCGCGGCGCGCGCAGGCCGCTCGTCGTCGCCGACATGCCGTTCGGCTCCTTCCAGGTGTCGAACGAGCAGGCGCTCGAGAACGCGATCCGCTTCGTCAAGGAGTCAAGCGCGGACGCCGTCAAGCTCGAAGGCGCCGGCCCGATGCTCCCGCGCGTCCAAGCGATCGTGGGCGCCGGAGTGCCGGTGATGGGCCACATCGGGCTGACGCCGCAGACCGCGACGAAGCTCGGCGGGTTCAAGGCGCAGGGCCGCACTGCGGCGAAGGCCGTCCAGCTCTACGAGGACGCGCTCGCCCTCCAGGAAGCGGGCTGCTTCGCGATCGTCCTCGAAGCGGTGCCGACACCGGTCGCGGAGGCGATCACCCGCGCGCTCGAGATCCCGACGATCGGCATCGGCGCCGGGGCCGCCTGTGACGGCCAGGTGCTCGTGTGGCACGACCTGCTCGGCCTCTACGAGGGCCACGCGCCGCGCTTCGTCAAGCAGTACGCCGAGCTGGCGTCCGTGATGCAGGCGGCCGTCGCGAGCTATGCCGGAGAAGTGCGCAACGGCTCGTTCCCCGAGCAGCAGCACACGTACTCGATCCCCGAGGAAGAGCTGGAGCTCTTCGAGGAAGCACTCGCGGAGGTGCGAGCAGCGCGCTAGTTCAGCAGTTCGTGATCGAGCGCCCAGCGGACCACATCCGCACGTGAATCGGCAGCCAGCTTGCGCATCGCGTTCGCGCGATGCATCTCCGCCGTTCTGACGGAGATATTCAGCCGGTCAGCAATCGCCGTGTTCGTGTATCCGTAGGCAAGCAGGGTCGCAACCTGCCGCTCGCGCGGCGTGAGCGTTGTGGTCATGGTCATGTGCCCACCCTGCGCGACTCGGGAAGTCACGGCATCAGCAGCCTCCCGATTCAGGTGCCGGTAGTAATTACGGGTTGCGGCGACCTACAGGGAAAGCACGAACCCGAGCAGGGCGGCGACGACGATCGCGAGCGCGCAGGCGGCGCCCGCCCGCGCCCAGGTCCAGCCGTGCACGGCCCGCACGCCTACGACGAGCAGGGCCGCGGCCCAGAGCAGGAAGCCCAGCTCGAGGACGTCGAAGACGCGTGTGCCCGCCCCGTGGTCGCTGCCGCCGCTACGGAAAAGCGCCTCGCCGTAGAGCGCGATCTTCACCGGCCAGAGCACGAGCGACAGCGCGATCGGCGCGGCGGCGAAGGCCAGCACATGGCGGGAGCGGCGATACGTGCCCTGCGAGCCGAACGCCTTCGAGCCGCCGTAGAGGAGGGCGCCGAACGCGAAGAAGCCGAACGCGCCGTAGAGGCACCCGGCGAGGAAAACCCACACCGCAACGACCAGGCCGCCGTACGACCCACCGTCGAGGTAGGTGCCGGCCGCATGCGACGGGAGCAGCGCGGCGATCCCGGCCAGCAGGACGATCGCGAGGATCGGCTCGGACCGGTCGGAGAGCGATTCCTTCGATTCGTCGCGCAGGGCGACGAACACCGGCCGCGGCCGCTGCAGGACGAGCAGCGCTCTCAGCCACCAGTCGCGCATCAGCCGGGTGTCGTCACGAGGCTGCCGTCGTGACAGCGGTACTCGACCTGGCCGAGGATGCCGCTGCGCTGCGAGACCGGCGCCTTGCCGTCCTTGCAGATCGTGTGGTGGCGGTTGTTCCAGGCCGCCGCCATCCCGGCGACGAACACGATCAAGCACGCGGCCCCGATCAGGAGCAGCACGAAGCGCCTGCTCTGCCAGTTCACGCGGCGACGGCGCTGCGCTCGAGCAACGGCCGCAGGAACTGCCCGGTGTACGACTCGGGGATCTGCGCGACTTCCTCGGGCGTGCCGACGGCGACGACCTCGCCGCCTTCCTCTCCGCCCTCGGGGCCGAGGTCGACCAGATAGTCAGCCTGCTTGATCACATCGAGATTGTGCTCGATCACGAGCATCGTGTTGCCGCCATCGACCAGCCGCTGCAAGGTCTCGAGCAGCTTCTCGATGTCGGCGAAGTGGAGGCCGGTCGTCGGCTCGTCGAGGATGTAGAGCGTGCGCCCCGTCGAGACCTTGCAGAGCTCGGCTGCGAGCTTCACGCGCTGCGCCTCGCCCCCCGACAATGTTGTCGCCGGCTGGCCGAGCGTCATGTAGTCGAGGCCGACGTCGTGCAGCGTCTGCAGGCGCCGGCGGATCTTCGGGATCTTCGAGAAGAACGCGAGCGCCTCCTCGACCGACATCTCGAGCACGTCGGCGATCGTCTTGCCCTTGAACCGGACTTCGAGCGTCTCGCGGTTGTAGCGCTTGCCCTTGCAGGTCTCGCACGGCACGTAGACATCGGGCAGGAAGTGCATCTCGATCTTGATCTGGCCGTCGCCCTTGCACGTCTCGCAGCGGCCGCCCTTCACGTTGAACGAGAACCGTCCGGGCTTGTAGCCGCGCACCTTGGCGTCGGGCGCGAGCGAGTAAAGCTCGCGAATGTGCGTGAAGAGGTCGGTGTACGTGGCCGGGTTCGACCGCGGGGTGCGGCCAATCGGGCGCTGGTCGATCTCGATCACCTTGTCGAAGACCTCGATGCCTTCGACGCCCTTGTGCTCCCCGGGACGCACGCGCACGCGCGAGAGCTGGTTCGCGAGCGCCTTGTAGACGATCTCGTTCACGAGCGTCGACTTACCGGAGCCGGACACGCCGGTGACCGCGACGAACTTCCCGACCGGAAAGTCGACGTCGATGTTCTTGAGGTTGTTCTCGGAGGCGCCGAGGACGGTGAACCAGCCGCGATCCTCGGTCCTGCGTTCGGGAACCTTGATCGACCGCGAGCCCGCGAGGAACTGCCCGGTGATCGACTTCTTGTTGCGCTGCACCTTCTCCGCCGTGCCTTCGGCGACGACGTGGCCGCCGTGCTCGCCGGCGCCGGGGCCCATGTCGACCAGCCAGTCGGCGACGCGCATCATCTGCTCGTCGTGCTCGACGACGATCACGGTGTTGCCGAGATTGCGCAGCCGCTCGAGCGTGCCGATCAGCTTGTTGTTGTCGCGCTGGTGCAGGCCGATCGACGGCTCGTCGAGGATGTAGAGCACGCCGACGAGCTGCGAGCCGATCTGGGTCGCGAGGCGCAGGCGCTGCGCCTCGCCGCCCGAGAGCGTCGCGGAACCACGGTCGAGCTGCAGGTACCCCACGCCGACATCGTCCAGGAACGTCAGCCGCTCGCGGATCTCCTTGACGATGCGGTGGCCGATCAGCTGCTCGGTCTCCGTGAGGCCGAGCTCGTTCAGGAACTCCAGAGCGCGCGTGATCGAGAAGCGAGTGAACTCGTGGATGTTTATCTCGCCGATGATCACGGCGAGCACTTCGGGCTTGAGTCGCGCGCCCTTGCAGACCGGACACGGGCGGAACGACATGTATTCCTCGATCCGATCGCGTTGTGTGCTCGAGTCGGTCTCGCGGTACCGGCGCTCGAGTGACTTGGTGATCCCTTCGAAGCCGACCATGTACGAGCGCCGCCGGCCCATCCGGTTGCGGTACGCGACGTAGACCTTGTCACCGCCGGTGCCGTTGAGGAAGTAGTCCTGCTGCTCCGTCGTGAGCTCCTCCCACGGCACGTCGGTGGGGATCTCGTAGCGGTCGGCGATCGCCTGGATCACCGACTCGTAGAACCCGGAGACACCGACCGCCCACGGCACGAGCGCGCCGTCGTCGATCGAGAGCGACGGGTCCGGCACGAGCAGATCGGGGTCGACCTCCTGCTGGGAGCCCAGGCCTGTACAGCGCGGGCAGGCGCCGTGCGGCGAGTTGAACGAGAAGATGCGCGGCTGGAGCTCGGCCAGCGAGACGCCGTGCTCGGGGCACGCGAAGTTCTGGCTGTACGTCATCGTCTCGCCGCTCTCCACGAGGTCGACGGAGACGAGCCCTTCCGCGAGTGCCGCCGCCGTCTCGACCGACTGTGTCAGGCGCGTGCGCAGGTCGTCCTTCATCACCAGTCGATCGACCACGACTTCGATCGTGTGCTTGAACTTCTTGTCGAGCACCGGCGGCTCGTCGAGCGTGTGCGGCTCGCCGTCGACCTTGATGCGCGAGAAGCCCTCGTTGCGGAGCTCCTCGAACAGCTCGCGGTACTCGCCCTTGCGGTCGCGGACGACCGGCGCGTTGACCGTGAAGCGCGCACCTTCCGGCAGCGCGAGGATCTGCTCGACGATCGAGTCAATCGACTGGCCGGCGATCGGGCGCCCGCAGACCGGGCAGTGCGGCCGGCCGACGCGCGCGTAGAGCAGGCGCAGGTAGTCGTAGATCTCGGTGACCGTGCCGACCGTGGAGCGTGGGTTGCGCGACGTCGTCTTCTGGTCGATCGAGATCGCCGGGCTCAGCCCGTCGATCGAGTCGACGTCGGGCTTCTCCATCATCTGCAGGAACTGGCGCGCGTAGGCCGAGAGCGACTCGACGTAGCGGCGCTGTCCCTCCGCGTAGATCGTGTCGAAGGCAAGGCTCGACTTCCCGGAGCCGGAGAGCCCCGTGATGCAGATGAGCGCATTCCGCGGGAGCCGGACGGTGATGTCCTTGAGGTTGTGCTCCCGGGCGCCGTGGACTACAAGCTCTTCGGCCGCCATCGAGAACGTCATTGTATCGAGCGAACGTACGTTCGTCTAGCTTTGAATTCAGTAGCTCGCCCGAACCAGATTCGCTCTTTGAATCTGGTTCGCGAGTTTCTCGGAGGGCGCGGCAGCTCGAAACTGGTGACCTGGGCTGGCTTGCGCCAGCGTTCACGAATGACGCTCGTGGCGGGTGTTACGGCGACGAGGAGGTCGTGGCCGCGGAAGGCCTTCACTTGCCCCCCAATGCGCGCCGGAACCTTAGATAGAGCGCCGCAAACACAAAGACGATCCCGACGTTTGCTATCAGCCGCTCCCAGAACTGATGCCTGAAGAACAAAACATCCACGCCCACCACAACTGCTACCAGAGTAAGCACGTAAAGCGCGACGGCGGCCTGTCTTCTCACCGTTTCATCCTAGGGGAGTGCACCCTGACGAGCCTCTCGGCGGGCGTAGTGTCGCGTGCGTACAACCGTGACTCAGGGGGTACGTCTTCAGTCGTGCGAGTCGTCGGCCCCTTCCTTCTCGCAGCAACGCTCCTCCTGGTCATCGTCGGAGCGACGCCCGCCGAATCAACCCGGCAAGCCGCGCCCTGCCGCGGTCAGCTCCGCTTCCTGAAGCCAACGAGCGAAGGCGTCAGCTCGGCTCAAGTCCTCTTCTACTTCAAGTTGAAGAACACCGGTCGTCGCGCCTGCGTGGCACCGCACTTCTTGATGGTCGAAGTGCCACGGAAGACGGCCGCCCCGGTAAGCGTCCAACCCCGGGTAGGAGGCGATTTGGTTCCTGTCGTAGGTCTCGCACGACCATTGCTCGTCCAACCCGGGAAGATCGTCGAGACATCTGTGATCCTCGACACGCCATGCGGCGGCATCGTCGGCACGGTCGTCGCCAAGGTCGTATTCGCCGTCGACGAATGGCCGGTTGACGTCAAAACATCGATCAGTTTCGGTTTTTGTCGAACTGAGGCAAACGAGATCGAGATCTACCCACTCGCCCACCCGTGACCGCGAAGAGCCCGTTGGCGCCCCGCAGGCAGCGTTCTCGGCCGGATGACACTCGCCTGTGCCAGTGATGCGCGAATGTCCCCCGAATGTCCCGCGCTTACGTCGGCGGTGGGGGCCAAGCGAAGGCCCGCGTTCTTACAAGGAGATCATGTTTCCATCACGTAGGTGGTGGACGATCTCGGCCATCCTGGTGTGACGTCCCTGCGGGTAGGAGCGAAGATGAAGGCTGTTCTGTCCTGTTGCTTTCTCGCTGTCTGCTCGCTGGTAGCGGGAGTTGTCGTCAGCCGCCCAGCGGCCGCGGCTGTCCCGCCGTCGCGGATTGTCTTCGCTGCGAACGAGTTGCCTCGCTGGTATGGAGAGATCTATCGAGTGACACCCGACGGTGTTCGGATCGATCTGACCCAGAGCCCGGCTCCGGACATTGCGCCTTCGGTTTCGCCGGACGGCCGCTGGGTTGCGTTTCTCAGCGGGCGGGGTGGTCGGTCGGCGTTCTACGTCGTCGGGACGGACGGCCGTGGGCTGCGCCGCATCTCGCCGCTGCTTTCCCAAACGAGTGAGGGCGAGTTCGCTTCGATTGTCTGGGCGCCGAACAGCCGCAATCTGGCTGCGGAGATTGGCGGGGAGAAGCCGGTCCTCTATCTCGGCAGCCCCGCAGGTGGGTTGCGCGTTTTCGCCCAGAACGTCGTTGTCTTCGGCGGCGAGCTGGCGACACTCGCCTGGTCGCCGGACGGTCGCATGCTCGCGTATTCGACGAACGACCTCCTGAACGGTGGACAGGTGCGGGTTGTGAGTGCGGAGGGCCAGAAGCTGTGGTCGGTCGTCGGATGGGTCGTCGGGAATGCGTGGTCGGCAGATGATCGCCTCGCGGTGGCTGGCAGCGACCACACTGGAAACGAGACTACTGGCAAGGTCTACGACAGCCGCGGCCGCCGTCTGACGACGTTCCCGTCTCCTCAACCGCCTGTCTGGTCTCC
>Ga0265314_10002611_pt1 | contig 18209 bp, 19 predicted proteins | sample 4126metaG_FD_203106 | JGI IMG/M metagenome (GOLD analysis project Ga0265314, IMG submission 203106) | Rhizosphere microbial communities from Carex aquatilis grown in University of Washington, Seatle, WA, United States - 4-1-26 metaG | ecosystem: Host-associated > Plants > Roots > Rhizosphere >... | reverse complement strand
AAATTCCAGCAGCTCGGGATTGAGACTGCCGCCGCCACGCCCGACGAAGTGAGCCGGCGCATCCGCGTGGAGATCGCGAAGTGGGGCAAGGTCATCAGGGACGCCGATATCCGGATCGAATAACTGTACGCGCTGCGGCGCGAAGTTCAACTCGAAAGAAAGTCATGTCGGAAATACTGCTCGATCGCAGCCGCGATCAAATCGCGGTGGTGACGATCAACCGGCCGCATCGCAAGAACGCCTGCGATCTTGCGGCATGGACCGACGTGCTGAACGTATTTGCGAGCCTCGCCAAAGATTCCAGCGTACGGCTCGCCATCATCACGGGCGCCGGCGGCGATTTTTGCGCGGGAGACGACATCATTGCATTCCGCGCCATCAAGCACGACCTTCGCGCGGCGCACGCGCAGCGGCAAAAGATACAGGAATGCTACGCGGCGCTGCAGGATGCGCCTTTCCCTATCGTCGCCGCGATACGCGGCGTATGCGTGGGCGGCGGCTGCAGCCTTGCCATGTGCTGCGACTTCCGGATTGCAGACGCAACCGCGCGCGTGGGAGTGCCGGTCGCCAAACTCGGCCTCGTTTATCCGACGATCCAACTGGAGCGGCTTGCCGCCCTGATCGGCGTGCAGAACGCGCGTCGTTGGATTTATACCGGCGAAATCGTCGCTGCGGCTGAAGCGCATCGCGCAGGATTTCTCGATGCGCTCACCGATAGCGATGTGACCGAAACCGCAATTGCGTACGGTACTCCGATGTTAAGCGCGGCGCCATTATCTCTCGCCGGATCGAAGGCGCAATTGAATGCGATCGCTGCGGGGCAGGCTGCGGCGCGGCAAGCGGAACTCGACGCGCTGGAAAAGCGCGCGGACCGTAGCGAAGACTTCGAAGAAGCCGCCCGCGCGTTCGCCGAAAAGCGCAAGCCGCGCTTCCGCGGGCGCTAGTCGCGCAATATGGCCGACCGCGCAACAACAGGGGGTTAAAATGCCGGACAGGAAAGGACTTTGGTGGTGGCTGGTCGCGCTTTTTTTCCTCGCCGCGGCCACACTCGCGCGCGCCGCGGACGATTTTCCGAATAAGCCGATCCGTATCGTCGTCGCGTACGCGCCGGGCGGCGGCAACGATCTGTTTGCGCGCGTGCTCGGCAAGCGCCTGACCGAAACGCTCGGCAAGACCGTGCTCGTCGACAACCGGCCCGGCGCGAACGGCATCATCGGCACGCGGCTCGTCGCCGCCGCGACGCCCGACGGCTACACCGTGATCCTCGCCGACATGGCGCACGCGACCAATCCGTTTGTCTATTCCACTGCGCAATACGACCCGATCAAGGATTTCGCGCCGATTACCATGCTCGGCAGCGCGCCCATCATCCTGATCGTGCATCCGTCGTTGCCGATGCAAACGCTGGCCGACTATATCGCCGCAGCCAAAAATCAGCCGGGAAAAATCGTCATGGGTTCCGGCGGCACCGGCTCGACCAGCCACATCGCGGGCGAATTTTTCCAGCTGCGAACCGGCCTCAAGCTGACCCACGTTCCGTACAAGGGGACCGGACCCGCGCTCGCCGACCTCGTCGGCGGTCAGATTCAGTGCATATTCTCGCCGGTTGCCGCCGCGATTCCGCTCGTGACCGCGGGCAGGGTGCGCGCGCTCGCGATTTCGTCGGCGAAAAGAGCGGCGATCGTTCCCGACGTGCCGACGTTCGAGGAAGCGGGCGTGCCCGACTTCCGGGTCGGCGGCTGGTACGGAATCCTTGCGCCCGCCGGCACGCCGCGGCCGGTGGTGATGAGGCTCAACAAGGAAATCGTCGCCGCGGTGCAGGCGCCCGAAGTCAAAAGCCGCTTCGACGACGCGCTCGTCACGCCGGGCACGGGCACGCCCGAGGAGTTCACCGCATTTCTTCAGGCCGAGGCCGCGCGCTGGTCGCAGCTCATCAGGACGGTCGGCATCAAAGTCGATTAAGTGCCTGACGTTCAGGTTTTCGAGACGTCATAGGGCTTGAACTCGTCGTACTGCAGATCGATCCATTCGGCCGTAAAGTTGGGCTCGCGCTTTTCCAGGAATGCGCGCGGGCCTTCGCGCGCGTCTTTGTGGAACATGAGCTCGACGTTGCACAGAATCTGGTGCTCGATGCCTTTCACGGGATCGCAGGCGAGGCCCTGGTTGCGCGCGTTCTTGATCGCGCCGATCGCTGCCGTCGGGCCTTTGGCCATGCGCGCGGCGAATTCATAGGTCTTCGCTTCGAGTTCGGCACCCGCATAAACTTTTGTCACAAGGTTAAGGCGCTGGGCCTCGTCGATTTCGATGAAGTCGCCGAGCAGCAGGAGTTCGGTCGCCTTGCCGAGGCCGACGAAGCGCGGCAGCAGGTAGGCGCAGCCGCCGCCCATGCCGCGCTTGACATAAATCGACGCGAGCCTCGCCTTTTGCGAGACCATGCGGAAATCGCAAGCCAATGCAATATCGAATCCCGCGCCGACGGCGTAGCCCTCGACCATCGCGATAACCGGCTTGCGCAAATTCATGATTTCGACCACCAGCCGCGGATAGCCGGTCTTCATGCGCGTGTGCAGGTCGGGGTCGCCGTACTTGAAACGCTCTTCCGGATGCAGGTCGTCGCCCGCGCAGAAATTGCCGCCGGCGCCGCGCAATACGATGGCGCGCACGCCGTGGTCCTGGCGCGCACGCTCGAGCGCGTCGCACAGATCCATGATCATCGTCGGGATCAGCGCGTTGTATTTCTTCGGCCGGTCCATCGTGATGGTCGCGATTTTCTTTTTCACTGCGTACTGAATCAGGCCGTCGGACATAGCGGGTCTCCTGGGGTATGCTGAGTGTGATCAGCGGGAATGGCGGTTAAGCAACCACGGGCCATTGTAATGCCGTCGGCGCGCGATTCCAGCCGCCTACGGACGGGCGAATTGCAAGCCCAATCAATTGCTGATAGCTTTGCCGGGGAAACCGTGGGTATATTCATCTTCCGCCGCAGAATCCTTCTCGCGCGGGCAAGGAGAGTGGTTTGTACAAGTTCATCAAAGTTCGCCAGGTCGGCGCGGTCGAAATCATCACGCTCAACCGGCCGGAGGTCATGAACGCATGGCATATGCCGATGCGCAACGAGTTGCTGAAGGCGCTGGGCGCGGCCAGAAAATCGCGGCAGGTGGGCGCTATCGTGCTGACGGGCACGGGCAGGGATGCTTTCTGCGCCGGGCAGGACCTCGACGAAGCGCGCAAGTTCGATCCCGCGCGCGCCAAGCTGTGGGTCGAGGAGTGGCGGATATTGTATGAAGCCGTGCGCAGGCTCGACATACCGGTCGTGTGCGCGCTGAACGGATTGGCGGCGGGCTCGGCATTCCAGGTCGCGCTGCTGACGGACTATCGCATCGGGCACGACAAGATCACCATGGGACAGCCGGAGATCAACTCCGGCATCGTCAGCGCGCTCGGCTTCTGGATATTGCGCGAAATCGTGGGCCTGTCGCGCGCGATCGAACTGATATTGACCGGAAGAATGCTGAGCGCCATGGAATGCGAGCGCTTCGGGCTCCTGCACCGGATCGTGCCGGAAGACGAAGTGCTGTCGTCCGCCATCGACATGGCGAAAAAACTCGCCGCAAAACCGCCGGTAGCCATGCGGCTCAACAAGCAATTGATGCGCGAAGCGACCCAGGCGGGATTCGACAAGGCATTCGGAGTCGCCACCGAGCGTCATCACACCAGTTTCTCGAGCCATGAGCCGCAGCACAAGATGGACGAGTTCTACGAATTGCGCGGCAGGAAAGCCGCCAGGCCGGGGAAATCGAAGGGCAAGCGCAGCAAATAATATTGAAACAGCTGAACACTATCTGGAGAGGTGCGGGTAAACATGTCATCAAAAAACGATCTGATTCTGTACGAAAAGAAAAACGGCATCGCGACCATCACGATGGATCGGCCGAAAAAGCGCAATGCGATGATTCCGTCGATGATTATCGACATGATCGACTACCTGGAAGAAGCGCGCCGCGATCACGAAGTGCGCGCCATCGTCGTCAGGGGCGGCGGCGGCAATTTCTGCGCGGGCGACGATTTGCATCATTCGAAGGAGGAGCGCTTCGAGTTCGGGCAGCCGGATTTGCACACGCGGCTGCGGACCGGCTATCCGCGCATCATCATCGACATCATGACGATGCGCAAACCGGTGGTTGCGATGGTGGAGGGCTACGCCTACGGCGGCGGCTTCGACATTGCGCTGGCGTGCGACTTTCGCATGGTGGGGCAGGGCGCGAAATTCGCCGCGGCCTACATCAAGCGCGGCATGGGCGGAGGCTGCGTTTACCTGCTGCCGCGGTTCGTCGGTCTGGGCAAAGCCACGGAGTTGTTGTTGCTGGGAGAAACGATACTGGCGGACGAAGCGCAGAAACTAGGGCTGGTAACCAAGATTTTTCCCGAGAAGGAGCTCGAAGCGAAGACTTATGAATTCGCGGCCAGGCTGGCCAAAGGTCCGACCGCGGCCATGGGCGCCATCAAGAACGCGCGGAATCAGGGTCTCGCATTCGATCCGGTCAAGGGCGTGGAACAGCAGATCCTCTGCAACGTCGAGTTGATGTTCCACCAGGATGCACGCGAAGGTCCGAAGGCGTTCCTCGAGAAACGCGAGCCGAAGTTCACGGGCGACTGGATCGACCTGCAGTACGATCCGTTCGAGCCATGGGACACGTCCAAGTAACCGGTTATCCGTGATCCGCCTGCTCGAGCACGAGGGCAAGAGCCTGCTGGCGCGCAACGGGGTGCGCATTCCGCGCGGCGCTCTCTATCCGGCGCCCCCGCCGGGCGGCGGAGAACTCGTCGTCAAAGCGCAGGTGCTCGCGGGCGGACGCGGCAAGGCGGGCGGAATCAAGTTCGCTGACAATTCTGCCGATGCGCAGGCTGCGGCAAAAAAAATGCTCGGTTCCGCGCTGGGCGCAGCCAAAGTCGCCGCGGTGTATATCGAGGAGCGGCTCACGATCGCCCAGGAATATTATCTGTGCGCGATGGTCGACCGCGATCTCGGCATGCCGGTAATCCTCGCGAGCCGTGACGGCGGCGTGGAGATCGAGACCGTCGCGGCGGACAGGATATTGAAGAGGCCGGTAGATCCGCTGCTCGGCCTGCGACCGTTCATGCTCGACGAAGTCGTGCGATTCCTCGATCCGCCCGAAGCGGCGCGCGCGAATCTGCGCGCAACGGTCGCGAGCTTGTACGCGGCATTGGTGAACGAAGATGCGGAGCTGATCGAAATCAATCCGCTCGCGCTGCTCGCGGACAACACCGTCGTCGCCGCGGACGCCAAGTGCATGCTTGACGAGGATGCCGGCTATCGCCATGCCGCGCGGGAAGACCGCTTCGACGGGACGCCGTTCGAAATCGCCGCGCGCAAGTTGGGCACCATCGGCATTGAGCTCGAAGGCAATATCGCGGCGATCATGAACGGCGCCGGTATGACCATGGCGACGCTCGATCAGATCGTGGCGCTCGGCGGACGCGTCGGCGCGCTCGTCGAGTTGCACGGCGCGATGGCGCACGGCCCGGAACGGATCGCGGAGATCATCCAGTTGGTCGGCACACAGAATCCTTCCGTCATCCTGCTGAATGTTTACTTCCAGTTCCGGCCGCTCGACACCATCGCAAACGGGCTCCTGGTGGCGCGCGATCGCGGGTGGCTGCCTGCCGGCTGCAAAGTCATCGTCAGGTTTCGCGGCGAAATGGAGCAGGAGGCGCGCACCATCCTCGCCGGGTTCGATTGCACGCTCACCGGCGTGTTCGAGGAAGCGTGCACGCTGGCGGTGGAACATGCGAAGGCTGCGCCGCGGCCGCAGCAACGCGCAGCGATTGCGAGCTGAAGAGCGGCGCATGTCCATACTCGTCGACCGAAGCTCGCGCATACTGATTCAGGGCATCACCGGCGGCACCGGCCGCAGCTATGCGAAAAGAATGATCAAGCACGGCACGCCGCTGGTCGGCGGGGTCTCGCCGGGCAAGGGCGGCGAAATGGTCGAGGGCGTGCCGGTCTTCAGCACCATGCGAGACGCGGTTGCGGCTACCGGTGCGAATGCAGTCTTGAGCGCGGTGCCCACGGAGCGCGCGCTCGATGCGGCGTTCGAAGTCGTCGAGGCGGGGATCAAGTTGATGGTGCTGTACTCGGAAAACGTGCCGTTGCATGATGCGGTGCGCATGCGCGCCTACGCGCTCGCGCGCGGGATGCGGTTGCTGGGCCCCAATTCCGCGGGCGTGATCAGTCCGGGCAAAGCCAATCTCGCCGACATCAACGACGCCAACGTGGTGGCGGGCCGCATCGGCATCGTGTCGAAAAGCGGGACGCTCTCATACGAGGTGATCGACAGCCTGCAGCGCAACGGCATGGGTGAGAGTTCGGTCGTGTGTCTCGGCGGCGACCGCGTGCTCGGCACCGGCTACACCGACGTGCTGCCGCTGTTTGAAGCGGACGAAGAGACCGCTGCGATCGTTTTGATCGGCGAGCCGGGGGGGGCGCTCGAATACGCCGCGGCGGAAATGGCGAAGACGATGAAGAAGCCGGTGGTCGCGTATATCACCGCGCAGCACGCGCCGCCCGAAAAACGGCTCGGCCATGCGGGCGCGATCAGTTCGATCGCAGGCGCGCCGACCACGGCGAAGGAAAAGCTGCGCGCGTTCCGGGAGGCCGGTTGCATCACCGCCGCGCTGCTTACTGACATAGTACCGGCGTTAAATAAGGCGATGGCAGCAGTGCGATAGAGATCACTTAATCCGGCGTGTACGCATATTGACGAGGAAACTTGAGATGATCATCACGAAAAAACTGGCGGGTCTGGTCGTGTTGGGCGCGTTATGCGTGGCGTCGCTGTGCGAGGCCGCCGAGGAATTTCCGAACCGGTCGGTCCGCATCGTCGTCGCGTACTCGGCCGGCGGCGGCAACGATCTCATTGCGCGCCTGCTTGCCGCGCGCCTCTCCGAGCAGTTCGGCAAGACGGTGTTCGTCGAAAACAAGCCCGGCGCATCGGGCATCGTCGGCACCGAACTGGTCGCCAAGTCCCCGCCTGACGGTTACACGCTCATCCTGTCGGATGCCCCGCACGTCATCAATCCCTACGTCTATCCATCGGTGCAGTACGATCCGGTCAAGGACTTCGAACCGGTGACGCTGGTGGCCACCGCGCCGGTCGTGCTCGCGGTGTTTCCCAAGGCGCCGTTTCAGACGGTCGGCGATTTCATCGCCGCCGCGAAAAAGGATCCCGGCAGGATCACGATGGGCTCCGGCGGCACCGGCACGGTCAGCCACGTTGCCGGCGAGCTTTTTCAGTTGCGCACGAACATCAAGCTCACCCATGTTCCTTATAAAGGAAACGGACCCGCGCTGTCCGACGCGGTGGCGGGACAGATACTCTGCATATTCACGCCGGTCGGCGCGGCGATTCCGCTCATCAACAGCAGCCGGCTGCGCGCGGTCGCGCTGTCGGCGGCAAAAAGATCGCCGCAGATTCCGGAAGTGCCGACGTTTGACGAGGCGGGGGTGGCGGATTACCGCGTAGCAAACTGGTATGGAATTCTGGCGTCCGCGGGCACGCCGAAACCGGTGGTTCTGCTGCTCAACAGGGAAATTGCGACGGCGATTCAGGCGCCGGCCGTGAAGGAGCGTTTCGAAAGCCTGATGATCGACGGCGGCACCAACACGCCCGAGCAGTTCGTGGCGTTTCTGAAAGCGGAAGCGTCGCGCTGGTCGCAGGTCGTCAAGACCGTCGGCATCAAAGCCGAGTAAGCTACGCCACCAGCACGTTGGCGATGGCCTGCGCGACGTAGTCGATATTGCGCGAATTGAGTGCGGCCACGCACACGCGCCCGCTGTCGAGCGCGTAAATCGAATACTCGTCGCGCAAACGGCCGACCTGGGCTTTAGTCAATCCCGAATAGGAAAACATGCCGCGCTGCTCGATCACGTAATTCAAATCGAAGTCCGCGCGCCGCGCGCGAATTTTCTCGACCAGCTGCCGGCGCATCGATTTGACGCGGTCGCGCATCTGCGCGAGTTCCCCTTCCCACTGCTGGCGCAGCGCGGGGTCGGTCAGCACGTTTGTTGCGAGACCGCCGCCGTACGACGGCGGCCCTGAATAATTGGCGCGGACCACGCGCTTGACGTGGCTCAATGCGCGCGCCGCCTCGTCGGCGCCCGCAGTAACGAGGCTCAGCGCGCCCACTCGCTCGCTGTACAACGACAGCGATTTTGAAAACGAACTTGCGACCACCACGAGCGGACACTCGTCGGCAAAGCGGCGGACTTCCGCCGCGTCGGCATCGAGGCTTTCGGCAAATCCCTGGTACGCGATATCGAGGAAGGGAACGAGCTCGGCCTTTTTTACGACGTCGCGGATTTGCTGCCATTGCCGGGGCGTCGGATCGAGGCCGGTCGGATTGTGGCAGCACGCGTGCAGCACGACGATAGTGCCGGGCGGCAGCGCGCGCAGCGTCGCCAGCATCGCGTCCAACCTGATGCTGCGGGTTGCTGCATCGTAGTAGGGATAGCTGTTGACTTTGAAGCCCGCGCCTTCGAAGAGCGCGGTGTGATTTTCCCAGCTCGGATCGCTGATCCAGACCTCGACCCGCGGGTTGAGCACGCGCAGGAAGTCCGCGCCAACCTTGAGACCGCCGCTGCCGCCCAGCGTCTGCGCCGTGACGACGCGTTTCTCGCGCACCGCCCGGTGTTCGGCGCCGAACAGCAAGTGTTGCGCGGCGCGGTTGAATGCCCCGAGTCCGTCCATCGGCAGGTAGTACTTGGGCTTGCCCGCCGCGACGAATTTCTGCTCGGCGGCTTTGATGCAGTCGAGCACCGGCACCTTGCCGCTGTCGTCGCAGTAAATTCCGATGCCGAGATTGACCTTGTTGGGGTTGGGATCGGCGAAAAACGCCTCGGACACGCTGATGATGGGATCGATAGGCGCCGTCTCGAGCGCGGCCAGCGGGGATGAACTCATCGCGAAAGTTTTCTGGGCAAACGAAAAAGAACCGGCCTGGACCAATGAGAGCGATATCTTACCCGCTAATCGCGGCCGGCGAACGCCGCGCGTTGACCGTCCACGGGCAAGTGTATACAGTTTGGCGGGCACCGAGTGCAATGACTTGATCGAGCGACCGTATAAGCGGCGCTCCCGGTTAAACTCAGCCTGTCCCGCAATTCTTATTCATGCCACCAGTGAAAAATCCATCGCGCATGCTGGCAAATTCCGACATCGCGATCATCGGCGGCGGCGTGATCGGCTGCTCCGTCGCCTATTACCTCGCGAAGCAGGGCGCGAGCGTGACGATCATCGAGCGCGCGGCGGTCGGCAGCGGCGCGTCGAGTGTCAACTCCGGCGTGATCTCGATGGCGACAAAAAAGCCCGGCCTCGCGCTCGATCTCGCGATGGCGAGCCAGCGGCTGTATCCGGCGCTGGCGGCCGACCTTGGCATGGATGTCGAGTATCTGGTGCTGGGCAACCTGATCGTCGCGGAAAACGAGACCGAGGCGGGTTTCATTGAGGCACTCGCGAAAGAGCAGCAGGCGGCCGGCGTCAACGCCGCAATCGTGTCCGCGCAACGGTGCCGCGAACTCAACGGACTGCTCGAAGGGCGCGTTCTGTCAGGCATGTATTGTCCGACCGATGCGCAGGTCGATCCGTTCAAGGTCACGCGCGCATACGCCTGCGCCGCGGAGAATCTGGGCGCGCGGATCGTGAGTTCGACAGAAGTACAAGGAATCGAGACCGCGCACGGCCGCGTGAGCCAGGTGATGACTTCACGCGGTGCGGTGCGCGCAAACTGGATCATCAATGCGGCGGGCGCGTATGCGTCTCAAATCGGCGCGATGGTTGGCGTAACGCATGACGTCAAGCCGCGCCGCGGCCAGTGCGTGATCCTGGAAGCCACCGAGGATGTGCCGGCGGTGCGCGTTTCGTCCGCGGGCCAGCTGCTCGCGAAGCACGGCGGCGCACCGGCGGGCGGTGGCCTGCAGGTGCCGCTCGGCTACACGAGCCGGCCCGTCAGCGGCACAGTCATGCTCGGCAGCACCAATGAGTTTGTCGGCTATGACACGCGCACTACGCGTGAAGGCGTCGCCGGCATTTGTCGCAGCGCCGTCAATCTCATGCCGCAGTTGAGCCGTTTCAACGCGATTCGGGCATGGGCGGGGCTGCGGCCCTATTCGGCGACGGGACCGCTCCTCGGCGATGGCGGCGGCATTGCGGGCTACGCCGTGGCGACCGGGCACGGCGGCGATGGCGTTGCGCTCGCGCCAATCAGCGGGCTCTACATGGCCGAATATATTGCTAGCGACGGCCAGCACAACGACCTGCCGGCCTTTCTCGGCAAACTGAAAGCGCAATAGCGAGCTTATGCGGGCACCAACATGAAATCCGACGGCAAAATCATTCCAGGTCCTGCGGTCACCGTCCACGTAGACGGCAAGCCGCTGCCGGCGCGGCGCGGGCAGACTGTCGCTGCGGCGATGCTCGCGGCGGGCCAGCGCGTATTGCGCCATACGCGCAACGCAGGCAAGCCGCGCGGTCTCTTTTGTGCGATGGGCGTATGTTTCGATTGCGTGATGACGATCGACGGCAAGGCCGGCGTGCGCGCCTGCCTGACCAAAGTCGAAGATGGCATGCAAGTGAATTCGCCCGTGCAGTTCAAACGGTTCGAGCGCAAATCATGAGTTTCACGATCGAGACGGATATCGCAGTCGTCGGCGCCGGTCCGGCGGGGCTGTCCGCGGCGCTCGCGGCGGCGAACGCCGGCGCGCGCGTCGTCGTGCTCGACGAATATCCGGAGCCGGGTGGCCAGTTTTACAAGCAGTTGCCGGCCGAATTCAGCGTGCCGGACCGGGCGAAGCTCGACGACGATTACACGAAAGGCGATGAGTTGCTCGCGGCGGTGAAGAAAGCCGGCGTGACGATAGCGAACGAAACGCTGGTGTGGGGCGCTTTCGAGGACGGTGCGCTGGCCGTGACGCGCCGCGGCGAGGCCGGCAGCGTGAAGGCGGGCAAGATTATCGTCGCGAGCGGCGCGTACGAGCGCGCGATCGCCTTTCCGGGCTGGGATCTGCCCGGCGTGATGACGCCCGGCGGCGCGCAGACCCTGGTCAAAAACCAGCAGCAGTTGCCGGGTGGCCGCATCGTGCTCGCGGGCTCAGGTCCGTTTCTGCTGCCCGTTGCGAAGACGCTGCTCGGTGCGGGAGCGAACATCGCGGCGATTTTCGAGGCGACGCGTCCGCGCGAGTGGATGCGCCACGCGCTGCGTTTGTGGGGACACTGGGACCGCATCGCCGAAGGGCTGCGCTATCGCCGCGTGCTCGCCGATGCAGGCTTGTCGATCCGGTTCGGCCGCGTCGTCGTCAGGGCCGAAGGCGCGGAAACCGTCGAGCGCGTCGTGACGATGGCATGCGACGCGGCAGGGAATACGATCGCGGGCAGCGAGCAGACGGAATCCTGCGACACCTTGTGCGTCGGTTACGGCTTCACACCGCAGGTGCAATTGACGCGCCTCATCGGTTGCGAACATCGTTACGATGCATTGCGCGGCGGATGGGTGCCGAAGTATGGCGCCGATATGCAGACTAGCGTGGCGGGCGTGTACGTGGCGGGCGAAGTTGCCGGTATCGGCGGCGCGTATGCGGCGTTGGCCGAAGGTTGGGTCGCGGGACTGAGCGCGGCGCGCGAATTGGGACACAAGGTGCGCGACATGGCTTTACGGAGCGCGCAACGCGAGCGCATGACGCGCCGCCGGTTCGGCGATCTCGTCAATACGGTGTTCGCAGTGAAGCCCGGCATATTCGACCGTATCGCCGACGGCACGCTGGTGTGCCGCTGCGAAGAGGTGACCGCCGGCGAAATCCGCGCCGCCGCCGCAGCGTGGGGCGCCGCGGCGGGCGCGGTCAAGGGCGTTACGCGCTGCGGCATGGGTTATTGCCAGGGCCGCATTTGCGGCAGCCTTCTCGAAGAACTGACGGCGCGCACCGCCGGCTGCACGCGCGAGGACGTCGGGGGCTTAAGCGTGCGCCCGCCGTTAAAGCCGGTGCGCGTCGGCGAAATCGCGGATCTGGCATCGGACTAGCGAGTCCGGCCGCCGCCGTGCCTGCGGGTCGTTCAGTCTTTGACCGATGTGCTGAGCGGCGCGTCTTTGTCGTGAATCAGAAAGACCATCGCCTTCGCGGGCACGGTTGAGCTTGGGTTGCGCGAGATGACGTGAATGTCTGTCGGCGACTCGTAGTACGTGCTGCCGGGGTTGAGCACGGTCAACTCGCCGCCTTTCACCTGCGCGTTCAGTTGACCTTCCAGGACGTGCAGAAATACGTGGCCGTTGTGACGGTGCGGCACGTTATTGGTTCCAGGCGGATACTCGACGATGTACACCATCGCTTCCTTACCGGGAAAATCGGGCAGGTCTTTCGCCATCAGCGTCTTGCGGCTCGATTGCGGCGCGGCGCCGGCGGTTTGCGCGATCGCCATCGGTACCAGCAGTACGAACGCTGCGACTGCGACTAACTCACAAAGCAAATTGGAATTTTTCACGCATCCCCCTTTTTTGATGATTCGGATTTCCCCCGTGCATTACGATAATCCAAAGCGCTTGCCGCGTAAAACGCGGGCGCGTTACGGCGCGAGATAATCGAAGAGGCGCGGATCGAGTTCCCGCCGGTGTTTCGCGAGCACTGGCTGCGCGGCGGCAACGAACGCGGCGTGTTCTGCATCGGTCAGCCGCACGATCTTGTTCTCGAGTGGATCGAGTTTCGCTAGTATCGCCGCGTCTTCCGCCGCCGCGAGCTCGTGCTGATATGCAGTAGCTTCGCGTGCTGCCGCGTCGACCACCGCGCGCACGTCCGCCGGCCAGCTTTGATATGCCTGCTCATTAAACGCCATAGCGCTCGCGCCGAAGAAATGGCCGGACAGCGTAATGTAACGGTGGTGTTGGTGCACGCCGAAGTTGTAGATATTGGTGAGCGGATTGTCCTGCGCCTCGAATTTCTCGCCGCCGATTTCGGCGACGAATTCCCTGATGTCGGCGGGCACCGGCACGAAGCCGAGCGTGCGGAAGACTTCGCCGTGCAGTTCGCTCATTTGCGTGCGGATGCGCAGGCCGCGGCAGTCCGCAGGCGTGCGGATCGGCCGCACGCGGTTCGAAAAATGCCGGAAGCCGTTGTCCCAGAATCCGGGCACGCGGAACGGCGTCGTCTCGCGCACACGGCGCTTCAGGTAGTCGCCGAGTTCACCGTCGAGCGCCGCGATTGCGGCGGCGCGGTTTTTAACGACGAACGGCAGTTCCAGCAATTTGAATTCAGGCACCCAATGCGTGAAGCGCACCGTCGATATGTAACAGCACGACAGTTCTCCGCGCTCGACCATCGGCAGGAGATCGCCCGAACCGCGTCCGCGTGCGAGCACATCGCCGATCAATTCAAAGCCAATGCGGTCGCCAAGTTTCGATTTAATGATTTCGCCGAAACGCGTGGCTGCGCGGTTGTGGATGGAGGCCGGCTTCTGGTAGCCGCCGAATTTGATGACGATGGGATTCATCGGTAGGCGAGATGTATATGGCCGTCGGTTCGCTGAATAATATTTCAGTTACTTTCCTCCGGCTGTGCCCCCATCCTACATCATCCCCCCTCGCCGTTTCACTCGCTCTCCCCCCGCGCTGCAGGGGAAGGGATCTTGTTGGGACCCTCACTTGCGCTTTGCGCGGGGAAGGGCTGGGGAGGGGGCAACCCGCCGCAATTATTGCTCGTCTGGCGAAAAAGTAAATTAGAATCGCCACATCGATTCTATTGTGAGGAACCAGCATGAGCGAAAAAGTTTTTCTGATTTCGCCCGAAGCGCCGGCGCACCAGTTCGCGGGCGCGGGCGACACGCGCAGGATCAAGGCGGGCGGCATCCGCCTGGGCACGCTCGACAACACCAAGGGCAATGCCGACCACCTGCTCGCGTTCGTGGTCGAGAACCTGCAAAAGGTCCTGAACATTTCGTCCGTGCTCGTGATGCGCAAGAACAACCCCAGCACGCCGGCGCCCGTGCCCGTGCTCGACCGGCTCGCCGCGGAATGCGACTTCGTCATTTCCGCGATGGGTGATTGAGGGTCGTGCACGTCGTGGAGTGTCCACGACATGTGTGAGCTGCGTAAGCGCGGTCTCGTCACCGCCGTCATCTACTCCGGCCCGTTCGAGAAGCTCGGCCGCAACCAGGCGCGCACGTTCGGCGTGCCCGAACTGCCGCTGGTTGAAATCACCCATCCGCTCGGCGGGCTCGCGCTCGCGGACGTGAAAGGACGCGCGGCCGAGGCGGCTCCCCAGTTCGCCGAACTCGTCAGAAAGCATGCGTCATGAGCGACTTGAGCGCGTTAATGAAAGCGCCGGGCGCCGGCCTCGAAGCGGAAGACGACTTCGAGCGCATCAACAGCCTGTACATGGAAAAAGGCTGGGGCGACGGCCTGCCGATCGTGCCGCCGACCGCCGCGCGCGTCGAGAAAATGCTCGCCTACTGCGACCGGCCGCTCGATGAGCCGGTCACCCTGCTCGCGCCGCGCTACGGCGCGGCCACGCCTTTGCGGCTCGCCGCCAACGCGGTAATGGCGGGCTGCAAGCCCGAATATTTTCCGCTTGTGACGCTCGCGATCGAAGCTCTCGGCGACGAGCGGTTCAATCTCTACGGCGTGAATGCGACCACGCATCCGTGCACGACCATGATCATCGTCAACGGCCCGGTGGCGAAAGAACTCAGGATGAACTCGGGCCACAACGCATTTGGCCCCGGCAACCAGGCCAATGCGACCATCGGTCGAGCGGTGCGGCTGGCGATGCTCAACATCGGCGGCGCAACGCCGGCCGCGGGCGACATGGCGACTTTCGGCACGCCGGCCAAATATACTTTTTGCGCCGCGGAGAACGAGGACGCAAGCCCGTGGGAACCGCTGCAGGTCGAACTCGGGTTTTCGCGCGACACGAGCACCGTCAGCGTGTTCGGCGCCGAAAGCATGCACAATATGAACGACCATGAAAGCATTACCGGCGCCGGTCTGCTGAAGATGATGGCGGGCGTGGTCGCGGCGACCGGCGCCAATAATCTCTACTTCGACGGTGCGCCCGCGTTCATATTCGGTCCCGAGCACGCCGCGACGATCGCGAAGGACGGCTACTCGAAAACGGACGTGAAGAAATATCTGTTCGAGCACGGCCGCGTGCCGCTTGGCATGTTGTCGGATGAGAACATCGAGCGCCGCATCCGCCAGTGGCCGGTGTTCAACGGCGCGTTTGCCGAAGCGGGGCTCGATCGCCTGGTGCCGGTGATGAAAAGCCCGGACAACGCATACGTGTTCGTGATCGGCGGCGCGGGCAAGCATTCGGCGTACGTGCCGACCTTCGGCGCCACGCACCCGGTGACGCTGCCGCTGAAGACGCACGACGGCAGGCTCGCCAAATCGGTTGCAGAGTTTCGGCGCAAGTAATCGCCATCGCGTTGAAGATTCAGCGCATCGAGGCCATCGCAGTGAGCCTGCCGCTCACGCGGCCGATCAAGCGTTCCAAGGGCGTGCTCGCGAGCGCGGACAACGTGCTCGTGCGGATGGAAGCAGGCGGCGTAACAGGCTGGGGCGAGGCCGGGTCGGCGCCGACGATGACCGGCGAATTCGTCGAAAGCATGGTCGCCGCGGTCAAACATCTCGCGCCTTTCCTCGAAGGCGCGCAACTGTCCGATATCGCGCAGCTATCCGCGATCATGGACGCGAATCTCTACGGCAACTCCGGCGCGAAGGCGGCGATCGAGATGGCGGCGCACGACGCGCTCGGCAAGTCGCTCGGCAAACCCGTTTATGAGTTGCTCGGCGGCAAGCGGCGCGGCCGCATTCCCGCGTTGCGCATGATTGCTTCCGGTGACGCGGCCGCGGACGTCGCCGAAGCGAAACGGTGCAAGCGCGAAGGATACGTCGCATACAAAATAAAAGTCGGCGCCGGTGATGTGAAAAGCGACGTCGAGCGCACGCGCGAGGTGTGTGCCGCGCTGGGCGGTGGCGTGCTGATATCCGCTGACGTCAATCAGAACTGGAGTGTCGCGCAGGCGCTCGAGTACGTGCGCGCCGTGGCCGACACGACGCTCGACTTTCTCGAACAACCCGTCGCCGCGGAAAATCTGACCGGCATGGCGGAGATCGCCGCTGCCACGCGTATTCCCATCGGCTGCGACGAAGGCGTGCACGGCCTCGCGGACATACGCAACCATCATGCCGCGCGCGCTGCGAGCGGCGCAAGTCTCAAAGCGATCAAGCTGGGCGGGCTGCGGCCGATGTATGAGGCGGCGGTGTTATGCGACGGACTCGGCATGCACGTGAACCTCGCCTGCAAGATCGCTGAATCCGGCATCGCCACGGCGGCGGTATTGCACATGGCTGCCGCGGTTCCTTCGCTCGACTGGGGTGTATCGCTCACGAGTCAGTATCTGGCCGAAGACGTATTGGTCAGTCCGCTCGTATTTGCGCAAGGTCACGCGCAAGTGCCGGACGGTCCGGGACTCGGCGTCGAAGTCGATGAAGCGCGCGTGCGGGGATTTGCCGCAACGAGATAGTCAAACGAATCCTGACTCATGAGACGATACATCCGGCACCCGGCAAGCATACCGATCGAATTTACGGTCGGCGAACAGCAGCCGGAGCGGGCGCTGGAGACGCGCAACATCGGCGAATGCGGCATTGCATTTTGCGCCGACCGCGAGCTCGTTCCGGGCACTATCGTCAATCTGCGCATTCCGCTGGTTGATCCGCCGTTTGAGACCGTCGCCCGCGTTGCATGGTGTCGCGCCCGCACGAACGGTTACGAAGCCGGCGTTGAGTTCACGCAGCCCGATCAGGCGTACGGCGCCCGCATGTGCGAGCAGGTGTGCCACATCGAAAATTACCGCGTTGAAATGCAGGCAACCGAAGGGCGCGAGTTGACGCCCGAAGAGGCGGCGGCCGAGTGGGTTGCCAAATTCGCGTCGAAGTTCCCGCGGACGAATTGAGCAATAAGCTAAAACCGGTTCAAGGCGATTTGGCCGCCGATGAATTCTTTTCAATACCCCCTTGAGGGGTACGCAGATAAACGCCGGTAAATTCAAAAAACGCATTGCGCCAGCCGATTCTGGTTTCCATGAGAGCGATCGGGACAGCAGACTGATTTCCATATACGTTTAGATATAAACATGCAGATGTATATATTGGTATCCATCGTTGCATATACAAATATATGCGTTTAGCATCTACCAAATGTCGACTAATTCATGTTGGGCACCCATGCGTCGCATATTTGTCGTTGCCATTTTCTTGGACGTTCTACTACCATCGAGCGCTTCAGCAAATGATATTTCCTTTGTGCGTTACTACATCAAAACATTCCCCTGTCAACGCGGGATGAATAACTATAAAGAATGTGTCAGACACACAAGGAACGGTGGCCTCTGGTCCCACAGCAGCATCGGAATTATTCGCAAAGGTGAGCACGTATGCGGCATTGCTCATTACAGCAGTGCAGGAAAAACGGACGTAACGCGATTTGTTGGAGCAATGGAGGGCAGCCGTGCTCGAGTAAGTTACTCAAGTTCTCACAATCCAACGGAAGTCGCCGAGGCGTTCCTCACTCTCACGCCGAAATCCGCAATGTGGGAGCCAATCGCTAGGTGGAAGACTGAACCCAGCGGCTATCACTCCGTGCGCTCAATCATGCTCCGGGCGAATAAACCCGGCGCTGATGAGAGCTATATTGTGGATGCAAAGAGAGAATGCCAAGAGTTTCTTGCAAGTGGCACAGAGTTCGAGAGATTGGCATGGGAATTCTAGTTTCCAGCCTTTGACCGGCCGGGGAGATAGGTAACAGAAGTGTCGGGGGACATGGGTTACACATTTCGACGCTTCAGTTGTCCATATTGATCTTCAATGCGCATGTGACGTTCGTCAAGTCGGCCTAGTTTGAGTGGCCCGAAGTAGACGGTCCAGATTCCGTTGTCGATTTCCTCAAGGCCGACGTACTCACCGATGCATACGGTGGAGACGTTGATCCAGATGCGGTGCTTCCAGCGGATGCCGCCGTTGGCGCTTACGTAGCGTACTTCGAAGCGGTCGGGATATTCAAAGGGCTTGATCCTACTGGGCATCTCGCGAGGCGAGGGTTCGTAACAAGACGCCGGCGTTTGTTGATCGAGCGCCTCGTGTGGGCGCAC
>Ga0265314_10002608_pt1 | contig 18230 bp, 11 predicted proteins | sample 4126metaG_FD_203106 | JGI IMG/M metagenome (GOLD analysis project Ga0265314, IMG submission 203106) | Rhizosphere microbial communities from Carex aquatilis grown in University of Washington, Seatle, WA, United States - 4-1-26 metaG | ecosystem: Host-associated > Plants > Roots > Rhizosphere >... | reverse complement strand
TCGTGGAGCGAGATGTACAGCTTTCCATCGCGAATGACGGTTTGCAACCGCGGCGAGTTGGCAAGGTTCAACGGCGGTGGCATGTTGGGCATGTAAGGCGACACCGGATTATGGCTGTGCGGAATCGGCACATAGAAGGGCTGCGGAGGAGCATAAGTCCCCTGTTGCGACTGCTGAATCGTCTGCGCAAGCGTAGGAGTTGCCGCCGCGGGCGCCACCGTGGGCGATGGCGCTTCCGGCGCAGCCGCGGGCGTGGCGGAGGGCGACGATTGCGGCGGAGGCGGCGGTGCCTGCGCCGGGGCCTGGGCAAAGCCGGTAAGGCCGAGCTGCGCGCAAAGCGTTGCCGCCAGAATCCGTGAGTACCGTGAGTGCGAATTCATTGCGCGCTAACCTCCTCTACCGGGTTCCTGGGTGCAATATCGCTAACCAGCCAGCCATCGCGAAGCTCCAGAATGCGTGAACCGTAGCGCGCGTTCTCATCGGAGTGCGTCACCTGCACAATGGTTGTGCCCTGTTTGTTCAGCTCGCGGAAGAGTTCCATGATCTCGCGGGCCTGGGTGGAATGCAGGTTGCCCGTCGGCTCATCCGCAAGCAGCAGCGCCGGCGCGTGCACAACCGCCCGCGCAATGCCGACAAGCTGCTGCTGCCCGCCGGAAAGCTGGTTGGGGAACAGGTCCTTCTTGGCCACTATCTGAAACCGGTCGAGGATATCGGCAACCATTCCCGCGCGTTCCTTGGCGGGCAGATTCTTGTATGAGAGCGGCAAGTCAATATTCTCGGCGACGGTGAGATCGTCCAGCAGGTGATAACTCTGGAACACCATGCCAACGCGCTGCCGCGCCAGATCGGCGCGCTGCTTTCGGTTCAGCGCGTGCACCGCGGTATCGCCGAACCAGTACTCGCCTGACCAGCTGTCGTCCAGCAGGGCCAGCACATTCAGCAGCGACGACTTCCCCGCCCCGGATGGTCCCATGAAGGTGATGAACTCGCCCTCGCGTATGGTGAGCCCGATGCGGCGCAGCACCCACGTTTCGGTGTGGCCCGTCTTATAACTGCGTTCTACGTTCTTCAGCTCGATCATGATGTTGGTAACTCCGGTTTCCCCAGGATTGTTCTTGCGGTTGTTGTCATTCGATCCCGCTTCTTCTTGTTACTGCCTCCATGAAACACTACTCGGTCCTCAATGCCTGCATCGGTTCCACTGACGCCGCTCTCCGCGCCGGCAGCGCCGCCGCCAGCACAACCATCACCGCGGTCAGCCCAACGGCAACCGCCATCGTCAGCGGATCGGCCACCGTTACTCCGTACAACTGGCTGCTGAACAGCCGCGCCAGCCCCATCGTCGATGGCACTGCCACAATCACCGCAATACACGCGATCACCATCATCTCGCGCAGCACCAGCCCCACCACACTGGATCGCTGCGCCCCCAGCGCCAGCCGCACTCCAATCTCCCGTGTGCGCTGCTCGATTGAGTACGCCAGCACGCCGTACAGCCCTACCGCCGCCAGCAACATTGCCAGCGCGGAAAACCCGATTGCCAGCATCGCCAACGCGCGCTCGTCTGACGCGCTGCGGTCCACTTGTTCTTCCATGGTGCGCAACCCATCGACTACCAGCGTGGAATCCAGCCGGTGAATCGCCTGCCTTATCTGGCCCTCCACTGCCTCCGGTGATTGCGCGGTCCGCACGTATATCTCTACGCCCGTGGGGTGCTCCTGCTGAAAATACGGCAGGTAAACCGCCGGCCCCAATGGGGTGCGCAGGTCCGTATGGCGGACATCTCCGGCGACGCCCACGATGGTCAAGTCGAACTTGGTGTCGGGTCCATCGCCTCTCCCAATCTGGCGGCCGATGGCGTTTTGCGCCGCACCGAAGAAGTGCTTCGCGAACGCCAAGTTCACCACCGTCACTTTGGGTTGGCCCTTGGCATCTCCAATATTGAAGCCCCTGCCCGCCAGCAACGGCTGCCCCAGGGTTGCAAAGTAATCCGGGGTCACGTACGGCTCTTCAAAGTTCAAGTTCTCCCCATCGGAAGCCTTGTATCCCTGGATCGAATAATTCGAAGAGTTGCTGTTGCCCATCAATTCAGGATCGGTGGTCCCTGCCGCTTGCTGCACGCCAGGAATCGCGCTCAGGGTCTCGATAGCGCTGGTAATGATCTGTGGCGTGCGGTCTTCGCCGTAGCCCGAATTCGTCGGATCGAGAACGAAAGTGACCAGGTGCGTGATCTTGAAGCCGACCTCTTGATTGCGAAGGTTGTGCAGCGTGCGCACAAACAGTCCCGCTCCGCCCAGAAGCATCACGCTCAACGCAATCTGCACTCCGACCGCGATCTTGCGGAAGCGCTGCGACTCTTTTGACAATGTTCCGGAATTCTGGCGCAGCGAATTCACCAGGTCGGGCCGCAGGAAGTGAAGCACCGGAGCAATGCTGAAGAGAAGGCTTGCCAGCACCGCAATGCCCAGCGTGAACAGCAGAACGCGGCCGTCCAGCGACGTCGAATACGGTTCGGAACCCGGGTTGGCGCTGGTCATGATGCGCACTAGAATGCGCGCCACAGCGGGCGCCAGCGCCAGGCCCGCCACCGCGCCGGCTAGCCCCAGAAGTCCGCCTTCCACCAGCAACTGCAAAACGATACGGCTGCGCCGCGCGCCCAGCGCATAGCGCATCGCCATCTCTCGCGCGCGTACTGACGACCGCAGCAACAGCAGCGTAGCTACGTTGATGGCGCACATGCACACCAGCAGGCCGGCCATGCTGAACAGAATCACCAGCGGCTTTTCCAGTTCGCTGCGATTGGGGTTGAATCCCTTCGAGTCATCCACAACCCTGATTTGCGAGTTGTCGATGAAAGCCTTCCTGAATCCCTCGGATTGATGCTTGTAACCCGCAAACTCGCGGGTGCGCAGCGAGCGCCACAACGGCCCCAGGTTGGCGTCGGCCTGCGCATCGCTCACGCCCGGCTTGAGCCGCGCCACCATCGTCAGCCATGCCGAATGGTGATTGTTGAGATCGTCTATCGGCGTGCGCCAGGGAATCGCCTGCTCCACCATGGTGACGGGAACAAAGACCGCCGGCTTGTACCCGCCGATGGCCGAATCGAAATGGTCCGGCGCAACTCCCACAATCGTGAATGGGTGCCCATTCACCTGAATCGTCTGCCCCACCACGCCGGGTGATGCGCCAAGTGTCGTCCTCCAGTAGTCGTAACTCACCACCACAACCGGATTGGCGTTCTTTGCCGTTTCGTCCTGCGCTGTGAACAGCCGTCCCGCCGCCGGCCTCAATCCGAGCAACTGAAAATAGTTCCCGCTGACAATCTCGGCATCCTTGCTCTCTGCCTGGTTATGCCACGACACCCCAATCTGCGCCTTGTCCGCCAGCAGCATCCCCTGGAACACCGAGTTCTGTTCGCGAAGATCCTTGTACATCGGATACGAGTAGTAATTGCGGTGCCCATCGGAGTCCCCGCCAAACGAGCTCATGGAGCCGGAAAACGCGCCGCTCCACTCCAGGCGCACAAGTTCCTTCGGCTTCTCCACCGGCAGCATGCGCAGCAGCACCTGGTCGAACATGGTGAAGATGGCCGTGTTCGCGCCGATCCCCAGCGCCAGCGTCACCACCACCGTCACCGTGAATCCCGGCGAGCGCCGTAGCTGCCGAAATGCGTAACCAATATTCTGCATCAACACTCGCATGACCTCTCCTATTCGATCCGCAGCGCCTGCATGGGCTCAATGGACGCAGCACGCCGCGCCGGAATGAACCCGGCCAGCGCCGCACATGCCGCCAGCACCAGCGTTGCCCCGATGAAAGCCGCGGGATCGTACGCGCCAACTCCGTATAGCTGGCTCGCCATCAGGTGACCGGCCAGCAGCGCCGCCGGTATCCCCAGCACCAGCCCCAGCCCCACTTGCCAGCCCGCGTTGCGCATCACCACAGCCACCACGCTGCCGCGCGTCGCCCCCAGCGCCATGCGAATTCCGATCTCCCCCGTGCGCCTCGCCACAAAATACGACATCACTCCATAAAGACCAATCGACGCCAGCACCAGCGCCAGCACGCCAAACAGGCTGGTGAGTTGCGCCAGCAGGCGCTCCACGTCGAAGTTGCCCGCGATCTGCGCCTGGAACGGGCGCAAACTCACCACCGTCAGATTCGGATCGACTGAAGCCAGCGCGTTGCGTATCAGCGCGTCCGGATTCTGAGGCGTTCTGCTGAATTCGACGATGACTGCATCGGCGTACATCGACTGCTGCTCGATCGTCACCATCGTCGGGTCTTTGTACGTTGTAAGAAATTGCGAAAGCGGCCGCAGAAAGACAGGCCGCACCGGATCGCGCGGGTTGTTCATCTTGAAATCGCGGAACACGCCCACAATCTCGAAACTCCCGGAGTACTGCGGCAAGTCGATTCCGAAGTGCTGGCCGATCGGATCGCCCTTCGCATAAAAACGGTTGACGAATGTCTGGTTCACAATCGCAACCGGAAGAGTAGTCGCAGTGTCCTGATCGCTCAGGTCCCGCCCGCGCACCATCGGGACTCCGATCGAGGCAAGGTACTGCGGCGACACACGAACCCAGGTTGATCCGCAACGGTCGTTCGGCCCCGGCGCCGGATGGCCCTGCTGGATCACGCACTCGCCCCAGTTGTCGCCCTCAAGCGGGCTGTACATGGCCAGCGAAACGTGGGCGACGCCAGGCAATGCGGAGAACCGGCTCTCAAGCGAGCGATACAACTCCGGCACGCGATCGATGGAGTAACCTGCGCCGCGCGGGTCGATATGCAGTACATAACGGTTGTTCGTCGCCACTCCAAAATCCTGCTTCTCCAGGCGCCCCAGCGATTTCGACATCAGGATGGCGCTGGCGATCAGCACGATGGATAATGCCGCCTGAAGAACCACGAGGATGTTCTGCGGAAGCGAAGATCGGTCGCGCAGGCTGCGGTTGATGCCGCGCAGCGCCTCGGCGGGCTGAGCATGCGACGCGAACCACGCCGGCGCCAGGCCGAAAAGCACGCCCGTGAGAAGCGATACTGCAAAAGCGAATCCCAAAATCGCAAACGAAGGCGTTGCGCTGATGGGCAGGTTGTGCGCGTCAGGGAACGCCAGCGCAAGAATGGTGCGCGAGCCTCCGTATGCGACCGCCAGTCCTGCGAGGCCGCCAAGACAGCTCAGCAGCACGCATTCGGTAATGGCGTGCCGCATCACCCGCACGCGGCTGGCGCCCATGGCCATGCGCAAAGCCGTATCGCCGCGCCGCGCCGTGCTCCGGGCCAGCATCAGGTTGGCAATGTTCGCGCAGGCGATCAGCAGCACTACCGTGGAGAGGATCATCAGCATCTTCAGCCCGGTCCCGGCTTCCAACTGAAGACTCTGCACTCCTCCGCCCGCTGGAACCACAGTCACATGCTGCTTGGGAATGATGGCCGCGCCACCGTTGCTGGTGTATACAGAACGGTTGGAGAGCCACTGGCGCAGCAGCATGGAGAGCTTTGCCTGGAGGGCCTCGATGTTCGTTCCCGGCCGCACTCGCCCGATCGGATACAACCAATGCTCATCGGGGTGAAGCAGCACCGACTGCTCCTCTCCGTTCAGCAGCGGTTCTGCCGAAAGTGGAACCCAGAAATCGGGCGGCGAGTCTGTCACCCGGTCCCCAAAATATCCCGGCGGCCCAATGCCAATCACGGTGAAGGGGTGCGCTTCGATCGAAATCGTCGAGCCCACGATGGTTGGGTCGCCGCCAAAATCGTTCTGCCAGCCTTGGTAACTGAGTACGGTCACCGGCGGAGAATTGCGCCGGTCGTCGGCATCGCTCATCAACCGCCCCAGGTACGGCATCAGCCCCAGCGTCGAAAACAGGTTCCCCGATACCAACTCGCCGTGCAGTTGGCGGGCCAGATCGTTCCCGCGCCGCACGCTGAATTGCGGCTGACCGGCCTGCACTGCGGCCAGTTGCACAAACTCCGGAGCCCCCTTCTTGAAGTACTGGTACAAGTCGAACGAGTAGATATCGAAATCGCCGTTGTCCTCAACAAACCCGCCATTCACGCAACAGTTCGCAGTATCGCCGATGCGATAAAGCTGCGCCGGATCGGCCACGGGCAGCGTGCGCAGCAGGATGCCCTTCACTAGCGTGAAGATTGCTGTATTGGCGCCGATGCCGAGGGCCAGCGTCAGGATTGCCGTAATGGCAAAGCCCGGCGATTTGCGTAGTTGGCGCAATGTGTAGCGAATGTCGTTTAAGACGTTAAGCATCGTTTCCTTTTCCTCGTCGTCCTCTCTCCAGTCCCCTATTCCCCTATTCCCTTATTCCCCTATTCCCTCATCCCTCGCTCCCCTATTCCGTCCTAAGCGCCTGCATCGGTTCCACTGAAGCCGCGCGCCGTGCCGGCAGAAAACACGCCGCCAGGGCAACCACGCACAGCAGCGCACATACGGCTGCGAATGTCAGCCAGTCCACCGCGCCCACCCCAAACAGCAGGTTGCGCACAAAGCGCGTCAGCAGCAACGCCGCAATCAAGCCCGCGGCCAGACCCGCCATCGTTAATACCAGCCCCTGCCGCAGTACGTGGCCAAAAATATCTGCTTTGCCCGCGCCCAGCGCTATGCGAATGCCGATCTCGTGCGTCCGCTGCCGCGCCGTGTAAGCCACCACGCCATAAAGCCCGATCCCCGCCAGCAGCAGCGCCAGCACGCCGAACGAACCCGCAAACGTCACCGCCAGCCGCTCAAACATGCTTCCATTGCGCATCGTCTCCTGCAATGTCGTCACGTTGTACAGCGGCAGGTTCGCATTCAGCGAGTGAATCGTCTGCTCCACCGCAAAAGCCATCTTCTGCGGATCGCCTTGCGTGCGCACGTGCAGGATCACTTCGTTTTTATAGCGCTGCTCCAGCGGCACCAGAAAAAGCGGTGCGGATTGGTAAACCAGGCGCCGGTACTTGCCATTGCCGGCGACCCCCACAACCACCCAGTCCCGGCGGCCGTCGTTGATCCGCTTTCCTATCGCGTTCTGTCCCGGCCAGAAGCGATCCACAAACGCCTGGTTCACAATCGCAACTCGCTGCGAATTCCCTGTGTCCTGCGCACTGAAGTCGCGTCCCGCCATGAGCGGCGTACGCAATGTGTGCAGGTAGTCCGGTCCCGTCATTCCGCTGTCGACTGAGAGGTCCTCATGCGGCCGCGGCACATATCCCTCCGGCAATACGCCTTCGGAATGGATGGTGAAACTCAACGGCGAAAAGTCAGCCAGCGTCGCCGACTCTACCCCCGGCAGTTGCTTCACCCGCTCCATCACCTGGCGCTGGAATTCCGTGCCCGTCTGGCTCGAGTATCCCAGCGGATCAAGATCGAACGTCGTCAGCAGAACATGGCTCGAATCGAAGCCGGGATCGACCTTCTGCGCGTTTTCAAGGCTGCGCACAAACAACCCCGCGCACGTCAGCAGCAGCAGCGATAGCGCAACCTGTGCGATCACCAGGCCAGCGGCCATACGCGACTTGCTGAAGCCACTCGTCGTGCTCAACGCCTCGTCCTTGAGCACTGCCACGGGCGCAAGCCGCGACGCGCGTACCGCTGGAGCAACGCCGGAAACCAGCGCCGTCAGCAACGACGCCGCGATGGTTGCCAGCAGCACCCTCCCGTCCACCTGCCCGTTGGAGACCAGCGGAAGCGAGGTGGCTGGCATAAAGGACACCAGCGTTCTTGAAGACCAGAACGTAGCCAGCAGCGCCAGCCCTCCTCCCGCCAGACCCACCAGCAGATCTTCGATGAGGAGCTGCCGCACCAGGCGCCAGCGATTGGCGCCCATTGAAAGCCGGATGGCAAACTCGCGCCGCCGCGATACTGAGCGCACCAGCAGCAGGTTGGCGAAATTGGCGCATGCCAGCAGCAGCAGCACGCCCGCAAGGGCCAGCAGGATGGGCAGCGTGCCGGCCAGATAGACGTTCACGCCAAACGGTGAGCGCCACAAGGGATCGGTGGAAACCTGGTTGTTTCCCGGATGATCGGTCGGATACTGCGCCACGATGCGCCGCATCAGCACATTGAGTTCGTTATCGGCCTCACGAGGTGCGGCGCCGGGACGAAGCACTCCGATGGCGTTGAGGAAGGGGCTGCCCCGACTGTCGATCGGATTCCATCCCCACACTTGCTGCATCATGCCCAGCGGTAGAAAAATGTCGCAGCGCAATCCGATCAGGACTCCGCGGAAGCCCTTCGGGGCAACGCCCACGATTGTGTACGGGTGCAGATTCAGTTGGATGGTCTTGCCCACAATATCCGGATCGCCCCCGAAACGCTGCTGCCAGAGAGAGTAGCTCAGCACCGCAATCGGCGCGCCCGCCCGCTCGTTGGCGCGGGTGGAGATAAGCGTGCGACCCAGCACAGGCTTGACACCCAGCACTTCAAAATAATCGGCGCTCGTCAACTCACCGAAGATGCGCTCCGGCTTCTCCGTGCCGGTGATGGAAATGAAGTCCTGATGTTCCGCCACTATCCCTGAGAGCGTCCGGGTGTCGGCGCGCATGTCGGCGAAATCGGGATAGGAGAATGGCGGCGTGGGATGCTCGCTGCGCTCTCCCACCTGGATCGAGAGCATTCGGCCGGTATCTTTCGCCACCGGAATCGGATTGAACATCGTGGCGCTGATCCAGCTCAGAATCGTCGTGTTGGCCGCGATGCCCAGCGCCAGCGTCAGCACCGCCGTAAGCGCGAACCCGGGCGACTTGCGTAGTTGCCGTAATGCATAGCTCAGGTCTTGCAAAACGTATTTCATAATGGCGCCACTCGCCTTCCTGTCCCTTGGACCAAACGCGCTTAGTCCCCAGTCCCTAGTCCCTGGTCCCTGGTCCCTGGTCCCTGATCCCTGATCACTCCATCCGCAACGCGCGCATCGGCTCAATCGCCGCCGCCCGTCGCGCCGGAATCAGTCCCGATGCAAACAGCGTCAGCAGCAGGATCACCGCCGCCGCCGTGTAACTCAACCAGTCAAACGGCGCCACGCCAAACAATAACGATCGCAGCAGGCGCACGCCCGCAAGACAGCCGAGCCCGCCGCTCACCAGTCCCACCGCGGCAATGGACGCGCTTCCGGCCAGCACCAGGCGGAAGATCCCGCTGCGCGTCGATCCCAGCGCCATGCGCAACGCAAACTCGCGATTCCTCTCAATCACTGAATACGCCATCACCGCATAAAGTCCCATCATGGCCACCAGCACGCTGCATAGAGCGTAAGCGCCCAGCAGTTCCGCCGGTATCCGTGATCCCTGGTATTGCTCATCGGTCACTGATTCAAGGCTGCGCACGTTTTCGAGCGGCACCGTGCGATCCAGGCCCCCCACGGCTTGCCGCAGAACTCCGGCGAGCGCATCCGCGGTTGTTCGCGAACGCAGCGCGACCATGACGTAGTGGTATCCCGGCGTGCCCTGGAACAGCGGCAGATACGCCACCGAGCTTGGATTGGTATCGTCCGGACTGTGGTACGCGTACGTGCGGACCACGCCCACTATCGTGCGCTGCACCTTGTCCACCACCATGCTGCTGCCCAGCGCATTCCCCTTCGGCCAGTACTTGCGCGCCATGGTCTCGTTGATTACCGCCACATCCGGCGCCGTACCCGCATCGTCCCGCGTAAAATCGCGCCCCTGCTGCATCTGGATGCGCATCGCGTGGAAGAAATCCGGCCCGTCGAAATCCGTCACCACCTCCATGTCCTCGCCCTTGGCGGGAACATATCCGGGAATGCTGAAGGCTCGCGTGTTGCCCGATCCCCAATCGCCCATGGGCAGATGCGTCGTCATCGTGGCCGACTCCACTCCCGGCGCGCTCCGCAGCCGGTCCAGAAGCGTCGTCTCAAACACGCGTGCGCGATCCTGGTCGTAGCCGGCCCGCGAGAGATCCATGACCGCCGTCAGCGTGTTCGTGCGATCGAATCCGATATCGCGGTGAAAGATGGCGAGCGCGCTCCGCGTGAGCAGACCGCAGCACACCAGCACCACAAAGCAGATCCCCAGTTGCAATCCCAGCACGATGCGCTTTCCCCACGCCTTGCCCGATCGCCCCGCCACCGCCGCCGCGCCCTCGTGCAGCGCCTCGCGCTGCGATGCCTTGAGCGCCTGCCGCACCGGATAGAGGCCGCACGCCAGCGTGACAACCACCGCCGCCGCCGCCACAAACAGCAGGATGCGCGCATCGCTGTGCAGGTTGAACTCCAGCGGAATGCCGAAATTCGGCAGCAACGCGAGCAGCGCTCTCGAAAACACCGTGCTCATCGCCCATCCCGCGAACCCGCCCAGCAGCGCCAGCAGCCCGGTCTCCACCAGCACTTGTCGCGCAATGCGCCCAGGCGCCGCACCCAGCGCCGTGCGGATCGCCACCTCCCGCCGCCGCTTCGCCGCCCGCTGTCCCAGCAGCGACGCGATGTTGATGCACACCAGCACCATCAGCAGTCCCGATGCGCCCATCAGGATCGGCAGCATCTCCCCGATTCCGTAATAGAGCCCGCGCTGGAAGTGCGCCGAATCATCCAGGTTCAAGTCCCAGCCGTTGGAATTGTTGTCATGTTTCTGCGCCGTGTAAGACCGCGCCAGCGTGTGCAGCTCCGCCGCGGCGGTCTTGTCGCTCACTCCGGGACGCAGCCGCACCGCCGCCATCAGGCCCTCGTGTTCCAGCGGATCAGCCGGCGCATCCGCTGAAAGATCGCGCAGCGCCGACAGCGGAATCCACGCCGATTCCGCCATCCCACCGTAAACTCCCCAGAACCCCGCCGGCGCCACGCCGATCACAGTGAACGGATGCCGGTTGATCGATACCACTCGCCCAATTACGCCTGCATCCGCGCTGAAACGCTCGCGCCATACCCCGTCTGAAAGCACAATCTCGTCGTGCGCGCCGTATGCACGATCGTTCGCGTCCACTTGGAAGAACCGACCCGCCTCCGGTTGCACTCCCAGCAGTTGGAAGTAGCTCGAGCTCACCAGCCCCGCTTCCATCGCTGCCGGCTGCATCTGCGGCAGGTCCAGATTCACCACGGTGGAATCGAATGCCGCCGCATCGCTGAACGAGCGCGCCTGCTTCTTCACAAACTGCACCTGGTCAAAGTGCACCGAGTACCCGTTGTTGCCCAGCACCGTCGCCGAGATGAATCGCAGCGACCGCGCATCCCGCACCTGCGGCCACGGGTTGAAGAGCACCGCGTTTGTCCACGTCATCACCGTGGTCAGCGCGCCAATCCCCAGAGCCAGCGTCGCCACCGTCGTCACGGTGAACCCCGGAGACTTCACCAACTGCCGAATTGCGAATCGAAGATCGCGTAGCATCGTCAATGGCTCCTCTCCCGGCCGCAAGGCTCTTTCTAATCCCTAATCCCTAATCCCTAATCCCTAATCCCTCAGTCCCTAGTCCCTGATCTCTGATCTCTGATCCCTGATCCCTGACCTACTCCGTCCTCAACGCCTGCATCGGCTCAATGGACGCCGCTCTCCGCGCCGGAATCAGCGCGGCCAGCATCCCCGCCGCCATCAGCAACAGCGCCGTCAAAAGCAGCGTTCCCGTTTCCTTCTGCGCGTCCATGTAAATCACCATGTCGATCACTTTGCGCACCAGCACCGTCAGCACCAGCCCCACCACCGCGCCCGCGCCCAGCATCCAGGAAACACGCCCCAGCACCATGCCCATGATCTGCGTCCGCGAAGCGCCCAGCGCCATGCGCACGCCAATGTCGCGCGTGCCCTGCTCTACCTCGTGGCTCAGCAGTCCGTACTGCCCAATCAATGCCAGCACCAGCGCCAGTCCGGCAAACACGCCGAACAGCCAGCTCTCCATCCGCTCAAACACCAGCGTCTTCGTCACCACGTCCGTCATGGTGTACGCCTCTTTGAACGGCACCGTCGGATCGATGTCATGAATTGCCGCGCGCACCGCCGGCACAATCGTCATGGGATTGCCGTCCACCCGCACCACCAGTGACATTCCGCTGAGGAATTGCGGACGCAGTTTCATTGGAAGCGCATCGATCAGCCAGTCCCGCTCCGCCAGCGGCGATTCGTAAATGTCCTGCCGCACGTTCCCGGTCACGCCCACGATCCGTGTCCAGTTCGCTTCCTTGGCATCGTCGTCCATGCGCTGCCCAGGCGCGTTCGCGTCCGTCAGCTTGAACTTCTCCACAAACCGCTCGTTCACCACCACCGGGGCCGAAGGATTGCCCGGCAGGTCCAGCCCCGCAGAAAGCATTCGCCCGCTCCGCAGCTTGATCCCGAACACGTCAAAGTAGCCCGCGCTCACGAACCGTCCTTCCGCCAGCATCTCCTGGTTCGGCGGGTAAGGCGGCTGCCCAGCAATATGGATGTCCGAGTTCGATCCCCAGTTCTCAATCGGCAGCAGGCTGATCACTCCCACAGCTTTCACGCCCGGTACCCGCCCCACGCGTTCAAACAGCGGCTGGTAGAAATCCGATATTGCATCGCGCTCCCGGTACCGCTCCGCAGACAGGTTGATCGGCGTCGTCAGGATGTGCGCCGGATCGAATCCAAGGTCCGCGTGCTGGTAGCTCGTCACCATGCGGATCAGCATCCCTGAAACCACCAGCAGCACCAGGGTCATCGCCACCTGCGTAATCACAAACCCGGCGCGCAGCCTGTGCTGGCTCCGCTCCGTTCCCGCCGCGCTTCCCCCCGCCTTCAGCGCCCGGCTAGGATCCGCTCCCGCCATCCGCAGCGCCGGATAGAGTGATGCCGCCAGGCTCACCACCACCGCCGCCCCCAGCGCCGCCAGCAGCACCGCCCAATTCAACTGGATCTCCGCGCCCCGCTGCAATGCATGCGTCAGGAACATGCGCATCGCATCCAGCAGCGCCCATGCCAGTAACACCGCCAGCGCCGCTCCGGCCAGCGCCAGCATCATTCCTTCCGTCAGCACCTGCTGCACCAGCCGCCTGCGCCCCGCGCCAATCGCGGACCGCATCGCCATCTCGCGCTCGCGCTTCACACCCCGCGCCAGCAGCAGACCGGCCACGTTTACGCACCCAATCGCCAGCACCGCCAGCACCGCCGCCAGCAGGGTCCACAACGGCCCCTTCGTCTGCTCGTTAATCTCCTCGGCCAGCGGTTGCAGATTCACGGTACGGCCCGCGTCGGTATCCTTATAAGCCTTCCCCATGTTGCTGAATACCTGCTGGAGGTCCGCCTGCGCCTGCTGCATCCTCACGCCATCCTTCAACAGCGCAACAGTTCGAAGCCAGTGGTTTCCCCGCCCCTTCATCCATTGCTGGTCCAGGTGCAGCGGCGTGTAAATCGCATCCTTGGCGTTGAGCGGGAAGCGGAATCCCGCCGGCATCACGCCAATCACCGTGTATGAGCGGCCGTTCAGCTTGATCGCCCGCCCCAGGATTCCCTTGTCGCTCCCGAAATACCGCTCCCACGCATCAAAGCTCAGCACCGCAACGTCGTTCTTCCCTTCATCCTGTTCCCCGGGAAGATACGTGCGCCCAAGCAGCGGCTTCACCCCGAATATCTGGAAAAAGTTATCGGTACCGTTGATGCCGTCCAGCAGCACCGGCCCGTCGGACGGCGTGTCCACCGTCAACTGGAAAAAGTTGACATAGCCGGCCAGGGCCGCAAACGTGTGGGCCTGCGCGCGCTCGTCCTGGTAAGCGGGCCACGATGCGGGCTGCTCATATCCGCTGCGGCTTTGCGTCTTGAGAACAACAATCCGATTCTGCTGCGCATACGGCAGCGGGCGCAGAATCACCGCGTCAATCACGCAGAACACCGCCGTGGCCACGCCCACGCCCAGCGCCAGCGTCAGCACCACCGTCATGGCAAACCCCGGAGCCCGCCGCATCTGCCGCAACGCATATCGGATGTCCTGGAGAATCATGGCCTCTCCTCGCGCAGGGATTTCCTGTAGCGAGCGAACACCCCTGGTCCGCCCACTCCAGCCGTCAGGTAGCAGTCCAAGGTCTATGGTCCGAGTCCCCAGTCCCTAGGTCCCTGGTCCCTGGTCCCTGGGTCCCTAGTCCCTGATCCCTGATCCCTGATCCCTGCTTTTACGCTTCCACTTCGGCCGTCAGCTTCTTCAGCTCGTCTTCTGAGACCACCTTGCCGTCAAACAGGTGAACCTCGCGCTCCGCGTGCTTGGCAAAGCGCGGATCGTGCGTCACCATGCAGATGGTCGAGCCCTCGCGGTGCAAATCGGCCAGAAGGTGCATCACCGCCTCGCCGTTCTTTGAGTCCAGGTTTCCCGTGGGCTCATCGGCCAGCAGTATCGAGGGCGACCCAGCCAGCGCGCGCGCCACGGCAACACGCTGCTGCTGGCCGCCGGAGAGCTGCGCGGGATAGTGCCGCATCCGGTGCGCCATGTTCACCCGCTCCAGCGCTTCCTTCACCCGCTTCTTCCGCTCCGCGGACGGCATCCCCGCGCGATACGTCAGCGGAAGCTCCACATTCTCTTCCACCGTCAGGTCGCCAATCAGGTTGAAGCTCTGAAAGATGAACCCGATCTCCTGGTTGCGGATCCGCGACCGCTCGCTGAAGCTCAGGTTCTCCACCGGCTTGTTGTTCAGCAGGTATTTCCCCCCAGTCGGCGTGTCCAGCAGGCCCAGAATCGATAACAGCGTCGACTTGCCGCAGCCCGAAGGCCCCGACATCGCCACATACTCGCCCCGCGAAATCGTCAGGTGGATCCCGGAGAGCGCGTGCGTCTCCACTTCATCGGTATAGAAAACCTTGGTCAGGTCCTCAATGTCAATCAGCGTGTCGTTTGCCATTCGGTTCCCTCATTTCAGTAGTCAGTCGTTCGTCAGCCAGCCTTATTAGTCCGTGGTCCCTGGTCCCTGATCCCTAATCCCTGGTCCCTGGTCCCTAACCCCTGATCCCTGATCCCTAATCCCTGATCCCTGCATCTGCCCTACTCCAGCCGTATCCGGTCCACGTTGTCATACCGCGACATGTCCGAAAGAATCACCGTATCCCCCACGTTCAGCCCTTCCAACACCTGGATAAACTGTACGGAGGCCTTGCCCACCTTCACCTGAACCCGCGTCGCGCCCTTGTGATCCGGATCTTCCTTGAACAGGCTCAACGTCGAGTTCTCATTCCCCAATGCCGGACGCCCCACGTACAGCACATCGCGCAGCGTCTCCAGGTTAATGGTTCCCTCCACGCTCAGGTTCGGAACCGCACCCGCCGGAAGCGGCCCATCCATTTGTACGTCAACCGCGCGCGTTCCGTTCAATACCGTCGGGTCAATGCGGGATACGTGCCCCTCAACAACGCCGTTATGCGTATCTATCGTTGCCGGCTGCCCAAGCTGGATATCGTGCGCCTGCGTCTCCGCAATCTGCAGCACCGCCTTCAGCTTGTCCAACTGGATCACCTCGGCCACCGGTGTTCCCGCCGTCACGTGCGTGCCCACTGCCATCGGCGTCGCCAGCGCTGCCGCTTCGCCGGAAATCCCCGCCCGAACTTCCAGGGCCGCCCTCTGCTTCTGGTAAAGGTCCACCAGCGACTTGGCCTGGTCAATCTTCGATTGCGACGAGGCAAGCTGCACTTTGATGTTGTTCTCGTTCAAGTCCAGCTGCTGAAGGCTCAACTTGTGCTGCGAGGTCAGTTGATCCGCCGTATTCTGCGACTTGTTGTAAGCGATCCCGGAGATCGTCCCCAGCTCGAACAGCCGCTTGTCCGTCTGTGCCTGCAACTGGTCTGAAGTGTAGTCCGCGTTCACCTGCGCCGCGGCAATCTTCTTGTCCATCAGCGTGCTTTGCAGGCTCGCCTGCAAAGCCTTGTAATCGGCCTCCGCCTGCTGCTGCTGCAGCTTCGCGTTCAGCAGTTGCTGCTCCAGTTGCGGGTCGGAGAGAATCATCAGAACCGTGTCCGGAGTCACCTTCGCCCCGGGCAATACCCTGATCTGCATCACCGTCGCATCCGTCTGCGCCGGAATCATCTGGATCGAGTCTTCCCGCGGAACCAGCGTGCCCGTAGACCCGCGCACCTGCCGCACCAGGTCCCCATGCTTCACCGTGTCCGGCCAAACCGCTGAGGCGTCTACCACCGGCGCCGCCGGCTTCAGCCTTGAAACCCCATAGGCAGCCCCTGCCAGCACCACCACTCCAGCGCCAATCCAGACAATCATCTGGCGCTGCTTCTTCCGCTTTATATCAGGACGCGCAATATCCATAACGAACAGGGGTATTGCACGTCCCGTGCCAAAATCAACCCAAGCCCCTTCGTCTCATCTATAAGGATTTACAGCCCTTCCCGCCTTGCGCCCCCGCGCCGCAGATTGACCGCTCCCGGCCCCTACTGTCCGTTTTCGGACACTTTCAAGCGTATCCGCTTCTCTCAGATTCGCACCCAGAAACGATGCGATTCAGTGCTAAAATAGGTGCAATGGAGGAACCATGAGGGCTACCGTATCGCTCGATGACGATCTCCTCAAAACTGCTCACGAATACACCGGCCTCACCGAAAGAGCGGAGCTGATTCGCGAGGCATTGCGATCGCTCATTGCAAGGGAGGCCGGCCGCAGACTACTTGCGCTCGCCGGAACCGCGCCGGACATCGAAGACGTCCGCCGGACGCGCGTGGATCCCCAATGATCCTCGCCGACACCTCCATCTGGATCGAGATGTTCCGCAACGGACGGTTCAAAGCGGAGTTGGGAAAGATGATCGCAGCCGATCAGCTCTGCATCCATCCCCTTGTTGTGGCCGAACTCGCCTGCGGTTCTCTCCCGGATCGTCAAAGATCGCTTGCATGGCTCGACCAGCTCAACGCATTGCCCGTCGTTCGCCTGGCGGACGTGCGCGTCATGATTGAAGCCCGCAGCCTGTGGGCCAAAGGCATCGGCCTCACCGATGCACAGTTGATTGCTTCCTGCCTGGCAACTCCGGGCGTGCAAGTCTGGACCGTCGACAAAGCTCTCGGCAAGGTTGCGGAATCCCTCGGCATCCGCGCCACCCTTCTCGGGTAACTCTGCCGGCCGCCGGGCACTCCGGGTTTCGATTCTGTGACCCTGGCTCGCCACCACCCGCGGCCTCAGCAGCCATCGCCGGTGATAAACTGCGTTTTATTCTTCCCTCGGAATTGGTTACGCATTCTCTGGAGGCGATATGGGCATCGTGTCGCGCAAGAAGGGTTTCCCGGCCCTCTGTCTCATCCCGTTCCTGCTGCTTGGCTGCAAAAGCAATGGAACTGGATCCACCTCAGTCAACGATGACGCTCACAAGGCTCCCGCGCCCGTTCCCGAGGCTCACTTGTGTCCAGCCGCCAGGCCGCAAGGGGCTGGCGTTTACTCCGGAGTTCCGGCGAACCCCCTGCCGGTCATACGAGGTCATGTCGCAGAATTCAACCAGATGGGCCCCCCCATCCGGTTTACGGATCGCGTCGATCAGAAGGTGGAGTTGCGATCGGTCTACTACTTCGGAATCGCTGCCGGCCCGTACGTTACTCCGACCGGCGGCGTGGTCAAGGGTTTAAAGATCGACGGAAAGCCGTTGACCCTGACCAACGGCGACATGACCTCCGGTTGCCTCGGCACTGCCGAACTGGGCGATGTACTCCTCCTGTTTGACAACTCGATGAGTGGAGAAGCAGTAACGGTCGTGCTGACCCATCAGCAGTTGACCAAACTCGGCAGCTAAGTCAGGCAACGCGGGGAGTCCGGGGTATTACCGGAGGACCATTCCAAACCCCTCCAAGGCCTCCCGCTTACAAGCGCTCCACCGCCATAGCCACCGCATTCCCCCCGCCCAGGCACAGCGCCGCCACGCCCCGCGTCTTCCCCAGCCGCTCCATCGCCCCTAGCAGCTTCACCAGCACCGCCGCCCCGCTGCACCCAATGGGATGCCCCAGCGCCACCGCCCCGCCATGCACATTCACCCGCGCCGGGTCCAGCTCCAGGTCCCGCATCACCGCCAGCGCCTGCACCGCAAACGCCTCATTCAGTTCGAATAACTCCACATCCTCCAGCCTCCATCCCACCCGCGGCATCAGCTTCCGCACCGCGTCAATCGGCGCCAGCCCGAACCACTCCGGCTCCCGTCCCGCCGTCACCGCCCCCCGGATCGTCGCCATCGCCTTCAGTCCCCGCGCCCGCGCCGCCTCCGCGCTCATCACCACCAGGGCCGCGGCCCCGTCGCTCACCCCAGGCGCATTCCCCGCCGTCACTGTCCCGCCCTCCTTGAAAGCCGGCTTCAGCTTCGCCAGCGTCTCCACCGTAGTCTCCG
>Ga0265314_10002607_pt1 | contig 18237 bp, 20 predicted proteins | sample 4126metaG_FD_203106 | JGI IMG/M metagenome (GOLD analysis project Ga0265314, IMG submission 203106) | Rhizosphere microbial communities from Carex aquatilis grown in University of Washington, Seatle, WA, United States - 4-1-26 metaG | ecosystem: Host-associated > Plants > Roots > Rhizosphere >... | reverse complement strand
CTGTCACAACGCGGCCCGTCCGCCGTGGGAATGGCCGCTCAAGCCGGGTATCAACAGGTTTCTCAGCAGCAGCAAAAGGCACAACAGGAACAGGAAGCACAGGCACAAACTGACGCAACCAACAAGGCGAACGCTATCGCTAGGGCCGCCGCGATTCATTCTCAAAACGCCCAATTGATGCTTGTGACTCAACAGGCTGAGCGTCTCGGGATTCAATCTCTGAAAGATGCGACTGAAACTAACGCCGCACTTTTGCAGAGCTACAAAGATGCAGGTGCAGTGAGTGATGAGGGCGTCACTCAGGATGCACTTTTGGATGGAATGAAATCCGGGAAGTACAACGGACTTTCGATGACTGCCCTTCCCGATGGCTGGACGATAGTTCCCGGTAAAGGGCCTGAGCAGACCTTCGCAATCGTAAACAAGCCAGCCGAAAAGGTGACTCTTACACAAGATCAAGTTGATGAGTATGCAGCAAATCATGTTCGCGGGTTCCCGCGCGGAATGCGGATTCCAGCGAACGGCTTTCCAGTCTCCGGCTACATCTTGGGAACAGCAAATCAGCAAATGCTTGCAAATCGTTTCATGCTGCAAGAGGCAAGTGACGTTGCGACAACTCTGGCGAAATCCAACGACCCCGCAGACAAAGAACTCGCGAAGAGTATCCCTGACTTTGGAAAGTTGATGGACGATGACAGAACTGGGTTGGCACTTCAGAACGCATTACCCCGACTTCAGAAGTATCTCCATCATGACGGGTCAGGTGACACGTTCTATCAGGCTCTACAAGCCATGAGTCAGCCGACACGCCCGAGTCCAACGAATCCTAAACAGACTATTGACAACAGCAGCGACGCCAAAGCCGCTCAAGTTATCGCGGGTTCTTTCGGCGACGGCGATCCTGCGACAGGTTGGAAGATTCTTCGCGTCTACCATGACGCCATCACGCCGCAGCCGTTCAAATCCGAGTCTGATGCTGAAAGTGTTCTTTCCGACCCTGCCAGCACTCCGCGCGAAAAGGCTCACGCAAAGTCATACCTTGCACTCACAGCTCAGCAAAAGGCCGCAACTGCGGGAGCTGAGGCACGCGCTAAGAAAAGCGTTGAAGCTGGTACCGGTGCAGGCAATGCGGCACAGTTCGCAAGCGAACCGCCCGTCAATGGAGTTCGACCGAATTATCTGAACAATCTCCCGCCCACTCAAGCGGAGCTTGTTCGCTCTATCGGGGAAGGCCGCACGGAGATTTCATCTCGCACGGCGGGAACCAAGGAAGGTAAAACCCTTATGGAAGAGGTCACAACCGCATACCCCGGTTACGACTTCAGCCGCGCTCCAGAATATGCCGCTACTCGCAAGGCGTTCACGTCAGGCAAAACAGCCGATGCGATCAACGCCCTGAATACGGCAATGGGGCACATGCTAGTCATGTACCAGAACGCCACTCTTGGCGGGTCTCTCCCCATCATTGGTGGAGTGGAACGAGCGGCTGGCAATCAGTCTGCAATCGATCTCGCAAACTCTAAGACGGCACTCGTTGACGAACTGGGCAAGGCATATAAAGCCGGTGCGCTCACGGATCAAGACGTCAAGTCTTGGAAGGGCCGCATCGATGCATGGTCACCCTCTGAGATTCAAGGGAACGCACGTTCGTTTGTACAGCTCTTGGATTCCAAGCTGGGCAGTTATGAGCAGCAATGGAAGAATGGCTCGCCTCCGGGGGCGGTTGCTCCGATTGCGATTCTGTCTCCTGAAGCTCGCAACGCGTACCAGATGATTACAGGTCGTCAGCCAATAACCGGGAACGCACAGTCTCAATCGCGCGGGTCGATTCCGCCGCAAGGGGCAACCATGAAAGTGCCCGGCTCTGATGGCAAGCTGCATTGGTCGGATGGTAAGCGTGACCTTGGAGTGGTTCAGTAATGTCTACGAATCCAGTACAACTCGACTTCTCGAAGGCCGTGCCGGTCGATGCCCCGACCCAGCCTCAGAATGATTCAAGCAACGGCGTAGCGTTGGATTTCTCCAAAGCTCAGCCGGTCAACCAGACCGCGCCCGGTCAGCCAACACAGAGAACAGATTCGCCGTCAACTTCTGAACAGAACGGCGACTTTCTTGAGCAGACCGGCGAAGCCATTGGCAACACTCTTATCGGTGCGGGGAAGAGTGCGCTAAGCACTGTCGCCGGTACTGATGAATGGGCGCGTAGGCATCTCCCTGCATTCTTTACCAACTCCAATTTCGGTTTCGGCAAGCCCGCTGATTTGGAGCGTCAAAAAGAACTGACGACTCCGCACGGCGCGGCACAGTCTGTCGGGGCGGGAGTGGAAACGCTAGGCGAGTTCTTGCTTGGGGATGAGGCGCTGAAAGGATTAGCTCTCTCTGAACGATTCGTGCGGGCGTCCAAGGCCGCGAAAGTTATTGAAGAGTCACCATTGCTCACTCGCGTCGTGAACGCGGGTGTCCGAGCTTTGCGCGGTACTACCGTGGGCACAGCTCAAGGTGCGCTCAAGTCTGGTGGAGATACCGATACTACCGTCGAATCCGGCTTAGCTGGTGGAATCGGTAATGCGGTAGTCCCTGAAGCGATAGACGCAATCGGGGTAGCTCGTAAAGCTCTACCCGGTGCTTTGGATACAATTCGTACCGTAATCAAGCCGGGTACCATTCAGGACGCCTTCCAGAATCAGATTCGCGAACTCATTAACGACGCTGCGAAGGAACACGGTGTCAATCCCAGTTCAGCCGCATCTATTCGTGACGTTGCACAGCAAGTATCAGACAATCTCTTGAGCAAGGCGAAGGCCGCGTATCAGGCAATGGACGAAGCGAGCGGCGGACGCGTACAACGTACAGCCGACGCAATCAAAAACGTTCAGAAGAGAGTCCGCGAGTTAAACGGCATCGATCCCGATGCGGAAGGCGCGTTCATTGAGAAGTTGAATGAACTGCAAGACGCACACGAAAAGATCATGACGGAGATGGAAGAGGCCGGAGTACCGCGCACTCTCCTGAACGAAGCCAATTCGGTTTACAGAAAAGCAAAATCAATGCTCGACTTGAACCGGGCGATTCGTGCCAGTTCCGAAGGTCTACGCCCCGAACTCGCGAACGGCGCCAAGAATCCGATACCTGAAAAGGTCAACACGACCAAACTCGTTAGCCGAGTTAACAAGCTGTACGATTCAGGGCGCCTTCAGGATGCTCTAGGATCACGCGCGGCGGACTTGCTCAGGGCCGTCAATGATTCGCACGTTGCAAGTCAACTTGCGGAGAGCTGGCGAGCGATGGCAAAGTCCGGGGCGAAGTATGCCGGACTCGGATCATTGCCTTTTGGCGGATACGAGCTAGTAAAGCATCTGTTCGGTGAGTAAAGGAAAACAAATCATGTCATTGATCAAAGCATATCCACAAGCGTACGAGCAGCCTATAAGTTCACAGGATTCCATAGCTGTGGCGACACCCGCCGTTAGTCCAACGGGGACGCTGCAATCCCAAATCACTGTAAGCAACCTCAGCAGAGATAAGGCGTTTATTGGTACGCACTTCAACGCGGGCAACTACCTTATCATCATCTCGATGGCGGTAAGCGGAAACCCGCCAATTGCAGGTCGAGTTCCTGCTTTGCAGGTCTCATACACATACGACGGCGACGGCGGTTCAAATGGATACACCATTGAGGGCGTTACGAGCCAAGGAACGGACGTGATCGACGGGTTTACAGTGACGCAGTCTGTACAATTCGCGCACAGCGGACAGGGTGTCATCAGTGCCGGGACTGTTGGCGGTCGTTATTCGGGCAATTGGTCCTATGCGGCAACTGTTTCTATTTATCGAGTGTAATTTTGCCTCTTGAGCTGCGAGCCGCCGAAATTACAGGACCGAAAGTCTTCGAGTGATACGATACTCCCAATCAAATTCCATATATCAGGCGGGCCACGTACAGTGTCGGAAGACCAATCTAATCTCCTCAAGATCACAGACAAGGTTGCGGACCTCGTCCATAAGCTAGCCGGTCCTATGGCAGACGAGGTTGGCATCATGCTCGGCGATAAAGTCAGAGTTTATCGTGTCAAAAATTGGATAAAGACCGTTCAGAAGACTGAGAGCATGTTGAGAGAAGCCAGACTGCCCGTGAACGCAGTACCCCCTAGATTGCTCTTGCCGATTGTCGAAAGTTGCTCAATCGAAGATGACGAAACCCTTCAAGACATGTGGGCCGGGTTGCTCGCGTCAGCGACGCAAGATACGAGTGCAGTTCCGCCTTCATATGTTGAAACGTTAAAACGTTTGTCGCCCGACGAAGCAAGATTCTTGGAAAGATTGTGCAAGGATTCCAATCTGATTCAGCATTACAGAGGAAGAGGGCTTGCTCCGTTCACATTCACTGAAGCGGGCGGGGCGCCTCACAAGACAGTCAGCGACACATTTGAGCAGCTCGGGTTAATTCGCAGAGACTACGCGGTCAATTTACAATTTCCGAGTTCCCGACTCCGCAATGCGACCTCTATCGACGATGCCCTAAGCGCTGTCCAAGGTATGGAACCCGAAATTCGATTTCGTTTCATGCTTTCTGAATATGCGGTCGAGTTTCTGGCAGCGTGTCGTGGACCGCAGCGAGAAACGCCTAGGGAGGGCAACATTTGAGTCGTGCAGTAGGGGGCATCTGAATCGTGCAGTAGGGGGCATAAATGCAGTGAACAAACGGGTTCGCCCGGTTGTCGTCGCGCTCAACGAAAAGGCCGAATTTAATCGGAAAACAGAAAACCCGGAAAAACCAGCATGTAAACCGTAGAAAATAAGTTCTTTGCTTGCTAATCCGCTGACATTGGTAGATTCTATTGAAGGAAGGCCGTTTAGTGGGATTCTCTCGCTACTTTTGGGGGAAGACACATCCAACCCGGGTCTGGCATCCTAAAACTGCATCAAAACCAATGTAAGCAGTTGCACGGCCGGGTTATACTGGTGCGCAAATTACGTGTGGAACACGAAACCAAGTGTTCAACGTAGTGTCTATTGGAGTGGGACCACTGGACCAAGCTGGTTCACCTCGTGACAGGACGAACAATTGTCACTGTCAATCGAGTGAATCTCAGCCGATAGCAAATGCAGAGGTACGCATAACGAAGGCCGAAAGTGCAATGGCCGACATGCCTCGTATTCAGCATTTGCACGACTTTCACTGCCCCGCAAGGGCAGAATTTACCGATGGGCGGCAGGGCAATCACATGGCTACAGCAGTATTACCGATTCGCGAACTGAGCGCAGACGTTCAGGTTCAGGCGGCAGACGCGCAGAGGGGTGTCCTCTGTGTGGTCGAATCCAAGCGACGGGAACGGGATGCGCTCTTTGTGAGTGTGCTCGTGAGCATGTTTGTTATTTTTCTGAAAGTGCGTGAGCTTGACCGCAGCTTTGGCAAGCTCGCGGAGACACAACAAAAATTGATTGGGATGCTTGAAGCCTTTTCTAGCAAGCAGCTCGAAGCTCCCGACTTCGCAAAGGTGGGAGATGATCTTAGTCGAATCGTTGCGGATACATCTGCGGTCATCAATGATGCCTATGAAATGCCAGATAGCATCGTCCGCAAATGGGCCACACGTCTGGAATTGGTTCAAGAGCACAACAGCCATATAGAGTCGATCTCGGAGTCCTTCCGAATCGCGGCTGATGAAACGTGCGTAGCGTTGCTCGCTGATATGGCTCAGACAATCATGTCGTCGGAGTCGATCCGAGCTTGAGCTTGGTAGGGGTGATAGAGCTTGGCCCAGTGTACGCTTGACCTCGATCACCCCTTCTTCCAATCTGCCATTGCAGTGTTCGAGAACGATCTCGAATTTCACGAAGGTCTTCGGATTGTTAAAGACAAGATCGAGGCTGAACATAAATCCTGTAATCATGTAGTTCAGCCGATGCCGGGACACACCGATTGTCAGAACAAGATTTGGAAATATGACTGGGCACCAGCGGGCGCCCGTTCTTCTACCCGGAAGTCTTGGCGTATGGTTGTCGTCGTGCCTGAACCAGATGCAAGGCCGCTGCGCTTAATTGCCGCAGCCTTCTATTCGAAGAATCAGGCGAGTCAACTCACTACTAAACAGCTCCTACAAATCTTTGCTGGAATCATGGCGGGAGCTAAAGGCGAAACCCCTGACCAGATCATTGAACGCTTCAAGCGCGTGACCCGTGCTGACGGACAGACGGCCTCAATCTGTGTAGACTGCGGCGAGACTTGGATCGCAGAAACAATGGAAATCTTGGATTGTATTGAGGCTCAACATGCGTGTCCGGGGCCGATCACGGCATAGGTTCATGATTAACTTAGCTGAGTATCGAATTGAAGATACCGGTGATCGCTGTTTGCGTCTCGCGGCTCCCAGCCGGTCTGAGATAACGGCTGGTGCTCGCAAGGTCGGCATGACCCATGAAATGCTGAACGGTCCGAAGATCGATCCCGTTCCGTAGTAGCGTCGTTGCGTAGGTCCGTCTGAGCTTGTGTAGCGTCCACTCCTGACATTCGTTTATCCGGCCCTTGCATCCCTCACAAACGCCGCAATTCAGTCCGGCCCGGTTCACCAGCCTCTTCAATTGCCTCAATAGGTGCATGTTCGGTTTGTCGCTTTTCGTCCCGAGCACAAGCCGATTTCTCCCGTTGCTCTCCTGCCGTTTCTTCAGCGATTCCAAAAGATCATCTGGAATCGGAATATCGCGCTGTTCTGAGTCCTTGACCTTGAACTCCCAGTGCGTTTTTCCCTGAACTCTCAAAACCTTGTCCTGCCATTGGATATCGGGCCATTCCAGATAGACAATTTCCAACTCACGCAACCCGCATTTCATGCCCAGCTCAATTGCCAATCTCATGTAATCGTCAGCGGCGGCCAAAAGCCCGGTCATTTGTTCGGGTGTGTAGACCGTTGGGAGTTCCTTTTCAAACTTCGGCTTCTGAGGCATGAGCGTTTTCACGTCCAACCCAGCGAACCGAAAGAACGAGCGAAGTCTCTGGTGCTTGTTTGCGACTGTGCGATCCGTGCGCCCTTGATCCCGCAGAGTACGGTGATAGTGGAAAATGTCGTCCTTGGTTACCTCGTCAAGGAACGTCTTTCCGCAGTCTGCAATGAACTCGCCTGTAATCAGTTCAGCATCTCGCGCGGCTTCTTTGGCACCTTGGTTCTTTCTGTCCTGAACGTAGAGACCAGCCTCCCGGCGAAGGTACTTCCGGCCCGGCACTTCCACCAGCGCGACCCCGGCATCATTAGCCGCTGTCTTTGCCTTTAAGCGTTTCTCTTTAGCGAGCTTCGCGTTGAGTGCGTTTGCAGCATTCTCGCCAACGTTCTCATATCTGAGCTTTCGGCCCTCGTAGAACCGCAGTTCGTAATGACCGATTGGAAAGCAAATCTGTTTTCCATCTACGACAGCATAGTCAGGGCGAACACGGCCATTCCTGCCGATTGCAGCGAGGTAAAACTTCCAGCCTTCATCAGTCTTGCAACGGCGTACAAGGGTCACTTTTGAATTGGGCATTTACGGGGATTCTCCGGGGCATTTGCCTTAACAAAGTATTAACACGCCCGGATTTACTGGAACAAGGCAAACAAAAATAAGGTAGTTACGAAAGTCAGGCACAGAGTCCCTTCTTCGGCACCAAGATTTCCTCTAAGTTCCTCATTCTAATGTAAATAATTGAATATATGCGACTTGGCATCTGCGATATATACGCTACAAACGCTACAAAAGTACCCTAGATTCGCGCCTGAACACATTTTGCATTAACAAATCGACGGTGTATTAACACGGTTCTCAATTCCATCCCGACGCAGCAAGCTCAATGATTAAGCTGTGGATCAGCCAATTCAAAAACCTAATCAAGCTGTCAGCAGCAAAGGAATAGATCACGATGATCCCTACAATCTTATGGGGATCGACTTGCTTTGGGTGTTTTGATGGTGATGATTTCTTAGGACCATGTTTTGCAGGTCCTACGATGGGACGAGGAGAAGACATACAAAGCCTCCGCTAAGTTGCGGTTACTCCTCGTGCCCTCATAGTATCACGTTTTCCAAAAACTGGTCGGAACCGAGCGAAGTCACAACCGCACGTCGGTGCCACGGCCCTAGAATGCTCCCATGCCACAAGAAAGTCTGAATAGGCGCCTGAAAAAGGCGGTATCAGTTCCACTCATTGATGAGAGTTCACAGCCCACCGTACCGTCCAAATCGACAATGGATGAAGTACGGGCACTCTTCAAACGAAACGTAAGAGAAGTAGAGAGCAGCCCGGAACTTTCGCAGTATTCCAAGTCGATGTACATCGACTTTGCTGACTGCTTTTTCCGCTGGATGAGAGGCGGATTCAAACAGGTTTCGAGAGGCAATAATCGCCGAAAGAAAACGGAGCGAGTTTGGCCGGGGCAGATCGACTGACCATATGCGGTACACGTTCAACTCGTTCTTCCCTTGAGGCGTTCGTCAATAACCTCCCGCACAGTTCCTTTCCATCCCTTTTTGTGTGTGACTCTTTCAAAGTTCTGACCAAATCGCCCAGACTGTAACTCGGTCCGACTCCTTTGGCTGAGGTCTTCCCAGTTCTCAAACATGATGTAAATGGCGTTACCGTACTGGATGTTCTCGAAGACAACAAGATCATCTTGGATGAGGCCGCCAAAATACCTCTCAAGTCCGCTAGTTCCATAAACCAACTTCTGAGGTCGCAGGCTGATTAGAAAGTCATATCGCTCTTCAACGGCTTTTTTCTCTTCTGGTGTAGGCGTCCGACCTTTGAACAATCGAGCAACAGCATCCTCTCGCGACCCCGGTGGCAGTACGTCCCACGCTACTCTTAGCGTCTGCATGTAGTCTTCAAACGTCGCTCCGCTTGGCTGAAGACCGCAGAATCCTACATTCTCTTGAAGCAAATTCAGGCAAATCAGGAGGTCGTTCTCAAAGCCCTTCTTCTTTCGGTCAAGGACTCTGTCCACTTCAAACACGAGAAGATAGCCATCAAGCCCGGGCAGAGGATTTTGACACTTGATCTTCAAACGTGTAAGTGCTGGCGCTATGAAGTCGCGCGGGTAAGCCTTGTACGGAAGATAGACCGTGTGCGTACCGTTATAAGAATCGCCCCAGTTTGGTGACTCGATCGCGTTGAAGTGAGTCTCCATCTCAAGGTCTTTGCGAACAATTTCTTCACCGTTGACGTTACGGTCGCTGTATTTTCCTCGAACCGAAGGCGGAATTACGGATTCTGGATACTGAGGTGCTCCGTTCTTCATCTCGATCCCGAGATGCTTCAAGATGCCTTCGGAAAGTTCTTTTGCCGAATAGTATCGAGAACCCCCAGCTACCAAGTTCCGATCCTTAAGCTGCTTGAGTCGAGTCTTGATCGAAGACGGAATTAGTCGCAAATTCTTCTTAGGCATTGATCGCACCTTTGATGAATAATTTGGGATCGTTGTTTCTATTGTAGGGACAAAGTCGCGATGGGATGCAATCGCATTATATGTGGATAATCAGACCGATTGCCATTCATCACGAAAAGCGAAATCCAATTCAGACCCCGCCTCTCTTCTAACCATACTGAGTACGGCGCGTCAGTCGAGCAACACACCGAAGCCTTGCGCCCTTATTGCGTCGGAATTGTCTATCCACTGCTCGAACGTCCTTGACGCCGTGCTCGCGATCCGGGCCGCCCGCCGCGTCGCCTTGGCATTCCTTAAGGCCGTTAGCTTCTCCATCTTCTCAGAGTGCGTCAAATCGAAGTTGCAGGCGATCCGCATTTCATCTTCCGGCAGTGTGCTCCGCCGTCCCCAAATCTCTCGTTCCCGTTTGCGTGCCAATGCGCTCATGCCTGATTCACTGAAGAAGTCTGCAATATCCATTGTCTCGTCTCCTATTTCTTGCGTACTGAGTATGCGGATTCGAGAGTCAACGTAGCACAGATTGCACTTTCTCCAACATCATTGTTGGAACCCTCGGTGTATCTGAAAGATAAGCCCTAATTACAAATAATTGTTTGTCAGATTGTCGGAGACTGCCGGTATCATGTTGCCGATGAACCCTCGAACAGTTCTATTGCTCTCAGTCTTCGGAATCATGTTGTCCAATGTGGTCAGGGCGCAGACCGCGCAGGATTACTTCCACGAGTTATACAAAGCGGGCGGCCTAGATCGAATGGCAGATCAGTATGTTTGTTTCGATGACAGCCCTGAACTTCAAACGTTCTTTATCTACGCCGAAAGCAGATTGTTGAAGGATTACCTCATTGCGACCGGGGAGTTCGCCAAACTACCAAAGAGTCAACAACAAACGCTTAATAAAGAGTTCTTGATCGTTCGGACCTATTACAAAGGGGTACCTCATCCGGATGAATTGTTTTATTCAAGGGACGGTAACACGTGGGCCACTGATCCGTTTACAGTTCACGCCGAAAAAGGGAAGATGCGGTTGCGGCTCAATATCACGCCGGAGACGCAGAGGTTTCAGCGGAAAGTGGAGGTCCTAAATTCTGAAATGAAAGTCACTTATGAAACTTCTGGATATGGCCGATGCGAAGCAATCTCTCCGGAAGTTGTGCAAACCGGGCATTGAAGGTCAGTTGACGTTCCGGGCTATGCAGTAATGCGGACACAATGCAACGAAAGATGTAGAAACTGGCCCGACCGAAATGCCATCTCTATTGCTTCTTCGTTATATGAGTCGTGCAAGGGAATGCATCTTTCATAGCCAATGAGATGAGAAAAGCTGTTCGCTTGTGAGCTTCTTCGGGATGATTGCCGATGTACTTCAAGACGATTCTTATTAGCTGTCCGTTTTCGGCTTCTTCAGGTAGGCAAAAAGGACTGGGCGGTTCTTTCTCGGTCATCGCGTGAGCGTAAGCCACTTCTTCGGATATACCATCCACGATCCCCTCCACATATCCGATGCAAGCCGCAAGGTGTAGATAATCCGAACGAGTTTCATCCTTGGCATCTTTATCGATTACCGAGCAGAGACGCACGAAGGCGTTTCCTGATGTTGACGGGTACTCGGTTTGCTCTTGAGAGATGAGCGGACACGAGAACAAAACGAGGAAGAGTGCAACACATATTATGCGCATGGCGTCATTGTAGACCGATTCAAGTCGTACTAAGTACGGTCCGTTTACTAACCGGCTACTGTCCGTTGACGGTCCGGGCTACGCCTAATGCAGCTCACGCGCGTTTGGCCGCATTCCAGAAATGTGAAAATCAAGAAAGTTGTAAAATGAACAGTAAACTACATAGGGTCACCATTTTAAATTGCGTTCCACTCCTGTCTCGTTCACCCTAGTTCTTGCTGCAACACTTCCAATGCTTCTTGGGGAGTCGCGAAATTGCGCTCTTTGTCCTGAACGACGGCGGGGATTCGCGTTATTCGCCACCGATTTGATGGACTTCCCACCGATTCAATCAAGGCTCTTAGACCGCTCGGCAGTCCCTCAACTTCGTACCAAGCGGGCCGCTGTTCACCGCTCAGCCCGTCACGGATGTCCGCAATCTTCTTCAATCGTAGAGTCTCTTTCATGTCAGCAATTATCGCAGTCGCATCACATTTCCCGGACCTGAAAAAGCCCCCGCTTTAGCGAGGGCCGGGCGTTTCAATTAATTGAAGTTCAGGCCGCGAGGATTCGCCGAACTTGAACCGGTGACCACATCCCGCCGCGCGGGGCTGGTGTGCCGTCAGCGTTGAGCGCATCAGAAATCGCTTTGAGTGTCTCCGCGCCTTGCTTCTGCTTTTCCTGAATCATAGGCAGAATGTCCGCGCGATACTTCGCGGCCCTCTCCTGACGTATTTCTAGGGCCGCCTGACGGCCTTGTTCGCCCACTTGAGTGATGTCCCAGCGCAACCCGCCAAGCTCCGTTCCACGGGCCTTTGCAGCGGCTAGAGCGGCCTTCGTGCGATCTGAAATAGCTTTCGCTTCGCCTTGTGCAACAGAGGCCAAGATGTGAACAACCATGTCGTTCACTTCTGGCATATCGACAGCTTGGAACTTGACGCCCGACTCCATCAAGGCGCTAATGAATGCAACGTTGCGGGCGAGCCTATCGAGCTTCGCAACCAGCAACGTGGCGCGATGGATGCGGCACAGTGCGAGAGCCTTTGCCAACTCTGGACGCTGGCTGTTCTTACCAGACTCGATTTCCTTGATTTCCGCTACCAGCGTCCAGCGTCCCCCGTTGAGAAAGCTCGTGACCGCTTCGCGCTGTGCCTGCAATCCAAGGCCGCTCTTGCCTTGCCGCTGTGTTGAAACCCGGTAGTACGCAACAAACTTGCCGTTCATAAGCCCTCTTTTCGTGCATTTACATTTCTAACTACGACCGATGTTAGAAACGTAATGCAGTTCTGATGCGAATGCAAGCGAAAAATACGGAGTTCGGGACGTTCACCGTCAAACTTTCGTGACGTTACTTCATACAGCGATCCGCAAATACGTTGACGGTTCGTTTGTGGCGACCCGTCACTGTCCCTGCAATCCGGTTCCGGCGTTGCATTGTGCCTAACGTCCCTAGGACAGGGGGTCAGTACCGGAATGCTTTCCGACCGGGTGCCGGGGGGTCTCGGTACCCCATTCGACCGCGAGCTGAGCAGCGCGGCCAACGCGACTCGCTTGGGACTCCAACTACCCCTTCAATCGCTTCCCGGTCCAGTTAACTGCACACAACGTACCCGTTAAAGGCCAGTTAAGAGCCGGATATGTACCTGCTAACGTCCACTTCGATTTCTCACGCTCTTAATCAGTATGAAGACAAGAACGAGCAGGGCCGGACGGCGCCGGTGGTCTGCCCTCATCAAGTTCCTGACAACGACAATGGAGACAGCCAAATCTGAACGAGTCAGGATGAGCGCCGCACTTCGACTTGCCGACATTCTGGAACTCAGAGAAAAGCGGGAACAGTTGGCAGCGCAATCTGCCCTTCGTGGGACCGAGCAAAATCAGGCACCAGCGAGCGAACAGGATAAAAACGACACAGCGAACACAGACGATACGGGCGACAATCACCGAGGAGTTTGGGATTCCATACTCGGTACGGGTAAGAACAACGAACTGTAAAAGTGTTGTCAGAAGTCGTTAACACTAAAGTTTGACCCATTAAGAATTATTTTCTCGATGCGCGTTTCGATGCGCGTTTCGACCACTGTTTATAGGGGTCCGGCGATGGTCAGAGGGTCGTCAAAGGGTCGAAACCCTACTTGACACTCGCGGTAAGATAGAACTAGATGGAGTTGAGCGCGAACCGCGTTCCTCATCGACCCCAACACCATCAACTTGCAGTGATGCCCGGCGCCGTCGTGTGCCCGTGTTACTGTCCACATCAACAACGTGTCAGGTCGCACTTTGCGCCGACGCGTATAACGGCGCCCATGCGGGCGCGGCAAAGGAAGGTTCACGAAAAGGAAAAGTTACCATGTCTCAATCAATCCTACCTGCAATATCCTCACCAGTTTCAAATCCCGCTCAATCAAAATGCTTCACGCACTGTCACATGACCGCGACGGAGTACGCCATTTGGAGCGTTTGCCGTGCGATGGCTTCTGCCCAGAACGGCGTTGTGTATTTCAGCGGCCCGAAGATCGCCGCGAAGTTCCGGTCAATGGGAAAGAATGTCCCATATTCAACAGTTCAATCATTAAGTGCGATGGGCTGGTTCAAGAAAGTCAAAGAATCCCAGAAACGCGCGAACAACACGTTTACCCCGACACACTACCGGGTTCTCACCCATGAAGAGTGGGCAGCCGAGCACCCGAGTTGCTGTGTGAAGCCGTCCCTTGACGAGGGAAGTCCATACCCTTCAGAAGGGACGGAAGATCAGATTCAAGACAATAGTCCATCCCTTTTAAAGGGAGGTCCATCCCTTCTGAAGGGCACTAACTTATACAACACTACTAATGCAAACACCCCTGTTTCTCTGTCTCCATCCCTTCTGAAGGGTATGGAACTCATAGACCGCTACGGGGGAACTCGAAAGTCAAGACAGCGTGGAAATGCGTCAGCGCAAGTTGTGACAGCGCAGCCGTCCCCTTTAAAGGGTACGGACCCTTCGAGTCCGGTGAGTGAATCAGAGGCGATGGCTCACTCGCTGATTGAATCTCTCGGAGTGACAAACTCGAACTCAGAGAAACTTTGGCGGATCGCAATCGATGACATTCTCAAGCGCGGGCATGATCGAAGTACGATCTTGGCTGTTGCCAAGTTCTGCGCAGAGAAGTATGGGGCGACGGCGATGGAAAGAGCCGGGAGTAGCAACTTCAACTTAGGCTTCACTGAGTTTCACAAGTTGATGGTCGCGGAGAAAGGAACTACGAACCAATGAACCTCTTAACAAGAATCGAACAAGTCAAAACTTTGTGGGCAACAATGTTGCCGCACATCGCACAGCCCGATCCCGCATGGATAGGGCGGTGGTGCGAACACAGCGACCGAGTGATAGAACATGCGGTCGTTAGAGCCTCAAAGAAGTTCGCACTAGAGAAGACAGACGGCAGGTTAAGGCCGGAGATTGCTTGGCGCTATGTGTCCGGCGTTGTTGCCAATGAAGGGCGCCAAGTATTTAGGAGAACCATGAACGCAAACGAACTCAAACAACTTTGGGAGAGAGCCTACGGGCAAACGCCCGATGATGACATCTTCACCCTGATGGCTGAATATACAGCCCAGTCCGAAGAGAACGAAAAGACGCTGCTATGGCTCTTGATGAAGTCAGTAACCCAGACCTTCACGAATGAGAGCGAGCGGGCGCTATGGATTGCGAATCAAGTCAAAGCATTCAACGACGGCGGCAAACTTCCCGCCTTCAATGATCCAATGCAGGCCGCCTAGCCGTACCAGTACGGAACAAAAACACTCGAAAGGATGAATGAATAGTGAACAGCTCGACACCCCGCACCCGGCAACCGGAACCGACGCGGCAACGACTCTCGATGACCGGACAACCATTCTCAACCAACTCGTAGTCACGAATTACAGCACATTGCAAGATGCCGCGTATTCCGCATATCCGAACCTCATGGTGTTCGATTGTGAGCGGATTATTGTTCAACTCGGGAAACGGCTTGGGCGTTACTCAGGGCCGCCGACCGAGGCGCCGTTTATGAAGTGGGCGACTCGATTCGTAGCGAAGGAAGCCGACCGCTTCCGAATAACGGCGGAGTTGCTTACCGAATATGGCCACCTAATCCGAACAACAATCGAGAGACAGATTGACCGGCCAGTGCGCGACTATTCGGTGGATGTCAAAACTATCTACCCGGAAGTCGCTCTGCTCATCTTCCAACGGGCGCCCAGCTTGGCGAAGCGTGGAACGGCGAAAACTTCGACGCGAATCGTCGCGCTAATCCAAAAGCACATCCATTTCTTCTACCACTCGTATTGGTATCGGCGCCATAAGCTGAACACCGAACGTGTGCAAGCAGGTCACGGGTACTACGTGGAAACCATGAGCGAAGCTGAACTCAGGTCCGAGCGAGCATCACTCGCCGACCCCTTCAAACCAGAACCCGAAGGCGCTTACATCAGTTGAACGCGCCACACTCTTAATAAGTAGCAGTTCGAGAGATGTGAAAGAGGCGAATGCCCGGCACGTCTCTCCGAACGCCTACGGATTATCTGCCCTCGACAATCTCAGGAAAGCCGATACACGGTGAGCGTACTTGATACGCCCGGATCGTCACAGGCAGAGCAGCCCAGACCACAGCGGTGGGAAGCGCACGATGAAGCCGTGAGAGCTTCCACCTTCGCACCAAAGTGAGCGCCCGGCTGAAGAGAAAAGTTCCACATGGGAAGAGATGGAATCCACAAAAACCGGCAAACGCGGCGGGCACATCCCCTACCGCGTCTGCAACGAAACTTTCCAAAAGGTTCAGCAAACATTTCTCACTTTGAGAAATTCTGAACCAATCGGATGCAGCAACATCTACTTTGAACCCGGCGAACAGCGCGGCATGAGACTGACAACGACAGGAATTGAGTTCTGTGTCGATGTTGAGCGCACGACAAACAGAGCCTTAGAGGGAGAAACTGCCCTCAAGCAAACGTGGGCACGAATGCTGTTAGGTTTGGACGTTGACCGCCAATTGGCAAATATCGTGATACAGCGTTGCGGCGAGCAATACGTTCGACTCGGATTGAGCCCCACTCAATACTTTCGCCGTAACAAGTACCCGGAGAGAAATGCAGCATGAGCACATTAGTCATGTCCGGTACGGAGAACCTTGAGGGCCGTGACTTCAACGGCCTTCGAGTCGTTCGCATGGTCAGCCGAAGGCCCGTAGTCTGGGAAGTCCAATGCATCAGATGTAACAGCCATTGGAATGAATCACACTCTCGGGTCCGATACGCAACTTGCCGCAACAACAATTGCGGTCATGCTCCATCTGAGCCACGTACAACAATAGCGCAAACCGGAAAGGCTGTTACCGCTACACGCTCCCGTGACAGCGAATCAGCCCGGCAGTTTCAAAACGAACAAACCAAACAGCCGGTAATCCGATGGGCACAGCCGAACGCTGAAACGTTCGCTGGTGCCGACCCGGATTCACTCCGGCATTACATCGAATCGATGGAGGGCAAGTGAGAGAGCGCGAGAGATTATCGATACGGACCTTTCGAGAGGAAATTGAAGCCGAAGAGCGAGCGGAAAAAGAACGCATCGAAGCCCCGATCCGTGCGGCTAAGCAAAAGCTGCAAGAGACAGCCTACGAACTCACCAAGGCGTACCGGGAACGGTTGCTTGGCAATGTTCGAGACCCGGATGTGTTCGTTGATCCGGCTGTGGCAACGGTCCGAATGACCAAAGCACAGGCGGAAGCTCACAACACTGAACAGTTTCGTATGTATTACGCGTCTCATCCCGATGTGTACTGGGGGCCGAATTTAGAGCTTGCAAAAGCCCTTGCTCGGTATTGGACAAAGAACGGCGTAGAAATCGCTACTGCTGCTATGTTCACTCAGGTCATTGAACGAATGCGCGAATACGGCTTGCTGCCTAATCCGCCCGCCCCGGAACCCGAGCCGGAACCGGAACCTCAGCCAGAACCAAATGTCGTTGAACCGCCCAAGCCGGAAGTCTTCGATGGATGGGACTTGGAAAGCGGCGAACCTCGCACATATACGCGTCGTGAGGTCGATTCTATGGACTCCTCAACTTACCGTCGAACATTCCGAATTTACCGGGAACACCTGCAACTACCCACCATCGGACCCGGTCCGCGAGGGAGAGCAGCATGACAACTCACGACATTAACAGCGAACGATACCGGGAAGAGTACCGCGAACCGGACCCTGACGCAAAAGGATCATCGGGTTATGTAGCCGATGACAACTATGCGCACCTAAACCGCAGATCAAAGTTCGACGAAGTGCTTGAATGCTTGATTGAGGCGCGAGCCTCGATCACTTCTGAGCAGCTTGCAATGATCCAAGAGGCCCTCTCCGGCAAGCAACCCGATAACACTTAGGGCAAGCGCCCTCCACGCGAATATTTACGGCGTACTCATCGCCGTGAGTTGCCCTAACGCCCCGGTCGGCACTTAACTCCCGACCGGGAAGACTTCAAAGAATCTGCCCCACGTCCACCTGCGGAGCGGCAAATGGGGCAGTACGGCTCTGACAAAGCCCGCTCCGCAGATTTTCACATCGGCCCGGTCACTAAATGCGGGCTTGCGTCCGGGCCGGTCTCCGCTTTGATACGCAAGTCCGCACACTTTCGAGATAAAAACACGATGCCTTTTGACCCCACGAACGACGCCCAGAACGGCGCGGCAAACAATCCCGTCGCAACGAATACGCCCGATGCAACACAACCCACACAGCCCAGCGCCCTTGGTGCGCCCGTACAGCCCGCAGCTCAGCAGACGCCGCCAGCCGCGAATCCAGCGAACAATGCAACTGTGAGCAACGCGCCCGCAAACGATCCGAACTCAAATCATCCCGCAGTCCAGCGGGCCGGACTCTTGCGTACCATTGCTGAGACTCTCGCCGGTGGTCCGCGCTTTCAAGCTGTCCCAAACAGTGACGGCACTGTGACTCGTACTCGCGTCCCGTTATCGAAAGCCGATATTGGCTTGGCAATAGCAATGGAAGCTCTCTCAGGCGGAATCGCAGGTCTGTCACAACGCGGCCCGTCCGCCGTGGGAATGGCCGCTCAAGCCGGGTATCAACAGGTTTCTCAGCAGCAGCAAAAGGCACAACAGGAACAGGAAGCACAGGCACAAACTGACGCAACCAACAAGG
>Ga0265314_10002605_pt1 | contig 18245 bp, 13 predicted proteins | sample 4126metaG_FD_203106 | JGI IMG/M metagenome (GOLD analysis project Ga0265314, IMG submission 203106) | Rhizosphere microbial communities from Carex aquatilis grown in University of Washington, Seatle, WA, United States - 4-1-26 metaG | ecosystem: Host-associated > Plants > Roots > Rhizosphere >... | reverse complement strand
GCTGCGCCGCCGCGCACCCCGCCAGCAAGGCAATCGCCGCCACTCCTTGCACACAGAACATCCCGCTCTTCCTCACGCATTACTCCTTGCGCCCATGATCCACAATTCCAAGCAAATCCATCAGCTTCCCAATCACATGGGTCGCCGTCGCCGCATACGCCGGCCTCTCCTCTCGTCCATCCCCATTCCACAACAGCGCCGCATCCGTGCCGGCCGCCTGCGCCACCTGCATATCATAGAGATAGTCGCCCACCATCAACGTTTGTTCAGGCAAAATGTCAAAGTGCCGGGTGATGTTCAAAATCGAGTCCCGGTGCGGCTTATGGGGCAGATGCTCGCGGGTCGCCACAAAATCCAGCGCCAAGCTATGCCGCCGTAATACCGTCTCCGCGCAAGCCCGCGAATTCCTTGTGAGCAGCGCCACCGCAATCCCCCGCGCCTTAAGCTCAAGCAGAACCTCCGCCGCCCCCGGATGCAGCACGCACGTCTCCGCCGCCTTGATCTCGTGCCGGTGCAGGATCGCCTCCGCCTTCCCGCGTTCTAAGGCCGGCAACCCTTTCATGAATTCCAGCACCCCTGCCCCCGCCGGCACACCGATTTCCGCCCGTATCCCCGCAAAATCCAGCAGTTCCTCCGTGAGCGTTCCATCCATGTCAAAAATCACCAGCCGGTACTGTTTCACGCACGATTCCTTTAACCACTCAGCGCGGCTGGCATTTCAACCTCGCAGCATCGCAAGACTGGCGCTCCAAAATGCTCCGCCGTAGCTGACGAAACGCTTCAGCCCGGCTAATATTCTACCAGCGTGGTGCCATTCTTCCCCGTGAGCACAGCTGGTTGCTCCGGCCCCGCGACCTCGCATGTACCTGGAGGTCCTCCAATGCCATTCGCGAAATCCAATTCCGCGGGTTATTCCAAAAGCTTTCCGCTCGTCCTCCTCCGCAAAATGGGCTTCATCGCCCTCGCCTGGATCGTGGTCTTTTTTATCTCTCACCCCTTCCGAACCGACAACGGCGGCCTCAACGCCCTCTGGCTCTTCGCGCCCCTCGTCGGGTCGTTCTCCGGGCTGGTCGCCGGTTGGTACATGGCCACCGACGCCGTCGAAGAATCCAGCCTCACCGGCATCACCCTCTGGGCCATCCTCGTCGTCGCCGCCACCCTCCCCATGTGGATCGTCGACCCCCTGCTCTCACACCTCATCGGCTGGCCCATGAACTTTGCCGGCTTCATGGTTCTAACCTCCGCCACGCTCCTGGCACTGGGCGCTGCGGTCTGGCATGCCTCCTCGCAGGAATAGATGCCCAGGTCTTGCCGCCCAGCACGCCGCTGCTGGCGCATGTTTCCCAATAAAATTGGCCCATTTACGCAATATGTAAAGCCCGACCATCTCCAATTACGCTCGAACTGATGGCCCTCGGGCACCGTGGCCCCGTGCGAAAAAATTCGTTGGGGAGACCCTGTCGTTCGGGCGCCAACGTAGCAAGATCCTGCATTTCAACTGCAATGGCACTTATGCTGCATCCCCGGCAAAAAGAAAAGCGGCGCGACTCAAGGAGCCGCGCCGCTTTGAATTCTCTGATATCGGCTGCTTAGAACTTGACGATCACGTCAGCCGCGAAGGTGAGCTGGTCCTTCTGGTTGTTGCCGCCGGCGACTGCGAACGGCGGATTGGCTGACGAATCGCTGAAGTCATAGCGAATCTCGGGACGAACCGAGATGTTCTTGCCCCAGGGATCCTTGGGCAGCGGGGTGATCGTCGCACCCAGCGTGATCGAGTAGATCGACAGGCTGTTGCCCGAGGAGGTGGTGATGGCGCCGACGCCGGTGGCCGAGGTGTGAATCTTTTCCAACCGGCTGTTGAGCGTGACATAATCATTGAGCGTGTAGCTCAGATAGAGGTCGCCGCCCCACACATCGCCGTAGGCGTGGGTCACTGCGGGAACCGCGAAGGCGTCGCCATTGAGGCCGCCGTCATAGAGGTACAGGCCTTCAGCGCCGATCTTGAATGCGTCGGTGACCTGATACATGACGATCGGATCAATCACGGTGCGGTAGTGGCTGGTGTCGCCGAAGTTCTGCGGGCCGACGCTCCAGTTCAGGAGGGCGGTCAGCTGCTTATTGGGGGTCCAGGAAACCTGGCCCAGGCCGTCAACCGCGCACGAGCCGCCGTTGGGGCCGCTGTCTTCCAGGGTCTGATCCCAGCCGCGGGTCACGCCGGCGGTGAACGCCCACTGATCGTTGAGCTGATACATGCCCAGCACGCCGGTCTGCGTGAAGGGCAGAGCGCCGAACACGTAGCTGTGGCTGTACAGGGGATTGCCGCGCGGATCAATCGTCTCATAGCCCAGCAGGGTGACGAACTTGCCGACGCGGAACTTCAGCCCATTGCCGACGGGAACGTTGACGTCCACGTAGGCCTGGGTGAGATCGAATTCATAGTTGGCCTGGTACTTGTCGTTGATGCCATCGGCCGGGTTGCTGTCGGTCGAGGGATCGGTCCCGCCGAAATTCAGACCCGACGAGTGAATGAGCTTGGCATCGGTGCCGTACTGCACTTCCACCATGCCGCCGACATCGAACTTGCTCGAATCCACCTGACGCTCAAAACGCAGGTCGACCTGGTTGAGCATGAAGTGATTGCCAACTTCATGATTGAACGGGCCCGGAGCGATTCCGGTCGAACCGTTGCCATCGTGGTGACGATGGTTGTAGGTGTAGCCGGCTTCGACCCAGCCGTAGATGTTGAGTTTGAGGTCATCGAGCGGCTTGGCAGCGCCGGCCTTATCGAGGACAGCCATCAAAGGCGCCCGATCGGCGGGGGCATCATCCGCGGTGATGACGGTCGGATCCAGAGAGAGTTTGGTCCCTGCCTTCACGAGCCCACTGCTCATGAGCAGCCCAGCGACGGCCAGATAAACTGCGTCCTTCCGGTGAAACATGCGCACTCCTTCCAAAACGAGGTTACGAGGTTTTCGATCACTCACAATTGCCGTGCCGGATTTCACAAACCGTCAAAAAAGACCCAGCACTGCGTAAATCAAGGGAATTCTGGCTTATAAACATTCACCATCGGCGATACAGCGTCCGAACCTTTAGGCAACGACCGGAAAAGAACGTCATGGGTGCTTAAAAAAAGGTCAAGATGCTGTAGCACGGATGTGGCGGAAGCGGTCGTTGTTCCTATGCTGCATTTCGCCCATGGGGTGATTTAACCGTAGCTCCTTGCGAATCACATACGCTGAAACCTCACACCCACGCGAGAATAATCAGCGTTGCCTGCCAATTTGGGTAGGCTGGGCGCTAAGAATACGTAAATTCCAAGGTCTGTCAATACCCGTGCTTCTGAAAAAAGCCGCAAAACCCATGCGTCCGATAATCGCTGACCTTCGCATTTTTCCGGGAATCGCCTGAATAGGTCGCCCGGAATCGGGCCCCTCGCCTTAAATCCTCTCCATTGGTGCCCCCGTAATTAATGCGGCACTCGCGTACAATGGGCTGTCGAATTCCCCATTGCAGGAGATTTTCATGGCAGATGCGCCTCTCAAAACCACCATTCAGTCTCAAATGATGGCCGCCATGAAAGCGGGCAACAAGAACCGCACCCAGGTGCTTCGCATGGTCCTTTCGGAAATCAAGAAGGTTGAAGCCGACAAGCCGGATGCCGATCCGCAGGCAGCGGTCAGCGCCTATGCCAAGGTTCTGCGCAAAACGATGACGGAAATGGAAAAACTTAATCAGCCCGAACGGGTGACGCAGTTGCAGTCCGAATTGGTGATCGTCGATGAATTCCTGCCTAAGCAGCTCGATGACGCCGCCCTGGCCCAGATCGTCGACCAGACGCTTGCTGGATTGGGTACTGTGACCAAAAAAGACCTGGGTCGGGCGATGGGAGCCGTGATGAAAGCCGCCGGGGCGACCGGAATGACCGCCGATGCGGGTAAAGTGCGGGCGCTGCTTGAGACGAAGATTGGGCCATGAGCGAATCGGCGGCACAATCCAGCATCACACCATCCCCGGCAACAGAAGCCGGCAGTGCCCAGCAGCGGCTGGTTTCCTCCGCCGGGGCCTCCACCAAATTAAAGCGCCTCCTCTGGGCGGGCGTCGAGGCGACCTTTTTCCGGTATTCCTTCCACACCATGAATGGTTGGCGGAGCTTCCTGCTTCGCTGCTTTGGGGCCAAGGTCGGGGGCCGATGCATCATCCGTCGCACCGTGCGCACGTATTACCCCTGGAATGTCCGCATCGGCGAGATGTGTATTGTCGGGGACAAAGCGGAGCTCTACAGCCTGGGCATGATTACCCTAGGGGAGCGGGCGATGGTGTCGCAGGAATCCTATATATGTGCGGGGACGCACGACCACACGGATATCGCGCTGCCGCTGCTTACGCCGCCAGTGGTCATCGGAAGGGATGCGTGGATTTGTGCCCGCGCGTTTATCGGGCCGGGGGTGACGGTGGGGGAGGGAGCGGTCGTGGCGGCATGCGGGGTGGTGGTGAAGGATGTTGTGGCGTGGACAATCGTTGGAGGAAACCCGGCGAAGTTTATTAAACGCCGGGAGATACGCGTCACGGGAAGTTCGCCTTGAGATCCAAATAGCGATCAGGTCTGGAGCAATCGTACGTTTTTAACGAATCCACGTTTTTGCATAACGCATTGGCGGCTAAGGCGTTCCAAAAGTTATACTCAAAAGTGCGAAGCAGATAAATCAACAATGCGGCGGACAACGAGGGCGAGACGATGCGGGTTTTGGTGACAGGCAGCAGTGGTTTGATCGGTTCGGAAGCCGTGGTCTTTTTCAACGCCCTGGGGTTTGAGATCGTGGCGTGGACAACAACATGCGCGCGGATTTCTTCGGCCCCAAGGGGGACACGACCTGGAACCGCCAACGCCTCGAACGCGAGTGCCCGCGTTTCCGCCATGAGACGGTCGACATCCGCGACCGCGCCGGGGTGATGGCACTTTTTGAACGCGAATGCGCCCGGGGAAAGTTCGATTTGATCGTTCATGCCGCCGCTCAACCCAGTCACGATCTTGCAGCCTCGCGCCCGTTTGATGATTTCGACGTCAATGCGGGCGGCACTCTGAACCTGCTCGAAGCCACGCGCCGCCATGTGCCTGAAGCGGTCTTCTGCCATATGAGCACCAACAAAGTCTATGGCGACGGACCCAACCACTTGGAACTCGAGGAACTGGAAACCCGCTGGGATTATGCCGACCCCGCCTATGCGAACGGAATTCCCGAGTCGTTTTCGATCGATCAGAATCTCCACTCCCTTTTTGGTGCGTCCAAGGTCGCCGGCGATGTTCTGGCGCAGGAATACGGCCGCTATTTCGGCATCAAGACCGGCATCTTTCGCGGCGGATGCCTCACCGGCCCGCAGCATTCGGGCGTCGAACTTCACGGCTTTCTGAATTACCTGGTGCTCGTCGCCCTGCGGGAAGGGCCTTACACCGTTTTTGGGTACAAGGGCAAGCAAGTGCGCGACCAGATTCACTCGCACGATGTCATCAACCTGATGTGGCATTTCGCCCAGAACCCGCGGCCCGGAGAGGTCTATAACCTTGGCGGGGGAAAGACCAACGCCGCGAGCCTGATGGAATGCGTGGAGATGATCCGCAAAATGACCGGCAAGAAGCCCAAGTTGGCGTATTCGGAGAATGCTCGCATCGGCGATCACATCTGCTACTACAGCGACCTGCGGAAAATCCGCTCCCATTTTCCGGACTGGAAGCTCACGCGCAACCTCGAGCAGATCACCGAGGAAATCGTCAAGGCGGCGGTCGATTATCGCCGCGTCTAGGGTGCGATGTGCCGCGGAACTTGACCGCGGGAGCTTTCGCACCTTAACTACTCTCCATGCGGATCACCCTGATCAACCAGTTTTATGTTCCGGACATCAGCCCGACGGCCCATCTTTCGGCGTCGCTGGCGGATGGTCTGGCATCGCTGGGGCATGAGGTGACGGTGGTCACCAGCCGGGGCGGGTATGTGGCGGCGGCGAAAACAGAATCCGTGGAGGCGGCCAATCCGAGGATCTACCGCGTGTGGACGCCGCAGCTCGGAAAAAAGAGCATTCTGAAGCGCTGCATCGATTATGCGAGCTTTTATCTCCTGGCGCTCCTGCGGATGGTGCGGCTGCCGGCGCAGGAGGTGATCATTTCATTGACCACGCCGCCGTTTATTGCGTGGACCGGCGTGTTTCACCGGATCCTGCATCGCCGCACCCGGCTGATTTTGTGGAACATGGACTGCTATCCGGATGCGGCGGAACTCGCCGGCGTGCTGAAGCGCGGGGGTCTCGCGAGCCGGGTGATGCGGGCGATGAACCGGGCGCTGTTCCGGCGGCTGGATTATCTGATCTGTCTCGACCAGGCGATGGTCGATCTGCTGGTTCCGCAATATGCGCCCCGGCCCTCGGCGTCGCGGCAGGCGCTGCCTGTGAGCATCATTCCCAATTGGGAGCGGGCCTCCTTTTTTCCGCGGGTGTCGCCTTCGGAAGTGACGAAGCGTCCGCCGGAGCTCGCCGGCAAGTTCGTGGTGCTTTACATGGGCAACACGGGGGTCGGGCATCCGTTTGAGGCGGTGATCGAAGCGGCGCGGCGGCTCCGGGACCGGGGCGTGATGTTTTACTTTATCGGCGGCGGGAAGCGCTGGCCCTGGCTGCAGGAGGCCAAGACCCGCGAGCAACTCGACAACCTCGTCCTGCACGGATACGTGGCTAAGGAAGAGACCCGCCGCATGATGATGTCCGCGGACTGCGCGCTGATCACGCTCGATTCCAAAATGGCCGGCGTGATGAGCCCGAGCAAGCTGCACGGGAATCTTGCGATGGGCCTGCCGGTGATTTACGTGGGGCCCGAGAAGAGCAACGTGGACGAGGCGATCAGGCGGTTTGACTGCGGTGTTTCGCTGCGGGACGGCGATGCGGACGGAATCGTGCGCTTTGTCGAGCGGCTGCTCGCGGCGCCGGAGCAGCGCGGGGAATGGCAGAAGCGCGCCCGGGAGGCGTTTGACGCTGCGTTCTGCGATCTGCGGACGCTTCCGCAATTTTGCGCGATACTTGAGCAATTCGCTCCCGCAGAAAAACAGCAACCCGCGGCGACGCAGATCCGTTGAGCGCCGCAGGAACCTTCCTTCCGGAGCCCGCACGTGTCACCCTTGAAATTCATTCTGATGCCGATCGGGAGCGCGGGGGATGTGCTGCCGATGGTGTGGCTGGGGCGATTGCTGCGGGAGCGCGGGCACGAGGTGGTGTTCCTGGCGCAGGAGATGGTGCGGGAAATGCCGGAGCGGGCCGGGCTGCCAACGATCGCGTGGGGGAGTGCCGCCGAGCAGGAGGCGATTTTGCGCAACCCGGACATCTGGCATCCGCGAAAGGCGGTTCAGCTGGTTCTGGAATTCTCCGCGAAGTGGGCCCGGCAGAGCATTGCGGCGCTTGAGCCGCAGGTGGACCAGGGTCGGACGGTGATCATTGCGGGGGCGCTGGCATTCGGGGCGCGGGTTTTTTCCGAAGCACGCGGCGTGCCGCTGATCACGATGCAGCTGCAGCCGACGGTTTTCATGAGCGTGGACGACTCTCCGGTGATGATGGCGCATGGCGAGTGGCTGCCCCGGGCGCCGCGGTGGGTGCGGCGGGCATCTTTTGGCCTGGCCAACTGGCAGGTGGATCGGATGTTAGGACCGGCGGTCGCGGCGCTGCGCCGAGAGATGGGTGTGCCGGGATCGGGCGGAAAAATGAAGGGCGTGATGCGCCACTACTGGCATTCGCCCGACGGCGTGCTCTGCCTTTTCCCGGAATGGTTCTCGCCACCGGCGGCGGATTGGCCAAGGCAGGCGATGCTGCTGCGATTTCCGCATTATGACGAGGATGACACGCGCCCGCTGGAGCCGGCGCTCGCCGAATTTCTGGAGCGCCACACCGCGGAGGGCGCGCGCCCGGTGGTGATCACGCCGGGCTCGGCCAATGCCCATGCGGAGCGTTTTCTGCGGGAGGCGGCGGAGGCATGCCGGCGGCTGAACCGCGCGGCGGTGGTGGTGACGCGTTTTCCCGAGCAGGCTCCGCCGGTGCGAGCGGCCACTTTGGGTGCGGAGCTGATGGTGACACGATACGCCCCCTTCAGCCTGCTGTTTCCCCGGGCGGCGGCGGTGCTCCATCACGGCGGCGTGGGGACGACCTCGCAATGCTTTGCCGCGGGCGTGCCGCAATTGATCATGCCGCTGGCGCACGATCAGCCGGACAACGCCGCACGCGTGAAACGCATGGGTGCGGGAGATTATCTGTATCCGCGGGCGTTCACCGCCGGCCGCATCGCGCCTGTGCTGTCACGCATCATGGCGTCCCAGTCGGTGCGGGAACATTGCCTGGCGCTGCAGCAGAAATGCCGGCAACAGATGCCCGACGCCCGGGCGGCGGAGATACTCGAGTCGTTGGCAACGCGGGCACTCGCAGCGCGGCACGGCGGAGTGGTAACGGTCAAGGGATGAACTTAAACGAGGATTGCCTGACCGCGCCAGCCGCTGGCGGTGAAGGTATAGCGGCGGGCGCCGAATTCTGCCGCGCCGGGGCTGGTGCCCTCGAAAATATCAGGCATCTCGCCGATGCGCTGCGAATAATCCGCGGCGATCCGCGGGATTTCACGGGCCAGGGCATCCAGCCGGCCGAAGACCGCAACCGTTCCCCCGGTTCCGCCGCCGGTGATCTTGGCGCCATAGAGCCCCGCCTGAACGCCGCGTTTACGCACCGATTCCACGAGGTAATCCACCGAATCCACGCTGAGCCGGCAATTCTCGCGGTAGCTTTCGTGGGCCGCGTACATCATTTCGCCGGCTTTCACGAGGCCCATGGGATCGCCGCCGCTCGCCGGTGCGGCAGCCTGGAGCCCTCCCATGAACGCCAGCACGCGCTCGTTTTCTTCGATGGGATGTCGCGTCGGGCCGGCGACGCGATAGGTCGCCCCGGGCTGGACGCTGGTCACCGGGTCTTCGTGGGTCTGATAGAGCGACAGGAATTCGGCGCCGGTCATTTTCTCCGGAAGCGCGGGCAGGTAATCGCGGCGGAATTCTTCAGAAGATAGTTCGGTGAGGTGGGTCACCGGGGCCTTGCCGGCTTTTTGCCGGAGGTTGTTGATGATCTTGCGTCCCATGAAAGCGCCGGCGCGAACGTGCGCGTAAGGGTTGGCCGCAACGGAATGCCGCACCATGGAATTGATGCCGACGAAGCCGGTTCCGGGTGGAATTTCGATCGAGCCGAGCACGCTTCCCGGCCGGCAGAGGATGTGGGTGAGCTTTCCCTGGCGGCCGGCGGTGCAGGCGAACTGGTCCATGATGCCGCAGGGAGCGCCGACGACGTGGTTTTCCGCCATCTGCCCAAGGCGGGCAATGCGCGCGGCATCCAGGTTCAGGCCGAGGTACGCGCTCACGCACGCCAGCGTCCCGACTTCCACCGCCGCCGAGGAGCCGATGCCGACGTTCATCGGCACCGCGGAAAGCAGCAGCATGCTGAATCCGTAAGGCATGGTGATGTTGTCTTCCTTGAGCAGCGTGAAGATGCTGCCGCCGATGTAAGCCGCCCAGCCGACGATGGGGTTGGACTGGCAGAGGGTGCGGACTTCGGCGTAGTCGGCGAGTTTTCCATCGTGGTCGTGCAGGTAGGAAAGGGGGATGCGGGTCTCGGCGGGGAGGGTCTTTCGTCCCATCTGCACGGTGCGGATGCGCAGCGTGGAATCGGTCCTTGGCTGAAGGGCCATGAGCATTCCGCGGCCGATCACGCCCTGGCAGACGTTGGAGCCGGAGTAATCCGCGATGCCGCCCATGACATCGAGGCGTGCGGGCGCCCGTGCGACCCAGATTTCGCCGCCGTTGAAAAAGCCGGCGAACCCGGTGGGGTCGGAATTCGGCCGCTGCAGGAGCCGTTCGAATTCGGTGACTTCGATGGGAAGGAAGTTCATGGACACACAATATTCAATCGACCTAACCGCCGGGCCGCTTCAGTCCTCGTCGGCGGGGTAAATCCATCCGCGATAAATAAGCGAGGCGATGATGCCGCCGGCCACAGGTCCCGCCCAGAAAATCCAGTGAGTGCCCCAGGCGTAAGTCTTATCACCCGCGAAAAGCGCCGCCAGCGCCGGGCCGGACGCACGCGCCGGGTTCATCGCAGCGCCGGTGAGCGGACCGATCGCCAGGATATCCGCCGCCACAATGAGTCCGATGCCGAAGCCGCCGATCTTGGGAGCCCGCGGATCGACCGCCGTTCCCCAGACCGCCATCACCAGGAAAAAGGTGGCGATCATCTCGGCAAAGGCGCCGGCATAAGGCGTGACCGCGAAATCCCCGGCGGTGGTTTTCTGAATCGCCGGCGTGCCTCCGGCAATGATGTCGACCGCCGTGGCGTGCGGAAAAATCGCCAGAATCGCCACCCCGGCCAGAATTCCGCCGATCACCTGGGCAAGGATGTACGCCGCCGCCGGCCCCGGCTTGATTTTTCCGCCGACCAGCAGGCCGATGGTCACCGCCGGGTTGATATGCCCCCCGGAGGCGGCGGCGAAGATGGAGATCATGATCGCGAGGGTCAGGCCGTGGGCGAGGGCGATTCCGATCAGGCCCGACGGCTGCGACCCCAGTTGATGGATCGCGAGGATTCCAATGAACGAGAGCGCAAACACGCCGATGGCCTCGGCGAGCAGGGCGGGAAGCAGTTTTTGCATGGCGTTTCCTCCGGGGTTCTATTGTGCGGGAATCATCGCGCCGGCGCGGGGGGCGGTCAAGGCGGAGGTTGCCGCATCAGGGAAGCAGTTGCACATCGAATTGGCGCGCCTTGACCTGCCGGACCCGGGCGCCGCCGAAGCGGGCGCTGATGCGCTCCACATTGGCATCGGCGGCGATCAGGATGAAGTGCGCCCCTGGCCCAAGCGAACGCTGCGGCAAGGCGCGGAACTGCGGATAAAACGCGCCGGCGGCCCGCTGGGCGTCCCGCTCGACCATCACAAATGCCGGCGAGGGGGCAAGGCAGCGGTCCGGCACCTCGCCGCGTTCGACGTCGAGCAGCCACATCCGCGGCCCGAGGCGGGGGTAATATTTCACCGCGGGGTAGTAATCCAGGCGCAGTTCAAACAGGATCGGCAGATCGGCGGGGACGTCGTCGATCCGCGACATGTAATAGGCCAGCTCCATGGGGCTTTGCGAAATGTCGTCGGTCTGGCGGCGGATTTCGACGGCGGTGATCACAACGGCGCATGCAACAAGCACCGCGATCGCGCCGCGCGCGAGCCGCGAGAGCAGGAGCGCCATCAAGCCGGCGACACCGCACACGCCGGGCAACGCATAACGCGAGACGCCCGCTGGCTGCACGACCAGCGAAAAAATCAGGATTATCACCGGCAAGAACACGAGCGCCAGCAGGCCCGATAGCGTCGAAAATTCCGTGGGTTCACTGGCGCGCCGGAGTTTGAACCACCGGCGCACCATCCATTGAACCGCCAGCGCCGCCGCCACCAGCATCAGGGGAAAAATCTCCCAGGTCTGCCAGAGAAACTGCATCGTGTTGTGCAGCGTCGGCGGATCGATCCAGGATTTCACCGTGAACGCCCGCGACTGATGCACGTAAAAATAGGCCACGACCGGCACCGCGGCGATTGCCGCGAGCAGCGGCAGCCGGGGCATGATGCGCGTGCGCCATGGCCGGCGGTCGGTGAGCCAGTCCGCCGCGACGATCAATGCAAAGGTAAACGCGCCGAAGTAATGGATCGTCAGCATCAGCACGGTCAAAACGCCCAGTGCGATGCGGGCGGCGAGCGACTGCGGTCGAAACCGGAGCACGGACAGGCAGTAACAAAACCAGGCGCAGATCGCGAACCAGGGTCCGTAGAAGCGGGCCTCAAAGGCCTGACGAATCAGGATGCTGCCGGGAAGAATCCACGTCCCCGCCGGGTCATCCGGCCCGAGTTGCACCGTGAGCGAGGCCAGCAGAAGCACCACCGCCGCGCCGCTGACGATACGGTTAAAGACCAGGCGCAGGCACGCATAAACGCCGCACAGGCCAAGGCTCGCCGTGGTTCCCGCAAGCACCCGCAGCATCACCTCGTCGAGCGGAACGCCCGCGGCATGGATCGTCCAGAGGGCGAGGTGATACGCCGGCGGATTGCTGTCGGTGCCGCGTAAGAGCGCCGCGAGCATGTGCGCGACCGAGCCATCGGTGGCGAGCATCCAGGTGATGATTTCGTCGAGCCACAGCCGGCGGACGATGAGGTCCATCGATCCCGTGGCGACCACCATGCCGAAGAGATAGACGAGGATTGCAAACCCGGCGTAGACCAGTTCGCGCGGCGAGGCCCCGCGCGGTGCCGTCTTCTGCGCCAATTCAGCCTGTACGCCCGACGAATTCGCCATGGGGCTGGTTTTCCGTACACATCGCGTGTCAGAGCACGATCGAGAAAGTGCCGCGGGTTATTTTCCGCGGAGGCGCTTTTCGCGCAGCTTGCGCTTCTGTTCCGGACTCAGCCGCGACTTGGCCTGCTGCGTTGATGTGGCCTTGGGCAGGGCGGCTCCCGCACCGGCGAGTTTGCCCATGTCCAGCTGCGACATCGCCTGCGCCATCTTGAGCCGCGAGCCCATGGAGAGGCCGGACATTTTCTTGGCCATGTCCCGCGCCGCGCTGAAGCCCTTGATCAGATGCGAGACATCCTCCGCCTGCGTCCCCGAGCCGCGCGCAATGCGCCGCCGGCGCGAGCCATCGACCCCATCCGGGCTCTCCCGCTCCCTCTTTGTCATCGACTGGATGATCGCCTCGGTCTTGTTGAGCTGCTCCTCGGGAAGCTGAATGTCCTTGAGCGCGGCGCCGATTCCGGGCAGAAGGCCCATCAACTGCTTCAGCGGGCCCATCTTCCGCACGCTGCGCATCTGCTCGAGAAAATCATCGAGCGTGAAGGTGGCCTTGGCCATTTTTTCCTGGAGCCTCGCGGCCTTGGCCTCATCAAACTCCGCCTGGGCCTTTTCCACCAGCGTGAGGATGTCGCCCATGCCCAGCATGCGCTGCGCGATGCGCTCCGGAAAAAATTCCTCAAGCGCCTGCAGTTTTTCGCCCACGCCCAGGAACTTGATCGGCTTGCCGGTGACGGTCTTCACCGAGAGCGCCGCCCCGCCGCGGGTGTCGGAATCAAACTTGGTGAGGATCACGCCGTCGAGCTCGAGCTGGTCGTTGAACGCCTTGGCGGAGTTCACCGCGTCCTGCCCCACCATCGCATCGACCACCAGGAAAATCTGGTGCGGCTTGACCTGCACGTTCACCGCACGCAGTTCGTCCATCAGCGGCTGGTCGATGTGCAGCCGGCCGGCGGTGTCGAGGATCACCACGTCGCGGCCGTTCTTCTTTGCGAAATCCACCGCGTTGCGGCAGACCTGAACGGGGTTCTTGTTTTCCCGCTCCGAATAGACCGGCGTCTCGGTCTGCTCGCCCAGCGTGTGCAACTGGTCGATGGCCGCCGGGCGCTGCAAATCCGCCGCGACCAGGAGCGGATTCTTGCCCTTGCTCTTCACATACAGCGCCAGCTTGCCGCAGGTGGTGGTTTTGCCCGACCCCTGCAGCCCGCACATCATGATGATCGTCGGCGGCGGATCGACAAAAAGAATGCGCGGCGCCTGCGCCGCCATCCGCGGGCCGGCCGTTCCCTCGGCCCCGGCCTCCGCCACATCCTCGTCGGTTCCCATCAGCCGGATCAGCTCGTCGTAAACGATCTTGATCATCTGCTGGCCAGGCTCGAGCGACGCAAGCACTTCGGTGCCCAGGGCCTTCTGCGTCACCTCGGCGACAAACGTGTTGACCACGTCATAGTGCACGTCCGCTTCCAGAAGCGCGGTGCGGACTTCCTTCATCGCCTCGCGCACGTTGGCTTCCGAGATCTTTCCCTTGCCCGCCAGGTTGCGGAAAAGAGAGCCGAATTTATCCTGCAGGGATTCAAACATGCATGGTTCCTCTTGGCCCGCCGCCGAATCGATGGCGGGCAGGGGCGTTATTGTAAAAGATTCCGCGGGCAATTTCGCGTTGTGGCGGGCGGCGTCGGCGCTATAATTTCGCGTATGCAGGCCGAGCCGCTCCAATTTCATGATCCCATTCCGCTTTTTCCCTTGCCCAATTGCGTGCTCTTCCCCGGAGTCGTCCAGCCACTGCATATTTTTGAGCCGCGTTACCGCCGCATGCTGGCCGACGCCATCGCCGACCCCGGCCAGTCCGCGCTGGCCATGGCCCTGCTCAAGCCCGGCTGGGAAAAGCAGTATTATTCCTCGCCCGCGATTTATCCCATGCTCTGCGTCGGCCGCATCATCGCCCACGAAAAGCTCGACGATGGCAAATACAATCTGCTCCTGCAGGGTGTGACCCGCGCCCGGGTCAAATCCGAGACGCTCTGTGCCGGCGACTGGGGCACCTATCGCCTGGCGGTTCTCGATCCGCTGGCCGACAGCGCCGTCCACAGCGCCTCGCATGAATCGCTGCTGCGCCGGCTTCTCGCGCAGCTCTTTGAACGGTCCGCCCTCCGCGACCTCACGGTAACGCCGGCGCTCAAATCGCTTTTTGAAGAGAATGCCCCGCTCGCGCGCCTGCTTGATGCCCTGGCCTTCAGCCTCGTGCAGGATGTGGAAGCCAAGCAGAAAATTCTCGAGGCGCTCGATATTTCGGCGCGCGGAGAGCTGCTCCTGCGCGAGCTCGTTGCGCTCGCCGGAAGGCTGGGGCCCGCGCCTTCCCACGACTGGCCGCCGGCGCTGGGCGTAAATTGAGCGGCGCTGCACATTTCCGCGGTCGCGGGCAGTGTATTTATTTGAGTGGATGGCATGCTCCCAGGCGCGCCGCCGGGAGACGCGTGTCAATTCGCGCACTTGCATTGCGGGCCGGGGGGCGCGTTATAGTGGGCCCTCCTGGATCGTTGCCCATGGGGAGAAAAACTTAATGAAATGCCAGAAGTGCACCAAGCCCGCCATCGTGCATCTCACGGAGGTCACGCGCAAGGCCGGCATGGGAGACGGAAAAAAAGCCCTCGAAACCCATCTCTGCCTGCAGCACGCGATCGAAGCCGGTCTGCTCGCGCCGCCCGCCGAGGCCACCCAGGCGATCATGATCAAGCCCGAGTCGCCCAAGACCGAAAACATCGTCACCCCCGAATCGGCTACCGAACCCTCCAAGGCCATCGTGCAGGCGCCCTCCGGGGGCGCGAATCTGCCGGTGCCGCGCGATCGTGCGGGCAATGCCAACAGCGCCCTGACCTGCTCGGTTTGCGGATTAAGTTGGACCCAGTTCAAACAGGCGGGCCTCATGGGCTGCCCCCACGACTACGATCAGTTCGGCGAGAAACTGGTCCCGCTGCTGAAACGCGCCCAGGAAGGCGCGACGGAGCATGTCGGCAAGGTGCCCGCGAAACGCCAAACCGCCGCCGGTGAGCGCCAGGCCAGGACGTTGCGCCTTCGCCGGGACCTGCAGCGGGCCGTCGATTCGGAGAATTACGAACAGGCCGCCCAGCTTCGCGACGAACTGCGCCAGCTCGAACAACATTGACGCTGCTTTATTGACGCTGTTTTTCCCTGACTGCCGGTGGTTTCCGACCGGAACTGGGTCTTAATGGGGGGTTCTATCGGAAAAAGGGGAGGACATCGGGCAACCGGGGTGCCCGATCAAGGGGGGTGGCACGGGGGCCGAATACCCGTGAAACGCAAATCCTTAAGATATTGCCAAGAAACGACTTATAGATTTACTGCGGGCTCAGTACTCCGCCCGCAGATAGGAGGGATAGGTCAGGACCAATAGTGGCCATAATTTAGGACCAAATTGGCGTTTTTTTGGCTCTCTTGGATTGACATATATCCTGACCGCCGGTAATGCTATTCCCTGGCGCATCTGGGGCGTTGTGACGATCGCGGGTATTTCACCCGCCCGGCATGTTCGCAAAGAAGGACGCCTTGGCGAATTTTTGGCGGCCTGTTTTAGATCGAGGAGACCTTAATGAAGTTCAAGTCCACATGGTGGGACCGCATCGCCTGGGCGAAACCCAGGATGCTGCTCGCGGTCCTGATGTTCGTCCTGCTTGGCGCGATGACGTGGGTGCGCTCCGCATCCGCACAAATACCCGCCGCCCCGAACGCCGTGCAATTGACGGCACCCGCGCCCGACCAGAGCGCCGGCGAGGCCAATCTCAACCTGCCGGACCTGGAGACGCAGAAGTTCTTTAACGGATCGATCGGCGGGCACACCCTCCTGCTGGGCGGTCTGGTGGTATGCGTTCTGGGCGTGATCTTCGGCATGATTATCTACGTCAAGCTCAAGAACATGCCGGTGCACCCCGCCATGCTCGAGGTGTCCGAGCTGATCTACGCGACATGCAAAACCTACCTGATGCAGCAGGGCAAGTTCCTGCTGATGCTCTGGGGGTTTATTGCGTTGGTGATCCTGGCCTATTATGGCAAGCTCAATCCCATCCCGAACCAGTCGCTGGCCGTCACGCTGCCTTTGATCCTGGTCTTCTCGCTGCTGGGCATGGGCGGCTCGTATGCCGTCGCCGCCTTCGGCATGCGGGTGAACACGTTTGCCAACAGCCGCACGGCGTTTGCCGCACTGCGGGGCAAGCCGTATCCCTGCTACAACATTCCGCTGCAGGCGGGCATGAGCATCGGCATGCTGCTGGTGTCGATCGAACTGATCATGATGCTGGTCATCCTGCTGTTTATCCCGGGCAACCTGGCCGGGCCGTGCTTCATTGGATTTGCGATTGGTGAATCGCTGGGTGCCGCGGCCCTTCGCGTGGCGGGTGGCATCTTTACCAAGATCGCCGACATCGGCGCCGACCTGATGAAGATCGTGTTCAAGATCAAGGAAGACGATGCCCGTAATCCGGGCGTCATCGCCGACTGCGTCGGCGACAATGCCGGCGACTCGGTCGGCCCCTCGGCTGACGGCTTTGAAACCTATGGCGTGACGGGCGTGGCCCTGATCGTGTTCATCCTGCTGGCGGCCAACCCGTCGGTGCAGGTGCAGCTCCTGGTTTGGATTTTCGCCATCCGCGTGATCATGCTCGTGACCGCGGCGGTGGCCTATTTCGGCAACGGCTTCATGGCCAAGAACAAGTACCAGCATGTCGACAAGATGAACTATGAGACGCCCTTGACCGCGCTGGTCTGGCTGACCTCGATTCTGTCGATCATCCTGACGTACGTCGCCAGCTACCTGTTGATCCCGAACCTGTTCCAGGACGGGACACTGTGGTGGAAGCTCTCCACGATCATCAGCTGCGGCACCCTTGCCGGCGCCCTGATCCCCGAGTTCGTGAAGGTCTTCACCTCCACGAGCAGTCGGCACGTGCGTGAAATCGTCACGAGTTCCAAGGAAGGCGGCGCGTCGCTGAACATTCTTTCCGGCCTCGTGGCCGGCAACTTCAGCGCGTTCTGGCTGGGCCTGGTCATGCTGCTCCTGATGGCGCTGGGTTATGGCGTCTCGACTTACTTCCCGACCACCCTGATGCTGGCCCCGGCGGTCTTTGCGTTCGGCCTCGTCGCATTCGGCTTCCTGGGCATGGGCCCGGTGACCATCGCGGTCGACTCCTATGGCCCGGTGACCGACAACGCACAATCAGTTTATGAACTGTCCACCATTGAGTCCCTGCCGAATGCCGCGGCCGACATCGAAAAGAAATACGGCTTCAAGCCGCAGTTCGAAAAGGCCAAGGACAACCTGGAAGAGAACGACGGCGCAGGCAACACGTTCAAGGCGACGGCCAAGCCGGTGCTCATCGGCACGGCGGTCGTGGGCGCCACGACGATGATCTTCTCGACGATCATGAGCCTGACCGATCACCTGACCAAGGACGTCAACAAGCTCTCGCTGCTCCACGCACCGTTCCTTCTGGGGATGGTGGCGGGCGGCGCGGTGATCTACTGGTTCACGGGCGCGAGCATGCAGGCGGTGACGGCCGGCGCGTACAAGGCCGTGGAATTCATCAAACAGAACATCAAGCTGGAAGGCGCCGACAAGGCGTCCGTGGAAGATTCCAAGAAGGTCGTCGCGATCTGCACGCAGTACGCCCAGAAGGGCATGCTGAACATCTTCCTGACCGTGTTCTTCGGCGCCCTGGCGTTCGCATTTACCGGGCCGTTCTTCTTTGTCGGCTACCTGGTGTCCATCGCGCTCTTCGGCCTGTACCAGGCCATCTTCATGGCCAATGCCGGCGGCGCCTGGGACAATGCCAAGAAAGTCGTCGAGGTTGAGCTGCG
>Ga0265314_10002604_pt1 | contig 18249 bp, 19 predicted proteins | sample 4126metaG_FD_203106 | JGI IMG/M metagenome (GOLD analysis project Ga0265314, IMG submission 203106) | Rhizosphere microbial communities from Carex aquatilis grown in University of Washington, Seatle, WA, United States - 4-1-26 metaG | ecosystem: Host-associated > Plants > Roots > Rhizosphere >... | reverse complement strand
GCGGCGCCAATTCTATTCGGAATCGAGCAAGGCTTTCGCCGCCCCGATGGACGACACGCCCAAGCCTTAAGTCAGGCCCATCAGGACCGCGATCAGCGCCACCACCAGCACCCCGGTACCGACGGCGAGCACGGTCACGACGCCCTCGCTCCAACCGGCGCGGAAGCTTAAGCCGGCATAGGGCACCGGTTCGGGGGGCGACGTTGGATGAAGCTCAACCGACATGAGCGGATTCCTCTTTTAAAAAGAGCATCGTTAGATGGTGCGCGAGCACGCAGACGCGAACTCGGGCGCACGAATCGCCCTTGGTGGGGAAAGGATAGCGCCGCTTTCCGATTCCACCAATTACGGCGCCGGTAACAACGCGGTGACGCGGCCGCTGAGGCGGTAAGCGATTACGCCGAGCCATTCATGCGCGGCGAAATCGAGCGCATAAAGTCCGCCGCCGAGCGCGCCGCTGAAGGTGACGCCATGCGGGTAGGCGCGCCACGCGACAGGAAAAGCTTCGGCATCAAATCCAACCCGGCGGAAACAACCGACCGCACGCGGCATATGGTAAGCGGAGGTCACCAGCAGCCAGCGTTCGCCGGGCTTCGGCTGCGCCAGTTCTTTGCTGAAGACGGCGTTCTCGAAAGTGTTGCGCGCTTTGGTTTCCATCGTGACGCGCTCGCGCGGGATGCCGAAGCTGTCGAGCAGCGCCGTGAGGTATTTTTCGTCGGTCCGCCCGTTGGCGGACAGGCTGGCGTCGCCGTTCGAATAGACAATGCGCGCCTTCGGGTAAGCACGGGCGAGTGTGGCGAGGGCAGTCAAGCGTCCGCCGTCACGGGTGAGAATGGGTTCGTCGTATTCATTCGACAACGCGGTATCGATGCCGCCACCCAAGACCACGATGCCGTCCGGAACGCCGCGCGCCGGGTCCCACGGCGGAAACCGGTTTTCTAGTTGCGCGGTGAGCACGTCGCCCAGCGGCGAAAAGCCGGCGAGCGCGAGGAGCACGATACTGGCGGCGATCAGCGCCACGCCGGCGCGCATCCGGCGCGTCGCCAATAGAACGACGCCCCCGAGACCAAGAGCGATCAAGACGTTCGAGGGCAGCAGCAAAACCGCGACGGTCTTGGAGAGAATGAAAAACATTCAGCGCCCGATCGTTTGACCGAAGCCGGCGCCCGCTTCGGAGGGGGCGGCCGTCACACCGCTAGCGCGACTTCTTCCAGTCCTGGTAGCGCTTCTTGTTTTCTTCGTTCGGCGGATAGAGGCCGAGGAGTTGCTCGCCCTTCTCCACTTCCTGCACCAGCCAGCTTTCCAGCAATTCGTGCTCGGCGCCCTCCGCGGCGACGAAGTCGGCGAGATCCTTGGGGATCACCACGGCGCCGTCGTCGTCGGCGACGATGATGTCGCCCGGGAAAATCGCGCAGCCGCCGCAGGCGATCGGCTCGTTCCAGCCGACGAAGGTCAAGAGGTTGACCGACGCCGGCGCCGCCATGCCGGCGCACCAGACCGGCAGGCCGGTGGCGACGACGCCGTGCTTGTCGCGCATCACGCCGTCGGTGATCAGCGCGGTGACGCCGCGTTTGACCATGCGCATGCACAGGATGTCGCCGAAAATGCCGGCCCCGGTGACGCCCATGGCGTCGGCGACCACGACGCAGTCGGGCGGCATGGCCTCGATCGCGCCGCGGGTCGAGATCGGCTTCATCCAGCTTTCAGGCGTCGCCAAGTCCTCGCGCACCGGCACGAAGCGCAAGGTGAAGGCTGGGCCGACCACGCGTTTGCCGGCAACGCCGAGCGGCATGGCGCCGGCCATCCAGCAATGCCGGATGCCCTTTTTCAGCAGCATCGTCGTGATGGTGCCAGTAGTGATGTGCTTGAGCTTCTCGATCGTCGATGTCATCGCAAATCCCCTTTTTGCCCTTTTGGGCGCGGTCAGGCCGGTGTCAGGCCGAGCCGTTCGTCGCGGCGGCGAAGATAAGCCACGAAGGGCACGGCCAGCAGCACCATCCACAGCTTGCCGACGATCTGGCCCATGAGAAAGTCGAGCGAGCCGAAGGCGAGCCAGAGAAAGACGATGGAATCGACCACCAGCCCGGCCAAGCTCGACGCCACCACCGCCAGCACCAGGCGGCGGCGCGCCAGCGGCGTGTAGACCGCGAAATCGGCGAATTCCGAAATCATGAAAGCGGTAGCCGAAGCGACCACCAGCGAGGCCGGCGAAAAGGCGGCCGAGATCGCCGCCCCGGCGACGATGGCCGCGACGCCGAACTCGACGCCGAGCCGCCGCTGCACCAGATCGCGCAGCACCAGCGCCGCGCCGATCAAGAGCACGCCCGAGGGCGCCATCAAGCCGGGCGCCACCGGCACTAGGCAAGGGCTGTTCGGCGGACAAACGGTGCCAAAATGCTCAAGCATCCAGTTGGCGGCCGGAATGGTCAGGCAAAACAGCGCCAGGAAAATCGCGCCTTCGATATTCTGTCGCGTGTCGTTCTTGATCGTGATCATGTCGTCTTTCGTGAGCCTATGAATTTCGCATAGCCTTGCGCCCGCAAGGTGCAGGCGGGGCACTCGCCGCAGCCATAGCCCCAATCATGTCGGTGCGAGCGGTCGCCCAGATAACAGCTATGGGTGTCGGCGACAACGAGGTCGAGCAAGGCTTTTCCGCCGATCTCTTCGGCGATGGCGAAGGTCGCCGCCTTGTCGACCCACATCAGCGGTGTATGGATGACCACGCTTTTGCCGAGGCCAAGGCCGAGGGCGACCTGCATCGCTTTCACGGTATCGTCGCGGCAGTCCGGATAGCCAGAATAGTCGGTCTCGCACATGCCGGCGACGATGTGGCGGGCGCCGCGCCGGTAGGCCAAGGCGCCGGCAAAGCAGAAAAAGATCAGATTGCGGCCCGGCACGAAGGTCGTCGGCAGGCCGTCGGCGGCGATTTCAATGGCGGTTTCGCGCGTCAGCGCGGTGTCGGAGATCGCGGCCAGAGCGTCGAGCTTGACGACGTGGTCCTCACCGAGCCGAGCCGCCCATTGCGGACGCATTGCGCGTAAGGCTTCGCGAAGGCCGGCCCGCACCTCGAGTTCGATCGCGTGACGCTGGCCATAGTCGATTCCTATGGTCTCGACGCGAGCGTAACGCTCGAGCGCCCAGGCCAGGCACACGGTGGAATCCTGCCCCCCGGAAAACAGCACCAGCGCGGTGTCATTGCTGTCGGTCACGGCCGCCCTAGTCCCATTTCGGCGACCAGGTCCAGTCGACAATGCGGCCGTCATTGCGGGCCAGCGTGGCGATTTCCTTCATCTCGGCGTCGGTCAGCTCGAAATCGAACAGCGCGATGTTTTCCTCGAGCCGCTCGACCTTGCTGGTGCGCGGGATCACGACGATGCCCTGCTGCGTCAGCCAGCGCAGGCAGACTTGCGCCGCCGTCTTGCCATGGGCCTTGCCGATGCGTTCGAGCAATTCGTCGCCCTTAGCCGAGCCGCGGGCGATCGGGCTATAAGCGACCACCGCCATGCCCGCCTTGCGGCTGGCGGCGATGACTTTGTCCTGGTTGAGATAAGGGTGGCATTCGACCTGGTTGCAGACCAGCGGCTCGGTCGTGGCCTTCAGCGCCTGCTCGACCAGCGCGACCGTGAAATTCGACACGCCGATTTGTTTGACGTAACCCTCGTGCTTCAATTTGGCCATGGCGCCGAGGGTTTCGGAGAGTGGCACCCGCGGGTTCGGCCAATGGATCAACAACAGGTCGATGACATCGAGCCGCAGCCGCGCCAGACTTTCCTTGACGGAGCGTTCGAGATCGTGCGGCGCCAGCCGGTCCGGCTGCACCTTGGTGCCGAGCAACACCTCGGTGCGGTGACCGGACGTGCGCAGGCCCTCGCCGACCGCCGCCTCGTTGTCATACATCTGCGCGGTGTCGATGTAGCGGTAGCCGATGCTGATCGCCTGCTGCACGACGCGGGTGCAGTCGCGGCCGCGCAAGGCCCAGGTGCCGAGCCCGACCAGCGGGATCTTGAAACCATGAGCCTCGACCGATTGCATCGTGGACCCCGCGGTTAAACCGTGTCCCAAACCGGCGCGTGCGGCGGATTGACGACGCGCATGTTGGTGGCGTTGAGCTTTTTCAATTCCGCCATCTCGGCATCCGACAATTTGAAGTCTAACACGTCGAGATTGGCTTTCAGGTGATCCGGCGTCGCGGTGCGCGGGATGGCACAGACACCGAGCTGCACCAGGTATCGCAGCGACACCTGCGCCGCGGTCTTGTTATGCGCCTTACCGATGCGCTCGAGTGCGTCGGCACCCGGCACCTTGCCGCGCGCGATCGGGCAATAAGCCACCACCGCCATGCCGTGCTTCTTGCTCGCGGCGACGACCTTGTCCTGGTTGATGAAGGGATGCATTTCGATCTGATTGCAGACCAACGGCTCGGTGGTCACCGCCCAGGCCTCGTCCAGCATCTTGGTTGTGAAGTTAGCAACGCCGATATGTTTGGCCTTGCCGTCCGTCTTGGCCTTGCACAGCGACGGAATGCTGACGCTGAACGGGATGTCCTTGTTGTTCCAGTGGATCAGCAGCAGATCGACATATGGCAATTGCAGGTTGGCGAGACTCTGGTCTAGCGATTTGACGAAGTTCTCGGGCGTCAGGTTATTTTCGCGTACCTTGGTGCAGATGAAGACGTCCTCGCGCTTCTTGCCCGAGGCACGCAGGCCCTCGCCGACTTCCTTCTCATTGCCGTAGAAAGCCGCGGTATCGAGATGGGTATAGCCGACTTGCAGCGCGGTCTTGACCGCCTGGACGCAGACATCCTCCTTCAGGGTCATGGTGCCCAGGCCGATCTGGGGGATACGGGCGCCATGTGCTTCGACAAACTGCATTACGATCTCCTGGAACGGCGGGATGACACGACGCGCGGCAGAATGCCTGCTTGGGAGCGGGCTGCCAACCGGGGGCAGGACCGAAACGGCGCCAGAGCCCATAAAGCCGGCCGCCAAAGCGTTTCCCGGCAGGTTGATCCAGCGCAAGGCCCCGCCCCGATATTCCCTGCCTAATTGATGCTCAAGCTGGGGACGGTTCCGCGGTGCGATGTTGAAGCGAAAATGAAATCGGCGGCACCTGCCAGGCACGACTGTCTTTTGGATGCCCGAGCGCGGGCTTTGGGACTTGAGCTGTCAACGGCCGAATGCTGCGACGTGAAAACGTTGAAAGATATCGTGCGGCGTTGCAAAAAGTGCCGACACCGGAAGATTTGCGCCGTGGACCTCAAGCGCGACCGTTTCAATCCGCTATGGCGGAGCTACTGCCGAAACTCAGCGACCCTCATGGCGCTCGCCATGGCCTGGTGGCCACGGGTCTATCCAGGAAGCTGGAGCGGGCCGACCAAATATTCGGAGCCTGAACTCGAATGAGCCGGTACGGCACAGGGGGACGGCAAATCAAGTTGCGAATTCTTAATCCCAAGCATAAAGCCGACAATACTTCGGTTACCCAAGCTATTGGCTGTTCTTCTCACATTGGAATAATTCAAGACTGCAAAACAACACTTGCATCCAAGAGCTTTAATGGTTTTGTGAGGACCGTTGCCTAGCCTGGAAACACAATGCGCAGCTTTTTTACCCTTCTTGGTCTTATCTCTTTGCTGATGCTGGCGCCCGCCTCGGCCCAGGCGCAGGATTATGTCCTGACCATCAAGGACCACAAGTTCACGCCGCAAGAGATCAAGGTACCGGCCAACCAGCGAGTGGCGATCACGGTCGCCAATGACGACGACACGGCCGAGGAGTTCGACAGCACGGCGTTGAAGGTCGAGAAGGTCGTCGCCGGCCATTCGCGCGGTGTGGTGCGGATCGGACCGCTGCCGCCGGGCCGCTATCCGTTCATCGGCGAGTTTCATGAAGCCACCGCCAAAGGCGTGGTCATCGCGGAATAAATCATGCTTGGCGCACTCATCATCGTCTTTCGCGAAGTCATCGAGGCCGGGTTGATCGTCGGCATCGTCATGGCAGCGACGCGCGGCGTCGAAGGCCGCGGCCGCTGGATCAACATCGGTATCGGCGGCGGCGTCCTGGGCGCGGCGGTGGTGGCGCTGTTCGCCGGCGCGATTTCACAAGCCTTCGAGGGCGTCGGCCAGGAACTGTTCAATGCCGCCGTGCTCGGCGTCGCCGTGGTGATGCTGATGTGGCACAACGCCTGGATGGCGCGGCACGGCCGCGAGATCGCAGCCGAAATGCGCTCGATCGGCACCGCCGTCAGCGAAGGCGCCAAGCCCCTCACCGCGCTCGCCATCGTCGTCGGCCTCGCCGTGCTGCGCGAAGGCTCCGAGGTGGTGCTGTTCCTCTACGGAATTTTCGCCACCGGCACGTCGGGCATGGCGCTCCTGGTCGGCGGCGTGCTCGGCATCATCGCCGGCGCGGCTTTCACCGGGCTCACCTATATCGGCCTGGTGGCGATCCCGACGCGGCACATCTTCACCGTCACGACCTGGCTGATCGCCTTGCTCGCCGCCGGCATGGCGGCGCAATCGGTGCAGTTCCTCAACAATGCCGGATTTGCCGAAGTGCTCGGCCGCACGGTCTGGGATACGTCTTGGATATTGTCCGAAGGCAGCATCTTTGGCCGCCTGCTGCACACCCTCATCGGCTACACGGAACGGCCGACCGAATTGCAGTTGGTCGTCTACGTCGCCACGCTGGTTGCGATGTTCTTGTTGATGCGGCTGGCCCGCCATTCACCGCAAAAAGCCGTGACCGCCTAGCCACGGTTCAATGCTGCATTGCGGCCGTCACGCGGATGTCACGGCAATGTCATCGTCCTTAACGACATTCCCCGTTCAATTAGGGGGAGGATCTGATGACCGATTTTGCGCTGCCTGGTTCACTCGAGCCGGCAATTCCGTCGGGACGACCTAATCTCGACAAAGGTTTCAACCCACTGACAATGATCCTGTTTTTCGGCATCCTTGCCGTGGGACTGCTGTTCGTCGCCTACAGTCTTTATGCCGACGTCGATGCCACCGGCACCCGCGTCACCACTTACCTGCCCTATATTTTGCTGTTCGTGGCGCTGATGATCGCGCTCGGTTTCGAGTTCGTGAACGGCTTCCATGATACCGCCAACGCCGTCGCAACCGTCATCTATACGCACTCGTTGCCGGCCGAATTCGCAGTGTTGTGGTCCGGCTTCTTCAATTTTCTCGGCGTGCTGCTGTCGAGCGGCGCCGTTGCCTTCGGCATCATCTCGCTCCTGCCCGTCGAGCTGATCCTGCAAGTGGGCAGCGGCGCCGGCTTTGCCATGGTGTTCGCGTTGCTGATCGCCGCGATCATGTGGAACCTCGGCACCTGGTATCTCGGCCTGCCCGCTTCGAGTTCGCATACCTTGATCGGCTCGATCATCGGCGTCGGCGTCGCCAACGCGCTGCTGCGTGGGCGCGACGGCACCTCTGGTGTCGATTGGGGCAAAGCCACCGAAATCGGCTACGCCCTATTGCTGTCGCCCTTGGTCGGCTTCATCCTTTCGGCCGTGCTTCTGTTGGTTCTGAAAGCGCTCGTCAAAAAGCCTGAACTCTATCAAGCGCCCGAGCCCGGCAAAAAGCCGCCGCTCTGGATTCGCGGTCTCCTCATTCTGACCTGCACCGGCGTGTCCTTCGCGCACGGCTCGAATGACGGGCAAAAGGGCATGGGTCTGATCATGCTGATCCTGATCGGTACCGTCCCGACGGCCTACGCCTTGAACCGCGCATTGCCGGAATCGGCGATCATCGAATTCCAGCAGACCGCGCAGGCGGCGGCGAAAGTCGTCGAATCCAAGGCTGCGGGCTTCAACGTCCTGGGCAATCCGCGTCCGGCCGTGACCGCCTATGTCGCGCAGCACCAAATCAACGAAGGCACCTATCCTTCGCTGGCCGCTTTGCTGCGCGATATTTCGAAGCAGGTCACCGACTACGGCTCGGTGTCGAAGATTCCGGCCGAAGCCGTGGGCAACACCCGTAACGACATGTACCTGACCTCGGAGGCCATTCGTTTCCTGATGAAGGACAAGGAAGCCGATCTTTCCAAGGACGACATCTCGAAACTGAACGCCTACAAAGGCTCGATCGACAAGTCGACCAAGTTCATCCCGACCTGGGTGAAGATCGCGGTCGCCATCGCCTTGGGCCTCGGCACCATGATCGGCTGGAAGCGTATCGTGATCACGGTTGGCGAAAAGATCGGCAAGACGCATCTGACCTACGGTCAGGGCGCCGCCGCCGAATTGGTCGCCATGGGTACGATCTTTGCCGCCGACACTTACGGCCTGCCGGTCTCGACCACGCACGTCTTGTCGTCCGGCGTCGCCGGCACCATGGCGGCCAACGGGTCGGGACTCCAGCTTTCGACGTTGCGCAATATCGCCATGGCCTGGGTGCTCACCCTGCCGGCCGCGATGCTGCTATCCGGCTCGCTATATTATATCTTCAGCCACCTCTTTTAGGGCCCGACAACAAAAACCCCGCCGGCGCATCTGCGGATGCACGGCGGGGTTTTCTATGTGGGATCGCTGGAGATCAGGCGCGGCGCTTGGCGCCGCCGAGCGCGGCAAAGGCCGCTTCCGGCGCGCTGTCGATCAGCTTGAGCAGCGCGCGGGCCGGTCCGCGCGGCGAACGCTTGCCCTGCTCCCAATTGCGCACGGTCTCGATCGGCACTTCGATTTTCTCGGCGAAAGCCGCCTGCGTCAGCCCGCAGCGCGAGCGCACATGGCGCACGAAAGCCGCCGGGTCCTTGTGCTCGACGGTCTTTTCGCTGCCGTCGGGCATGATTTCGACGATCCGCCCGTCCGCCTTTAACCGCACCCGCATCGTGGCCATCTCCGTCAAAGCGATGTCGGCCAATGGACTAGCTGATTCGGGGAAGTCAAAAGTTAATGCGAGCGCCGCTTCCGGACGAACGTGGCGGCAAACGCTGCGGCTACGCCGACGGCCAAAACCCAAGGCACCCAGGCAGGCAACTCCGGCGCGATGGCCAGACCGACGAATAAGCCGACGATAGCGCCGAGGATGGTGAGCCAGCCCCACGCCGCGCGTTTCACCGCGTCTTCTCGAAAATCTCGCGGCCGATCAGCATGCGGCGGATTTCGCTGGTCCCTGCGCCGATCTCGTAGAGCTTGGCGTCGCGCAACAAGCGGCCTGTGGCGAAGTCGTTGATGTAGCCGTTGCCGCCGAGGCACTGGATCGCTTCCAGCGCCATCCAGGTGGCCTTCTCGGCGGCGAACAGGATCGCCCCGGCGGCGTCCTCCCGCGTAATGCGGCCCTCGTCCGACGCGCGCGCCACCGCATACACATACGAGCGGGCGGCATTCATGGTCACATACATATCGGCGAGTTTGGCCTGCACCAGTTGAAACTGGCCGATGGCCTGGCCGAATTGCTTGCGCTCGTGTACGTAGGGCACGACCACATCCATGCAGGCCTGCATGATACCGAGGGGGCCAGCGGCGAGCACGACGCGTTCATAGTCGAGCCCGGACATCAGCACGTTGACGCCGTTGCCGACCGCGCCGAGCACGTTCTCCTCCGGCACTTCGCAGTCTTCGAACACCAGTTCGCTGGTGTCGGAGCCGCGCATGCCGAGCTTGTCGAGCTTCTGGGCCGGGGTGAAGCCTTTCATGCCCTTCTCGACAATGAAGGCTGTGATGCCGCGCGCGCCCGCGGTGCGGTCGGTCTTGGCGTAGATGACCAGGGTGTCGGCAACCGGCCCGTTGGTGATCCACATCTTCGAGCCGTTGAGGACGTAGCGGTCGCCCTTTTTGTCGGCGCGGGTGCGCATCGACACCACGTCCGAGCCGGCGCCGGGCTCCGACATCGCCAGCGCGCCGACACGCGTGCCGTCGATCAGCTTCGGCAGATATTTGCGCTTCTGCTCCGGCGTGCCGTTGCGGTTGAGCTGGTTGACGCAGAGATTGGAGTGCGCGCCGTAGGAAAGGCCGACCGCGGCACTGGCGCGCGAAATCTCCTCCATCGCCACGCAATGGGCGAGATAGCCCAAGCCCGCGCCGCCATAGTCCTCCGATACGGTAATGCCGTGCAGCCCGAGGGCGCCCATCTCCGGCCACAGGTCGCGCGGAAATTCATTGTCGCGGTCGATGGCCGCGGCGCGCGGCGCGATGCGGTCCTGGGCGAAGCCGCTGACCGATTGGCGCAGCATGTCGACCTCGGAACCGAGGCCGAAATCGAAGCCTGCCCAGACATTGGGGATCATGTCGCCTCCCGAGCGCGCCGCTTGCTGCGGGCGCATTGCCGGAGACTCTATAGGCAACCCGTCAGCCTGTCAGCGCCTCGGCCGGCAGCGGCGCGCGGGCCGAGCGCTTGGCCTGCGCCAGCAGCCTGTCGATGGTCCCCGCCGGCGCCGGCTTGGCGAACAGGAAGCCCTGCATTTCATCGCAGCCGGCCAGCCGCAGCAGCACGCGCTGCTGCTCGGTCTCGACGCCCTCGACCAGCACCGAGAGGCCCAGCGCCCGCCCCAGCGCCACGATGGCCTGGATGATGACGCCGCCATTGGCCGAATTGCCAAGCGCCGTCACGAAGCAGCGGTCGATCTTGAGCTTGTCGAGCGGGAACCGTTGCAGATAGCCGAGGTTCGAATAACCCGAGCCGAAATCGTCGAGCGCGATGCGCACGCCGAGCGCGTGCAGATCCTCAATGCGCTTGACCATTTCTTCCGGGTTGTCGATCAGCACGCCTTCCGTGATTTCGAGCATCAATTGCGACGGCGGCACGCCGCTATCGGCTAGCGCCGAGCGCACCAGATCGACGATGGCGCGGTCGCGCACCTGCAAGGGCGACAGGTTGACGGCGACGTAGAGCTCCGGCCAGCGCTTGGCTTCGCGCAGCGCGCGGCGCAGCACGAAGGCGCCGAGCGAATCCATCAGCCCCATCTGCTCGGCCACCGGGATGAAGACCGCAGGCCCGATCGGCCCGCGCGTGGCATGGGTCCAGCGCAGCAGAGCCTCGACCCCGACGATGCGGCCGCCTTGAGCCGCAACGATCGGCTGATAGTGCAATTCCAGATCGCCCGACGTCAGCGCGCGCGGCAATTCGCGCTGGATGAATTTCTGATCGGCGGACACGGTGTCGATGTCGGAATCGAAGCCGACCAAGGCGCCATGGCCCTTCTTGGCGGCGTCGCGCAGCGCCAGTTCGGCGCGTCGTGTCAGCTCGCCGCGCGTGGTGGCGTGTTCCGGCGTCTGGGCAAAGCCGGCATGGGCGCTGACGCGAATTGTGGTGTCGATCCAATGCGGATGCTGGATCGAATCCAGAATGGCGCGGATCGCGGCGCCGGCGTCGTCGCCGTCCTGGTGAGTGAAGCTCACGGCGAATTCGGCGCTGCCGATTCGGCCGCAGCGGCCTTCCGGCGGTAGCGCTTCCTTCAGCCGCTTGGCGACCGACACGATGAGTTCATCGCCACCCGCCACACCGAGATCGGCGGCGATATCGGACATACCCTCGATCTCGATCAGGGCAAAGGTCGTCACTTCATTGTCGGCGCGCTCGGCCAAGGCCAGATCGAGCAATTCGAGCGTCTTGGCATGATTGGGAAGCCCGGTGAGCTTGTCGAGATCGGCGGCCTGCGCGGCCTGCGCTTCGCTGGCGCTGAGCTGATAACGGACGCGGCGCAACTGCCACAGCGAAAAACCGGCAAAGCCGACCAGGAGCGCACTGATGGCGGCGACGAGCGGCATCAGGCGTTCCATGATGTCGGCCGCTGGATGAGTTTTGTCCCAGGTGAAGAAGCCGGCGATGCGGCCTTGCGCGTCGATGACCGGCTGCATCTCGCGTTGGCCGCCCTCCGGCTCGGTTTCGAATTTCACACCCTGCAATCCGGTGCTTTGTTCGAGCATGCGCACGAAGCGCGGATCGAGCGGCCCGCTCTGGCCGAACAAAGCGCGGAATTCGGCAATGGCGTTACGCAGCGAAGCGCGCTGGTCGGCCCACAAATTTTCGTCGTTGCGCCGCGCCACCTCGTAGCCGATGCCGGCGCAAACTGCGGTGGCGCCCACGGCGAGCAACGCCAAAACGACGATCAGCCGCGCGGCCGAAAAGCGGCGGCGAGCCGCGGACGCGGCGCCCGGTCCGCGGCCGGGCGGGCGGCGCCAGGCAAACCGCGAACGGCCAAGGCTCATACCTCCTGAATTAATGACGTCGACGTCCACCGAAAACCCCACGCATCCTGCGTTTTGCAGGCCTAGGCTTACGGATTCAGCATTAATGGCGGGTCAGGAAATAAGGTGAATGGAGCGTAACCGGGCCACTATTCTCGCTATCGCAGCCCAAACCACAGTGTGGCGATGGACAGGAACGAGAAAAACCCGACCACGTCGGTCACCGTGGTCACAAAGGGGCTCGACGCCACCGCCGGATCGACCTTGAGCCGGTGCAGCGCCAGCGGGATCAGGATGCCGCCGGCCGCCGCCGCGATCAGGTTGCAGATCATGGCCAGGCCGATGACAACCCCCAGCCCCGGTACCCGGAACCAGACCACCGCGGCAACCCCGGTAATCACGGCAAAGGCGACACCATTTAGCACGCCGACCATGATCTCGCGGAAGATGACACGGCGGGCATTGGCGTCGCTCAAGGCCTGGGTTGCCAGCGCGCGCACGGCGACCGTCATGGTCTGCGTCGTGGCGTTGCCGCCCTGGCTTGCCACGATCGGCGCCAAGACGGCGAGCGCCACCATCTTTTCCAGTTGCCCCTCGAACACCCCGAGCACCGAGGAGGCCAGAAACGCGGTGGCGAGGTTGACCAAGAGCCAGTTGAAGCGGCCGCGCGCGATCGACCACACCGAATCCGACAGCTCTTCGTCGCGAGTGACGCCGCCGAGCGCCTTGATGTCTTCTTCCGCCTCTTCGACGATGACGTCGGCGACGTCGTCGAAGGTGATGATGCCGACCAGGCGCTCGTTGGCGTCCACCACCGGCGCCGCCACCAGATCGTAGCGCTGGAACAGCCGCGCGACTTCTTCCTGGTCCTGATCGGCGTGCACGAGCCTTCGCTCGGCATCCATCAACTCGGAAATCGGCACCGGGCGCTTGCTGCGCAACAGCCGGTCGAGCGGAACGGCGCCGAGAAAATGCTGGGCTTCGTCGACGACGTAGATTTCGTAGAAGTGCTCCGGCAGCTCGGCCGTCTCGCGCATATAGTCGATGGCCTGGCCGACGTCCCAATCGGGCGGCACGGCGATGAACTCGGTCTGCATGCGCCGGCCGGCCGAATCCTCGGGATAATCGAGGCTGCGGGACAGCGACACGCGCTCAGGCTGCGGCAATTGCTCGAGAATTTCGGCCCGCTCTTCGTGCGGCAGATCCTCCAGGATCGCCACGGCGTCGTCGGATTCCATCTCGCTGACGCCCTGGGCGACGGTCTGCGGCGGCAGTTCTTCGAGGATTTCCTCGCGTACCGCGTCGTCGACCTCGGTCAGCGCCGTGAAATCGAAGTGGATGCCGAGCAATTCAACCAGGCGCGAGCGCTTTTCCGCATCGAGCGCCTCGAGCACCGCGCCGAGATCGGATTCATGCAGGTCGCCGACCAGGCCGCGCAGCTTGGCGACGTCGGCGGCCTCGATGGCGCTATCGACCTGGGCGACGAATTTGGCGTTGATCGTGCCATCGTCGTCCCGCATCGGCGGCGGCGTTCGGGTCTTTCTTCGCGGCATGCCGGGCTCGGGCCTTTTGTGATTGGCGGCTTGTACGCCGCGTCATTAAACCCGGCAAATGATTAACGCGTAAACCGTGTCGGCAAACGGCGCTTGCCGGCGCCACGGCGTTGCGGTCAATTGCGCGCTCCCCGAGGCGGCTATGATTCGAACACTTGCCCTCGCGTTCGCCGTCGCCACCGTTTCCGTGGCCGCATCGGCTGCGCCCTGTCCGGGCAACACGCAGGGGCTCGGCACCGAGCGCGTCATTGAAGTCGACGCCAAGACCACGCCCCGGGTCGGCCGCAAGCAGTTCCCCACCACGCTGCCGCTCCGGCGCAAGGAACTTGTGCTGACCTTCGACGACGGACCGTGGCCCGCCACCACGCCGAAGGTGCTCGACGCGCTCAAAGCCGAATGCGTCCGCGCCACGTTCTTTCTCTTGGGCAAGAATACCGAAGCGGCACCCGCCCTCGCCCGCCGGACTTTGGCCGAAGGCCACAGCATCGGTCATCACACCTACGCGCACCCGCTGCTCGACCACATGGCATTCGCTAAAGCCGAGGCCGAGATCGATCACGGTATCGAGGAAGATGAATTCGCCGTGTTCGGCCAGCGTCGCACCGCGCCGGCCACGCCGTTCTTCCGGTTTCCCGGGTTCGCCTCGACCAAGCCGCTGCTCGACCGCTTGAACCAGCGCGGCATCGTCGTGTTCGGCGCCGATGTCTGGGCCAGCGACTGGGACCCGATGTCGCCCGAGCAGGAGCTTCGGCTGATCCTTAGCCGCATCGAGCAGGTCGACCACGGCATCGTGCTGTTCCATGACACCAAGGCGCAGACCGCCCAGATGCTGCCGGCCTTCCTGCGGGAGCTGAAAAGGCGCGGATTCCACATCGTTCACGTGGTGCCGGCCGGCGCCCGGGGCATTTTGAACTAAAAAGCGCCCGTTACGGCCCTTTCAGCGAAAATCCGTTCAGAAACAAAGCTGTGGACCGTTAACCATGTTTCGCCAATGGCTAATGAAAGGTTAATTTTGGGGTCGCTAGTTGTCTCGGGTTCCGCCATTTTGAGCGCGCGCCACACGGCGCGGGGTGCGGATTCGAGGGCGTTATGCGGCGCGTGGCGGTTGTTATCCTAGGTTTGGCGGGCGTGATTTTCGGCGCGGCTGCCCCGGCTTTCGCCGGCTCATGCCCCGGCAATCCGAATGCCATCGGCACCAGCCGGACCATTACAGTCGATCCGGCGGTGCTGCCGCTGATCGGCACCATGCAATACAAGACGACGCTGCCGCTCGAGGACCATGAGGTCGCGATCACCTTCGATGACGGTCCGCTCCCTCCCTATACGAACCGGATTCTCGACACGCTGGCGGCCGAGTGCGTGAAGGTCACCTACTTCCTGGTGGGACGTCAGGCCAACGCCTACCCGGACCTGGTGCGCCGCCTCGCCGCTGCCGGGCATGTCTTGGGCACGCACAGCCAGAACCATCCCCTCACCTTCGACCAGATGGCCCTGCCGCGCATCGAGCGCGAAGTCGACGGCGGCATCGCCTCGGTACAGGCCGCGGCCGGCGATCCGCGCGCGGTGGCGCCGTTCTTCCGCATTCCCGGTCTGCTGCGTAACCACCAAGTGGAAGCCTATCTCGGTTCCAAATCGATCGCGGTCTGGAGCGCCGACGAAGTCGCCGACGACTGGTTTCGCCAGGTCAGCGCCAAGGACATCGTGCGCAAGGCGATGAGCCGGATCGAAGCCAAAGGCCATCGCGGCGTGTTGCTGCTGCATGACATTCATCCGGCCACCGCCATGGCGCTGCCGGTGCTGCTGCGCGAACTTAAAGCGCGGGGCTATCGCATCGTGCAGGCGGTTCCCGCCGGCGGCTTGCCGAAATTGCTGCCCGCGCCGCAGCCGGCTTTGGTTGCCGACGCCGCCGGCGGCTGGCCGCGGCTGGTCGGCACCACCACGACCGGCACCGGCGTCGCTAATGCGCCGGCGGAAAGCGACAAGCTCGGCCCGCGCACGAGACCCGATGCCAAGACTGCAATCGAGCGGACCTACGGCACGAAGAGGGAGCGCGGCATTCGCAGCGCGCGTCACGACCGCCACGACAGGCTCGCGCGCCATGCCGAACCGCGCCGGCACGCGAAGTACCATGACCGGAGCCGCGATCCGGTCGTCACCGCCAGCATCAACAAGAAGCGGCACAAAACCAAGACCGCGGTGTCGGACGACGGCTTCACCCGTTTTCAACGCTAGCGTCATCGCCGCTTGGCGGCTATCAACGGCCTAACGGCGCACCGAGCGCCGACGGGAGGCCGCGTTGAAAAAACTTGTCATCGGCGCCTGCGCCGGCCTGCTGGCACTGTCCGGTCCGGCGGCCGCGCAGAGCGAATATCCGACGCACACGATCCGCATCGTCGTCGGCTTTGCCGCCGGCGGCGCGACCGACGTCGCCGCGCGCATCCTGGCGTCGAAAATGTCGGACGAAATCGGCCAGACCATGATCGTCGAGAACCGCCCGGGCGCCAGCACCACGATCGCCGGCGAGACCGTCGCGAAGTCGGAGCCGGACGGCTACACGCTGTTCATGGCCGGCAATGCCAACGCCGTGAACGCGGTGGCGGAATCGAAGCTGCCGTTTGACGTGCTGCACGACTTCGCCCCCATTGGTGTCGCCGTGACTTCCCCGAGCGTGCTGGTCGTTCATCCGGATTCGGGGATCAAATCGGTGGCGGATCTGATCGCTTTTGCCAAAGCCAACCCGGACAAGGCCACCTATGCCTCGTCCGGCGCCGCCGCCGTCTCGCATCTGGCCGGCGAGTTGCTCGCCTACGAGCAAGGCATCAAAATGACCCATGTGCCCTACAAAGGCAGCACGCAGGCCATGACCGACGTGCTCGCGGGCCGTGTCACGTCGATGTTCGCGCCGATCTCGACGGCCTTGCCGCACATCAGAAGCGGCAAGCTTGTAGCGCTCGCCGTCACCTTCCCGCAGCGGCTGGACGACCTGCCGGATACGCCGACGTTAGCCGAAGCCGGCATTAAAGACTTCGATATGTCGATCTGGTTCGGCCTCGTCGCGCCGAAGGGCACGCCGTCGGATCGCCTCGCCAAACTCGGCGCGGCGATGGACAAGACGCTGAAGCGCGACGACGTGCGCAAGGCGCTGGCGATCCAGGGCATCGTTCCGGCCACGGGACAAGGCCCGGACGCGTTCACGCGCCACATGCAAGGCGACATCGACAAGCTGCGAACGCTGTTCGCGGCGACCGGCATGAAGATGGCTGACTAATTCGCCACGCGGAATTTGCGAGAGGTTACCATGACGTCCCTGAAAGCCTTGATCGAGACCGGTGAATTGATCGTCGCCCCCGTCGCGCTCAATCCGATGATGGCGCGATTAGCCGAAGACGCAGGCTTCAAGGCCGTCTATCTCAGCGGCGGATCGCTCGGCTGGCTCAAATGCGTCACCGAGGCCAACCTCAGCCTGACCGACATGGTCGAGGTCGGCATCGATATGCGCGGCGCCACTAAAATCCCCATCGTGCTCGATGCCGGCGGCGGCTGGGGCGAGCCGGTGCACATCCATCGCACCGTAGCGATGTCCGAGGTCGCGGGCTTTGCCGCCATCGAAATCGAGGACCAGTATTTGCCGCGCCGCGTGCAGCATCACATCGGCGAGGAAAATCTGATCCCGCCGGAATCCATGGTCGACAAGATCAAGGAAGCGGTGGCGGCGCGCACCGATCCCAACCTCATCATCATCGGACGCACCAACGCGCAGCGGCTGCACGGCCTCGACGAGGCGCTGCGGCGCGGCGAAATGTATCATCGCGCCGGCGCCGACATGCTGTTCATCCATTCGCGCAAACCGGACGAGTTGCGCCGCATCGGCGAGCGCCTGCCCGGCCCACTGATGATGTTCGCGCCAGAAGACGGGTTTTCCACCTTCGAGATGACGCACGCCGAATTGGCGAAACTGGGATTCCGGCTGGCGGCGTCGTCGGGCTCCGCCTTCGCGGCGATGTACAAGGCGGTGCGGCAATCCTACGAATGCCTGGCGCGCGGCGAGCTCGATCCGTTTCTCGGCGCCGGCGGCGCGGTCGCGCAGATGAAGCGCGCGCACGAAACGACGGGGCTGGCGCGCCTGCTGGCGATCGAGAAGCGCACGACGCAGCGCGTCGGCTGACGTCCGCTTTCCCGGCTGACCAGAGCTTTTTCTGATGAAAGATGGAGTCGGAATCGGGTACTTTCCCGATGGCGACTCACATGCACACGGCGCGAGCCACGACCCTTTCCAAGTATCCTTGTGTCCTGTTGCTGAGCGGCATCGCGCTTGCGCTCGCCTCCCCCGCTTTTGGCGATTTCTTCGTCGACGACTACGAAGTCGACGAGGTCGGCACCTGCAACGTCGAGAGCTGGATCTCATTCGCCAGCAATAAAGATTTCATGGCGGTCACGTCGCCGACCTGCGTGGTCAAGATCGGCATACCGGTCGAAATCGGAGCCGAGTATCAGCGCAACCGCGAAAGCGACGCCTGGAAAACCAGCGGCGCCGTCAGCGGCAAGATTACCCTCTTGCCGATGACCAACG
>Ga0265314_10002603_pt1 | contig 18250 bp, 7 predicted proteins | sample 4126metaG_FD_203106 | JGI IMG/M metagenome (GOLD analysis project Ga0265314, IMG submission 203106) | Rhizosphere microbial communities from Carex aquatilis grown in University of Washington, Seatle, WA, United States - 4-1-26 metaG | ecosystem: Host-associated > Plants > Roots > Rhizosphere >... | reverse complement strand
CGCTGCCCATCAACGGCAGACCATGTTCGCCGAAGTTGAGGCCTTTCAGTACGGCGCGCAGGCCGTGCTGGTACAAATTCGCCGACTCGTCTGCGCGGCCGGGCAGGTCGTAATACGAATCCACTTCAGGCGGCACCGCGCGGCCGTCGAGGAAGGCGACGGGTTCGTCCAGCACTCCGCTGTCGCCGGTGCATGCAATATAGCGGCACATCGCCAGCGGCAGCCACAGGTAATCGTCCGAACAATGAGTGCGCACACCGCGGTCCGAGGTCGGATGCCACCAATGCTGGACATCGCCTTCGCGGAACTGGTGGCCGGCGCAGCGCAGGAGGTGCGCGCGCACGAGCTCGGGTTCGGCATGGATCAACGCCATCACGTCCTGCAACTGGTCGCGAAAACCGAACGCGCCGCCCGATTGGTAGTAGCCGCTGCGCGCCCACAGGCGGCAGGCGAGCGTTTGATACAACAGCCAGCCGTTGGTCAGCACGTTGAGTGACGGGTCGGGGGTTTCCACCTGCACTGCGCCCAGCGTGTGGTGCCAGTATTGCCGCACTTTTTCCAGCGCGTCGTGTGCCGCCGCCACGCCGCGGCAGAGTTTTACGAGCCTTCTCGCGTCGGCCAGGCCGCGCCCGGCGCCGAGCCTGAAGACGACCTCGCGCTCCTCTCCGTCCGCGAGCTCGATTTCGAGCTGGAGGGCCGCGCACGGATCCAGCCCGGCGCCGACCTTGTTGGAGAGTTGCGTGCGGGTCATCGCCGCCGGATTCCTCGGCGTGCCGTTGCGTCCGATGAATTCTGCACGGTCGCCGCTGAAAGTGCGGGTGATGTCGTCAACGTCGAAAAACGCAATGCGTTCGGCGAACTCGGTGTTGTATGCATTGCGCGCATGGAACGCGCCGCTCAACGGATCGATTTCGGTAATCAGGTGCATCGCCGATTTCGGCTTGAGGTCGCCCAGTACCCAATCGACATAGCCGGTGGCGGAAAGCCGGCGCGTGCGGCCCGAGGCGTTGCGCAGTTTCAGCACCGAGAATTTCACCGCCGCGTCGAGCGCCACGTAAACCGTGAGTTCCGAACTGATGCCGGTTTCCGTATGCTCGAAACTGCTGTAACCGAAACCGTGCCGGCTCACGTAGGGGGTGGCGCCACGGCAGGGCAACGGCGCGGGCGACCAGAAATGACCGGTTTCCTCGTCACGAATGTAAAAAGCCTCGCCGCTTGCGTCGCTCACCGGGTCGTTGCTCCACGGCGTGAGGCGAAACTCGTGCGCATTCTCGCTCCACGTGTAGGCCATGCCGCTTTCGGAAATTACGCTGCCGAACTGCGGGTTGGCCAGCACGTTGACCCATGGCGCCGGCGTCAACTGCCCGTGCATGGTCGTGATCACGTACTCGCGCCCGTCGGCGCTGAAGCCGCCCAGGCCGTTGAAGAAAACGAGATCGCCGCGCGCGGCCGGCACCACCACCGGCAGGTCGGCGCGGTGATTCCGGCTGGGCTTGAAGCGCGGCAGGTTCAGGTGCGGCGAGCGCAGTTCCATCAAGCCGCGCCGGTTGATCTGGTCGCCCAGCGCCGCCCGCCGGTCGCTGATGATGACGCGCGCAACCGATTGGACGAGAATGCGGTCTTCCTCCGATATCTGCTCCGCGCGGCGCACGAAGATTCCGCCGGGCCGGTCCATCACGTGGGCTTCGACGCCCGCGGCGATCAGCCCCATGATCTGTTCCTGCAGCACCTGCCGGTAGCCGGCGCGATCTTCGTTCCAGATCACGAGATCGACGGTGAGACCCTTCAGGCGCCAGTAGGCGTGGGCCTGCACGAGCTGGCGTACCAGATCGATATTCACGAGGTCGCCGATCTGCAGCAGCACGATCGGCAAATCGCCGGAAATCGCATAGCCCCACAAGCCGGACTGGCCGCGACGATTTTTGGCGAGGACGCCCGCGTCCGCGCGCAAGCTCGAATTGGCGTAGATGACGGAGCCCGCCAGCCGTCCGTAAAGTTGCGCATCCGATTCGGTGGCGTTGATCTGGCGCAGCACCACCTGGCTGTGCGTCCACGCGAGTTCGAACACCCGGTCCGCGAGATGGCGGTCCTGGTATTTTCCGGCGAGGCCCAAGGCGGCCTCGCGGGTGGTGCCGATACCGCACACCATGTCTATCGTTGCCACCTGGTCCGGTTCGAGCGCGATTTGATACCGGATCGCGACGATCGGATCGAGTACGGAACCCGCGGTCCCCGACAGCGGCCCGGCATCGTTCATCACCCGGGGCGCGGCCACGGTGTGCCCGCGCCCGACGAAGCGCATGCGGTCTGTTTCGTACGAAATCCTGCCGCCTTCCGCGCCGCGCACGGTCATCAGGTGAAACATCCATGGCGCCTGCTCGGCGAGCGAGCGCGGGCGGCGCGTGCACAGGATCGCCTGCCGCTCGCGGATGATCTCGGTTTGCACAAACAGATTGCTGAATGCCGGATGCAGTGCGTCTGCGGCGGGCACGGCGAGCACCACTTCGGCGTAACTCGTGACTTCGATGGTGCGGCGCACGCGCGCGCGGTTCGTGATGTGCACGCGGCGCAGTTCGATGTCGTCTTCCGGTGAGACGACGATTTCGGTGTGCGTGACGTAGTCGAGGTCGCGGCGGCGGAATTCCGCGCGCCCCTCGGTAAAAATGGCCTCGTAGGTCTGTGCGCGCTTGAGCGCAGGCTGATGCGTGTTCGACCAGAACACTCCACTCGCCACGTCGCGGAGGTAACAGAACGTGCCCCAGTTGTCGCGGGTCGTGTCTTCGCGCCAGCGGGTCACGGCGAGGTCTTTCCAGCGGCTGTAGCCGCCGCCCGCGTTGGTGACCATTACGTGGTACCTGCCGTTGGATAATAACTGCACCTCCGGCACCGGCGTGTTGGGGTTGCTGATGATGCGCATTGGCATCCCCGCTTCGTCGGCGGCCTCGCGAATGGCGGAGAACTCGGCCGTATGCAACTGAAACGCGCCGGCCCTGGGCACGCGTTCCTGCAGCAATAATGCAGTCGCCTGAAACATCGGATCCGATGCGAAGCGTTTTTGCATCGGACGGTCGAGGATCAGGTACGCCAGCGACAAAAATATCATGCCCTGGTGATGCGCCATGAACGAGCGGATTACGGCGCTCGATTGGCCGCGCGGCAGGCGTGACGCGGTGTAGTCGATCGCTTCGTAAAAGCCGAATTTTCCGGTCAGCCCGTCCGCCGCGAGCCGCTGCAGATTCGGGCATGCGTCCTCGGGCGCGACCATCAGCGCGAGCGCGGAAGCATAAGGCGCAACCACCAGGTCTTCGGCCAGCCCGCGCTTGAGTCCCAGGCCGGGCACGCCGAACGCGCGGTACTGGTAGTTCAGGGCGGTGTCGACGGTGTTGTAGCCGCTTTCGGAAATGCCCCATGGCACGCCGCGCTGGTTCCCGTACACCATCTGTCGCTTCACCGCCGCCTGGTAGGTGCGGTCGAGCAGCGTGTTTTCGTAGGTCGGCATTACCAGCAGCGGCATCAGGTACTCGAACATCGAACCGCTCCACGACATCAGCGTGGGTTCGCCGCCGGTGGTCGTCAGCAGGCGGCCCAGGGCGAACCAGCTTTCCTGCGGCAGGCGTCCCTGCGCAATCGCCACGAAACTGCAGAGGCGCGCTTCGGAAGCCAGGAGATCGTAGTAACTCGAGTCCTGGCGGCGCTCGCCGACGTTGTAGCCGATGGCGAGCAGATGACGCGTCTTGTCGTACAGGAAGTCATACTCCATGGTGGCCAGCTCGCACGCTTGCATCGCCAGTCGCTCGATCGCGGCAATTCGCTCCTGCGCGCAGCGATTTGCCGCGGCGACGTGCTGTCGCAATTCATCCAGCGACGCGCGTTCGTCGGCAGTCGCTGCAGGGACCAGTTGTCGCTCGACTGCCGTCACCCACCCGGTCCGGGCGGTCGCCAGTTCGCGCAGGGTTGGAATCTCGGTGCGATCCAGAATGTCACGGAGCCTGCCCGAAAAAGTCGGCAGCCCGAGCCATGGCGCGAACAACATCAGCTCATCCAGGGCGCTCCGGCATTGCCGCGTCAGCGCCTGCGCCCACCACAACGCGTCGTTCTCCGGCGCGGAAGCGTTGGCTGGTTCCAGGTTTGAGGCCAACTCCGCAACGGATGTCGCGAGCCGGACCAGCCAGGATTGCGCCGCGGCGAGCGTGGCGGGACGGGAATCGTAGGCGGTTTCCAGATCCTTCTGCAGTTGCGCGAGTCCGGGTGATGCGGCTTCTCCCGCCGCGTCGATCAGGATCCTCGCGGAGTCGATCAATCCTTCAAACAATCGCGGCGCCACGATCTTGTGCCCGGGCAATGCGAGCAGTCCCGGCCGCAACGTCAAAAGGTGGCCCGCGAGGTTTCCGCTGTCCACCGACGAAATGTAGAGAGGCGGCAGCGGGTGCAGCGATTGCGTGTCGTACCAGTTGTAGAAGTGCCCCTGGTACCGTTCGAGCGCAGCCATCGTGTGCAGCGCATTCGCCGTGCGCTCGATGAGCTGTCCGGCCGGAATGTAACCGAAGTCGTACGCCGACAGGTTCGCGAGCAGTGAAAGCCCCATGTTGGTCGGCGACGTGCGATGCGCGATCACGGCCACTGCGTGCTCCGAATGGTCGTCCTGTGGCGGGGCGGAGTCCGTAGCGCGCACATGTGACCGAAAGCCGGTCACCGGGTGTTCCTGACAGTTGTCCGGCGGCAGCCAGTGATCTTCCGGGCCGACAAAGGTCTCGAAGAATGCCCACGTCTTGCGGGAAATTTTTTGCAGAAAAACCATCTGGTCGGCGGTCAACCGCGCTTCGCGGCGGGCAAGCGGCCGGCTGATCCACCAGATGATTGCGGGGGCGGCCATCCACAACAACAAAACCGGTCCCGCCACCGCCAGCGTCGCCGGCGCGGATGCCGCCAGCCACGCTGCCGCGGCGATCGATATTACCGGCGCTATCCACATCGATCGGTAGCAGCCGAGGAGGCTTGCGCGATCGTCGCGCTCCGGTTCGCCCGATGGGCTCCATTCCAGCAGCCGCGTCTTGGTGACCAGGATCCGCCAGTTCGTGCGCAGGATCGCGTCCAGGCTGAAGCATGCTTCGTACGGCAGGCAGGCCAGCGTGACTGCTGCTTGCGCGAAGCATGCGCCCGCCGCGCGCAATTCCGCGGCGAGGTGCTGGGCGAGCAGCACATCTTCCGGCTTGCGCAGGATGTGAAGGATCGCGGCAATCAATGGCGGAATGAAACTGATGCCGATGACCACCGCGGTCCAGAACCAGGCAGATGACAAGACGGTCCAGCCGAGCAGCAACAGAAGCGTCAATGCCGCGGGGACGAGGCTGCGCCGCAGGTTGTCGAAGATTTTCCATTGCGACAGCGCCGATAGCGGGTTCCACCGGCCGCGGGCCTCCGCGTGGCGGCAGGGAACGCGCGGCAGCAACCATGACGCAATCTGCCAATCGCCGCGGATCCAGCGGTGACGCCGGCTCACGTCCGCGCTGTAGCGCGTTGGATATTCCTCGTACAACTGCACATCGCTCAACAACGCGGACCGCGCGTAGCAGCCTTCGAGCAGGTCGTGACTGAGTATCCGGTTTTCGGGGAAGCGCCCCTTGAGCGATCGCTCGAATGCATCGACGTCGTAGATGCCTTTGCCGATGAACGAACCCTCGCCGAAGAGATCCTGGTAAACATCGGAGATCGCGCGCGTATACGGATCGATGCCGGCCTCGGCCCCGAACAGTTGCGCATACCGCGACCGGTTGGTGCCCGACAAGCTCACGGCCACGCGCGGCTGCATGATGGCGTAGCCCTCGGTTACCCGCTGCCGTTCTTCGTCGAAATGCGCGCGATTCAGCGGGTGCGCCATCGTCCCCACAAACTGGTGCGCCGTATCGCGCGGCAGTTGCGTATCCGTGTCCAGGGTAATAACGTACTTAACGCCGGGCAAGACGTCGGTCGCGCCGACGATGAGCGAGAAACACTCCTTGCCGCCGCCACGCAGCAGCGCATTTAATTCCGCCAGCTTCCCGCGCTTGCGCTCGTAACCCATCCACAGCTGCTCCCGGGGATTCCAGCGGCGCGGGCGGTGGAACAGGAAAAATGGGTCGCCGGTTGCGCCGCGGTACTTTTCATTCAGTTCTTCAATGAGGTTCCCCGCCAGCAGCGTGAGCGATTCGTCGTCCGGTTGTGTTTCCTCGTGGGCGTCCCGAAAATCGGTCAGCAGGCCGAAGTGCAGGTTGGCGTCGCGGTTCGCGAGAAACCGCACTTCAAGCGCCTCGACGAGATCTTCGATGTTTTGGGCGCTGGTGAGCATGGTCGGAACCACGACGAGCGTGTGGCAATCCGGCGGAATTCCTTTGGAGAAGTCCAGGCGTGGCAGCAGTTGCGGCGTGGCCAGCAAGGTCGCCGCCCAGTTGACGAGCGCGATTGCCAGATGACTCGCGCACAAGACCGCGAGTATCGCCGCCTGTGCGAGCAGCCAGACTTGCGGACTGCCGGCGTGCGCCTTTGCTATCAGGCTGGCGCTGAAAGCCGCCGTCAGCAGCGCGATCGCGCCCAGATAGAGCACCAAAGGACACTGGCGGCCTGCGCGTTGCACGGCACCGGCGATCGACCAGCGTACCTCCGCCGCACGGTTGAGCTGCGACAGACCCTTGTCGATCAGGTAATAGCCCACATGCGCAGTGCGATCGCCGCCGTCACCGCCATGTGCGCCCAACTTTGCCGCGCCTTCGTGCGCGAGTTGAATCGCTTTGCGCGCGATATCGCCCTCGGACAAACGGCTTGCTTTCGCCGTCTTCTCGACCGCGTGCCGGTAGCGGTCCCGCGTGGCGAAATCCATCCGGCCGTAGATGCCGCCCGGATCCTCCCGCAGTTTCTGCTCGACGCCGCTCATGGTTTCGACAAATTCGCGCCAGTCCATCGCCCCCAGGAAGCGCAGGCTGCCGATGCTGTTCGCGATCGAAACCTGGCCGGAGGCCTGCTTCTGCGTTTCCGATTGCACGAGCTGCTCGATTGTCAGGCCCGATTCGGAAAGGCGTTGCTCGATCCAGGTCAGCGGCAACGCGAGCGCCGCACTTTGCCCTTGCAGGCGGCGCGCCAGTTCCGCGACAAACGAGCTCGCCATCGGCGGATTCGAGCGCGCCATGTCGGCCACCACCAGGATCAGGCTCTTCGGGTCCTGTTCGGCAACCTCCATCATCTGGTCCGCCCAGGCATCGGCGCGGTCGCGGTCGCGCGTGCTGGCCGCCACCAATGCGCCGACGCGGCGCAGATTCTCGATCAGCGCCAGGCGCAGCATGATCGGGATCGCCCACAACTCGCCCAGCTTGAGCGCTTGCGTCTTCTGGTAGGCCGCAACGAAGCGGCTGAGACTTTCCGGGTCCACGCGTCCGTCGCCGTGCGCGATCGCCTCCAGCGCGATGTCGTACACGCGCGGCAGTCCGCCCGACGGTCCGTGCGCCAGGCGCGGCAGTTCGCGGCTGTAACCCTTCGGCAAATGCCGCTTGGCCGTGCGTATCTGCTCTTCGATCAGGTAAAAATTATCGAGCAGCCATTCGCCGGCCGGCGTAATCCGGCGGTTGGCCTTGACCGCGGCCGACAGCAGGTTGCACGCATCGAGCAGAACCGCTTCGTTCCCGGCCAGCCGCGCGAGGAGCTGGTCCGGCGCGCGGCGCGAACTCAACCGGTGCGAACCCGCCAGGATCTTCCCGTGCCGCTCCATCTGGTTGGCGCTGAACAACTCCGCGCGCAGCGGCGGCTCGTCGTCGACTTGGCTGTGCGCCGCGTGTTTGCCGCGCAGTCGCACCGTCCACCGGCGGAGCGCATCGCGAATACGGTCACTGCTCAATTTCAATTCGGGTTTCCTTGTGTGTCGCGGGGCCGCGGCGCGCCTATTGCAACATGGTTGGCGGCAACAGCAGGATTTACTTTTGGCCGCAAGTCATGCCCGGATAGATACCGCCGGCACGAATGGTTTCGCCGCGCCGTTTCTGCTGTGGCGGGCACGAACAGTGTGGCGGGCGTACGCCGGTTAGCTGACCATCGCGGATTTGCTCGGGCTGGGGCGCACATCGGAAAGCAAACGTCCGATTTCTTTTTTGACGACGGCGTAGCATTCGCACGAGCCGGCTTCGAGGCCGGCGCGCTTGAGTACCGAGATGTGGCCGCGCCGATAGCTGATGATCCCGGCGCGCTGCAGGTTGCCGGCGGCTTCGGTAACGCCTTCGCGGCGCACGCCGAGCGCGTTGGCGACCAGTTCCTGCGTCATGATCAATTCATTCGACGGCAGGCGATCGAGGGTCAGCAACAGCCACCGGCACAGTTGCTGCTCGATGGAATGGTGCCGGTTGCATGCGCCGGTCTGGAACATTTGGGTGACGAGGGCCTGGGTATAACGCAGCAACAATCGCTGCACGGACCCGCCGCGGTTGAATTCCGCTTTCAGCACCCGCCCCGGCAGGCGGTAACCGTGGCCCGCGGTCTGCACGACGGCCGAACTCGGCGTGGTGTCGCCGCCCATGAAGAGCGAGATGCCGAGGACGCCTTCGTTGCCCACGCCGGCGATTTCGGCCGATACGCCGGACTCCATGATGTAGAGCAACGACACGATCGCGGTAGTCGGGAAATACACATGCTGCAACTGACCGCCCGGTTCGTAGAGGGTTTCGCCGAGCAGCATCGGCACCAGTTCCAGATGGGGCGCCAGGCGCTCGAATTCCGCCGCGGGCAGCGCGGCGAGCAGGTGGTTTTGTTGCGGGCTGTGCGGCGTCGCCATCGCTAGTTCCCTTTCCTGGCGGAAAGTTCTATGCCGATGCCGCGATAGCCGACGAAGCGGCACGCCTGGTTGAACATCGGCTCGCCGCTGACCTGATAGCGTTGCCGCGTGCCGTCGGGATTGACGCGGCTGAATTCGAAGTCGAGGAACGGCTCGCGCGCGGCGATTTTCTCGCGCAGCGCGGCATGCTCCGCCCCGTTCCAGCCGGTCATGCCGTCGTCGCTTTTTTCGCCGGTCAGCGCGTCGACCCTGAGGCCGAGCATTTCCAGCACGGGACCGGACGTTTTCGTAAAGTTCCCGCTGTCGTCCTGTTCCCAGTACCAGTCGGACGAGAGTTCGGCCAGGCTGCGAAACCGCGCCTCGCTTTCGCGCAGCTCGGCCGTGCGTTCCGCGACTTTCTGTTCGAGGATCTTGCTGTAATTTTCGAGCCGCTTGTACAGCAACCGCACTTCCAGCATGTTGTGAATGCGGGTCTTGACTTCGACGAGGTCGAACGGCTTGCTGATGAAGTCCTTGGCGCCGGCCTGCAGCGCGCGCAGCTTGTGGCCCGGCTGCGCGGTGAGCACGATGACCGGCAGGTAGGGGTCGGCAGCGTTGGTCTTCAGGCCTTCCATCACGGCGAATCCGTCCATGCCCGGCATTTGCAGGTCGAGGAGTATCAGGTCGTAATGGTTTTTGCGATGCAGCGCGCAGACTTCCTCGGGCTTCATGGTCGAGGTCACCGCGGTGTAGCCGGATTCGCTGAGCAATTGCTCGAGCAAAACGACATTGGTTTCCTGATCGTCGACGATCAGGATGCTTGCGTTAAGAACGTCGGGCACACTCATCATGATATTTGTTCCTCTTTGAGGGGGCGGGCTTCCGGCGATTTTGCAAATTTCAGCGCAACATCCAGCGTATGCATGAACTCGTTGACCTTGATCGGTTTGGTGAGATAGCGGAAGAACCCGGCTTCCAGGCCTTTCTCGATATCGCGGGGCATTGCGTTGGCGCTCAACGCGATCACCGGAATGTGCGCGGTTGCCGGGTCCTCCGCGAGCACCCGCAGCGCGTCGATGCCGCTGATGCCGGGCAGATTAATGTCCATCAGGATGACATCCGGCCTGGCAGCATGCGCTATCGCGATGCCGTGGACGCCGTCGCTCGCGCTCAACAGTCGGATATCGGGCCGGCGCGCGATGAGGTCCTCGACCAGCATCAGGTTGGCCGGGTTGTCCTCGACATAAAGAAGCGTGCTGGATTGCGCATGGGCTTGCGCTTGCTGGGTCGGCATGCGCGTGGCGGTGCTGGTGGCGGTTTGTGGTTCGGCCGTCACATTCATTTCGATCCAGAACACGCTGCCCTTGCCGACCGTGCTTTCCACACCTATGACGCCCCCCATTAATTCGATCAATCGCTTGCACACCACGAGACCGATGCCGGTGCCTTCCGAGGTATCCGCTTGCTGGCCCAGGCGGTTGAACGGCTCGAACAACTGCGCGAGCTTTTCCTCCGGCAATCCCGCGCCGGTGTCCCTGACGCAAATGCGTATGCGCCCCGGGGCGGGCGCGATGCAGTCCACGATGACCGTGCCGCCCATCGTGTTGTATTTGACAGCGTTGGAAAGCAGGTTGATGAGGATCTGCTTTATCCGTGTGCGGTCGGCTTTGACAAAGCACGGGACATCGACCCGCGGAAAACTCACGCTGACGCCGCGCTGATGTGCCTGCGGTTCTATCATCATCTCGCATTCGTGCATGACTGCGGCGAGCGACATCGGTTCCATCGACAGCGACAGCTTGCCGGATTCGATAAGAGCCAGGTCGAGAATTTCGTTGATCAGGTCGAGCAGGTACCAGCCCGCCTTGAGTATCTGCTCGATGCTGCGCTTCTGCGCGGCGTTCGGTGCGGGGGAGCCGGATTCCATCAACTGGGCGAAACCGAGGATCGCGGAGAGCGGCGTGCGCAGCTCGTGGCTCATGCTCGAGAGAAAATCCGATTTCGCGAGGTTGGCCTTGTCCGCTCCGCTCCTCGCGTTTTCCAGTTCGATAGTTCGGTCATGCAGCACCTGGTCCAGGCGCGTGCGTTCGGTGACGTCGCGGAACACCAGCACGGCGCCCACCGTCTGCCCGGCGCGGGTGCGGATCGGCGCGCAACTGTCGGCGATGTCGCATTCGGTGCCGTCGCGCGCAATCAGTATGGTGTGGTTGGACAAGCCGTGAGTCGTGTTATGGATCAGTGCGTCGCGCACCGGGACCAGCGAGGGCAGCCGGGTTTTCTGGTTGATGATATGAAAAATCTCCTCGATCGGGCGATTGAGGGCTTCCGCGAGCGTCCAGCCGGTGAGGCGCTGGGCCAGCGGATTCAGGAGCGTCACGCGCCCGTCGGCATCGGTGGCGATGACGGCGTCGCCGATCGAGTTCAACGTGATCGCGAGCTTTTCTTCGCTGATCTCCGCGGCGGTGCTGGTGCGTTGCAGTTGCCGGTTCAACTCCTCCTGATCCTCCAGCAAATGCTGGGTTTCGGAATGCAGCAGATCGTTGAGCCGATGCTGGGTTTCCCGGTAGACGAGCCAGGCGAACGAAATCGCGAGCAGGAACGTAAACAGGCTGGCGGCAACGATAAAGGCAAACAGCTGGCGCATGTTCAAGCGGAGCTCTTCGTCGAGTCGCGCCAGCGCGGTTTCCTCGATCTGGATGTAGGCGGTCATCTCGGTACGAATCGAATTCATCAATTGCATGCCCCGGCTGCTGCCGCCGGCCGCTGCCAATACGGCGCTCATCTGACGGTTGCGGCGCAATTCGATGACCGTCGACATTTCCGCCAGTTTGGCGTCCACCAACGGGACCAGCGCATCCATGTGCTGCCGGGCGGCGCCGATAAACGTATTCCGGCGCAATCCTTCCAGATCGACGTTGATGGTGTTGCGTACCGCCGTATACGGTTTCAGAAAGTCCTCGTCGCCGGTCAGCGAATAGCCGCGCTGGCCGGTTTCGGCGTCTTTCATGGCAGACAGCACCGCGTTCGCGCCGCTGATCAAAGTGTAGGTATGCAGGCGCGCCGCGGTAGACTCCTCGATTTGCCGGAAAGCCCAGAACGACAGCACCACCACCGACGCGAGCAGCAGCGTTGCTCCAACCAGCGAAGCGACAATTCTATAGTCGGTTTTCGAGGATAATCTGGCTTCCGCCTTGCCGGCATCATCGCGGATGGCGGAGGCGCTTCTTGGTTCGATCATGGCCGGCCCTTGTGGAAAGCGTACTATGCTGCTCATGCGAATCCCGCACGCCTGGATAACCGGTCGAATCATGTCGACTTGGCAGAAAATTGCCCGGGCTTGCAGCCCAAGTCTGGCGTCCTCCGCGCTTGTCGGGGCGCGCAAAATCGCGAACCAGACCCATTAAGTCATCAACAACCGCAATTAATCCAAACCACCGGGGCAATTGTCGCGTTGCAGCCCGCCCGAGTCTGTACGCCAGCACACATATAGGGCCCGGTTGCGACTGGAAATCACCGTCAATCGGCGAGTGCGCGCGATTGCAAAAGGCAGACGGCTGGACCGCAGCGAGCCGGTCTCGTTGCGGTGTTCCCGGATTTGAAGCCCGTGCGGACCGCGGCCGCTCGTTCAGTGTATTGAACGCCGCGAATTATCGGCCAGCGGCGCGCGACACCGGCTAATCGTCGAGACGGATGTTCGCCTGTTTGCCGAGATTGGCGATGCGGGCGCGCTCGGCGCGCATGAACGTCGAAAACGCCGCGGGCGACTCGGGTTGCACGCTTGCACCCTGTTTCGCCACGAGATCGCGCACGTCCGGCGACTGCAGCGCTGTCACGAGTTCGGCGTGCAGGCGCGCCGCAATCGGCGCGGGTGTGCGGGCGGGCACGACGACTCCCCACCATTGCGTGATGTCGTAGCCGGGGATCGTATCCGCGACCGTCGGCAGTTCCGGAATCAGCGGATCGCGTTTCGCGCCGGTGGTCGCGATCACTTTGAGGCGCCCGCCTTTGGCATGCGGCATCGCGACGAGCGGGGAGGTGACCAGGTACTGAAGCTGGCCGCCGATCACGTCGGTCAGCGCCTGTGCCGCACCTTTGTACGGCACATGATTGGTCCTGACCTGCGCGAGCAGGTCGAACATCGCGCCCGCCAGATGCGCGGGCGATCCGTTGCCCGCGGAGCCGTAATTGAGCTGGCCTGGTTTCGATTTCGCCAGCTTCGCGAGATCCGCCACGGTGTCGATGCCGAGCCCGGCGTTGACCGTCATCACGTTGGCGACCATCGCCATGCGCGAGAGCGGCGCGAAGTCGCGGTCCGCGTCGTAGGAGAGTTTCGCTTTCAACGCGGGCAGGCTTGCGAACAGCGTCGACGTTGCGGCGATGATGGTATAGCCGTCGGGCGCCGCGGCTTTGCCGAGTTCGATGCCGATCACGCCGGACGCGCCGGCGCGCACGTCGACCACGACTTGTTGGTTCAACTGCTGCGACATCTTGTTGGCGACGATCCGCGCGAGCAAATCCTGCGAGCTGCCGGTGGCACCGGGCACGAGGAAACGGATCGGCCGGGAGGGGAAAGTGCCGGCCGCGAAAACTGCATGCACCGCCGCCATGCCGAGCAGCGCGCCAAGCGCGCGCAACTTTTTCATCGCTCGTTATGCCGCGGGAATTTCATAGACCGCCTGCACCGGCCAGTGGTCGGATGGCGCTGCGTCTTTGAGATAAAAATGCGGCACCGCCGCCGCCACTGCGCGTGCATGCTGGTTGGCGACCAGCCAGTCTATGCATTGGTTGACGACACGGTTGCCAGGTGCGATATCGGCCGTCGGATAGCATTGATAAGTCGGCGGCGCCTGCACGCCGAGCGAAGCGAAGCAGCTCGCGTAGCCGGCCTCGTGCAGCATGCGCGGCGGGTGCACCGGATCGTTCATGTCGCCCATGAAGAACAACGGCTCGCCGGGCCGATTCAACTTTTTCAATGCGGCGATGATGCGGCGGATCTGCTCGACGCGCGGCGACTGGCCGGTTTCGCATTCGACTTTGTTGCGCTGTGAAGTGAGGTGCGCGGTGGCCACCAATATCGTGCGGTCGAGATCGCGGATTTTGAGCCGCACCCAGAAGAGCCGCCGGTCGCCGTCGGGAATGCCGGCGTCTTCGCTGCCATGCTCGACGTGCGTGAACAATGAATCGCGCCAGTAGATGTTGCTTTCAGTCATCCAGCCGCGGTACGCGTCGTCGACGCGCCGGTGCGCCGGCAAAGCGGCATCGATGAAATCGCGCGATTGCTGCTGCAATTCCTGCAGGCACAGCACGTCGGGATTGAACGCGTTGAGAAAACCGCGCAAAGCCGGGGCGCGCACTTCCCAGCGCTGCGTGAGCCAGATGTTATAGGTGACGATCGATATGCGCAGGGGCAGCATGGCGACTCCGGGATTTCTTCACGGTGCCCGCCATACTGTTGCGGCGGGCGGAGCGGCCAATGTAATCGGATTCGGCGGACCGCTCAAGGGCGGCGCGGCGATGAGCAATCAGTCCCGCGCGCGCCGTCGCGGTCAATACTTGCCGCATGCCGCCTAGTAGTCGCGCCGCGGCGCGTTATATTGGTTGCCCGGGAATACGAACGGCGGCGTGCGTCCGACCAGCGACTCGATCAGCATGAGTTCCTGGTCGGTGTGATTGATGAACGGCGCACGGCGGATGCTGTTGCCCGGTTGGGCCTTGGCCAGGATATACAGCGGACGATCGTGGTGCGTCGCCGACACCGTCTCCTTGCTTTCGTTGTCGTTGACGGCCGAGATGTCGGTTACGCCATAGCACGTGCAAATGTAGCTTTGCTCGGGATCGGATTCCATGTACACGCCGGTGCCGCGGATGCCGATCGTGGCGACCATGGTCGACATGCGCACGGGTTGTCCTTTGCCGTGAACCGACAAGAGCTTGCCCGTCAGCAACCTCAACCCCGATATCAGCGATGAGGTCGATTCCTTCGGCGCGGGATCCAGCACGACGTGGCTGTCCGCGCGCAGTATCATCGAAGTTCCTCCGACCACGAACACGATTTCGCCGTCTTTGCCGGTCTGCACCGTGTCGCCCGCGAAGATGCGCGTTTCCATGGTCGCTGCGATGCCGTTGACCGTGACGGTCCCGGCAAGGCGGAAGATCGATTTGTTGGAAGGCAGTATTGATGGCGCTGATCCAAGCACGCTCGCCGCGGCGGCGAGGCCGCCCGGCAATCCAAGCGCCGCGATCCAGCCGGTCAGGGCTTGCACCACCACGCGCCGCCGCGGGTCGTCTGTTTCGCCAAAACGTTTCATGAATGTACCTCTCCGTAGCAGGTGTTCGAGGATACAACCGCCGTCACGTGCGCGCCATTTCTTTCACTGGGGCGCACCATTGAAAATCCAGTTCAGGAACAGGTCGTAGTTGGCGCGTCCCGCGTTGCCGGGCGGCAGGCTGCTGTCGAAATTGGGTTGCAGGCCTCCGCCATGATGCTGTCCGGACGGTTTGCGCAGCAGGGCGCTGCCGCCGATATCGGTAAAGTTTATGCGTCCGCGGACCTCGGTGTAAAACCACAGTAAATCGGTGGCGTCGACGGCCGCGTCACCGTTGCGGTCGTAGTCGGTATAAAACAACGGCGGCAGCGGCGCACCGCCCGCCGCATGACACCCGGTGCAGCCGGCGGTTTGCAATACGTTCTTGATATCGCTGAAGCGAATGGCCGTCGGCGCGATGGCGAGTGCGTTGTTGACCTGGATGGTGGCCTGCGCGGGCGTGCTTTGCGTCGCGCCATTGCCGACGACGAGCTGCACGACGTAGCTGCCGTCCGCGGTGGCGTTGAACGTGGGCTGTGACGTGTTGGCGTTGGTCAACGTCACGTTCGTCGGCGGGACCGTGCCGTTGGGGCCGGAGACGACAGTCCACGCGTAGTTCGCGCCGAAACGCGTGCTGGTCGCCGATAGCGTCGTCGCTCCCTGCTTGACCACGCGGTCGAGCAGCGATGTGACCGGCCGCCCTGGCACGAGCACCGCGCCGCCGGCGTCGCGCGACGTCTGGCCCTGCGCCGTGAGGAAGTTGGCGACCAGGTTCGGGCCGCTTGAACTCCAGAAGCTGTCGTATATGATTTTTGCCAGCGGCATGTTCCCGAAATCGAGCACGTGATGCTTGATGCGCTCGGCATACGACTGGAACTTGGCATAGCTGTCGAAGTCGATGTCGTTCTGGTTCTGGGTGCCGCGCAGGCTGTGGCAGGTGCGGCACGCCGGCACGGTGGCTGTCTGGTAGAGCGAAGTCTGCCCAACCGTGGACCAGCTGGTCGGAACGTAGGTGTCGGAAAACGTCGCATTGGGCAGGCCGTTGCCGCCATACGCCTGTTTGATGATATCCGCAGCCGTGCCCACCCATTCGTTGGCGGTCGCCGCGCGGCGGCACGCGTCTTCCGCCCCTGCCGCCGCACCCTGCAACGGATAGCTGCACAGCACCCACTTGTTCATCAGCTTCAACGCAGCTTCCTGGTCGGCGCGGGTTACGCCGGGATTCGTTGAGAAACCGAAAGTGTCGACCGAGAACGCCTGCAGATGGGCCTGCACGTCGCCGCGGTTTTGCGTTCCAAGCGGATTGGCCGGTATGGCCGACGCGGCATTTTGCACGAGGTTGAAATACTGGGTGCCCGCCGCATCGGGCGGCGTCAACGGGTCGCCGCGACCGCCGTGGCACGTGATGCAGGGCCCGGGCATGGCCTTCGCGCCGCGCCCGTCGAGGTCGACCGACGTCTGGCGCGTGCCCGATGTCGCATTGAAATTGTAGAATTTCGGAAAGCTTGCGCCGCCGCCGGGGCCCGGGCTGAACTCGATCGCGTTGATGCCGATCAGCCAGCGCGTGTCGCGCACGACGGCGGCAGTGAGGTTCAGCGGCGAATAAGCGTAGTCCGGGCCGACTTGCACGAGGTAGTTCTCGACGAAGAACGCGAGCGTGCCGTCGGCGTTCTGGCGTGCAGTCATGCGCCGGCCATAACCCAGATCGCGCGTGTCGCCGAACACGACCTGCACCTGGGTGCCCGTGCCGGTGTCGAAAAGGTTTTTGGCTTTCCATGCCGCGAACGTGGTGCGCTCACTCAACGGATCGATTGCGCGGTAATACGCATCTGCATAACTGGTGGATGTCGTCTGCACCGAACCGTCCGCCTGCAACTGCGGATTGGGAAACAGCAGAAAGCTGTCGGGACCCACCACGGCCGCGTCCGGCGGCGAGGACGGGTTGACGTCTCTGGGGCTGTCGTTGCCGCCGCCGCAGGCCGTCAATAACAACGGCATGATCAAGCTTCCGCAGAGGCAAAGAAAACGTCGGTAATTCACTTTGGGCCTTTTTAAAAGCGCAGCAGGTAAGAGAGCGACAGCTGATCGGTAAAGTAGCGCGATTTGCCGTATACGATCGAACTCTCGACGGAGGTCGATTGCACGCGCCGGTACGAAAGATCAAGCGCATCCCGGGGGCCGAACGGCAGGTTGTAGCCGAGGGTCGCCACTGCGGTCGTCGCCGCGAACCGGTAGGCGAACAGTTGATCGTTGAAAGCGTCGTCGCGCGCCAGCCACTTGGCGATGTCGAGGCTGGCGAGCGAGGGGAATCCCGACGAGACGGTGTCGCCGCGGCGATATTCTCCCGTCAAATATAGCGTGCTGGTCGCCGTTGCCGCGTAGTCGACATTGATCCGGACTGAATTGTCCCGGCCGGTAAATACCCGGCTTTGGGCGCCGCGTTCGTTGTGGGTAACGGCGCCGAAGAGGCTGATGCGGTCGGTGACGGGCTTGCGTATCGACAGGCCGGTTGCGGTACGGTAGCCGTCGCGCAAATAGGATTCGAACTGCTCGCCGGTCAGGCGCATGAACAGCGCATACGTCGGTGCGCTGAAGTCGCCCGAGGTGCGGTACTGGAACTCGCCGAGTGCGCTGGCGTAGAGCCGGCTCAGTCCCTCGTAATCATGGAATTTCTCGGCGCCGCCGGACAAGGCCACGACCGCGCGTGTGTGCTCGGTGACGGGGAATATCCAGCCTTTGTTGAGATTGAGCGTGTACGACTGGTCGGAAAGCTTCTCGCCGGAATCGCGTCCGCGCGAGACGTTACGGTCGTACAGGTAACCGGCGTCGACGTTGATGCCCCATGGCGGCCGCGTGGAGTCGAAATTAGGCAGCAGAGAGGCGGACGAGCCCTTGCCGTCGAATTCTTTGGCGAGCGTCAACCGCAATGCCTGGCTCGTCTCCTGCGCGAACGAACGCATGACCTGGTAATCGATGCCGAGCTTGAGGCCATTGCGCATCTCCAGGGTGCTGCCCAGGCCCACGACGATCGTATTGCGATCGCTCACGGTTGAATCGACAGTGTAATTGGGGCCGCCGATGAGATCGCTATATGCAAGCCGCGCCGAGCTGCCGCCCTCGAAGCCATGTTGATACTCGACGCGTATGCGTGGCTTGGCGGTGCCCCAGTCTGTCTCGT
>Ga0265314_10002602_pt1 | contig 18254 bp, 20 predicted proteins | sample 4126metaG_FD_203106 | JGI IMG/M metagenome (GOLD analysis project Ga0265314, IMG submission 203106) | Rhizosphere microbial communities from Carex aquatilis grown in University of Washington, Seatle, WA, United States - 4-1-26 metaG | ecosystem: Host-associated > Plants > Roots > Rhizosphere >... | reverse complement strand
GGCGATCATCGCCTATATCCGGCGCCACCAGAACCTGCTGATCGGCGAAGCCAGCTCGGAGCGCATCAAGAAGGAGATCGGGTCGGCCGCGCCGCCCTCGGACGGAAACGGCGTCACGATGGACATCAAGGGCCGCGACCTGCTGAACGGCGTGCCCAAGGAGATCACGATCACCCAGCGCCACATCGCCGAAGCGCTCGCCGAACCGGTCGGCGCCATCGTCGAGGCGGTCAAGGTCGCGCTGGAGGCGACGCCGCCGGAGCTGGCGGCCGACATCGTGGACAAGGGCATCGTCCTGACAGGCGGCGGCTCGCTGCTCGCCAATCTCGATCAGGTGCTGCGCGAGGAAACCGGCCTGCCGGTGTCGATCGCCGACGATCCGCTCTCCTGCGTCGCGCTGGGCACGGGCCGCGTGCTCGAGAACACGAAGGGCATGCGCCACGTCCTTTCGACGGCGTTCTAATGTAGGCCGGCCTGAGGCCGGAACGGGTCATGGCGAACGGCGGGTGGAAGATTGCGCGGAGCCGGGGAGGAGCACAGCTCCCCATCGCTCTGCTCGTCGCGCTCGCCATCGCCCTGATCCTGATCGGCAAGGCGCAGTCGAACCTGTTCGACCGCGCCCGCGCCAACGTCACCGATTGGGCGGCGCCGGCGATGCAGGTCGTGCGGGCGCCGCTCAGCGGCTTCGACCGCTGGCTCGGCTCGATCGGCGAAATGTTCCAAGTCTACAAGGAAAATCTGCGCCTCAAGGAAGAGAATGCGCGGCTGCGCCAATGGCAGAACGCCGCCGTGGTGCTCGACACCCGCGTCAAGCGCTACCAGCTCCTGCTCCACGCCGTGCCCGATCCCAGCCTGTCCTCGGTGATGGCGCGAGTCATCGGCCGCTCCAACCGGCCTTTCCTCCAGACCATGATCCTCGACGCCGGCAAGGCGCAGGGCGTCAAGCCGGGGCAGGGCGTGATCGACGCGCGCGGCATGATCGGACGCATCTTCCTGGCGGGCGATCATACCGCCTGGGTGATCCTGCTCAGCGATCTGAACAGCCGTATCCCCGTGGTGATCGAGCCGGGCAACATCCAGGCGATCATGGCCGGCGACAATTCCAGCGCGCCGCAGGTCGATCTGCTGTCGCAGAACGTCATCCTGCATCCCGGCATGCAGGTCGTCAGCTCCGGCGACGGCGGCTTGCTGCCGCCCGGCCTCGCCATCGGCTCGGTGATTGCCGATCCGGCCGGCGGCTTCCGCGTCGTTCTCCTGGCCGACCCCGCATCGAGCGAGGACGTGAACATCGTCGATTTCAAGCAGAAGGCGGAACAGCCGCCCTCGGTGACGCCGTCGGATCTGCCCGCAACGGCCGCAGGCCTGCCGCCCGCCGCACCGCCCCCGCCGCTGCCCGTTCCCGGTGCGGCTCCCGGTACGCCGCCGGTCGCCGGCGCAACGACGGCTCCCGGCCAGACCGCGTCCGTACCGGCAACCGCTCCCAAGCCCGCCGACACGCCGCCGGACCCCGCCAGCGACGGTGGGAACGAGTGATCCCATGGAGCGCATGGGCGGCCTGATGAACGGACGGATATTCTCCTCGATGGTTCCGATGGCGCTCGGCGTCCTGGGCGCGCTGATCGCGAATTTCCCGGTCTCGTTCCTCGGCAATCTCCTGCCGCCGCCGTTGCTCTCCTTCATGCCGCTTTATTTCTGGGCGATCGTGCGCCCCGATCTGATGACGCCGTTCTGGGCCTTCATGCTCGGGCTGCTGGAGGATTTCCTCTCGGGCGGGCCGCCCGGCGTGTGGGCCGCGTCCTATCTGGCCGCCTATGCCTTCGTCGATTACCAGCGCGACATGCTGGCGGGCCTTTCCGGCGTCGGCGCCCTGGTCGGCTTCGCGGTGGCCGCGCTCCTGGCCTGCATCAGCGCCTATCTCATCGTCGATATCTATTATTGGCGGTTCCAGCCGCTGGCGCCTTCGATCGCGGAGCTTGCGATCACCGTCATCGAATATGTCTTCGCCGTCTTTGCGCTGGGCGCCATCCATCGCCGTGTCGTCGGACCGCTGCGGAGCGATTTTTAGATGCCGCTGTTCGACCGCAAGGACAAGAGCCGCTACGCCAGTTTCACGCGGCGCTCGCTCGGCATGTCGGGCGGGATGGCGGTGGTGTTCGCGATCCTGGGCGGGCGGCTCTACCAGCTCCAGGTCAAGAACGGCGATCAGTACAAGACCGAGGCCGAGGCCAACCGCATCAACCAGCGCCTGCTGGCGCCGCCGCGCGGCCGCATCCTCGACCGGTTCGGCGTCGAACTCGCCAACAACCGGCGCAATTATCGCGTGCTGCTCGTGTCGGAGCAGGCGACCGAGGGCGTCGAGGCGGCGCTCGACACCATAGGCAAGGTGATCCAGCTCACCGACGTGCAGAAGAAGCGCGTGCTGCACGACGTGCAGATGAACAAGAAATTCGTGCCGGTGCCGGTGGTGGAGAACCTCTCCTGGGAGGAATTCGCCCGCATCAACATGCATCTGCCCTATCTCGCCGGCGTGCAGCCCGATGTCGGCCAGACCCGCGACTATCCCTTCGGCGTCGAGCTTTCGCATGTGCTGGGCTATGTCGCGGCCGTCAGCCTGGACGATCTGAAGGACGCCGACGACCCGCTGCTCTCGCTGCCGGGATTCCGCATCGGCAAGCGCGGCATCGAGAAGGCGTTCGACGAGGAGGTGCGCGGCAAGGCGGGCGCGAGCCGGGTGGAAGTCAACGCCTATGGCCGCGTGATCCGCGAACTCAGCCGCGATCCCGGCATGCCGGGCCAGGATGTATGGCTCACCATCGACAAGGAATTGCAGGTCTTCACCGCCCAGCGCATGGGCGCGGAGAGCTCCGCCTGCGTTGTGCTGGATTGCCAGACCGGCGACGTGCTGGCGCTGGCCTCGACGCCCGGCTACGACCCGAATCTGTTCAATGTCGGCATCACGCCCGACCAATGGAAGACGCTCACCACCGACGACCACAAGCCGCTGATGAACAAGGCGCTCTCAGGCGCCTATCCGCCCGGTTCGACCTTCAAGCCGGCGATGGCGCTGGCGGCGGTGCAGAACGGATTGAAGGACCTGCACGTCAACTGCACCGGCGCCGTCACGCTGGGCAATCACCAGTTCCACTGCTGGAAGCGCGGCGGGCATGGCGGCGTCGACCTCAAACGCGGCATCGCGCAATCCTGCGACGTGTTCTTCTACGAGGTCGCTCGCCGTCTCGGCATCGACAAGATGGAGGCGGCCGCCCGCGCCATGGGGCTGGGCTCCGGCACCGGCATCGAAATCCCCGGCGAGAATTCCGGCTTCATTCCGGGCGCCGCCTGGAAGGAAGCGCGCTTCGGCATTCCGTGGCAGATGGGCGAGACCCTGAACACCGGCATCGGCCAGGGCTATGTGCTGACGACGCCGCTCCAGCTCGCGACGCTGGCCGCGCGCATCGCCAGCGGGCGCGCGGTCACGCCGCGCATCGCGCATATGGTCGGCACCACATCCCAGCCGCGCCCGCTCGCCGATCCGCTGCCTTTCTCCGACGATGCGTTTGCGGCGGTTCGTGAGGGCATGAACGCGGTGTGCAACGAAGGCGGCACCGCCAGCCGCTGGCGCATCACCGAGCCCGGCATGGAGATGGCCGGCAAGACCGGCACCGCGCAGGTGCGCGTCATCACCAAGCAGGAGCGCACCACCGGCGTGCTCAAGGACACCGCGCTGCCGTGGAAGATGCGCGACCACGGCCTGTTCATCGCCTTCGCGCCCGTCGCCGCGCCGCGCTATGCGCTGGCCTGCATCGTGGAGCATGGTGCGCTCGGACATCCACAGGTGCAGATCGCGCATGACGTGCTGTTGTTCGCGCAGAAGCGCAATCCGCTCGGCATGCGCACCGCCTATCCGACCAATGCCGCATTGGCCGCGCCGCCTGCGCTGCTGGGAGGCCATGGATGACCACGCGCCCCTATGCCGCGATGCGCCGCACGCTGTCGGTGGTGGACAAGCTCTACGAGATCAATTGGGGCATGGTGCTGCTCATCACCATCGTCGCCTGCATCGGCTTCGCGATGCTCTATTCGGTGGCGGGCGGCAGCTTTTCGCCCTGGGCGACGCCGCAGATCTTCCGCTTCCTCGCCGGTTTCGCGATCCTGGTCGCGGTCTCGGTCGTGGACATCCGCACCTGGCTCAGCCTCGCCTATCCGGCCTATGGCACCTCGCTGGTGCTGCTCATCGTGGTGGTGATCGCCGGCCATGTCGGCAAGGGTGCGGAACGCTGGATCACGCTCGGCCCGCTCGGCCTGCAGCCTTCGGAGCTGATGAAGATATCCCTCGTCTTGGCGCTCGCCCGCTTCCTGCACGGCAAAAGCGTCGAGGACATTTCCAAGCCGCTCAATCTCGGCCTGGCGCTGGCGATGATCGGCATCCCGGCGGTGTTCGTCGTCCTGCAGCCCAATCTCGGCACCACGCTGATCATCCTGGCGGATGGCGCGTCGCTGCTGTTCCTGGCGGGCCTCTCCTGGTGGTGGATCGCGCCGGCGATCACCGCGGTCGCCATCGCGATACCGACGGCGTGGCGGTTCGTGCTGCACGATTATCAGAAGCGGCGCGTGCTGACCTTCCTCGACCCCGAATCCGACGCGCTGGGCGCCGGCTGGAACATCACCCAGGCGAAGATCGCGATCGGCTCCGGCGGCACCACCGGCAAGGGCTTCCTCGGGGGCACGCAGAGCAAGCTCAACTTCCTGCCCGAGAAGCACACCGATTTCATCTTCACGAATTTCGCGGAGGAGTTCGGTTTCGTCGGCTCGATCGCGCTGCTGATCCTGTTCGCGGTGATCATCGGCTATGGCGTGCAGATCGCGGGCAGCGCGCGCAGCCAGTTCGGCCGCCTGCTCGCGATGGGGCTGACGCTGAACTTCTTCTTCTACATCATGATCAACGCGTCGATGGTGATGGGTCTGATCCCGGTCGTCGGCATTCCCATGCCGCTCATCTCGTATGGCGGTTCGGCGATGTTCTCGGTGATGTTCGGTTTCGGTCTGCTGATGAGCGTGCACGTTCACCGCCAGGTCGAGATCCCGCGCCATTCCGGCGGCATCATCTAGCCGCACGCGGAACCCGCCGGAACCATCCCCTTTCGGTCCCGTTTCATAGCTATGTCGCGTGACGCGCGGCCAAGCGGAATTTTGCACGGAGCCGAATCATGCTCACCCGGACCACACGTCTGCTCGCCGCGGCGGCGCTTGCCTTCGGGGCGGGAACCACGGGCGCACTCGCCGATGCCTGCAGCGGACATCATCATACGACCGGCACGGTGCTCGGCGCGGTCGGCGGCGGCGCGATCGGCAGCGCAGTCACACATGGAAGCCTGGGTGGCGTCTTGGGCGGCGCGCTGATTGGCGGCCTCGCCGGCAATGCCGTATCGCGCGGCGTGGACTGCGACCATCGCTATCACCACGCGCGCTACGAGCGCAGCCGCTATTACTACCGCGACGGCCATCGCTACGCGCGCTGGTGAAAGAACCGCCGAATCGCCGCGCTTTTTCCGCAAGTGCGGCGGTTCGGCCCGCCTGCTGGACAGGCCAAAATCGCTCTGCTATAGCCCCGCGCCTTCGTTTGTTTGATGGGCGCGCAACTGACGTTGCGTTTTTGGATGGGCCGGTAGCTCAGTTGGTAGAGCGTTCGACTCTTAATCGAATGGTCGTGGGTTCGATCCCCTCCCGGCCTACCATCCAAGTTCTATGTCGTTGGTTGTCCGTAATTCGGCCTCTATCCGCGCTACGGCATCTGGTACGTGCGCAAGAGGGTCCCCATCGACCTTCGTCATGTATTCACGAGTGACATTCGCAAGAGTCTCGATGTTAGCGACAAGCGGAATGCCATTCGCCTCTACCCATGGCGGCGGCACCTCGGAAGGTCAGGGCAATTACGTCCGTGGTCAAATCGCCCAAGATTGATCGCTCAGGCCATCGTTAGATAAGAATGCTGGCGAAGGCCGCCAATTCGCCGCGCTTGGCGATGCCGAGCTTGCGCAGAATGCTCGAGAGGTGGTTGCGCACCGTGATCGGCGACAGCTGCAGCTGGCGTCCCACTTCTTTGTTGGTCGAGCCGGCGGCGATGAGCCGCGCGACCTCGGTCTCACGCTCAGTCAGCCGGTCGATCTTTTGGAACGGACGAATCCTGAGCATGTGCGAGGCCGATCCAGTCCGCTCGCTGCGAACCGCAACGCCCCGGCCCCTAAACGTCCGAAGCGGGACTCTGTAACCATCCACGAGGTCGGCCGGCAAATGGGGACCGCGCCAGCCGGGCCATCCGACCGTCAACAGTTCGGAGAAGGCGGGGGTCGCGAACTCCAGCATCCCGGCCTCGTTGGCGATCGCCATCGCCGGGGCGGCCGGGCCCGGCGGAGCGGCGGCGAGGCCATGGTAGAGGAGATTGGAGGCGTCCGCCTCCACCAGGTGGGGCGTCAACGCCTCTTTCGCCGCCCGATCGCGCTCACTGAAAGGCGGCGAGCGCTCCCGACGGGTCAGAGTCACCGAACTGATCAGGGACGTATGGGGATCGACGAGGCAGGTCGTCAGGAAGTGCGCCAGGTCGAAGCGCTCCAGCAGAGTGGCGATCAGCACGGGGTCCTTGGCCACCGCCTTCGCCGGGCTGGCGATGAGCGTCTCGCCGAGCCGCGCGAAGGCCATGGCGCCCAGTTCGTCGCGATCCTCGAGGCCGCGCCAGGCGGCGATCGTGCCCGGCGGCAGACGCTCGTCGTGGGCGCTGTAGATCCTCACCTTGCCGTCCTCGAAGAAGGCCCGACACCATAGGGCCCCGTCAAACGGCACTACGTCGTTGATCCGGTCGAGGGCGAATGATCGGAACGCCGCGGGCTCGATCGTCCGGCTCGCCCTGTGCAGGGCCAGGATCGTCGCCTGCACCCGTCGTGCGTCGTCGACTTCCACCGCTTTCCCCCGGCGCACGCACCGCGACGCGCCAGAAGCCCAGCGCGATGCGCCATCCTTGCCGCGCTTTTGAGACACCGATGCGCTGCCCACGCAACGCCGGGGCCCGGCAGGAATAGTACATTTGTACCATATCGCGAGCGGGAACTGCCCGCCAGATTGCTGCCCTGTCGCTGCAACGGCCGCAATGGAGTCGCCGCAGCGATGAAGGCTTCGGAGAAAACGGCTCTTCCTGAGGGCTAACCCTGCCAGGAATTCCGTAGGGATGAGGAGAATGATGAAAAGACTATCCACCGCGCTGATCGCGACCGCTTTGTTTTCCATCGTCATTTCGTCGGTGACTTCGCCGGCCTTGGCCTTGGGAGGCTGCGGCCGCAACGGCCACCGCGACCGATGGGGCCACTGCGTCTTCGGCGGCCAGAACCAGGACTACTGTCTGAGAAGGACCGGCCATCCAGGCACCCGCATGCCCAACGGAACGGTTCGCTGCTTCGGGTGAGTTCGCGATCTGGAGACGCGAGCGCCTGGAGAAGCACTCGCGTCTCGACCGCCACTGACCGGGCCACGCTCACGTCCGACCAGTCGCTCGATCGTTCGCGGGCGTCTGTCGCTAATCGTCAGCGGGGCTGGACGCTATAATCATCCCGGCGATGAGAACGAATTCGGAATGGTTTGCGCTCGCTACCGGGGGAAAACAATGATTGCGCGCGCGATGATTTTGGCGACGCTTGTCGTCAGTATCCTCAGCCTTCCAGACCAAGCGGCGTTCGGAAGGCCTGTCGGACACGGTTTCGTCAGGACGCCCCCACATCGTGAATTGCGCAGATGCCCTTCCCATGAGCATCACAACGCCGCCGGTAGGTGCATGAAGTAACCAAGCCCCGGTCGGTGGCTTCGCCGGCCTTGGGCGGCTGCGGCCGCAACGGTCACCGCCATCTATGGGGCCACTGCGTCTTCGGCGGCCAGAACAAGCACTACTGTCTGAGAAGGACCGGCCATCCAGGCACCCGCATGCCCGACGGAACGAGATGAGCGTGTAGGCGGTCAGTGATGACCGCCATATCCGCCGTGCATGCCGCCACCGCCATGACCTGCGCCGCCATGCATGCCGCCGCTATGGAACGAGCCGATCCGGGTCGAGATCGAAACCGACGCGAACGCGGAAGCCGATGCGCTCGCGCTGGCGCTCGCCGATCCGCCGGCGGACCCGCCAGCCCCCGCGAAAGCGCCGCCGCCGCCATAGGCGATGGCGTAGCCGCCGCCATAAGCCGCGCCGCCATCGCCGAACCGGTCGCCAACGCCGCCGTCGAAATCATAGGTGTTCAGCTTGCCGTTGAGCACGAGGCCGTGCTCACAGCCGCAACGCTCATGCGCCGAGGCGCAAGTGCCCGCGGCAAGAAAGGCGGCGGCCGCCGCAATGAGGCGCATTCTGCGCATGGGTTCACCTTCTGTGATCCGTCTGCCGCAGTCTATCGCCCGGCCGTGCCGAGAGCCACCGCGACCGGCATTAGCCCTGTTTTGCCAGCGAGGCCTTGATGCCACAGCTGTGGTGCTTTCGCGTCAAGACGGAACCGCCGGAATTCCTCACGCGTTCTAGTTGTCAGGAGGGTCTTGAGAGCGGAAACACAAAATGTCGGCAGCAGGACTGGAAACGGATTTTGTCACGCGGGCGCGCCTGATCGGCGCCCATGCGGACTACAGGCGAACGGACTTCGTCTTCCCGCGCACGCAATCCCATGCGATGCGCAGTACGCCTTGGGACCGGCGACTGAAACCGATGCGCCCTTGGGGCGAGATCACTGGCTACGCCGCGGCGATCTGCGTCGGCACGATCCTGGCGACCGCGTTCATTTAACCTCACGCGAACCCACGATCGACGCCCGCCTTGGCGTAGATCGCATCGATCGCTGCCATGTTCGCAAGCGAATCCGCGTTGGTGATCAGCGGCGCCTTGCCCCGCAGCAATACATCGCCCAGTTCGGCGAGCTGCGCCACATAGGTCGCCGGACCCGTTGTGGCCTCTTCCCGCGTCGCTTCGCCCACCGTCACCGTGAAGCGGCATCCCAGTTGTGGGGCGACGAAGTTCAGGATTTCGAGCGAACCCTTCTCGCCGGTCAGGCGCAACGTCGCTCCGAACCGCTCCGGCTTCATCGAACAGGACAAGGACGCCGGCACGCCGGCGAAATCGAGCGCGGTCTTGGTCGAGACATCGACGCCGTGATCGAGCACGCAGGCGGCCGACAGCACCGCCGGCTCGCTCCCGAGCACGGAGCGCAGCGCGTGCACCGGATAACAGCCCAGATCCATCAGCGCGCCGCCGCCCTGTTCGCGCGTCCAGCGCAGCTCGCCCTCGCGGAAGGGGATGGGCACCTCGAAGAACGCTTCCGCGCTTTTGAGTGCGCCAAGCTCGCCCGACCGGGCGATGGCGACGGCGCGCTGCATGACGCCGTGATGGCGATAGTGGAAGGCCTCGACTAGGCGCTTGCCGGTGCGCGCCGCCGCCGCGTTCATCCGCCGGACCTGCGCGGCATTCATCGCGAAGGGCTTCTCGCAGAGGACGTCCTTGCCGGCCTCCAGTGCGGCGATGGTCCATTGCGCATGGCCGGCTGGCGGCAGCGCGTTGTACACAAGGTCGACGCCTTCATCCGTCACCAGCGCCTGATAGTCCTTCGCGACGCGCGGAATCTTGTGCTCGGCCGCATAGGCCCTGGCGCGCTCCGGATCGCGCGCCGCGACCGCGACGACCTCGAAATCGGGATTGTCCCGCGCCGGCGCGATGACGACCGGCGGCGCGATACGCGCCGCGCCCAGGATTCCGATGCGGATGGCCATGGCGACCCTCGATCAAACTGCGAGGCGCCAGTCTGCCCTATTTGCCGCCGCCGCCCAACAGATGCGCCTGGCGCGCGAGCTTCGCGAGCAGGACGTCCAGCACGCGGCGCTCTTCGGGCTTGAGCGCGGACAGGAAGATGTCCTCCAGATGCAGCGCCAGCGGCACCACCTCGTCATAGATCGCGCGGCCTTTGGTCGTGAGCGAGAGGCGCTGGATGCGGCCGTCCTGCGCATCGGCGACGCGGGCAACGCGCCGCGCGCGCACCAGGCTGTCGATGGCGCGCGACACCTGCACCTTGTCCATCGCCGTGCGCTCGGCCACTTCGCGCGCCGAGAGTCCCGGCGTGCCGCCCAGCACCGCCATGGCGCGCCATTCCGGAATGGAGAGGCCGAAGCGGTCGGAATATTGCCGCGCGATCGCATCCGACACCTGATTGGACAGGATCGACAGCCGATAGGGCAGGAAGCGATCGAGATCGAGCCGTTGTTTCGCGGCCGCGCTACTCGGCATCGGGCTGGTTCTTGGGCAGGGCGGCCTCGAAGGCCGGATGCGTCAGCGCATGCGCCTCGATCCGCGCGATGGTCGGCCAGGGATCGAGATCGAGCTTCACCCGCCGCGCATTGGCGCATTGCGGGACCAGAAGGATGTCCGCGATGGTGGGCGTGTCGCCATGGCAATACGCGCCGGTGTGCGGCGAGCCGCTGAGCATCGTCTCCAGCGCATCGAAGCCGACGCGGATCCAATGGCGCTGCCAGCGCGCCGTGTCGTCGGGTGTGAGGTTGAACTTCGCCATCATGTATTGGCCGACGCGCAGATTGTTCACCGGATGGATGTCGCAACCGACGACAAAGGCGATCTCGCGTGCGCGGGCGCGGCCGTACGGATCGCGCGGCAGGATCGGCGGCTGGGGCACGATCTCGTCGAGATATTCGATGATCGCCATCGACTGGGTGATCAGGTGGCCGTCATGCGCCAGCGCCGGGATCAGTTCCTGCGGATTGATCGCCTTATAGCTGGCGGTGTGCTGCTCGCCGCCGTCCCGCAAGAGGTGGACGAAGCGCAGCTCAGGCTTGATACCCTTCAGGTTCAGCGCGATGCGCGCGCGGAACGCCGCGGAGGAGCGGAAATAACCGTAAAGCGCGAATTCACTTCCCGTGCTGGACGACATGCTGGTCGATCGCTCCGAAGATGGAATGGCCGCCGGCATCGAACATCTCGATCCGCACGCGGTCCCCGAATTTCATGAAGGGCGTGGCCGCTTTGCCCGTCTCGAGGGTCTCCAGCGTGCGCCGCTCGGCGATGCAGCAGGAGCCGACATTGCCGGACTTGTTCGAAACCGTGCCCGAACCGACGATGGACCCGGCGCCAAGCGCCCGCGTCTTCGCGGCATGTGCGATGAGCTGGGCGAAATCGAACGTCATGTCGACGCCGGCGTCCGGCGCGCCGAACTTCTCGTCGTTCAGCCACACATGCAGCGGAAGATGGACCTTGGCTTCCTTCCACGCCGTGCCCAATTCGTCCGGCGTGACCGCGACGGGCGAGAACGCGCTGGCCGGTTTGGACTGGAAGAACCCGAAATTCTTGGCGAGCTCGCCCGGGATCAGATTGCGCAACGAAACGTCGTTGACCAGCATCACGAGCTTGATATGCGGTGCCGCTGCGCTCGCGCCGGTGCCGTAAGGCACGTCGTCGGTCACGACGGCGACCTCCGCTTCGAAATCGATACCCCAGGCCTCGTCGGCGGCGACGATCGGATCGGTCGGCCCGATGAAGGAATCCGACCCACCCTGATACATCAGCGGATCTGTCCAGAAGGATGGCGGCATCTCCGCCCCGCGTGCCTTGCGCACCAGCTCGACATGCGTGACGTAAGCCGAGCCGTCGGCCCATTGATAGGCGCGGGGCAGGGGCGACAGGCAGTTCTTGGCGGCAAAAGGATGCGCGCCATCCGCCTGTCCGCGGTTGAGCAGCGCATAGACCTCTTCGAGCTGCGGCGCGATATCGGCCCAGCCGTCGAGCGCGGATTGCAGCGTCGGCGCAATGCCTGGCACTGCAACGCAGGTCTTCAGGTCGCGCGACACGACGGCAAGGCGGCCGTCGCGTCCATGGCGGAGCGAGGCGAGCTTCATTTTGTCTTCCAGCTGTCGGCGTAACCCAAATCCTCGGTCGCCTCGGCGGCCGCGCCCATGTCCAGCGGATCGCGCGCGTCGATCATCACCGCGACCTCGTCGGTCATCGTCTTGGCCGCCTTGGCGCCCGCCGCGAAGGCCTTGGGATGCGGGCCATGGGTGAAACCGTTGGGATGCCACGTCACCATGCCGGGATGGATGTTGTCGCGGCTGAAGAACTCGCCCTGGTGATAGAAGATCACCTCGTCGAAATCGTCGTTGGAATGGAAGAACGGCACTTTCAGCGCGCCGGGATCGCTCTCGATCGGGCGCGGCACGAAGGTGCAGACCACGAAGCGGTCGGCAACGAAGGTCGAATGCACGGAGGGCGGGATATGATAGCGGTGGCTCATCACCGGGCGGATGTCGCGCCAGTTGAGCCTCACGACGGAAAGATTTCCCTTCCATCCCACCGCATCCAGGGGGTTGAACGGATAGTTGATGGTGGAGATCTGGTTGCGCCGTTTTACCTCCACCGTCCACTCGCCGTCGCGCTGCGCCCGGAAGGCGCCGTCGAGTTTGGGCGTGTCCAGCGCCGCCGGATCGAAGATCGCATGTGGACCCAATATGCCGCGGTCCGGCAACTTGTAGCTGCCATTCGTCGCCTCGATCAGCAGCGCGGCGGTGGCCGCCTTCGGCTCCAGCCGCCACATCGTCCCGCGCGGCAGCAGCAGATAGTCGCCCTCTCCGTAAGCGAGATGGCCGAAATCGCAGAACAGGTCGCCATTGCCCTGATGGATGAACAGCAGCACGTCACCGTCGGCATTGCGCTGCAGCTTCGGCATCGCCGCCTCGCAGCGCCACAGCGCGATCCGGCAATGCGCGTTGGACAGCAGCAGCGCGCCCTTATAGGGCTCGGCCGTCGCCGCCTTGACCGCCTTCACGGCATCGAAGGCGCGGGGCCGCATCGGGCCCTCGAAGCTCGTCCAACCGGTCGGCGGATGGCGGTGATAGATATGTGCCGCCGGCCCGAAGAAACCGTCGCGCCCGATTTCGCGTTCATAGGTGCCGGCCGGCAGGTCCGCATGCGCCTGTTTCGAGGTCTCGCCCTCGACCCGCGGAAATTCGATCCAGTTCTTGCTGCTCATGCCGCACTCGTGTCCTTCAGAACGCCGCGCCGGACCTGGTCGGCCTCGATGGATTCGAACAGCGCGCGGAAATTGCCCTCGCCGAAGCCCTGATTGCCCTTACGCTGGATCAGCTCGAAGAAGATCGGCCCGATGGCGTTCTGGGTGAAGATCTGCAGCAGGAGATTGTCCTTCTCTCCGTCCATCAGGATGCGGTCCTTCTTCAGCCGCGGCACGTCCTCGCCATGGCCTTTGATGCGGTTGTCGAGCCGCTCGTAATAGGTCTCCGGCGTGTCCTGAAATTGGGCGCCGCGCGCCTTGAGCGTCTCCACGCTGGCATAGATGTCGCTCGAGCCCAGGGCGATGTGCTGGATGCCCTCGCCGTGATAGGCGTGGAGATATTCCTCGATCTGCGACTTGTCGTCGGAGGATTCGTTGATCGGGATGCGGATCGCGCCGTCCGGGCTCGTCATGGCGCGGCTTTTCAGGCCGGTCAACTTGCCCTCGATGTCGAAATAGCGCACTTCGCGGAAGCTGAAGAACCGCTCATAGAAGCCGGCCCACTTGTCCATATTGCCGCGGAACACGTTGTGCGTGACGTGATCGATCTCGGTCAGCCCCGCACCCGCATGCTCCCAGCCGAGCGCCGCATCGGTCGGCACGAAATCGACATCATAGATCGTGCGCGGGCCAGAGCGGTCGACGAGATAGATCACGCTGCCGCCGATCCCCTCGATCGCCGGGATGTTCAACTCCATCGGCCCAACCGGATTGACGAACGGCACGGCACCCAGCTCGATCAACTTGGTATAGGCTTTGGCGGCGTCCTTCACGCGGAACGCCATGGCGCAGGCCGACGGGCCATGCTCCAACGCAAAACGCGCGCCGTGGCTGCCCGGCTCGGCATTGACGATGAAGTTCACCTGGCCCTGACGGAACAGCGTCACGTCCTTGGAGCGGTGGCGCGCCACGGCGCGGAAGCCCATGCGCTCGAACAGGCTGTAAAGGGCGCGCACGTCGGGCGCGGTGTACTCGACGAATTCGAATCCGTCGGTCCCCATCGGATTGTCCCACAGCGCGGGCATGCCGCCTCCAAAGATTCGGATTGCGGCGAAAATATAGTTTCAAATGAAACTAATTGCGAGTCCCCGCCCGCGTTGCGGGCCATCGTCAAACTACATCTGCATGGGAGCGATGACTCCCAAGAACCCCACGATCAAAAGGATCAGCAGCGCCGCCCCGAGTTCCGCGAGCACCGTCAGCGGAATCGTGTCCCCGGCCTCCGAATCGCCGCGCGCGAGCGCCGGCAACACGCCGAACCGGTTGGTCAGCGCCAGCGCCACCATCAGCCCCGCCAGCACGATCTTGACCGCGAGCCATGTCACGTAAGTGTCGGACCAGCGCATCCCCGGCACATCGAGAATGAGAACCGCGTTGGCGGTTCCCGCCGCGATGAGAACTGCCACCGATACGGCGCCCCAGCGCGAGAACAGCCGAAGCAGCGCGACCAGCCGGGCCGCGTCGCCGATGCGGGGCAGAAGCTCCGGTACTAGAACGGCCAGCCCCCCGATCCAGAACCCGGCGCAGAGCAGATGCAGCGCATCGATCGCGGCGCGCAGATATTCGAACCGCGGCGAACCCGCAGCCGCTGCATGGCTCGTGAGGCCGAGCAACGCCAGAGCCGCGCCGGCGACGACGGCTTTCGCCGCATGCCTCCCGCTGCCGAGGCAGAGCAGGGCGAGTCCGACCAGCAACATCGCGCGGGCAAGGAACACATGGCCATAGGCGGTGCTCGTCACGACCGTCGCTATCGCCGACGGCGCGAAACCGAAGGCAAAATCGCCAGTCATCTCGCCCGTCACGAAGCACAGGCCCAGGAGCGCGGTCGTCAACGCCACGACGGCTGCCCAGACAAGCGGCTTGCGCAAGCGCTCGCCCGTCACGCCGATGCCGGCGGATTGCGCAAGCAAGGCGGCAGCGCCGAACACCGAGGTCAGGCTCGCGAAGTGCAGCGCGCGGACAAGGGCGAACAGGACCGTCACGGCAGGACCAGGAAATTGTACTTGCCCTCAGTGCGGTGGGTATCGACCGACACGGCGTGCCAGCTCACGCGATAGCGTCCGGGCGACAGCGTCTTCAGCGGCAGATCCATCTCGCTGCCGCCGATGGCGGGCGATCCGGCGCTCATGTCGTGGCCGTTTTCATCGGTGACCGTCACGGCACTGAACGCCGGCTCCAGCGGCTCGGTGAAATGCAGCTCGATGCGCGTGGGCGCGGCCTGCAGATTTTCGCCAGCGGCCGGATCGGCCCGCTCGAGAAAGGCGTGCGCCATCGCCGGAGCGGACGCTCCAATGATGGCGGCGGCCAGCCAGAATGCGCGCAGGATCATCGATTGCCTCCGAAGATCGGCGTCCCCAGCGAGTGGGGGAAAATGTCGTCGACATAGAAATGAAGCTGCATCAGCACGCCGACATTGTTTCCCGACGCATGGTTGACGGGAAGGACCGCCTCGACGCCGAGTTGGGTGTACTGCCCGGACCACAGGATACCCGGATTGATCGTCCCCGTCGTGCCGCCCGAATCGGTGGGCGAGCTCATTGCGAATTCCACCAGCGGCGTCAGATGCGCGATGAATTTCGAGAAGCCCTGATCGCGGACATTGTTCTGAAGATAGAGCAGGCTGTATTCCACCGCGCCGCTCCATTCGATCGCCTTGGACTCGCTGCTGGTCCCGGGAATGGAATAGGCCAGCACGCCGGTAACGGCGAGGGGCCGCAGCAGCGCCATCGAATCCGGCAGGTCGCCGAAACCCTTTCCGAACAGGAACTCCGGCGTATAAGTCGTGAACCTGTCGCCGATGGCCTTCGATCCGCTGCCCCCGATGTCGAAGCTCATCCCGGCGGAGGCGACGAATTCGTGCTCGGCATCGGTTTCGAACTGCCACATCGGCGTGATCTCGAAATTGTCCCAGCCGCTGGCGTTCGGTCCGCCCGGCGGATGGGCGTTCACATAACCGCCCGCGAACGACACCGCGACATGCGGAAAGATCGTCTTGGTATATTCGAAGTCGTAATCCTCCTCGTGATTGCCGAGCGAGACCGTCGGCAGGGCGAGTTCGTCCGCGGCGAAGGGGTCGTCGCTCGCGATGGTGGCTGGAAAGAAGCGGTCGCCGACGACGCCATGGGCATCAGCGGCTTGCGGCAGGAAAAGCGAAAGGGCGAGCAGGGCGAACCCCACCGCGTGAAGTCTAAAGAACGTCATGTCTATCTCCGAAAATGACAGGAAAGACGCCCGCGCGACGGCGCGGACGCGGCTTACACATCACTCAGGAGAAGGACGGCGGCGCGCGGGGCGGGTGAGATCGTTCGCGCGCGTGAGATTCCAAACGCGCACTGCGCCAGGCGAGAACGGCCGGCTGGGCATTCGAGGGGGCGGGAAGGGCAACAGGCGCAAAGACCGGCGGCGCCAGATGTGCCGCCGCCGCGAAGGCACAGGGCGCGTGGCTGCTCTCGCGGGCTGGATCGGCGGGCTGCTTGCCGCCGCTGCGAACCCCGTCGACCGAGCAGATGACGAAGGGCGTCCCCGCCGTCGCCGCCGGCATCCAGCCATCCGGCAACAGCGCCCGCAGCAGCATCGCGCACAGCGCGAGGCTGACGGTGGCCGAGCGGGAAAACGGCAGGCGCATGAGACCCTCTATGGTGGTTTTTTGCGGTGCCGGTGCATTCCGGTCAAGGCAACACCGCGCCGCACAGGGCACAGGACCGGCCAAACGCATGGCTTATTCCCGCGTCGCTCGGCTGAACCGAGAATGAACGCGGCCTTCAGGACCGGTTGAACGCGGCGGGCGCAAGCTCCCTTCATCGAATGAGGGAGTTCATCATGCTTCGCCAACAGAGACTGACCCGCAAGCTCGCCGCCCGTCCCGCGGTGCACCGCGCCGGCCCCGACATGGCGCTGGCCACCACCATCGTGTTCTTCGGCGTCTTCCCGGCCGTCATGGCCGCGGGCCTGGTGATGGTGCAGCTCGTCATGGCCTTCGCGCACTGAACGTTCCGGTGCGGCAGCGTTGAGCGGCGCGGCCCGGCTGGTAAGGTTGGGCATGGCTTACGAACCCACGCTCGACTCGCTCAACGCGCATCCGGTGCCGCAATGGTTCGAGGACGCCAAGTTCGGCATCTTCATCCATTGGGGGTTGTTCTCGATCCCCGCCTTCGCCGCGAAGTCCGGCTCGATCGCCGAGGCCTTCCGTCAGAACTACGACATCGCCGTCGCCCAGACGCCCTATTGCGAGTGGTACTGGAACGCGATCAAGGTGCCGGAGAGCGACAGCGCGAAATTCCACGCAGCGACCTACAACAACGCGCCTTACGAGAATTTCCGCGCCGGCTTTCTGGAGGGGCTCGAAAAATGGAATCCGGCCGACTGGGCCGCGTCCTTCGCCGATGCCGGCGCCAAATATGTCGTCCTCGTCACCAAGCATCATGACGGCTTCTGCTTGTGGCCGTCTTCCGTGGCCAACCCGCACCAGAAGGACTGGACGAGCCCGCGCGACATCGTCGGCGAGTTGGCTGAGGCCGTGCGCGCGGCAGGCCTGCGCTTCGGCGTCTATTATTCCGGCGGCATCGACTGGACGTTCAACCGCGAGCCGCTGCGCACATTGGGCGATTTCATCGGCTCGACGCCGGGCGGCGACTATCCGGCCTATGCCGATGCGCAGACCCGCGAGCTGATCGCGCGCTACCAGCCGTCGATCCTGTGGAACGACATCTCCTGGCCCACGCCGCTCGACGAGGAGCTGAAACTTTTCGCCGATTACTACAACGCGGTGCCCGAAGGCGTGCTGAACGACCGCTGGCTACCGATGACGCCGGAGCGCGAAGGCCTGCGCGATCCCGCGGTGCGGCGCGGCATGGATGCGATGCTCAAGGAGCGGATGAGCCGCGAAACGCAGAAGGGCATCATTCCCCAGCTCCCGCCGCATTGCGATTTCCGCACGCCGGAATACGCCGCTTTCGACGCGATCTCCGAAAAGAAATGGGAAGCGACCCGCGGCATGAGCCATTCCTTCGGCTTCAACCGCAACGACAGGGAAGCCGACTACGAAAGCGTCGACTCGCTGGTGACGAGTTTCATCGACGCCGTGGCGAAGAACGGCAATCTGCTGCTGAACGTCGGCCCGCGCGGCGCGGACGCGCAGATTCCGGCGGAGCAGCGCGCGCGCCTGGAAGGCTT
>Ga0265314_10002601_pt1 | contig 18259 bp, 17 predicted proteins | sample 4126metaG_FD_203106 | JGI IMG/M metagenome (GOLD analysis project Ga0265314, IMG submission 203106) | Rhizosphere microbial communities from Carex aquatilis grown in University of Washington, Seatle, WA, United States - 4-1-26 metaG | ecosystem: Host-associated > Plants > Roots > Rhizosphere >... | reverse complement strand
ACCTGCTCACGGTGCTTCGCAGGCATCGGCAACTGGTGGTGAACCTGGGCCTGCCGTGGCGTGCGCTCTACGAATACGCGGCCTACTTGCAGGCGCTGAACAACTTCCGCGTGCTGATCGGCAAGTGGCTCCTCGACGGCGGGCCGCGCAGCATCGAGCTCGTGCTCACGGCCGAGGACTTCGAGCTCGTCGCGTGGCGCACGCTCGGCGAAGGCATGTTGATGATCGACATGTACGAGCAGTGGCTCGCAAGCGGCGCGTCCGACGAATCGACGCTCGGCAAGCTGGAAGAGCCGCAGGTGCAACGCGCCGTGCAGTGGTGGAAGAGGCTGCGGCTGTGATACATTGATCGCCATGAACACGCGCATCGCGTTTTTCTTTGGCTATTTTTGGTATCTCCCATCCGCTGGCGGAAGAGAGAGCTGACCGTATCTAAAGTAAAACGCGTCGCAAACCTCAACAAACCGCCGGCATCCCCGGCGGTTTTTGTTTTTCAACGCAACTCTCGGAGCCCACCGATGAACGCCCAGACCGCCAAAGATGCCTGGAAGTCACAGCCGCAATCGCATCCCGTCGACAAGACCAGCGACACCGACGACGAGCGCATCAAGGACATCACCGTGTTGCCACCGCCCGAACACCTGATTCGTTTCTTCCCGATCCGAGGGACGCCCGTGGAGCGCCTGATCAGCCGCACGCGCCACGCGATCCACGACATCATGCACGGCAAGGACGACAGGCTGCTCGTGATCATCGGGCCGTGCTCCATCCACGATCCGGCCGCGGCACTCGACTACGCGCGGCAGATGAAGAAAATGCGTGAGCAGTATGCGGACACGCTGGAGATCGTCATGCGTGTGTACTTCGAAAAGCCGCGCACGACAGTGGGATGGAAGGGCCTCATCAACGATCCGTATCTCGACGAGAGTTATCGCATCGACGAGGGCCTGCGCATTGCGCGCAACGTGCTCATCGAGATCAATCGCATCGGCTTGCCCGCGGGCAGCGAGTTCCTCGACGTGATCTCACCGCAGTACATCGGCGACTTGATTTCGTGGGGCGCGATCGGCGCGCGCACGACTGAAAGCCAGGTGCATCGCGAACTCGCATCGGGCTTGTCGGCGCCCATCGGCTTCAAGAACGGCACCGACGGAAACATCCGCATCGCCACCGATGCGATCCAGGCTGCGGCGCGCGGGCATCATTTCCTCTCGGTCCACAAGAACGGGCAAGTCGCGATCGTGCAGACCAACGGCAACCGCGATTGCCATGTGATCCTGCGCGGCGGCAAAGCGCCGAACTTCGACGCGGCCAGCGTCGCGGCGGCATGCAAGGATCTCGAAGCAGCAAAGTTGCCGCCGGTGTTGATGGTGGACTGCAGCCACGCCAACAGCAGCAAGGAACACTCGCGACAGATGGACGTGGCTCGCGACATCGCGGGCCAGATTGCGGGCGGCTCACGGTCGATCTTCGGCGTGATGATCGAAAGCCATCTGCAAGAAGGCGCGCAGAAATTCACTCCGGGCAAGGACGATCCGCACAAGCTCGAGTACGGAAAAAGTATCACCGACGCTTGCCTCGGCTGGAAAAATTCGTTGGAGACGCTACAAATCCTCGCCAGTGCTGTGAAATCCCGACGGAAATGACTTTTACAAATCGTAACTGAACGCGTATATTTGTTGCGGGAGATCAGAATCACAACATGACCCTCGAATTGCCCGTCCTCACGCTTGGGCTCGCCGGATTCTCGGCAGACCAGCAGCTGGCCATCAGCCGGATGCTCGTGCTCTCGGCCGGGGAAGCCAACTCGTGGGAGATCGCTGAGGTCGATGTCGCCGACGCCATCTGGGTGAACGGTGCTCGCATGCAGATCGTCGGCACCGACCGCATTCGCGTCTCACCCGGCGTGCCAAGCGCTCGCTCGCTCCAGTTCGACTTGTCCGACATCGATCGGCCGATCGCGTTCGCGCAACCGCTGCCTCCCGACTTCCAGGCGCTTTGCAGTTTCGACCCGGACCTCCACGTGAGCATGGTCCAGACGCTCCGGCAGTTCGAGACGTGGCTCGCGCCGCTGATCGCGCAATTCAGCCTCGCGTCGCACATCGCCGAACATCAAACGGCTCTCAGCTCGGGCCGGTTCGAGCTCAAACTCAATTCGCAATTGCTCGCCGTGGTGGATATGCATGGCGACGCAGCCGTGCGTTCCACCGCGCGCCCGGACGACTTCGATGCGGGCGCCATGTGGGATCGCAGTGCGACATCGGAAGTGCCGGAGCATTTCGTGCGCGCGAGCCTGTCAGAGCTGATGTGGCAATACGCGATCCGCACGCAGCGCGACCTACTTCCGCGCCACTACCGCACCGGCTTGCTGTACTTCAGGCGCGCGCCGCGTGTGACGGCGAACCTCTTGAAGGACTCGCATCTGCTGCTCATGCGCGAGCTGATGCTGCAACCTGCGTCATTCGCTGATCTGCAGCAGCGCTGCGGCATGGATGATGAGCGCATGGCGCGCGAACTTGCGGCGCTGTATATCGTCGGGACGATCACGTCGAATGCAAAGCGTGCCGCGCGCTCGGTGCCGCGCCAGCAAGACCCGGACAGTTCGCTGCCCAACAGCCACCTGAACCTGGACTCGATCGTCCCTTCGGAACTGCCTGCGCATCGCAGGCCGGCGTCGACAGACTTGACCGCGCCCGCGCCGCTGCGCCCGGACCACTGATCCCTTACTGAACGATCGCCAGCGCGTCGAGCAGCTTGCGGTGGACGCCGCCGAAGCCGCCGTTGCTCATGCACAGCACGTGGTCGCCGGGCTTCGCGGCCTGCACGATTTGCTGCACGATCTCTTCGATCGATCCTGCGACACGTGCCCGCTCGCCGAGCGGAGAAAGCGCTTCGCGCGCATCCCAGTCAAGCCCGCCCGAATGGCAGAACGACAGGTCGGCCTGTTCGAGCGCCCACGGCAGCTGAGACTTCATTGAACCCAACTTCATGGTGTTGGAGCGCGGCTCGAACACCGCGAGAATCCGCGCGTTGCCGACCTTGCGCCTGAGGCCGTCAACAGTTGTGCGAATGGCAGTGGGGTGATGCGCGAAATCGTCGTAGACGGTGATGCCGCGAACTTGCCCGCGAACTTCCATGCGCCGCTTCACGCCGAGGAATTCGCCGAGAGCGCGCGCCGAAGCTTCGGGCGATACGCCGACGTGTTCGGCCGCGCAGATCGCGGCGAGTGCGTTGAGCTGGCTGTGCACGCCGGTCATGTCCCACTTCACGTGCGCGACGCGCTTGCCGCGCAACATCACATCGAAGTCGTGGGGTTCGCCTTCGGCGGTGAAGTCGCTGTTCGCCGCGCCGAACGAACGCACTTCACTCCAGCATCCCATGTGCAGCACCCGCGTGAGGCTCTCCTCCAGCCCGTTCACAACGACGCGGCCGGTCGACGGAACCGTTCGCACGAGATGATGGAATTGCCGCTCGATCGCTGCGAGGTTGTCGAAGATGTCCGCGTGGTCGAACTCGAGGTTGTTGAGCACCGCCGTGCGCGGACGGTAGTGCACGAACTTGCTGCGTTTGTCGAAGAACGCGGTGTCGTATTCATCGGCCTCGATGACGAAAGCGTTGCCTGCGCTGAGCCGCGCCGAGATCCCGAAGTTACCGGGCACGCCGCCGACGAGGAAGCCAGGCGAGAGCTTCGCGTGTTCAAGAATCCACGCAAGCATCGACGTGGTCGTTGTCTTGCCGTGCGTGCCCGCGATCGCGAGCACGTGGCGGCCTTGGAGCACGTTCTCCGCAAGCCACTGCGGGCCGCTCGTGTACGGCAAGCCGGCGTCGAGGATCGCTTCCATCAACGGATAGCGCGGCGTGCCGTCGGCCGCACGTGCGCGCGAAACCACATTGCCTACGACCCAAACATCCGCCTTCAATGAAAGCTGGTCGGCGCCGTAGCCTTCGATCAATTCGATGCCGAGCGAGCGCAACTGGTCGCTCATGGGCGGATACACGCCCGCATCGCAGCCCGTGACCTTGTGCCCCGCTTCGCGCGCGAGCGCGGCCACGCCCCCCATGAACGTGCCGCAAATTCCGAGGATGTGAAGATGCATCCGCCGATTATCTCGGGAACATTTCGCGCAGCTTCAGCTTCCAGAATTTGCCGGTGGATGTGCGTGGGACAGCCGAGATAAATTCGTAGCGTTCGGGCAGCTGCCACTTCGCGAAGCTGTGCGCGAGCAGGTGTGCGTTGAAGTCCGCAGTCGTTGCGTCCTTGCCGGGCTTGAGCACGACGCACGCAAGCGGCCTTTCGCTCCACTTCTCGTCCGGGATCGCGATCACCGCGGCTTCCGCCACTGAGGGATGCGCCATCAATGCATTTTCGAGATCGACGGAGCTGATCCACTCGCCGCCAGACTTGATCAGGTCCTTCGTGCGATCGGTGATGCGCAGGAAGCCCAGCTTGTCGACCGATGCCACATCGCCCGTGCGCAGCCATCCGTCTTCGGTGAACTTGTCCGGCTGAACGGGCACCTCGTGGTAGTTGCCCGTGATGAACGGCCCGCGCACCTGCACTTCGCCGACGCTCTTGCCGTCCCAGGGTTGCTCTCCAAGTTCGCCGCGAATGCGCAGGTCGACCAGCGGCACGGGCACGCCCGCCATCGCAGCGCGGCGATATTTTTCGTCGGGCCCGGCGTTCTTCAGCTCAGCGCGTTGATACGAAATTGTGCAGACGGGCGAGGTCTCGGTCATGCCCCAGCCCTGGCTGATCCAGACGCCATGCTTATGGAACGCGCGGATCAGCGATTCGGGCACGGCTGCACCTCCGACGAGAGATCGCATTCCGTTCGGCAACTTCCATCGCCCATGATTCGGCGACGCGGGGTCGAGCGACGCTTCATACGCCTGGATCAGCGTGAGCCAGATGGTCGGCACGCCCAGCGCCATCGTCGGCGGCTGCGCGGTGATGAGGTCGAGCACGTCGTCGGGATGCAGATGCGGGCCGGGGAACACCATCTTCACGCCGAGCATCACGGCGCCGTAAGGCATGCCCCACGAATTGGCATGGAACATCGGCGTCACCGGCATCACGACATCGGTGCTCTTGAGACCCCAGTAGTCGCCCAGCGCGGCAACGAGTGTGTGCAGCACGGTCGATCGGTGCGAATACACGACGCCCTTCGGCCGCCCGGTTGTGCCCGACGTGTAGCACATGGAGATCGGGTCGGTCTCCGCATGCGGCGCGTATTCGAAACTGCGATGGTCCGCGGCGTCGATGAGTGCTTCGTAGTTTTCGTATTCCTTCGGGACGCTAGCGCCAGAGAACGGGAACACGATCACCTTCTCGAACGCGTGGAGCGGCGCGAACTTCTCGTAGAGCGGCAGCAGCACGTCGTCCACGATAAGGAAGCGATCATTCGCGTTGCCCGCGATCCAGCCAATCTCGTCGGGAGACAGCCGAAGGTTCAGCGTGTGCATCACGCCGCCCGCGGCCGGGATGCCGAAATAACACTCGAGATGCGCATGATGATTCCAGCACAGCGTCGCCACGCGATCGCCCTTGCGCAGCCCGAGCCTTCTCAGCGCGGCGCCGAGCGAGCGAGTACGGCGGTAGATATCGCCGTAGGTCAGCGTGCGCAAGCTCTTGTCGGGCAAGCGCGAGACGACTTCGTTCGCCGCGAACAGCGTGCCGGCCCTGTCGAGAAAGTGATTGATCGACAGCGGCACATCCATCATCGTGCTCTTCATCGCCGTGTCTCCTTCTTCGGGGCCACTGTACGGGCAAGGGCATTCGGCGGCAATGCAGAATGCCCCTCGATGGATGCCAAACATGAGATCGCGCAGACTGCGGCGCGGCTGGTTGTCGAAGAAGGCCTGGAATACGGCGCGGCCAAGCGTCGCGCCCTAAAGCAGCTGGGCACGGGCGCGCGCAGTGCGCTGCCGGACAACGACCTTGTCGAAGATGCCGTGCGCGAATACATCGCCATCTTCTGCGCCGACACGCAGCCGACGGAGCTCGAAGCGTTGCGGCGGCTCGCACTGACCTGGATGGAGAGGCTGGCCGAATTCCGTCCTTATCTTTGCGGCGCGGTGTGGCGTGGCACTGCGACGCGCCTGTCGGACATCTGGCTGCAGCTCTTTTGCGATGACCCGAAGTCGGCCGAGATCGCACTGATCGACAAGCGCGTCGACTACGACGCGCGCACCGTGACCGGCTTCAACGGCGAGCCGGTGGAGGCGCTGAGCTTCTCGAGCGTGAGCCGCGAATTGGGTGAGGCCATCGGCGTGCACTTGCTGATCCATGACCTTGACGACGTGCGAGGCGCGCTTAAACCCGACTCGAAGGGCCGCGTTCCTCGCGGGGATGCCGGGGCCGTCCGGGCCTTGCTGGAGAATCACGCCTCATGACGAGCAATCGGCGGAGAGCCTTTCTATATGCAGGGGTCGGCGCGGCCGCTGGCGTTGCGGGCGCGGGCCTCGCGATCTGGAAGTGGGGCGAAAAAGGATCGGGCCAGGTCGATCCTGCGCTTTGGGCTTCGACGTTCGACACGCCCGGCGGCGGAGAGCTTTCGCTGCGTGCATTGCGCGGCAGGCCGCTGCTGGTGAACTTCTGGGCGACGTGGTGCCCCCCGTGCGTGGAAGAGATGCCGGCCATCGACGCCTTCTTCCGGCAGAACTCGGCGCGAAGTTGGCAAGTGGTCGGCCTGGCGATCGACCAGCCGAGCAAGGTGCGTGAATTCCTGAAGAAAACGCCGGTCTCGTATCCCGTCGGCCTTGCTGGGCTCGGCGGCACGGAGCTTTCGAAAGCGCTCGGCAATGAAACGGGCGGCCTTCCTTTCACGCTCGTGATCGGCGCGGGCGGCGAGGTACTGCAGCGTAGAATGGGCCGCCTGTCGCAAGCCGATTTCAGCCATCTTGCACAGCTGGCCTGACGCTTTCGGCCCCTGCCCCGCCAGTGGCAGAAGTCAAGGCAAATGGAAAATTAAGCGAAAAAGAGCGCTGAAAATAAATTCTGGCTGGGTTTTGCTGTAAATTCCCGCATCTTCGAAGAACGAGGGGTTGGGAATCATGGACCTGCGCAAACTCAAGACGCTGATCGACCTGGTGTCCGAGTCGAACGTCTCCGAGCTTGAAATCACCGAGGCCGAGGGCAAAGTCCGCATCGTCAAGGGCGGCGGTGCGATGCCGCAAATGGTCTTCGCTCCCGCCGCCGTCGCCGCAAACGCCGCGGCTCTGTCGGCTGCAACGGCCCCTGTCGCCACGGCGTCCGCGGCCGCGCCGGTGGCCGGCGCAATCGCCGAAGCTCCCGCCGGTCATCTTGTGAAGTCGCCGATGGTCGGCACGTTCTATCGCTCCGCCAGCCCGGGCTCGAAGTCCTTCGTGGAAATCGGCGCCCAGGTCAAGGAAGGCGACACCATCTGCATCATCGAAGCCATGAAGATCCTCAACGAGATCGAAGCCGACAAGAGCGGCACCATCACGAAGGCTCTCGTGGAAAACGGGCAGGCGGTGGAGTACGGCCAGCCCCTCTTCGTGATCGAGTAAGCGGCTGGGCGGAGACTGAATGTTCAAGAAGATCCTGGTCGCCAACCGAGGCGAAATTGCGCTGCGCATCCAGCGCGCGTGCCGCGAGCTCGGCATCCGCGCGGTGATGGTTTACTCCGAAGCCGACCGCGACGCCAAATATGTGAAGCTCGCCGAAGAGGCTGTGTGCATCGGCCCGGCGCCTTCGTCGCAAAGCTACCTGAACATGCCGGCGATCATTTCGGCCGCGGAAGTCACCGACGCCGAAGCGATCCATCCCGGCTACGGTTTCCTGTCCGAAAACGCGGACTTCGCCGAGCGCGTGGAAAAAAGCGGCTTCCAGTTCATCGGGCCCACGCCCGAATCGATCCGCATCATGGGCGACAAGGTCTCGGCCAAGCAGGCAATGATCAAGGCGGGCGTGCCCTGCGTGCCCGGGTCCGAGGGCGAACTGCCCGACGACCCTGTGCAGATTCGCCGCATCGCCAAGACCGTCGGGTATCCGGTGATCATCAAGGCGGCGGGCGGCGGTGGTGGGCGCGGCATGCGCGTCGTGCACACCGAGGCCGCGCTGGTCAACGCCGTGCAGATGACCAAGGCCGAAGCGCAAGCGGCCTTCAGCAACCCGGCCGTGTACATGGAGAAGTTCCTCCAGAACCCGCGCCACATCGAAATCCAGGTGCTCGCCGACAAGCACAAGAACGCCGTCTATCTGGGCGAGCGCGATTGCTCCATGCAGCGGCGCCACCAGAAGATCATCGAGGAAGCACCGGCGCCGGGCATCGTTCGCAAGCTGGTCGAGAAGGTCGGCGAGCGCTGCGTGGCCGCGTGCAAGCGCATCGGTTATCGCGGCGCGGGCACGTTCGAATTCCTGTACGAAGACGGCGAGTTCTATTTCATCGAGATGAACACGCGCGTGCAGGTTGAGCACCCGGTCACCGAAATGGTCACCGGCATCGACATCGTCAAGACTCAGATCATGGTCGCGGCCGGCGAGAAGCTGCCCTTCACGCAGCGCGACATCGTCCTGCGCGGCCACGCGATCGAATGCCGCATGAACGCGGAAGACCCATACACGTTCGTGCCGTCGCCGGGCCGCATCACGCTGTGGCACGCACCGGGCGGGCCGGGCGTGCGCGTGGATTCGCACGTGTACAACAACTACTTCGTGCCGCCCAACTATGACTCGATGATCGGCAAGATCATCGTGCACGGCGACACGCGCGAACAGGCGCTGGCCCGCATGCGCGGCGCGCTCGCCGAAACGGTGGTCGAAGGCATCAACACCAACATCCCGCTGCACCGCGAACTCATGGTGGATGCGCGCTTCATGGAAGGCGGCACCAACATCCACTATCTCGAGGAGTGGCTCGCGCAACACAAGCGCTAGCCGGCCTGCATGTTCGAGCTGCGCTTGCTCTGCCCGGAAGAGCGCGTCGAGCCGGTGGGCGATGCGCTGGATGCGCTCGATGCGTTGAGCGTCTCCGTCGAAGACGCCGACGCGCAGACCGATGCGGAGCAAGCTCTCTTCGGTGAACCCGGCCTGCCGCCGCCGAAAGAGGGATGGCAGCGCTCGCGCGTGATCGCGCTTTTCAACGACGAAGCAGCCGCGAAGCATGCGGGCGTCGTGCTGCAAGCGCAGGAATTCTTTCGTGGCTGCGCCGTCCTCGGGGTCGCGCCTGTTCCCGACGAAGACTGGGTGCGCCTGACGCAGTCGCAATTCGCGCCTGTGCCGATCACTCCTGAATTCTGGATCGTGCCCACGTGGCATGAACCGCCGGCCAGTGCAAAGCAAGTGATCCGCCTCGACCCCGGCCTTGCATTCGGCACGGGCACGCACCCGACCACACGCATGTGCCTGCGGTGGATCGCGCAGCATCCGCCGTCAAATCAGCGAGTGCTCGACTACGGATGCGGCTCGGGCATTCTCGCGATCGCGGCATCGCTGTTCGGTGCACGCGACGTTGACGCAGTGGACATCGATCCTGCCGCCGTTCAATCGACCGTTGCCAATGCCGAAGCGAATCGCGCACACGTGCATGCCGGCCTGCCTGACGAAGCCAAAGGTGAATACGACGTGGTGCTCGCGAACATCCTCGCGATGCCGCTGAAAGTGCTCGCGCCGCTGCTGTGTTCGCATGTCGCCGCAGGCGGCTCGCTGGTGCTTGCGGGCATCCTCGAGCGGCAGGCCGATGAATTGAAGGACGCATACGCGCCGTACATCGCACTGGGTGTTGCCGACAGCGAAGACGGATGGGTCCTCATGACCGCGAGGCGACCTCTACAATGACCGGCTCATGGGCCTGATCACGCGCTGCCCCGCTTGCGGGACGATGTTCAAGGTGGTCGCGGACCAGCTCAAGATATCGGAGGGCTGGGTTCGCTGCGGCCACTGCACCGAAATCTTCGACGCGACCGCGGACCTGCGCGACGAATCCGAAATCGACCTGCCGCGCGTCACGAAGACCGACGAGCGAGGGCCAATCCACGCCTCGTCTCCCGCCCCCACCGAACCGTCGCCGCTCGAATCTGAATCGGAGTCCGACTCCGGCGGCTCCAGCTATCCGTCGGTGCAAAGCGAGGTGCCGGCCAGCGAGCTCGGGGGCGCTCCCGACTCGATGGAGTTCGACGAGCAACTGCATGACCTGCAGCACCAGCCGCTCGACGACCCGTTCGAATTTCGTCGGGATGACATTGCCGAGCCCGCGCAATCCGAACCCGCGGAATCCGAACCTGAACTTCACGACTTGTCGTTCGTGCGCCAGGCCCGGCAGCGCGAGTTCTGGCGCAAGCCCGCTATGCGCGCCACGCTCGTGCTCGTCGCGCTGGTGCTGGTTGCGCTGCTCGCGGCGCAATACGCGTATCAAGACCGCGATCGCCTCTCGGCGATGTATCCGCAGGCGCGGCCGTGGATCGCGCGGGCCTGCGATGTGCTGCATTGCCGGATCGGGCCCCCGCATGTGATCGATGCCGTAGCGATCGAGACGTCGTCGTTCAACAAACTGCGCGGTGACACGTATCGCCTGAACGTCACGCTGAAGAACACGGCGATCACGCCAGTGGCCATGCCATCGCTCGAATTGACGCTCACCGATTCACAGGACCAGCCCGTGCTGCGCCGCGTGCTTCAGCCGGGCGATTTCGCGCCGGGCGCGGTGGCGATCAATGCCGCGTCGGATTCGCCCGCTTCGATCGTGATTGCAGTGAACGCCGCGGCCGGCGCATCGCGCGTCGCGGGCTATCGCGTCCTGGCCTTCTATCCTTGAGAAACTGAAAGACAACCCATGCCGGCGCTCATCTGCGGTTCGCTCGCGTTCGACACGATCATGGATTTTCACGGCCGCTTCGCCGACCAGATCCTGCCCGACCAGCTGCACATCCTGAACGTGTCGTTCCTCGTGCCGGCGCTGCGCCGCGACTTCGGCGGATGCGCGGGCAATATCGCCTACAGCCTGAAATTACTGGGCGGAACGCCGTTGCCGATGGCCACCGTGGGCAGCGACGGCCGCGACTACATCGCGCGCATGAAGCAACTCGGCGTCTCGACGGAGTTCGTTCGCGAAGTGCCGGATGCCTACACCGCGCAGGCGATGATCATGACCGACGCCGACAACAACCAGATCACCGCTTTCCACCCCGGCGCGATGACGCAGGCGCACGTCACGCAAGTGCCGGCGCGCAGCGACATCCGCATCGGCATGATCTCCCCCGACGGGCGCGACGCGATGCTGCAGCACGCGCAGCAATTCAAGGTCGCTGGAATTCCTTTCGTGTTCGATCCGGGGCAGGGCCTTCCGATGTTCGACGGCAAGGAGCTCTCGGCCTTCGTCGATGCGGCCGACTGGGTCACGGTGAACGACTACGAAGGCAAGATGCTTTCGGAGCGCACGGGTTGGAACAATGCGGAGATTTCGAAGCGAGTGCAAGGCCTCGTCGTCACGCTGGGCGCGGACGGTTGCGAAGTGTGGAACGGCGGGCAGAAGACTCATGTGCCCGGCGTGAAAGCGCGCGACGTTGTCGATCCCACCGGTTGCGGCGACGCATGGCGCGGCGCGCTGCTGTTCGGGCTGGAGCAGGGCTGGGATCTTGCGAAGTGCGCCGCGCTCGGCAACCGCGTCGGCGCGGTGAAGATCGCAAGCCGCGGCCCGCAGAACTGGGCTTGGGCTGAAGGCGCTTAGGCAGCTGAGCGCCTAGACGCGCGCCAGGTTCACGCCGCCGTCGACGACGATCGTCTCTCCCACGACGAAATCACCCGCGCGCGACGCAAGATAGATCGCGGCGCCCGCCATGTCTTCCGTCATGCCGATGCGCTTGACCGGAACGCGCTTGGCAACTTCGTCGCCGTGATCGCGCGCCGCCTTGTTCATGTCGGATGCGAACGGCCCGGGCGCGATGCCGCTCATCACGATGTTGTCTTCGGCCAGGCGCATCGCCATACGGCGCGTGAGGTGGATCAGCCCCGCCTTGCTCGCGGCGTACGAATACGTCTCCCACATGTTCACGGAGATGCCGTCGATCGACGCGATGTTGATCACTTTCGCGGGCCGGGACTTCGCGCCGGCCTTCAGCAAGCCGTGCAGCGCCTGCGTGAGGAAGAAAGGCGACTTCATGTTGAGGTCGACGACCTTGTCCCATCCTTTTTCCGGAAACGTATCGAAGGGCTCGCCCCACGCAGCGCCGGCGTTGTTCACGAGAATGTCGAGCGCGTTTTCGCGCGCCAGCATTTCCTGCGCGAGGCCGCGCGCGCCTTCCACCGTGGACACGTCGGCAGGGATCGAGATGCAAGTGCCGAGCGCCGACAGCTCCTTCGCTGTTGCATCGCATGCGTCGGCCTTGCGCGCGGAGATGTAGACCTTCGCGCCTTGCGAGAGGAAGCCTTCGGCGATCATGCGGCCGATGCCGCGCGAGCCGCCCGTGACGAGCGCCACTCGGCCATTGAGCGAAAAGAGGTCTTTCATGATCAGGCCCGCACCCGGCGGCGTTCGATAAATGCCAGCAACTCGCCGACGACGCCGCGGCGGAACGCGAGCACGCACACGACGAAGATCACACCGATGATCACGTTGACCCACGCGCCCGCCTTGTCGGCGAGCATGTCCTGCAGCGCAATCACGATGCCCGCGCCCAGCACGGGGCCGAAGAACGTGCCGACACCGCCGAGCAGGTTCATCAGGATCACTTCGCCGGAGGTCTGCCATGTCACGTCGGTGAGCGATGCGAAGCCCATGACGAGCGTCTTGAGCGAACCCGCGAGGCCCGCCAGCGATGCCGACAACACGAACGCAAGCAGCTTGTACCTGTCCACGTCGTAGCCGAGCGATGTGGTGCGCGGCTCGTTCTCGCGAATCATCTTGAGCACCTGGCCGAAAGGCGAAGTGACGATGCGAAGGATGCCGAGGAAGCTTGCGACGCACACGGCGAGCACCACGTAGTACATCGTCGTGTCGTCGGCAAGGGGCAAGAGGCCGAAGAGGCTGCCGCGCGGCACACCTTGCAAGCCGTCCTCGCCGCCGGTGAACGGCGCCTGCAGGCAGAAGAAGAACACCATCTGCGACAGCGCAAGCGTGACCATCGCGAAGTAGATGCCTTGCCTGCGGATCGCGACCCAACCAAACACCAGGCCGAGCGCCGCTCCGCTCAGCGCGCCCGCGACCAGGCCCAACTCGGGCGTCCAGCCTTGCGTCTTCACGACCCATCCGGCAACGTACGCCGCCATGCCGAAGAACGCGGCGTGCCCGAACGAGAGCAAACCCGTGAAGCCGAGCAGCAGGTTGAACGCCGATGCGAACAATGCGAAGCAAAGCAGCTTCATCACGAACACCGGATACAGCCCCACGAGCGGCGCGACGATTGCGATCGCCAGCAGCGCGAGATAAGTGTTGCGGACTTGTGGCCTCAAATCAGGCCTCCTTGCCGAAGAGACCCGCGGGCCGGACCATCAGCACGATCGCCATGATCACGAACACGACGACGTTCGATGCTTCGGGATAGAACACCTTGGTAAACCCTTCGATCACGCCGAGTCCCAGGCCGGTCAGCACGGACCCGAGGATCGATCCCATGCCGCCGATCACGACGACGGCGAACACGATGATGATCAGGTTGGAGCCCATCTGCGGTGCGACCTGATAAACGGGCGCGGCGAGCACACCCGCAAACGCCGCGAGCGCAGCGCCCGCGCCATACGTGAGCATCACCATCACCGGCACGTTCACGCCGAACGCCTGCACGAGTTTTGAGTTCTCTGTGCCCGCGCGCAGGTACGCGCCGAGCCGAGTGCGCTCGATGACGAACCAGGTGCCGATGCAAACGACGAGCGATGCGAGCACGACCCACGCGCGATAGTTGGGCAGCACCATGAAACCGAGATTGGTCGCGCCTTGCAGCGCTTCAGGCACGGGATACGACTGGCCCGACACGCCGTACTGGTCGCGGAAGATGCCTTCGAGGATCAGCGACAGCCCGAACGTGAGCAGCAGGCCGTAGAGCGGATCGAGGCCGTAGAGTCGCTTGAGCATCGTGCGTTCGATGATCACTCCCAGCACGCCGACGGCGAGCGGCGCGAGGATGAGGGCGAACCAGTAGTTCACCTCCCACTTGTCCAACATGATCCACGCGAAGAACGCGCCGACCATGTAGAGCGCGCCGTGCGCGAAGTTCACGATGTCCAGCAAGCCGAAGATCACCGCGAGGCCGAGGCTGAGCATGGCGTAGAACGCGCCATTCACCAGCCCCAGCATCAGCTGGCCGAGAAACGCCTGAATCGGGATTCCGAAGATTTCGGTCATGCCGGACTACGTCATTTCCAGAGAGTGCACTTGCTCTCGGCCTTGGTGGTCCAGGCCTCTTCGCCCTTGAACACCTGCTTCACGTCGTAGTAATCCCACGGCTCGGTGGACTTGTCCGGCGACTTCACTTGCATCAGGTACATGTCGTGGATCACGCGGCCGTCGCCACGCACCCAGCCGCCCTTCATGAAGATGTCGTTGAACTTGGCCTTCTTCAGGTACGTGAGCACCTTCTCCGGATCGTCGCTGCCCGTGGACTTGACGGCCGCGAGGTATTGCGTGACGGCCGAATAGTCGGCGGCTTGCAGCGACGAAGGCATGCGCTTCATCTTCTCGAAGAACTTGCGGGCCCACGCGCGCGTCTCGGCCGACTGGTTCCAGTACCAGCTATCGGTGAGGTACATGCCTTGCGTGGTCTTCAGGCCGAGCGAGTGGATGTCGTTGATGAACACGAGCAGGCCCGCGAGCTTCATCGTCTTGGTGATGCCGAACTCATTCGCGGCCTTGATCGAATTGATCGTGTCGCCGCCCGCGTTGGCCAGGCCCAGAATCTGCGCCTTGCTGCCTTGCGCCTGCAGCAGGAACGACGAGAAGTCGTTTGCGTTGAGCGGCGCGCGCACCGAACCCACGACCTTGCCGCCGTTGGCTTCAACAACCTTGGTCGTGTCGGCTTGCAGTTGCGAGCCGAACGCATAGTCGGCCGTCAGGAAGAACCACGTCTTGCCGCCTTGCTTGACCACGGCGGCGCCGGTGCCTTTGGCAAGCGCGGTGGTGTCGTAGGCCCAATGCAGCGTGTAGGGCGTGCATTGATCGTTGGTCAGCGCGGATGACGCGGCTCCGACGGCGATGAAGGGCTTCTTCTTCTCGGCCGCGACCTTCGCCATCGCGAGGTTCGTGCCGGAGTTCGTGCCGCCGATCAGCATGTCGACGCCTTGCGTATCGAACCACTCGCGCGCCTTGGTCGCGGCGATGTCGGGCTTGTTCTGGTGGTCGGCGTAGATCACTTCGATCTTCTTGCCGTTGATCGCGCCGCCCGCGTCGGCGATCGCCATCTTGATCGCTTCGATGCCGCCCTGGCCGTCGATGTCGGCATAGACGCTCGACATGTCGGTGATGATCCCGATGCGGATCACGTCGCCCGAAATTTGCGCGACGGCCGGTGTGGCCGCGCCGAATATGCCGGCGGCAGCCAGTGCGCCGGCGGCAAACAGTTTCTTCATCTTCATGCGAATCTCCTTTTAAACACCTAAAAATTCCTGCAGCATGGCCATGTTGTCCTGAAGTTCGCGCTGTTCGAACTGGCGGACGATCTTGCCATGCTCCATCACATAGAAGCGGTCGGCCAGCGGCGCGGCGAAGCGGAAGTTTTGTTCCACCAGAACAACCGTGTAGCCCCGAGCCTTGATCGTGCGGATCATCTCGCCGAGGCGCTGGACGATCACCGGCGCGAGGCCTTCGGAGATTTCGTCGAGCAGCAGCAGGCGCGCGCCTGTGCGCAGGATGCGCGCGACGGCGAGCATCTGCTGTTCGCCGCCCGACAGGCGCGTGCCCTGGCTGGACGCGCGCTCCTTGAGGTTCGGGAACATGTCGTAGATCTCGGCGATGGTCATGCCGCCGCTCGCAAGCGTCGGCGGCAGCATCAGGTTTTCCTCGGCCGACAGGCTCGCGAAGATGCCGCGTTCCTCGGGGCAATACCCCACGCCGAGCCGCGCGATCCGGTGCGGCGGCAGCTTGATCGATTCGGTTCCGTCGATGCGGATCGAGCCCGTGCGCTTGCCGACAAGGCCCATGATCGCGCGCATCGTGGTCGTGCGGCCCGCGCCGTTGCGCCCCAGCAGGCAAACCACTTCGCCTTCGTGCACCTGAAAGTCCACGCCGTGCAGGATGTGCGATTCGCCGTACCACGCATTCAAGCCCGAGATCGAAAGCAGCTCGCGCGCGGACATCAGTGGGCCCCTTGCAATTCGGTGGTCGTCGAGCCCATGTAGGCTTCGATCACCTGCGGGTTCTTCGACACTTCGGCGTAGGGGCCATCGGCGATCACCGCGCCGCGTTGCAACACGGTGATGCGATCGGCGATGGACGACACGACGTTCATGTTGTGTTCGACCATGAGGATCGTGCGGCCCACCGAGACCTTCTTGATCAATTCGGTGACTCGGTGCACGTCTTCGTGTCCCATGCCTTGCGTGGGCTCATCGAGCAGCATGAGATCGGGCTCGAGCGCCATTGTGGTGGCGAGCTCCAGCGCGCGCTTGCGGCCGTAAGGCAGGTTCACGGTCAACTCGTCCGCGAAGCTTCGCAGGTCCACCGTGCCCAGCAACTCGTACGCGCGTTCATGCAGCGAGTGCAGCGACCGCTCGGATTTCCAGAAATGAAACGACGTGCCGAGCTTGCGCTGCAATGCGGCCCGAACGTTGTCGAGCACGGTCATGTGCGGGAACACCGCCGAGATCTGGAACGAACGCACGATGCCGCGGCGCGCTGTCTGCGCGGGCTTCTCGAATGTGATGTCCTGGCCGTTGTACGTGATCGAGCCGCGCGTGGGCGGCAGGAACTTCGTCAGCAGGTTGAAGAAGGTGGTCTTGCCCGCGCCATTGGGGCCGATGAGTGCATGGATGTCGCCGCGGCGGACTTGCAAGTCCACGTTGTTCACGGCCACGAAGCCCTTGAACTCCTTGGTCAGCCCCTTCGTCTCGAGAATGATCTCGCCCGGCAAATTTCGTCTCCTCGTTGGACGCGCGGAGACGTCTGCCTGATTCCCGCGCAAGTGGGCGAAATGCTAGGAACCTGTGTTGCAGTGCGGAAGGGGGGAAAACCTTAGGTAGTTTTGCTGCGTTACATGCTGCGGCGGTACTGCCCACCCACTTCGAACAGCGCATTCGTGATCTGCCCGAGCGAACAAACACGCACGGCTTCCATCAAAACTTCGAAGACATTCCGGTTTTCGATCACCGCCTGCTGCAGCCGCTGGAGCATCGCGGGCGATTCGTTCGCATGGCGCTTGTGGAAGTCGTGCAGGCGCTTGAGCTGGCTTTGCTTTTCTTCCTCGGTCGAACGCGCGAGTTCGAGCTTGTCGTGCACGGCGTCGCCATGCGGGTTGCGGAAGGTGTTCACGCCCACGATCGGGTATTCCCCCGTGTGCTTGAGCATCTCGTAGTGCATCGATTCGTCCTGGATGCGGCCGCGCTGGTAGCCGGTCTCCATTGCGCCGAGCACGCCGCCGCGTTCGGAAATGCGCTCGAATTCGGCGAGCACGGCTTCTTCCACGAGCTCCGTCAGCTCTTCGATGATGAACGAGCCCTGGCTCGGGTTCTCGTTCTTCGCCAGGCCCCATTCGCGGTTGATGATCAGCTGGATCGCCATTGCGCGGCGCACGCTCTCCTCGGTGGGCGTCGTGATCGCCTCGTCGTAGGCGTTGGTGTGCAGCGAATTGCAGTTGTCGTAGATCGCGATCAGCGCCTGCAACGTGGTGCGGATGTCGTTAAAAGCGATCTCCTGCGCATGCAGCGAGCGGCCCGACGTCTGGATGTGGTACTTGAGCTTCTGGCTGCGCTCGTTGGCGCCGTACTTTTCCTTCATCGCCACGGCCCAGATGCGGCGCGCGACGCGGCCCATCACGGTGTATTCCGGGTCCATGCCGTTGGAGAAGAAGAACGACAGGTTCGGCGCGAAGTCGTCGACGTGCATGCCGCGTGCAAGGTATGCCTCGACGAACGTGAAGCCGTTCGACAGCGTGAACGCAAGCTGCGAGATCGGGTTCGCGCCGGCTTCGGCGATGTGATAGCCCGAGATCGACACCGAATAGAAGTTGCGCACGTTGTGGTGGACGAAGTATTCCTGGATGTCGCCCATCACCTTCAGCGAGAACTCGGTGGAGAAGATGCAGGTGTTCTGGCCCTGGTCTTCCTTCAGGATGTCGGCCTGCACGGTGCCGCGCACGTTGGCCAGCACCCATTCCT